>Ga0209253_10000469_pt1 | contig 34845 bp, 29 predicted proteins | sample FrelakmetBRP12BR_FD_187145 | JGI IMG/M metagenome (GOLD analysis project Ga0209253, IMG submission 187145) | Freshwater lake sediment microbial communities from the University of Notre Dame, USA, for methane emissions studies - BRP12 BR (SPAdes)... | ecosystem: Environmental > Aquatic >... | reverse complement strand
GGTATCCGATGGGTTTGAGTCTTTGGCGGAAACCGAACAACACGGCGGGTGAGCAGGTCGACGACAGAACCAAAATGCCCGATGCAAAGCCTATTGAGCCTGAGACTGCTCCATCCACCAGCCTGGGTGTCTTCAAGTGGGTTTTCTTCATCGCGGTCATTTTCTATGTTCTCCTGTCTTACTTTCACGCCCCTATCCTCACCCAGCTCGGGAAATATCTCGTTGTGCAACATCCCCTCGAGAAGTCGGAGCTCATTGTCTGTCTGGCAGGCGGTGATGTGGAGAGGAGCATCGCAAGCGCCGATCTTTTTGCGAGAGGATTCGCACCGATGGTCTTTATCGCCCGAGAACCCATCCCGGATGGTTTGGAAATGCTCAAGCAAAAGGGAGTCGCCTATCCCGAGAGCAGAGACCGGGTGGCGATGATCCTCAAGGGCTTGGGTGTTCCGGAATCGGCGGTGATCGGAAATGACGAACCGGTGGAGAGCACGTTCCAGGAAGCGGAGAGGGTCGGAGCCATCATCAGGGACAAGAAGTACCGTTCCCTCATCCTGGTCACCTCTCCGTCCCATTCGAGGCGCGCTTGGCTGACCTTCAGGAGGACGATTCCGGACACGGAGGTCCGCATCACGGTCATGCCGACGCCCTATTCCAAATTCAGGCCGGAAGACTGGTGGAAAACGCGCAGGTATGTCCGCGATGTCATCATAGAGTACCAGAAGTTGATTTATTACAAAGCGAAAGGGCTGCTATAGGTTTTCAGCTCCACGATTTCGAAGAGATCCACTTCCGCAACAAAGAGAGCAAGGACGAGCAGGGTAAGAAGGATGGTCAGGGAAACGGGATTCAGTGAGAAAAGCCCATGGTTGGATAACGTCAAGATCATCCAGGATATTTTCGTTGACACCGGCAGAGGTGGTTGCTACCTTTTTAGTATGAAAGGTTGTGTTTCGGAATGAAGTGTGTCCTCTCCATTGCAGGTTCTGATTCAGGGGGCGGAGCCGGGATACAGGCGGACATCAAGACCATCACAAGCCTAGGGGCTCATGCTCTCACGGTCATCACTGCACTGACTGCGCAGAACTCTCTAGGGGTATCGGCCATTCATCCTGTTCCACCGGGTTTTATCACCCGCCAGATCAAGGCCATTGTTGAGGACAGGCCTCCTGACGCCGTGAAAGTGGGAATGGTGTTCACCTCGGCGGCTGTGAAAGCGGTCAGCCGGATGATCGCGAGTTATGGGCTCTCACCGGTGGTGGTCGATCCTGTGCTCCGGGCGTCCACTGGCATACTCTTACTGGAACCCGATGCGGTTCGGGTGCTGAGAGAAAGGCTCCTGCCGCTGGCGACCGTGGTGACTCCCAATCTTCACGAAGCCGAGCTCTTGACCGGGAAAAGAGTCAGGACCTTGAAGGAAATGGAGAGAGCGGCCCTTGAGATTTTCCGTATGGGCCCTCGGGTAGTGATCAAGGGCGGGCACTTGAAACGGGAGAGCGCAGACGTCCTCTTTGACGGGAAGGAAGTGACGATTTTCCCTGGAAAGAAAATTGCGTCAAGCTCCACTCACGGGACAGGATGTGTGTTTTCAAGCGCTCTGGCCACGTTTCTGGCCATGGGAGAGGAGTTGAGGGAGGCCGTGCAGTCGGCTCATGACATGGTCCGAAAGGCGATTCGAGGAGGATACTCCGTTGGTCGCGGCGCAGGAGTCGTGGCGCCCTATTCGGCCCACAGGTTTGAAGGATTAAAGTAAAGAATTAAGAAGAGGAACAGATGACACAGTTAGCAAAGGCAAGGGCAGGGATCGTCACACCCGAAATGAAGAGGGTCGCTGAAAAAGAGCAAGTGGACCCTCTGAGGCTTCGAGACAAAATCGCCGAGGGGAGGGTGGTGATTCCAGCGAACGTAAACCACAAGGGGCTTGATCCCTGCGGCATAGGCGAAGGGTTGTTCATCAAGGTCAATGCCAACATCGGAACTTCAGCGGACAGGGCTGTCCTGGAAGATGAGCTGGCCAAAGTGGATGTGGCTCTTGAAGCGGGCGCAGACAGCGTGATGGATCTTTCCACCGGAGGCGACATCTCCCTGTGCCGAAGAAAGGTGATTGAGCGATCGACGGTCCCCGTGGGAACCGTCCCGATCTACCAGGCGGTCGTGGAGGCGGTCAACCTTCAGGGAGCACTGATTCATCTCAGCGTTGACAGGATCTTCGAGGTGATCGAAGAGCAGGCTGCGGACGGCGTTGATTTCATCACCGTGCACTGCGGTCTAACAAGAGCCGCCCTTGAAATGCTCAAGAGCCAGGGCAGGGTGACGGACATTGTGAGCCGCGGGGGCGCATTTCTCACTACCTGGATGCTCCATCACAACAGGGAGAATCCTCTCTACGAAGGCTTCGATCGTCTTCTTTCCATTGCCAAGAAGTATGACGTGACCTTGAGCCTGGGGGACGGCCTGCGGCCGGGTTGCCTGGCGGATGCGACAGACAGGGCCCAGATTCATGAGCTCATGACCCTGGGGCACCTGACCAAGCGGGCGTGGCAGAAAGACGTGCAGGTGATGATTGAGGGCCCCGGGCATGTGCCCCTGAGTCAAATCAAGGCGAATGTGTTGATCCAGAAGCAGCTGTGTCATCACGCGCCGTTTTATGTGCTCGGCCCTCTGGTCACGGACATCGCTGCAGGCCACGATCATGTTGCCTGCGCGATCGGCGGCGCGGTCGCCGGGGAAGCGGGAGCCGATTTCCTCTGCTACGTGACCCCGGCGGAGCATCTGTGTCTGCCCTCTGTGGAGGACGTGAGAGAAGGGGTCATTGTCACAAGAATTGCGGCCCATGCGGCGGACATTGCGAGAGGGCATCCCCTGGCCGTTGAAAGGGATCGAAAGATGTCCGTGGCAAGGAAGAACCTGGACTGGGAAGCACAGATGGCCCTTGCCATCGACCCCAGGAAGGCGCGCAGACTGAGGGAAGAAAATCCGCCCACCGAAGGAGATGTGTGCACCATGTGCGGAAAGTTCTGCGCTATCAAGACGGTGAAAGACTACTTCGCCAGCTGATTTCACTTCCCAATGCAGAACTGGCTGAAGATCCGGTCAAGAACTTCTTCGTTGGTTGTCTCTCCGATGATCTCGCCCAAGGATTCGAGACCCTCTTGAAGATCCGCAGCGATGATCTCAAAAGGCAGGCCCTCTCTGAGATTTGAAACAGTGTTTTCGAAGTGCCCGGACGCGCGGTCCAGCGCCTCCTTGTGCCTCAGGCTCGGGGCGACACCGAGATCCGTGGTGTCGATCCCGGAGGTGATCACGTCTCGGATCGCTTTTCGCAGCTCCTCGATGCCTTCTCCTTTCAAAGCCGAGATCCTCACTCGAGGGAGCCCAACGGCCATGGTTTCAAGAGCTTCCCCGTTCACTCTGGCCGGGAGGTCGATCTTGTTGAGCACCACCACAGCTCTCTTGTTTCGAACTCTGGCAAGGAGGTCCAGGTCCTCAGGGTGAAGAGGACGGCTCTGATCGATCACAAGCAAGACGAGGTCTGCTTCTTTCATTTTCTGCTCTGCTCGATGAATGCCGAGCTGCTCCAACTTGCCCCTCACTTTCCTGAATCCGGCGGTATCCATCAAATGAAGGGGGATGCCCTCCATGTGAATCGTGGATTCAATGATATCCCTCGTGGTGCCGGGGATGGGAGTGACCATGGCTTTCTCCTCGTTGAGGAGACGGTTCAGGAGGCTTGACTTCCCGGCATTGACGCGGCCGACAATCACGGTTTTGACGCCCTCCATCCACAGCTTCCTCTCCTCATACCCGGAGAGGATTCGGGACACAGGGTCGAGAAGATCTTTTTGCACGCGGCCGGCGGTTTCCTCCCGGTGCAAAAGGCTGAATTCCTCTTCGGGAAAGTCAATGGCCACCTCGATGTGAGCCAGGATGTCCACGGCCTTTTGCCTCAGCCTTTCAATTTCAGCACGAAGCCGGCCATGGATCTGGTTCGAGGCGAGCTGGAGCCCTCTTTCGGATTGGGCATTGATGAGATCCATGATCGCTTCAGCCTGGGTGAGGTCCATTCTGCCGTTCATGAAGGAGCGGAAGGTGAATTCTCCGGGTTTTGCCAGACGGGCCCCTTCCCCGAGAAGGACCTTCAGAATCTGCTCCAGGAGAAGGGGTCCACTGTGGGAGTTGATCTCCACCACCTCCTCGCGGGTGTAGGTGTGGGGCGCTGCCATGAAAGAGACGAGGACCTCGTCGATCGGCGCTCCGGAAGCCGGATCGATCAGGTGGCCTAAATAAAGCCGGTGGCTCTGAAAGGAGTCCACCGGGTTCCTGGGTCTGAAAATTTTCTCGGCGATTTTTCGGGCTTCAGGGCCGCTCATGCGGACGATACCAATCCCTGCCTGCCCCGCAGGCGTGGCAACGGCAGCAATGGTATCTTCGTTGGAAGCATTGGGGAACATAGGGAAAAACCGGTACAGGGTGAAGGGTGTATCATTGCTCATTGAGCATTGGTCATTGAGCATTGATCATCGAAAGAGAGTCATTGGGTTTTGGCTCAATGAACAATGAGAAAGGTTAAATGATAAATCCCTCAGTTGCCTTTGGGGATAATCACGACCCGCTTCAGCAGTCCCTCCCCTCGGCTCCTCGTTTCCAGGTGCTCATCGTTCTTCAGAGCCAGATGGATGAGTCTCCGGTCATGCGGATTCAGCGGATTGGTGGTGACCGGCTTCTTGATCTTTTTCGCCTTGTCGCCCATTTTCAGCGCCAGCTGAGTCAGAGAGTCTTCTCTTCTCCGGCGGTAGTTCTCAGAATCAATCACCACGTCGATCTTCTTGTCCAGAGCTTTGCTGACCATCTTGTTCACAAGAAACTGCAGGGCATCGAGCGTCTTCCCTTTTCGGCCGATGAGGAGGCCGGAACGATCGCCCTGTATCCTGAGGTTGATTCTGGCCTCCCCGCGGGTTGCGGTGATCGTTGCTTCCACCGGGATGAGGGCAAGAATCTCTTCCAGGGTTCGTTTGGCGAAATTCACGTCGTCTTCTTGCGGTTCCTCTTTTCTCTCTCTGGGCGCTTCTTCCTCCTCTTCGAGTTCGGAGGGCGTCTTCAGGGTGACTTTGACCTTGGCCTTTCGGCGTCCCACCAGACCAAAAATGCCTGCAGACCCAGGCTCGATGACATCAATATTGAGTTCTTCCACAGGAAGGTTGAGTTCACGGGCCGCATTCTGAATCGCTTCTTCAGTGGTTTTTCCTTCGAATTCATAAGTGTCCATGATGGTCCTCCAGTTGCTAAGCAGCTCGCTTGATAATGCGGTATTGCTGCCCAATGGACAGGACGTTATTGACCAGCCAGTAGAGTACGAGGCCAGAGGGGAAGTTGATGAACATGAATGTAAAAATCACGGGCATGAGAAGCATGATCTTGGCCTGCATCGGATCACCGGGCGTTGGAGTCATTTTTTGCTGAATGAACATGGAGGCACCCATGAGCAGGGTCAGCACCGGAATGCCCGAAGGCGGCGTCATGTAAGGAATCGTAAAGGGCAGGTGGAACAGCCGGTCAGGCGCGGAAAGATCATTGATCCACAGCACGAACGGAGCATGCCTGAGTTCGATCGAGTTGCCCAAGATCCTGAACAGGGCAAAGAAAACAGGGATCTGGATGACCATGGGAAGGCATCCTCCCATGGGGTTCACTTTGTAAGTTTTGTAAAGAGACATCATTTCCTTGTTCATCATCTCTTTGTTATCCTTGTACTTCTCCCTGATCTTCGCCATGAGGGGCTGTATTTTCTGCATCTCCTTCATGGACTTGTAGCTCTTGTGGGTCAGGGGCCAGAAAAGGATTTTGATGAGGATAGTGAGAAGAATGATGGCGATTCCGTAATTCCCCGTGTACTGGTTAAAAAAGCGGAGCAAGTAGAGCAGGGGCTTGGCGATAATATCGGTCCAGCCGAAATCAATGGCGAGATCCAGCTTTCTCCCGATGACCTTGAGAATGTCCAGGTCCCGCGGTCCCATGTACAACGTCGAGCGGGTGGAGAACTGATTCCCTGTAGGAATGGGCTGCAGAGCAGCACTCCAGGTCCCTTCCAGGACGCCGGAAGCAAGCGTGCGGCCCAGGAAGTTGCTTTGAGACTCCGCCTCAGGAACAAAGGCGGTCATGAAATAATCTTCCTGATAGGAAATCCATGCGATCAGGCCGGACAGGCTTTTCTCATTCTTGAGGTCTGTGGATGCAATCTCCACGTACTTGTTGTTCAGGAGAAGAGTGATTCCGATGAAGGAGTAGTAACTGGTCGATTCCTTGGGAGGAAGATTCGCGATCCGTGCCTTCAGAATTCCTTCCACAGGTTTTTCGAGGGGATTGGAAACCGTTAAACCATGCTCGATGGCGTAGTGGTCCGGATCAATGCGAAAGGTCTGCTGGAGCAGGAGCCCATCCGACGTGGTGGCGCGAAAGGTGAGCTCCCTGGGGGAGGCTCCTGCCTCCATCGTCAGAGAATCCTCGTCCACGTGATAGACCACGGGGTTCATGTCTTTCTTTCCGGCAGGATCAAACTGGATGGTCACCAGGGGAGCCTGGCCGTGAGCGAGATCCACCAGGGGTGAATCCAGGTCGGCCGTCAAGTGGTATTTCTTGAGCTTGAAGCTCTTGATCGAAGCCCCTGTGCTTGAAAAGACGGCTCTGTAGAGGGGGGTTTCCACCACCACCTCTTTTTCTTCAGCCGTCGAAGCCATGGAGCCCGCAGGCCTTTCCATCTTCTGCACGGCCGGCGCCGGTTGAGGCGAGGCGGTCGGAGCGGGTTGAGACTGGACAGTCTCTTCTTTTGTCGAAGGTTCTGTTTTCTGCGCCGGCTTTGGTGCGAAGAGGACAGACCAGGCAATCAGAACGGCGAGAGACAAGACGAATGCCAGAATAGTTTTCTTTTCCATGGATACTCCCTGACCCTAGATAATTTTTCTCATAGGCGGCGGAGGCATACCCGGTTAATGAAGCGGGTCATAGCCTCCCGGGTGCAAGGGGTGGCATCTGAGAATCCTCATCAAGGATATAATGCCTCCCTTTAAAATCCCATACTCCTTGAGGGCAAGGCGGGCATAGGTCGAGCACGACGGGTAAAAGCGGCAGGAAGGTAAGAGGAAAGGGGAAATGAGTTTCTGGTAACCGACAATCATTCCTATCGGGATATACCTAAGAGGGTAGATGCAACGTCGAATTTGAGACAAGCTCAAGGAGTTCCTCTCTCACTTTCCGGAAATCAAGGTCGCCGGCGCTCTTTCTTGCAGATATCACGGTGTCGCAGCCTTTAGGGAAAAATCCCTTGTGGAGCCTGAAGACTTCCCGGATGAGCCGCTTTAACCTGTTCCTGACGACCGCACCACCGACCTTCTTGCTGGCCGTGATCCCCAGCCTTGAATGGCCCAGCCCGTTCCTTGAAACAAGGACCGTAAAACGTGCCGTGCGGAACCTCTGCCCAAACCGATTTAGATTGACAAAATCCTTACGGTTCAATACCCTCTCAGTCTTCGAAAAGGCAGAAGCAGGCATTCAATAACGAAGCTCGTTTCAGAAGGTTAGGGTACCGTTACACGGTCAAACGTTTTCGGCCTTTGGCTCTTCTTCTTTTCAGGACCTTGATACCCCCGGGTGTACTCATTCTTGCCCTGAATCCATGAGTCCGCGCCCTTCGGATATTGCTTGGTTGATACGTTCTTTTCATGGTGTCATTCTATCCGTTTTTTGATTGAATTCAAAAGAGAACTTTAATAAACAGAATTTGTGCGTTTGTCAAGTGTTACTCTTCCGTGCGGGAAAGGGAGAGTCTTCGTCCGCTTAAAAGGAGTCTTTCCATGTTGCTGGACCCCCTCTTGGGTCTGTTCTCGAACGACCTGGCCATCGACTTAGGGACAGCCAACACCCTGGTCTACGTTAAAGGCAAGGGCATCGTTCTCAGGGAGCCTTCTGTGGTGGCTGTGCGCAAGGACGCCAAGGGGACGAGCAAGGTGCTTGCCGTGGGACGCGAGGCGAAAATGATGCTGGGACGAACCCCCGGCAATATCGTCGCCATTCGCCCCATCAAGGATGGAGTGATCGCCGATTTTGAGATCACGGAAGCCATGCTGCGGCATTTCATCGAGAAAGTGCACAACCGGCGGACCCTGGTTCGGCCGCGGATTATTATTTGTGTCCCTTCAGGCATCACCCAGGTGGAAAGACGGGCTGTGCGCGAATCTGCGGAATCGGCCGGGGCCAGGGAGGTGTATCTCATTGAGGAACCAATGGCCGCGGCCATCGGTGCGGGGTTGCCCATTACCGAGCCCAAAGCCAGCATGATCGTGGACATCGGCGGGGGAACGACCGAAGTGGCGGTGATCTCCTTGGGCGGCATTGTGTACAGCAAGTCCGTCCGCATGGGGGGAGACAAGATGGATGACGCGATCCTGCAGCACATCAAGAGAAAGTACAACCTCCTCATCGGTCTCGCCACGGCGGAGATCATCAAAACCACGATCGGGAACGCTTATCCCTCGGACCAGGTGGAAACCATTGAGGTGAAAGGAAGAGATCTGGTCACAGGGATCCCGAAAATCCTGACCATTGATTCGGACGAGGTCCGAAAAGCCATTTCCGAGCAGGTGGAGACCATTGTGGAGACGGTTCGCATCGCCCTGGAGCAGACTCCTCCGGAATTGGCCGCGGATATCGTGGACACAGGCATCGTGTTGACCGGTGGGGGGGCTCTTCTCAAGAACCTGGATGTACTTCTGAGAGAGATGACCAAACTCCCCATCACCATTACGGAAGACCCCCTGTCCGCCGTCGTGCTCGGTTCCGGAAAGGCTCTGGACGACATGGTTCTTCTGAAAGAGGTCGCGGTGAGGTGATGCTTGCATCAGCAAGCTTGGTCCTTGGGATGAGTCAAAAACGCACTGGCACTGCCCGCTGGAAAGGCGAGCTTTAAATCCGAAGCACGAAATCCGAAATACGAAATGGTTCGACCTGCTCACCACCCTGAGCCACGTCGAAGGGCAATACCCAATGTCTCAAATTCAAATGACCCAAACAAATCCGATTTCTGACTTCGTCCCTTCTAAGTCCGCTCCTCTGGGCGGTGACGTTTTCCGTGGGAGCTAGTCGATACCCATGCATCCTTTAAGACGAATCAGAGCGTACTGGGTATGGGTCGTTTTCGTCTTCGTCGCTCTTGTTCTCATCTCCTTCAACGTGGGCAAGCAGCGATCATGGACTCCTGTGGAGCAGGTGGTTATTGAAATCACCGCCCCCCTGCAGAAGTTCATCAGGAAGTCTTCGGAGACCGTGGAAAGGGCGTGGCTTAAATACTTCAGCTTCGTGGACCTGCGGGAAGAAAATACCCGCCTCAAAAGAGAAACCGACGATCTCCGGATGCAGAACGACCTTTACCGTGAGCTGGTTTCCACCCACGGCCGGCTCCGAGAGCTCCTCCAGTTCAAGGAGAGCATTCGCTCACCCGTGGTGGCCGCACAGGTCATCGGCAGAGATCCCACCGGGTGGTTCGAATCCATTCTCATTGACAAGGGCGCCCATGCCGGGCTGAGGCTCAACATGCCCGTGGTGGATGCCCGGGGTGTGATCGGCCGGCTGGTGGCGGTTTCTCCGAATTACGCCAAAGTTCTGCTGATCATCGACCAGAACAGCGCCGTGGACTGCCTCATCCAGCGCTCGCGGGAGAAGGGCATCCTGAAGGGACTGCCTTCCCAGTTGTGCAGACTCCATTACGTTTCCAGGGCCGCGGATGTTGTGGTAGGAGACAAAATCGTCACCTCCGGAATGGACCGGATCTTCCCAAAGGGATTGCCTGTGGGGGAGGTGCTGGAGATTGCGGACACGCCCTGGGAGTTCTTCAAGGATGTGAGGGTCAAACCCTCTGCAGATTTTTCGAAACTGGAAGAAGTGCTCGTTTTGCTAAAGGAGGATCCTCTATCAAGCCCGTCCCAAAGAACCAAGTAGTCCTCCACGGGGTGGCCTGGCTTCTCTCCCTGATCTACATCCTTCTCAAAGGGAGTGTGGTGAATGAAATCGCTCCCCTTTTTTTTGACGTTGATCTGGTGATCGTCATCACCGCCTCCCTTCTCATGCGTTCCGGAAGCGCAGGGGCGGCGGTCTTTGCCTTTGGCCAGGGCATGCTCATCGATCTCCTCTCGGCAGGGTTCCTGGGGCTCTTTGCTCTCCTCTATGTCATCAGCTTTCTGTGCCTGGAGCTCGGAGCGCGATTCTTTGATCTGCGCTCCGCCCAGGGGCAGTTCATCCTGGTGGGCCTCGTCGTCTTTTTCAAGGAGCTTTTTTTGGTCGGCCTTCTGGATGCGTTTGCTTTTGAAGTGGTTCTTTCGGCCTCGCTTTTTTTCTGGTTCGGAGCCTCGGCTTTCTTCACGGGCTTGATTGCGCCTTTAATTTTTTATATCCTTAAGGTCCTGCAGGGCACAACGGCAGGAGAAACCAAGGAGGCTGCGTAACGTGATGAAACGCGTCCCTCCGGTTTCATTTTCATTGAGAGAGGCCCCGTCCCTTTGAGAAACCAAGCTTTTGAACAGGCATCGGTAGAGGTTTTACGAAAGCGGCTGAGCAAACTCCCTTTCCTCGTGGCCGTTGTTTTTGCCGTGCTCTTGTTGAGACTGTGGTTTCTCCAGATCATTCAAGGCCCGTCCTACCGGGTCCAGTCCGAGAACAACCGGATCCGCCTCCAGGACGTGGCGCCTTTCCGGGGAATGGTTTTCGATCGCAACGGAGAGCTCCTTGTCGACAACCGCCCCTCGTTTGACGCCTATGTCATCCCTGAGGAAATCCACGATCGTGATGAGCTCATCAGGAGCTTCCACTCCCTGATCGGCATGGAGCCCAACTACCTTGAAGAAAAGCTGGGGAAGGAAGCTCAGAAATACGGCTTCAGACCGGTGTTGATCAAGAAGAACCTCTCCCGGGAGGAACTGGCCATCGTGGAAGCCCATCTCTTCAACCTGCCCGGCGTGATGATCCAGATCAAACCGCAGAGATACTATCTCCACAAGGAGCTGGGTTCCCATCTCATCGGGTATCTCGGCGAGATCAGCGAACCGCAACTGACAAGCGGCAACTATCCCGATAACAAGCAGGGGGATCTCATCGGACAGGCCGGGGTGGAACGGGTCTGGCAGAAAAACCTGAATGGGATCCGGGGCGGTGAACAGGTGGAGGTGGACGCGGCGGGACGCAGGCTGACCGTCATTTCGAGAAGGCCGCCTATTGCCGGGCAGAACCTTGGTCTGACCATAGACAAGAAACTGCAGATGGCGGCCGAGAAATGCCTGAAGGACAAGAAAGGGGCGATTGTCGCGCTCCACCCCATGACCGGGGAGATCCTTGCCATGGCGAGCAATCCTGCCTATGACCCCAACCTCTTCCTGGAAGGGCTGAACAGAGCCGAATGGGCGAAGCTCGTTACGAGCAAAGAGCATCCCCTTCAAAACAGGGCGGTCGCAGGACAATACCCGCCTGGGTCCACGTTCAAGATGGTGATGGCCCTGGCAGGGCTGGAGGAAGGCCTTGATCCTCGCGAAGAGGCTTTCTGCGACGGGAAATTCCCTTTCGGCGAGCGCACGTTTCGTTGCTGGCGCAAGCAGGGACACGGTCGGGTGGCGTTGCACAGAGCCATCGTGGAGTCCTGTGACGTGTATTTTTACAAATTGGGAAAACGACTGGGCGTGGACAAAATCCACCACTATGCCAGGATGTGCGGGTTGGGAACGGTTTCCGGCTATGAGCTGGGTTCTGAAAGGGAAGGCCTGATTCCGAGCAGTGAATGGAAGCTCAAGCGATTCGGGGTTCCCTGGCAGCCGGGGGAAACCATTTCCATTTCCATTGGCCAGAGCTTCGTGCTGGTCACTCCTCTGCAGATGGCCAGGCTTATCTCCGCCTTCTTTAACGGAGGGGTTTTGTATCAGCCCAAGGTCGTGAAGTGGGTGGGAAAAGATGACAAGCAGGTTTATCAGTTCACACCGGAAGCGAGCGGCCGGCTCAAGGTGAAAGAACAACACCTTGCTCTGATCCGGAGTGCGCTGATCGGGGCGGTGAACGAGCCCGGTGGCACCGGCTCCAGATCAAGAATCAAGACCGGAGCCATTGTGGCCGGCAAGACAGGGACGGCCCAGGTGGTCGCGATGGGCAAGGAAAAACCTGTCCAGCGAGGGGAAGAACCGCCTCCGGATTTGAACGATCATGCCTGGTTCGTTGCAATCGCATCCGCGGACAAGCCGGAAATCGCTGTGGCGGTGATCGTGGAAAACGGAGGGCACGGCGGAAGTGCGGCAGCGCCTATGGCAAAAGAAATGTTTGAGGCCTTTTACGGAAAAGGACCATGAAGATTAGGAAGAAAGACCATGTTTGATCGAAGACTGCTTCAACATTTCGACTGGGTGCTGCTCCTCCTGCTCATCGTCATCGGCGTGCTGAGCGTGCTCAATCTCTACAGCGCCACCTACCCGATGAAAGGTTCGGGCGGGTCCCAGATCTTCTTGAAACAGACCTACTGGTTTCTCCTTGGGATCGGGGTCATGCTCCTCATGACCACCTTCGATTATCACGGGCTGGAGCGGTTAGCCTATCCTGCTTATTTCTTTTCCCTGGGCCTTCTCCTGCTCGTCGCCTTCATCGGGGACGTTCGATCCGGATCCCAGAGGTGGCTGGGTTTCGGCGGCTTTTCCTTTCAGCCCTCCGAGCTGGTCAAGATCACGCTCATCATCAGCCTGGCCAAGTTTTTCAATGACCGGAGCCACATCAATGAATTCGGACTCCGGGATTTGTGGCAGCCTTCCCTCCTCATCGCCGTCCCGGCCCTGCTGATCGTGAAAGAACCGGATCTGGGCACGGCCCTTCTGGTCCTCGGCGTTTCTTTTTCCATTCTTCTTTTTGTCAGGATGAAATGGCGATCCCTTCTGGTCCTCACCCTCTCCGGTCTGTGTGCCGCGCCTTTTCTCTGGATTCACCTCAGGGAGTACCAGCAGCGGCGGATCCTGACCTTTCTCAGCCCGGAAATGGATCCGCTCGGAGCAGGATACCATATCAACCAGTCCAAGATCGCCATCGGATCCGGATTGGCCTGGGGTAAAGGATTCCTGAACGGGACCCAGACGAGGCTGCATTTCCTGCCGGAGCAGCACACGGACTTTGCTTTTTCCGTTCTTGCGGAGGAGTGGGGGTTTGTGGGCGCCGTGTGCTTGCTGCTGCTTTACCTTTTTATGATTTTGTGGGGAATCCATATTGCTCTCAATTCGAAAGACAAGTTTGGGACCCTTATCGCCCTAGGGGTTGTGGCGATTGTTTTCTGGCAAACAGTCATCAACGTGGGCATGACCACGGGATTGCTGCCGGTAGTGGGAATTCCCCTGGTGCTCTTCAGCTATGGAGGGTCATCGATTCTCTCCACCATGGTCGGCATGGGGCTCCTGATGAACATCAGTATGAGACGATTTATGTTCCAGTAACCATTCCCCTGATTTTTTCTTGCCAACTTCCCAGGGCTATGCTAAACATTCTTGCTTAACCCCTCGGAGATCAGGACATGAAACGAAGGGACGAAATCAACGCCTTTTTAGGAAAGAACACCGAGTTCGATGGAAAGCTGTCTTTCTCCGGGACCGTTCGGATCGATGGCCGGTTCAAAGGAGAGATCCTGACGGACGGCACCCTGATTGTGGGCGATGGCGCGGTCATCGAGGCCGATGTTCAAGTCTCCCATTTGGTGGTGTGCGGGGAGGTTCGAGGCAATCTCTTCGCCGCCGAGAAGATTGAGATCCACCCTCCTGGAAAAGTGTTTGGAAACATCCAGGCTCCGGCTGTGGTGATGGATGAAGGGGTTGTTTTCGAAGGCTGTTGCCGGATGCAGGACATCAAAACGCCTGACGACGAGAAACCACAGCCTGCCGAATAGACAAAGCCGCAAGAAAAAAGAGGAGAACCGAACAAAAAACTTTGACAAAGGGATTGGTGTTTTTGTAAAAGCCTTCGCTAAGTCCTTCGATTTATAAATCGAAGCACGAAGGAGGAAAGGGCGCTATGATCATGCCAGATTATACCCTCTTTCTTCAGTTAGCGAATTTTCTCTTCCTACTCTTTATCCTGAACATCATTTTGTACAGACCGGTTCGCCAGATTCTCGGCAAGAGAAAAACGGAAATCGATGGCCTGCAAAATTCCGTGAACGAACTGGAAGGTAACGCGAATCGCTTCGCCGGAGAGCTTGAAGAGAGCAAGGCCAAAGCGAAGAAGACGGGATATCAGGAGAAGGAAAGCCTGAAAAACCAGGGTTTGGAAGAGGAAAAGACGCTCTTGAAAGAGGCGGCTTCAGCTTCTGGAGAACGGATGGGGCAGGCGAGAACGGAAATGGAAAAGAAGCTCCTGGAGGCCAGAGGGGCTCTGGAGAAGGAACTCCATCTCTTCTCGAAAGAGCTTGCCGAGAAAATCCTGGGGAGGAGCGTTTGATGGAGACACGCCGCAAGAACAGAAGAAGACGCTTCTTCATGGTTGGATGTTTTGCCGCAGTCAGTGTCTTGCTTTCTTCCTTCGCCTTGGCCGCAGGGGGAGGCGGAGCCGATCGGAGCGGTGATCTTCTCGATCTGCTTTACCGGGCCATTAATTTTTCTCTCCTCGTGATTATTCTCTTCATCGTTTTGAGAAAACTTCCGATCAAGGAATACTTTTCCTCCAGGATCGAGGGAATCAAAAAGGAACTGGAAGAGCTGAAGAGACAAAGGGAGACGGCCGAGCGAAAAGCGCAAGAGCTGGAAAGCAAGCTGAAAGCGTTTGAAGGGGAACGAAAAGAGATCCTGGAGCAATTCAGGGCGGACGGTCTCGCAGAGAAAGAAAGGATCCTGGCCGAGGCCGGGGAGCGGGCCAAACAGATGCTTGAGCAGGCTGGGGTGAGCATCCAGTACGAGATCCAGACTGCAAAGGAAAAGCTGAAACAGGAAGTGGTGGCCCTTGCCGCTCAAAGAGCGGAAGAGATCATTGCCCGAGAGATGACGGACAAGGACCAGGACCGCCTGGTGAATGAATTTATAGAAAGGCTGGGGAAGACACATTGATACGCTCGAAAGTTTCTAAACGCTATGCCAAGGCTCTTCTGAGTCTCGGAATGGAAGAGGGCCGTCACCAGGAATATGGCAAAGAGCTTCAGGATTTTTCCGCCTTCTATGCATCCCGCCGAGAACTGAATCAGACCATTTCCAACCCCGCGTTTAAGCTGGAAGATCGAAGGGAAGTTCTGAAGGCTCTGTTGGGCAGGAGCGGCTACTCGGACACCATCCGGAATTTCTTGAGTCTCCTTCTCGACAAGAACCGGATCACTGCGGTGGGAGAGATCAGTGCCCATTATGAGCAACTGACCGACGAAGTATCCGGCATTGTTCGTGCGGAAGTCGTCGTCCCCAGGCCTCTCAGCGGAGAGGCGGAGAACAAACTGGGGAAGGCCTTGGAGCAAATGACCTCCAAGAAGGTTAGAATGAATGTTCGGCAGGATAAGAGCATTATGGGAGGGATCATCGTCAAAATCGGTGATCTGGTGGTCGATGGGAGCGTGAAGGCCCAGGTGGAAGGGATTAAAGAATCACTGAAAAGGGGTGAGTAAAGGGCATGGAAATCAGAGCAGAAGAGATCAGTCAGATTATCAGGGGCCAGATTAAGGATTATGAGAAAAAGGTCGAAATGAGCGAGACCGGTATTGTCCTGTCCGTAGGGGACGGGGTGGCGAGGGTCCATGGGGTGCAGAATGCCATGGCCATGGAGATGCTGGAGTTCCCAGGCAGCATCTACGGTCTCTGCCTTAATCTGGAAGAGGACAATGTCGGTGTGGCCATCATGGGCGATGACGCTAAGATCAAGGAAGGGGACACGGTCAAACGTACGGGCCGTATCGCAGAGATCCCTGTGGGGCAGCCGGTGCTGGGCCGTGTGATTGATGCCGTGGGGACTCCCCTGGACGGCAAGGGCCCCATCAATGCCACCGAGTTCCGAAGAATCGAGATGGTCGCCCCAGGCGTCATCGCGCGTCAGCCGGTGAAGGAATCGATGTACACAGGGATCAAAGCGATCGACGCCATGACTCCTATCGGCCGCGGCCAGAGAGAGCTGATCATCGGAGACCGGCAGATCGGCAAGACGGCCATCGGCGTGGATGCCATCATCAATCAGAAGGACTCGGGGATTTTCTGCATCTATGTGGCGGTGGGGCAGAAGAAATCAACCGTGGCCCAGGTGGTGGATGTGTTGCGGCGGAACGGGGCCATGGAGTACACGACGGTCGTTGCAGCCTGTGCGAGTGACCCTGCCACCCAGCAGTACATTGCCCCTTATTCCGGCTGCGCCATTGGCGAATATTATAGGGACAAGGGCAAGCACGCCCTGATCATCTACGATGACCTCTCCAAGCAAGCGGTTGCCTACCGTCAGGTTTCTCTGCTCCTGAGGAGGCCGCCGGGACGAGAAGCCTTCCCCGGCGATATCTTCTACAACCACTCCCGGCTCCTGGAGAGGGCCGCTAAATTAAACGACACGCTCGGAGGAGGGTCGCTGACTGCTCTTCCCATTATTGAAACTCAGGCTGGCGACGTGTCCGCCTACATCCCGACCAACGTGATTTCCATTACGGATGGACAGGTGTACCTGGAACCGGGCCTCTTCTTTTCTGGCATGCGGCCGGCCATCAACGTGGGGCTCTCGGTGTCCCGTGTGGGAGGATCCGCTCAAACCAAGGCCATGAGAAAGGTTGCCGGCAGCCTTCGTTTGGACATGGCTCAGTACCGAGAGCTGGAGGCCTTTGCCCAGTTCGGAAGCGACCTGGACAAGTCGACGCAGCGTCAGCTCAATCGGGGGCGCAGGCTGGTGGAAATCCTGAAACAGCCTCAGTACCAGCCCATGCCCGCAGAAAAGCAGGTGATGATCCTTTTTGCCGGAGCCTTCGGATACCTTGACGAAGTCCCGACCGATTCCGTGAGCGAATACGAGAAGCAAATGCTCGAATTCGTTGGAACCAAGCACCCGGAGATTTTGAAGGAGATCAAGGAAAAAGCGATCATCAGCGATGAGCTGGAAGGGAAAATGAAGAAGGCTCTGGACCAGTTCAAGGGGATGTTCCAGTCGGCCTCAAGATCGTAGAGTTCAAGGGGAGTCGATGGCAACGTTAAGAGACATCAAGCAGAAGATCTCCGCAGTCAGGAAAACCAAACAGATTACCCGGGCGATGAACATGGTGGCTGCGGCCAGGCTCCGGAGCACGCAGGCGAAAATGGAAAATTTCGAACCCTATGCCCGGAAGTTTTCTGAAGTCCTTGGAAACCTGGCCAGCCACATCGATCCGGACATTCACCCTCTGCTGAGCAAGAGGGAGAAAGTCTCCAGGGTGGAGCTCCTTCACTTCACGGCCGACAGGGGTCTGTGCGGGAGTTTCAACATGAACTCCATCCTCAAGGCGGAGAAGTGGATCAAGGAGCAGGGGACTAAAGGTCTGGAAGTCCGCCTCACCCTGGTGGGAAAGAAGGGGAGAGATTACTTCAGGAGAAAGGCGGTTCCTGTGACGACGGCCCACACCAACATCTATGGAACCGTGGATATTTCCTTTGTGAACAAGATGACCGCCGGCTTTATCCAGCGGTTCATGGCGGGGGAGGTTGACGAAGTCTACATGCTTTTTTCTCGCTTTGTGAGCATGGCAAAGCAGGAACCCACCCTGGTGAAACTGATCCCCATAGAACCTCCGAAACAGGAAGGCGCCGAGGGGGGAAGGGTGGATTACCTTTATGAACCTTCTTCAGAGCAACTGCTGGTGGATTTGCTTCCCAAGAACATCAGCGTCCAGATTTTGAACGGCTTTCTCCAGCAGGAGACGAGCGAGCACGCGGCGCGCATGGCCGCCATGGACAATGCGACCAAGAACTGCTCAGAGCTGATCGGCAGTCTGACGCTGGTCTACAACAAGGCCAGGCAGGCTGCAATTACCGCGGAACTCATGGATATCGTGGGCGGTGCCGAAGCGCTGAGAAATGCATGAGAACGGTTCAAGGCAAAGATAGCGGAGAGCAAAGAGCTGAGAGCAGAGAGGTAAACACCGAGAAAAGTTTTTTACTCTATGCTCTAAGCGCTATGCTTTTTTAAAGAGAACAAAAGGGAGGTTTCGATCAAGTCATGAGTGATGGCAAAGTCATTCAGGTTATGGGTCCCGTGGTTGACGTGGAGTTTCCGGAAGGAAATCTGCCCCCTATTTTTACCGCACTCCATGTAACGAATCCTACAATTGATAACACGCCGGACAACCTCATTGTCGAGGTGGCCCTGCACCTGGGCGACAACGTGGTCCGCACGATTGCTATGGACACAACGGATGGACTGGTGCGGGGCATGAAAGTGAAAAACACGGCAAAACCGATCATGATGCCTGTAGGGGACATCATCCTCGGTCGGGTTCTCAATGTGGTGGGCAGACCGGTCGACGGCTTGGGCCCTGTGAATGCAAAGGAATTCTTGCCGATCCATCGCCATGCCCCCTCCTTTGTGGAGCAGGATACGTCGATCAAAGTCCTTGAAACCGGCGTTAAGGTCATCGACCTCCTTATCCCTTTCCCCCGTGGAGGCAAGATGGGCATGTTTGGAGGAGCAGGTGTGGGCAAGACCGTGGTCATGATGGAGATGATTCACAACATCGCCATGGAACACGGCGGGATCAGCGTTTTTGCCGGCGTGGGGGAGCGAACCCGAGAGGGAAACGATCTTTATCTGGAGATGAAGGAATCGGGCGTCATCAACAAGGCCGCCTTGATCTACGGACAGATGACGGAGCCGCCCGGCGCAAGGGCCAGAGTGGCGCTCTCGGCAGTGACTGCAGCCGAATACTATCGCGATGTCCAGAATCAGGACGTGCTCCTTTTCATTGACAACATCTTCCGATTCACTCAGGCGGGATCAGAAGTGTCGGCTCTCCTGGGCCGAATTCCTTCGGCCGTGGGATATCAGCCGACCCTGGGGACAGACCTTGGCGAACTTCAGGAAAGAATTACCTCCACGAACAAGGGTTCCATCACCTCTGTACAGTGCGTTTACGTGCCTGCCGATGACCTGACCGACCCTGCACCGGCCACCACCTTTGCCCATCTGGACGGGACCGTGGTGCTTTCAAGACCCATTGCAGAACTTGGTATTTACCCCGCGGTGGATCCGCTGGATTCCACCTCCAAAATTCTTGATCCGAATATCCTGGGCGAAGAGCATTACCGCGTGGCCAGGCAGACTCAGCAAATTCTGCAGAAGTACAAAGATCTTCAGGACATTATCGCCATTCTGGGGATGGATGAACTCTCAGACGAAGATAAACTGGTGGTTGCCAGGGCAAGAAGAATACAGAGATTCCTTTCACAGCCGTTCAACGTGGCAGAGGCTTTTACAGGAAGGAAAGGGCGGTATGTGCCTGTGGCGGAGACCGTGAGAGGGTTCCGGGAGATTATCGAAGGAAAACATGACGATCTTCCCGAAGCGGCATTCTACATGGTTGGGTCCATTGACGAGGTCAAGGAGCAGGCAGAAAAAATGGCTGCAGCGGCCTAACGAGAGATAGGGTAAGTTATGGATAAACTCCATCTGGAAATCGTGACGCCCGCCAGGGTGGTGCTTGAAAAGGACGTGGATAGTGTGGTCGCACCCGGCAGCGAAGGGGAATTCGGCGTTTTATCGGGCCATGTGTCTTTCCTTTCAGGGATTGTTCCCGGTGAATTGCGCTACACCGCCGGTTCTGAGAAAGAGGTTCTGTCCGTGACCGCGGGTTTTGCTGAGGTGTTCAAGAACAAAGTCGCGATTCTCGTGGATGCAGCCGAGAGAGTGACTGAAATCGACGCGGAGAGAGCCAAGAAAGCCATGGAAAGGGCCAAGGAGCGGCTTTCCCGTGATCGATCAGACAAAGAAATTGATTTTGCCAGGGCAGAGGCTGCCCTTCGGAGGGCTGTGGCGAGGCTGAAAGTCGTTCAGAAGGCCCTGTGACATAGAGTTCCTCAAGTGGGGATGGAACAATAAAAAAGACAAGCATAAGCTTGTCTTTTTTATTGACTTTTCTCCCCTGCACGATAGTATGAACCATAGTGCCGGGAATAGAGATCCTGGCTATTTCGTTGGAGTCAGTGAAGGGGTGTCATGTTTAAAACAGAGGAAATGGATCAGTTTCAAGTCCTTGAAGCAAAAGTGGATTCCCTGATAAAATTCGCTAACTCGCTCAAGAAAGAAAGAGAATCTATGCTTGAAAAACTCCACATTCAGGAGGGAAAAATTGCTGATCTGACCAGTGAGCTTGAGAATTTGAAGGGCTCAAGGGATAAGGCAAAGCAAAGAGTTCTTTCTTTGTTGGAGAAGCTTGAGCAAATTGAGATAACTCATTAAAATTGCATGGTGTACCGTGCGTTTCGCTTTCGCCAAAAGCGGCTTTCCCAGGGAGTTTCATGGAGCCTGTTAAAGTCAGAATCCGCAATGCCGAGTACCTTGTTCAGGGTGAAGACGACGAGCAGCAGGTGCAAAGGATCGCGGATTACGTCAATGACAAACTGAAGGAAATTGAAGAGGGCGCTGAGGGGTTGTCCGAAAAAAGGACGGCCATTCTTGCAGCGCTCGATATTGCAGGCGATTATTTCCAGATTCTCAAGGAGAGGGAAGACCTGCATTCCAAGCTGCGGCAGCGGACTCAGTCCCTGATTCGCTCGATTGACTCGGTGATAGGACCTACTGAAAAACGATGAGATCCCCTTTTGTCCCGTCCCTTGAGCAGGGAAGAAGAGGGGGTGTCGTCGAAACACATATGACCTGCTTAGAAATGGGGAACAGAGGCGGTCAGAAGAGGACGGGTTGATTAGTAAGGCACGATGGAAACGAGCCTTTTGACATATCGTTCAGAACATAGCAACATGCTCCCTGCGGGAAGCATTGACGATAAAAGGCTGTGTGTGAGGGATCTCTTGACCTTGCGGCCAAGAGGTCTCGGCTTATTTTTTTGTTTCCCTCAGTCGCTTTATTTCCCTTCTGATTTCTCTTTCCTCTCTTAGCCGTCCCTCCAAGGACTGCCCGGAACGCAGGTTTTAACCAGCAGACCTCCACGTCTGTATGGACCCGGCGCAGGGGTTGCTGCTATCTCAATATACAGAGGATGGTGAGATATGTCATGGATTCAAATTGTAGGAATCTTTGTCGTGGGGATTCTTTTGGGTCTTCTCTTCGGATTCTGGACCCGAAAGAGGGTGGTGGAAAGACAGTATGACTCTATCAGGAACTATTCGAAAAAGATCATCAATGAGGCCCACAAGAGATCCAAGGCTCTGAAAAGGGAGGCAGCCATCAGGGCCAAGGATACTCTCTACCAGATGAACCTGGAGTTCGACAGGGAGACCAAAGAGAAAAAAGAACAGATGGCGGTCCAGGAGAAAAGGCTCTTTCACAAAGAAGAAAACCTGGACAAGAAAATTGAACAGTATGAGCAAAAGGAGAGGAAACTCACTAGAAAAGAAAAAGATATCGAGACCATTGAAGAGGATATAAAGGCAAAACACGCCCAGCTTGAGGAAATGGTCGCAAACCAGAGAAAGGAGATCGAAAGGCTGGCAGGACTTTCCAGCGAGGAAGCCAAAGCTCTGCTCATAGGCTCTCTGGAGGAGGAGGCCAAGGCGGACGCGGCAAAGCTCATGCGCAGGATCGAGAGCGAAACCAGGGAGGCGGCCCAGCGAAAGGCCCAGGAAATTCTTGGGCTGGCCATCAAGAGGTATGCAGGCGACTATGTGGCGGAGAAAACCGTGTCCGTGGTGAGCTTGCCCAACGAAGAAATGAAAGGCCGGATCATCGGGCGAGAGGGTCGGAATATTCGTGCGCTTGAAGCGGCCACAGGAATTGATGTGATCATTGACGATACGCCGGAAGCGGTGATTCTTTCCGGTTTCAACCCGGTGCGCCGTCAAGTGGCAAAAATTGCACTGGAGCGATTGATCGATGACGGTAGAATCCACCCTGCTCGCATCGAGGAGATGGTGGATAAGGTGAACAAGGAGATCGAGGCGGGCATCAAAGAATCGGGCGAGCAGGCGGCCTTTGACATGGGAGTCCACGGGATGGACCCGGAAATCATCAAACTGGTGGGCAGGCTCAAGTATCGGACCAGTTTTGCCCAGAACGTCTTTCTTCATTCCATAGAGGTGGGATTCCTCTGCGGGGTCATGGCCTCTGAACTCGGCCTGAATGTCAAGCAGGCCAAGAGAGCGGGCTTGCTCCACGATATCGGAAAGGCGGTGGACCACGAAGTCGAAGGCCCTCATGCCCTGATCGGTGCGGAACTCGCGAAGAAATATAACGAAGCCCCCCAGGTGATTCACGCGATTGCGGCCCATCATGAAGAGATGCCGCCGGAGTCGGTGCTTGCCGTGCTGGTTCAAGCAGCGGACATGTTGTCCGGGGCCAGGCCGGGTGCGCGGCAGGAGATGCTGGAATCCTACGTGAAGAGGCTGGAAGATCTGGAGAAGATTGCCACCTCCTTCGAGGGAGTGACCAAGTCCTACGCGATCCAGGCAGGTCGTGAAATCCGAATCATGGTGGAGGGGAAAATTGTGGGGGATGATCAGTCTTTCGTTCTCTGTCGCGACATTGCTAAGAAAATTGAAAAGGAGTTGACCTATCCCGGGCAGATCAAAGTCACGGTGATCCGGGAGACCAGGGCGGTGGAGTACGCGAGGTGATGGAATTTTCTATTGTTTTGCCTCGCGATCCCTGGTAAAGTGTGTTTGAAACTTTTATTAAAGTGCAGGTCGTTGGCTGCAGCTAAAGACTGTTTGAGCCCGAGGCTGGGGGGTGTGGTCTCTGGCGAGTCCGCAACCGGAAATGGACTCATCCCGCCAACCGCCTCCTTGCCCCTAAAACTTCCCCGGAGGAGGCAACAATGAGTAAGCAGTATGAAGTAGGGAGTATGCAGCAAGAACTACTGCCTACTGCTTACTGCCTACTCCTTACTGAAACTGAGCGGCTCCGGGGTAAGAGTTCCAGGAGAGCGTTCGTCACATGGAAAAGACTCTGTACGACAAAAAAGGGGACACGGTGGCCTACATCGCCACGGACTATCACGGAGCCATCTTTCTCTGGGACGGTCATCCGGTCGCTTACCTCTATGAAGAGGATCACCTTTACGGCATCAACGGTCGCCACCTCGGCTGGTTTATTAATGAAATCATTTATGATCAAGAGGGGGCAAGGATCGGGTTCACCTCCAGCACCTGTCCGGCGGCTGTCGGCAAAAGACGGCCCAAGGGCAAGAGAATGGTCCTGCCTGAGTTGAGACCAAGATGGGCCGCACCCCCTCTGGCCAAGCTGACCTTTCGTGAAGCCGATCAGGATCTGGCCGATTTCCTGAACGAGGGTCGAGTCGGTTAAGGAGACCTTGCCAAGGGCACCTCGAATCCAGCCAGCCGCATCCTTACCGCCAGAAGAAGCCTGCCTGCGCGTCTTTTCTCTTTCATGACCCAAGAGGTTGAAGGAACCATGATCCAAGAAGAAAAAGTCCTTTACCTGGTGGATGGGAGCTCTTACATCCATCGAGCCTTTCATGCGGTGAGAAACCTCTCAAGCTCCAGAGGTCTTCCAACGAACGCCATCTTCGGGTTTTCCAGAATGCTCCTCAAACTCCTCCGGGACACAAAACCCTCTTACATGGCCGTTGTCTTTGATGCGAAAGGCCCTACGTTCAGGCATGCGCTCTATGAAGGGTACAAAGCAACGAGACCCCCTGCGCCTGAGGAACTGATTGCTCAGTTCCCCTATATCCGTGCCATCGTGGAGGGGCTGGGTCTCGCGATGATTGAAAAAGAAGGCTATGAGGCGGATGACCTCATCGGCACCCTGGCGAGAAGGGGCGAGGAGCAGGGCTACAAGATCATCGTGGTGACCGGGGACAAGGATTTCAGGCAGATCGTCTCTCCCTCGGTCACGCTCTGGGATACGATGAAGGATAGGCTCACGACTTACGACCGTTTCAAAGAAGAGTACGGACTGCAGCCGGAACAGATTATCGATGTCATGGGTCTCTCAGGGGACAGTTCGGACAACATTCCTGGTGTCCCAGGCGTGGGCGAGAAAACGGCGATCGACCTGGTGAAGCAGTTCGGGAGTCTGGAAAAGGTCCTGGAAAGGGCACAGGAAATCAAGAAAGCCAAACTCAAGGAGAACCTGGCGCAGGCCCGGGACGATGCCATCCTCAGCAAAAGACTGGTGACCCTGGATCTCCACGTGCCTTTGGACGAGCACCTTGAGGACCTCAGGATCGCTGCTGCAGATCAGAAGAAACTCGGCGAGATTTTTCGGGAGCTTGAATTCAGGGATCTCTGGGACCAGTTTGCCCTGCCAGAGGATACCGGAAAAAAGGATTTCAGCTTGTGCCTTTCTGAAGGGGATCTCCGTGTTCTGGCGGACAGGATCAGACACCACGGATGGGTCTCCTTGCGATTGGAGACCACGGCTGAAGACCCTTTGAGGGCGGAGGTGGTGGGCATGTCCTTTTCGTGGGAGGAAGGGAAGGCGGCCTATGTGCCTTTGGGCCATTCCTATCTGGGAGTTCCCCAACAACTCGGGTTTCCTCCGGTGCTCGGAATCCTCAAGCCTGTCCTGGAAGACGACTCCATTGCGAAAGTGGGGCAGAATATCAAGGCGGATGCTCTGGCGCTGCGCCGTCGCAAGGCCCATCTCAAGGGGATTCATTTTGACACGATGATTGCCTCTTATGTCCTCAATCCGGGGCTCAAGCAGCACGATCTGGACACCCTGGTTCAACAGCACCTCGGCACCAAAGTCGTCTCTTATGGGGAGGTCGTGGGAAAGAGCAAGGGCCCGGCCGCTTTTTCTGCAGTGGACGTGACAAGGGCCATGGAATACTCCTGCGAGAAGGCTGAGGTGACGTGGAGGTTGAAGCGCCTCATGGAGAAACAACTCGTCTCTGACAAGAATGACGACCTTTTCTACAACCTGGAAATGAAGCTCGTCCCGGTTCTGATGGACATGGAATGGGAAGGGATCCGAATCGACATCCCCTTTTTCAAGGCCCAGTCTCAGAAATACGGAGAGGAACTCCAAAGTATTGAACGGCAGATCTATGAAGAGGCGGGGATGGAGTTCAACATCAACTCCCCCCAGCAGCTCGGGTATGTTCTCTTTGAGAAGCTCCGGCTTCCGACCCAGAAGAAGACATGGAAGACCAAAGCGTATTCCACGGACGTGAAAGTTCTCACAAGGCTGGCATCGCTCCCCTACAAGATTCCCGGGCTTCTTCTCAGGTACCGGAGCCTGTCCAAATTGAAATCCACTTATCTGGATGCTCTGGTCGGCCTGGTCCATCCATCGACGGGAAGAATTCATACCTCCTTCAACCAGGCGGTGACCGCAACGGGCCGTCTGAGCAGCAGCAATCCGAATCTGCAGAACATTCCTGCTCGCGGCGAAGAGGGAAGAGAGATTCGGAAAGGTTTTATGGCCGATGAAGGGCATGTGTTTTTGTCCGCCGACTACAGTCAGATTGAGCTGAGAGTGTTTGCCCACTACTCGGGGGATCCCGCATTTATGGAGGCCTTCAGAAAGGAGGAGGACATCCACGCCAGAACAGCCTCCGAGGTTCTGGGTGTCGAAAAGGACAAAGTCACCCCTGACATGAGGCGAATCGCCAAGGCCATCAATTTCGGCATTATCTACGGGATGGGACCCCAGACCTTGAGTGAGCAACTGGGGATCGATTTTTCGACGGCAAAGGACTACATCGCTGCCTACTACAGCCGATATGAAGGGGTGGCGCGCTACAGAGAGACGACTGTTGCTTCGGCCCGGGAAAGAGGTTACGTGACGACCCTTTTCCAGCGCAGACGATATCTCCCGGACATCGAGCACAGGAACAGGATGATTCGGGCTGAAGCGGAGCGCATGGCCATCAACACGCCCATCCAGGGAACCGCAGCGGACCTGATCAAAAAGGCGATGATCCACATTCATGAAAGGCTGAGAAGAGAAAGACTCAAGACCAAACTGCTTCTCCAGGTCCATGACGAACTCCTCTTCGAGGTTTTGGAAGAGGAAGTCCCCCAAGTCAGCGGCCTGGTCAAAGAAGAAATGGAAGGGGTGCACCGTCTGGATGTGCCTCTCAAAGTGGACATCAAAACAGGAAGAAACTGGGATGAAGCGCATTGAAAGAGAGAATACAGAATACAGAATACAGTAGACAGAATACAGAATAAAAAGAATGGAGTGTTGGGTTTAAACCATTACTCCACTACTCCACTACTCCATTACTCCAAACTTTTAAGGATAACTGGCAACATGCTCTGAGCGTGTATATATTCGATCATTAGAATAAAAGTCGAGGCATCTCGTGAAATACATTTTCGGTCCCGTGCCATCCAGACGACTAGGGCTTTCTCTCGGGGTGGATTTGATCCCTCCCAAGACCTGTTCCTACGATTGCCTGTACTGTCAGATCGGGAAGACCACATGCAAGACCATTGAGCCGAAGGCCTATGTTCCTATGGAGGCGGTTATTGCTGAACTCGAGGAGACTCTAGCCAAGGTCACGCCGGATTACGTGACCTTCTCAGGCTCGGGTGAGCCGACCCTTCATGTCGAAATCGATCGGGCCATTGCTTATGTCAAAGAGAAGACCGGCGCGAGAGTGGCTGTGCTGACCAATGGATCTCTTCTATACCGCCCCGAGGTCAGGGAACGGCTGCTGAAAGCGGACATGGTCATGCCGACTCTCTCCACCGTGAGAGAGGAGACTTTCAGGGCGATCCATCAACCCCACGACAACCTGAGTCTGACCGGGATCATCGAGGGTCTGAGAAGTCTCAGAGAAAGTTACAGGGGACAGCTTTTCATTGAGGTCATGCTTCTGGCCGGGTTCAATGAGGGTGAGGAGGAAATCGAAGCCCTGAAACGAATGATTCTGGAAATCGCTCCGGACAGGGTCCAGCTGAACACGGTGGTGAGGCCGCCTGCCGACCCAAAGGCTATCCCTCTTGACAGAAAAAAGCTGGAGGATATAAAGAGTGTCTTCGGTGAGTGCGCAGAGATCGTCGCCACGGCACCGATTAAGGAAAAGCAGCACCTTCAAGTGCCTTTATCCGCTGCAGTCCTCGAAATGGCCAGGAGAAGGCCCGTCACGATCGAGGATGTGGCCGGCGCGCTGGGCGCTCCTCTCCGTGAGGCGGACGAGACGGTGAAGGCTCTGGTGAACAAAGGGGATCTACGCAGACAAACCCATATCGGAAAAGACTACTACACAGGTTAGAAGCGGAATGGAAAGAAAGATGCAGAGCGACAGCAGCTATGTGGGAATCGATGCAGGATCGGTAAGTCTCAACGCGATCGTCATCAACCAGGACAAAAAGATCATTTACGAGGCTCCCTACAAACGGCACATGGGCCGGGTGGAGGAAGAAGCGCTTTTTCTGATTCAGGATGTTCAGAGGAGGCTGGGTCAGGAGAACATCCTGGCTTTTGCCTTCACAGGAAATCACGGGCAGAAGATCAGCGAGAGGGCAGGGGGTTTCTACGAGTTCGAAACCATCAGCCAGGTGCTCGGCACCCTGTTTTTGAGACCGGATGCGGGAGCGATCATCAGCATGGGAGGCCAGGACACGGCGCTTTTCCAAATCCATCACGATCCAAAGGGATGGGAACTGGAATACTTCAACACCAACGGTCCCTGCGCATCCGGCACAGGTTCTTTCATTGATCAGCAGGCCCAGAGACTGGCCACCTCGATCTACTCTTCTGAAAAGGACGGCTCCAAGAATCAGATCGACCGGATTTTGACGGACTTCATCACCCTCGGCCTCCGGAGTGCAAAACCGGCCAATGTGGCCTGCCGGTGCACGGTGTTCACCAAGTCGGACATGATTCACCTTCAAAACAAGGGAGAGAGGCTGGAAGACATCATCTACGGCCTTCACGTGGGAAATGCCAGGAACTACATGAGCACCATCGTTTCCAACCGCATCCTGGAAAATCCGATCCTTTTTGTCGGAGGCCTTTCGCTCAATGAGCTGCAGGTGAGGGCCTTCAGGGCTTATTTCCCGGAACTGCTGGTGCCGCCCCACAACACGTCCGTGGGAGCGCTCGGTGTCGCCCTCCATGCGCTGGAGCTGGGGATCAGAAATCGGCTGAACCTGAAAGCTCTGGAAAGTGGAGAAAGTGCGGATCAAGAGAAACTTCCCACCGCGCCGAAGCTCGAAATCAGGGAGACCCGCTTCCCAGAGGACAACGACTTGCCCGGGGTGGTCTTCAACAGAAAGATGCCTGTTTATCTGGGAATCGACATAGGCTCCACCACAACGAAGTATGCCGTGGTCACGGAAGACCGGCAAATCATTGACAAGCACTATGTCCACACTCAGGGGAAACCCATTGAGGTGACCCAGAAGCTTTTGAAAAGGATCTCCGATCTCCAGGGAGACCGTGTCGAGATCCTGGGAGTCGCGACCACCGGGTCAGGAAGGAATGTGGTGGGCGACTTTCTGAACGCGGATTTGATCATTGACGAGATCACGGCTCATGCCCGCGGAGCTGTGGAGATTGATCGCACCATTGACACGATTTTTGAGATCGGGGGCCAGGATTCCAAGTATATTTCCCTCACCCATGGCAACCCCCTGGACTTCGACATGAACAAGGTCTGCGCCGCCGGCACGGGAAGCTTTCTCCATGAGCTGGCCAACAAGCATGGAATCAACATCGTGGGCGAGTTTCAGGAAATCGCACTGTCCTCAGACGGGCCCGTGAAACTGGCCGAGCGCTGCACGGTTTTCATGGAGTCGGATCTGGTGTCCTACCAGCAGAAAGGCGTGCCCAGAGAGGACCTCATCGGCGGTCTTTGTTACGCCATTGTCCACAATTACCTCAACCGGGTTGTGGGAAAAAGAAAGATCGGCCAGAGGGTCATGTTCCTGGGCGGGCCGTCCCTTAACAAGGGCGTGGTGGCCGCGTTTGAAGATGTCCTGGGCCGGGGTCTTATCGTCCCGAAGCACAGGGAAGTCCTCGGCGCCTTTGGGGCGGCCGTGTGTCTCCAGGAAAAAATCGCCATGGAGAAAAGAGAGAAGAGCACTTTCCGTGGACTGGCCAGTGCGATCGAGGACCGGATGGATTATGCGGAGAAGGTGTGCAGCGCGGATCTTAACTGTCACAACCAGTGCAAGCTCAAAATCTACGATTTTGACGGCCGCAAGAGCGTGTGGGGAGGGGAGTGCGGCCGGTATGAAGTGATCCGGAGCAAGGGAAAGAAGCAGGAAAACCTTTTCAAGGTTCGTGAAGAGATGTGGGCCTCCGCCCTGTCGGGCGTTTTTGAAGAACTCAAAGGAAAGCCGTTGATGGAGGTGGAGGGGCGGCCCACCGTGGGGATGCAGAGGTCCCTGTACACGCTCCAGACCGGCGTGATGTGGGCTCACTTTTTTGACCGGCTCGGGTATCGTCTTGTCCTGACGCCTTCCACCAACAGCCAGATTTCGAGTTCCGGCATTGAATCCATGACGGCAGAGACCTGCTATCCGGTCAAGGTGTCGCACGGCCATGTGAAAGAACTCATGGGGAAGACGCGATTTCTCTTCCTTCCCAGCATCGTGACCATGCCGACACCGACCGATCGGGAAAGAGGGTTCTTTTGTCCCCTGGTGCAGGCGAATCAATACATGGTGCGGGCGGCTCTAGGTCTTGAAATGGAGGCAGTCCTGAATCCGGTCATCCATCTCAAGTACGACCTTTCCACGCTCGCCTTGGAGTTGACGGAGCAGATGGCCGGCAAAATCGGACGAAGCAGGCGCCAGATCAAGAAAGCCCTGGAGGTTGGCTTGGAGAGGCAGAGTCAATTTGCGCAGGATCTGCTCCGAAAGGGGAAAGAGGTCCTGGAAGCCCATGACCCCTCAGAGCCCATGGTGGTGGTCACCGGCAGACCTTACAATCTTCACGACGAAAGACTGAATTTGAGAATGGGGCAGAACCTGGCCAAGATCGGGATGGCGGCCATGCCCATGGATTTCATTGATGTCTCTTCCGTTGACCTGAGCGACTTCCCGAACATGTACTGGGGTATTGGCGCACAAATCCTGAGGGCTGCGAAGTTTGTCAGGAGCCGGCCCAATTTCTTCGGGCTCCACATCACCAATTTCAGCTGCGGCGCGGATTCCTTTATTGAGCACTTTTACAAGTACATCATGCAGGAGAAACCCTATCTCATTCTCGAACTCGATGAGCACAGCGCAGTGGCCGGGGTGATGACTCGCCTCGAAGCCTTCCGGAACGTGATCGAGAACACCATGCAGAAGCTTGGAAACGATTCCTTTGTCTATTTGAAAGTGTCCAACTGAGGCGACTATGGAAGCAGAAACCCGGCAGACCTTTCGTTCCCTCTCGGAAAACGTCGGCCCCTTCAGACTGAAAGGCAAAACGTTTCTCATTCCTCAGATGAACCGGATCGGAGGGCACCTCCTGGCAGGGGCCTTCAGGAGCTTCGGCGTCAACGCCGTGCTCATGGACACGCACGAAGGCCTGGATCTTGGAAAAGCATTCACCTCCGGTAAGGAGTGTTTCCCATGCCAGGTGACGACGGGCGATATTCTCCTTTTTCTCAACAAAGAGAAGGAGAGGCTGGGCAAGGACTTTGATCCGGACCGCTACATTTACTTCATGCCCGAGGCAGAAGGTCCCTGTCGTTTCGGGATGTACAACAAGTACCAGCGCATCGTGCTCGACTCCTTTCCCGAACTGGAGAGCCTCAAAATCGGATCCCTCACCTCCAAGAATTCCTATGCCCTCGACGGAATGTTCGACCAGGAGCAGACTAAAGAGTTCCGAAAGGTCGGGTATTTCTCCGTGGTCGTGTCGGACGTGCTCGACAGGCTGCTCTGGAGGGTAAGGCCCTATGAGAAGCAAAAGGGAATGGCGGACGAATTCATTGAAAGAGCCACGCACGTCCTGGCCGGTGTGTTTGAGCAGCGCGGAGCCGTAAAGGACTTTGAGGGGATTCTCGACAAGCTGGCAGAAATCATTCAGGAAGGAAAAAAGCTCATCGACCCCGGCATTCCGCAGAAACCCCTCATCGGGATCGTGGGCGAAATCTACCTGAGAACCCATGTCCAGGCCAATCAGGATGTGATCCGGTTGCTTGAAAAACACGGAGCCGAGGTCGTCAACGCGTCCATTGCAGAGTGGGTCAACTACACCACCTATGACCGGATGAGAGAGGCAAAGATAGGCCTTCGCCTGAGCCTCAAGCAACTTCGGGTGAGCAGGATCAGGGTGTACCTCAAGAAGATCCTCTCCTACGGCGTGGACCTTTCGTACCAGCATTACAGGCAGGATCAGGTCTACAAGCGGGTGAAGCCGATTCTGGATCTGGCTCAGGATCATAGGGTCCATCACCTGGACAAGATCCTCGGGAAAGAAAAAATCTATTCCTTTGACGTGGGAACCGAGGCCTGCCTCAGCATTCCGGGAATCCTCGAGTATGTCCACCAGGGCACCAATGGGGTGGTCAATGTGTATCCCTTCACCTGCATGCCCAGCACCATCACGTCCTCCATCATGCGGCCCATCATGAATCAAAAGAAAGTTCCTTACCTCGACACGCCTTATGATGGCTCCTTTCAGCCGGGCCGGGAGGCGGCCATCCGGACATTTATGTACCAAGCGCAACAGCACTTCAAACGCCATGCAAGAGATGGAAGCCCATGAAGACAAAAATGCTGATCAATGCCGTTGACCCTGAAGAGTACAGGGTCGCTTTTCTCAAGGATGGAAGGCTGGATGCGTTCCAGATTGAAACTTCCACGGCTGAGCAGAAGGCGGGAAACATCTATAAAGCGGTGGTGGAACGGGTCGAACCAAAGCTTCAGGCGTGTTTTGTCGACTTCGGTTCCGACCGCAATGGATTCCTCGCGATGACGGACATTCACCCCGAGTACTACCAGATCGATCTCGCCTCCTGGAGGGACCAGAATTATCCGCCCATTGAAAAAGCCCTGAAAAAGGGTCAGGAAGTCCTGGTTCAGGTGACCAAGGAAATGCCGGGCCACAAAGGGGACCAGCTCACCACCTATATCTCCCTCGCAGGTCGATACATCGTCCTGACCCCCGGCCGCACGATCAACGGCGTTTCAAGAAAGATCGAGAACGAGGAAGAGCGGGAGAAGCTCAAATCCATCATGATCCAGCTCAAGCTCCCGGAAGATCTCGGCTACATCGTCCGGACCGTGGCTGCGGGCCAAAACAAGCGGGAACTCTCCAAGGATCTGAATCGGCTGGTGAGAATGTGGAAGACTATCCGGGACAGGGTGCCGGAGGCCCCGGCTCTCTCTCTCATCCACAAGGAGCAGGATCTCTGTTTCCGCACGCTCCGGGACTCTTACAACAGCGACATTGCCGAGATCCTGGTCGACGACCGGGAGACCTACGCGAAGATCCAGGAGTACATGAAGATCATTTCGCCCAGGGATCAGGAAAGAGTGAAACTTTATGAGGACACGCGGCCCCTCTTTGATCAGTACGAGATCGAAAAACAGATCGAGAGCATTTACGGCAATAAAGTTTTTTTGAAGTCCGGGGGGTCGATTGTGCTCAGCCCGACGGAGGCGCTGATCTCCATCGATGTGAACTCCGGTCGCGGAAAGGTGGGAAGCGACGGCGAGACCATGATCTTCAGTACAAACCTGGAGGCGGCGAGGGAGATCACAAGGCAGTTGAGATTGAGGGACCTAGGCGGGTTGATCGTCATCGATTTCATTGACATGAGAGAATCCAAGCACTTGAGAGAAGTGGAAAAGGTGCTCCGGGAGGAACTGAAAAAAGACCGGGCTAAGGTGGATACCTCCCATATTTCCAGGTTCGGCCTTATGGAACTCTCCCGCCAGAGGTTGAGACCCTCCATTGAATCCAAGAGCTATCAGACCTGCCGTGTTTGCGACGGCCGGGGAATAGTGATTTCCGTGGAGTCTGCAGCGGTTTCCTATCTTCGCCGAATTCTGATGGGCGTCTCAAAGGGGGATGTGAGCAAGGTAGAAGGGACCCTTCCAGTGGATGTGGCCGGATACCTCCAGAACAGGAAGAGAAAGGAACTGGCTGACATTGAGAAGCGCTACGGGGTGACCATCCTTCTCCATGCCGATCCTTCCATGCCTCCTGGAGGAGGAAAACTGGAATTCGCGACGTCTCAAACCGATTCGGCCGCCTGATGGACTCACCGCAGAGACGCAAAGAGCGCAAAGAAAAAGATCTTTTTGGGGTCATCTGAAAACCCTTACTTCACGAACACGTGTTTTTTTTCAACCGCTGTTAAGTTTTTCGGGATCGGGGTTTTTTTTGTTTAGAGCATTTGAATTTTGGTCATTCGAATTTGTTTCGGATTTCGAGTTTCGTGCTTTTGATTTAGTTGCGGCTACGGTGCGCTGTGTCCTCGGTGTACCCGTGGTGAGCCAGGCAGATTGCCCGGCAGGACACAAGCAGCATGTTTAACAACGTCATCTACTTCATCATTGTTCTCCTCATCCTGAGCATCAGCCAGCAGAGAGGTGCTCCCGAGGATTCCCTTTTGTACACGGTAAGCATGCTGGTCATCACCTGGGTGATCTTTGCCGCTTACTGCCGGTGGGGATTTCAGCGCCTCCTTCATCATCTCGTCAAGCCCGAAAGAGAGACCGCTTTCCCTGCGGAACAGTATTATGCCTTCGTGTTCCGCCTCTCCGTGCTGGCAATCTTTCTTTTCGCCCTCGATGTCCATTTTTTCCACATTAAGATCTGGCTTCAGCTGATCCCGGGGATCCGAGCGTTTTCCGTACTGCAGGGCATCTTGGCGGTCCTGGTGTTTGTGGCGTATCAGGTGACCATCTGGTATTTTGCTTTTCCCGCCTATGTACGTGCTTTTCAGACAGGGATCTCCCGGCGGTCCTTCATTGTCTCCAACTTAAAACTCAATGTGCCCATCCTGTTTCCGTGGGTGATGCTCTCCTTGATCTATGACCTGATCTTTCTCAGCTCATGGACGAGCTTGCACACCTTCATGAGCAGACCCGGGGGAGAGGTCCTCTTCTTTTCCCTTTTCCTTTTCATTCTCATGATCTTCATGCCCGGCCTGATCCGGACCTGGTGGTCCTGCAAGCCCTTTTTGCCGTCGGAAAAAGTGGCCGCCTTGAAGGGCTTTCTTCAGGAAAAGCGTTTCAAGTACCAGGAACTCCTGCGGTGGCCAATCTTTGAAGGCCGGATCATGACGGCAGGGATCATGGGAATGGTGCCCCGCTTCAGGTACATTTTGATCACCGATGCCCTCATGGATATCCTTTCCATAGAAGAACTGAAAGCCGTGGTGGCCCATGAAATGGGCCATGCCAGGTACCGCCATTTCTTTTTCTACCTTGTTTTCTTCATCGGTTTTGCGGTGGTTTCGACAGGCCTCTGGGATTTCTTTGCCGTCCTTCTTTCGACCCAACCTTTCCTGATGAGAATCGTCGGGACCGGCGCTTCCGCGGACGCAAGCTTCTTGTACTTTTTGCTGGCTCTCCCGATCCTGGTCGTCATGGTCGTCTATTTCCGCTATGTGATGGGTTTTTTCATGCGCCACTTCGAGCGGCAGGCGGACCTTTATTCCGCTCTCACCATGGGAAGCCCCAGGCAAACCATCAGTTCTCTGGAGAAGATTGCTATCCTCAGCGGGAAGATCCGGGACTTGCCGAGCTGGCACCATTTCAGCATCGGGCGAAGAGTGGATTACCTCTGGAAGTCTCTCCGCGACCCCGGCTTGATCAGGAAGCACAATCGGTTCGTCAG
>Ga0209253_10000468_pt1 | contig 34859 bp, 31 predicted proteins | sample FrelakmetBRP12BR_FD_187145 | JGI IMG/M metagenome (GOLD analysis project Ga0209253, IMG submission 187145) | Freshwater lake sediment microbial communities from the University of Notre Dame, USA, for methane emissions studies - BRP12 BR (SPAdes)... | ecosystem: Environmental > Aquatic >... | reverse complement strand
AGTTTGAACTGGGTCGAGGTGGAATTATTAAACGATGATCTCCAGGGAATGAATTGTCGCTAGGGTGAAGTTTATCATCGCAAGTTATTAGTTTTTGTTTTTTTTCGTTGAGCCGGTTATATTAAATTTTTCCGCTAGTTGATTAATCAATTTACTATTTGTGTGGTATCACAGGTGAGACATCAGGTAAGATACTAAATTCATTCTTTCTCCAGCATCGTTTTGCAAACCCAGTTTTTTCCTGATGTTTGCCCGATGAAAGTCTACTGTTTTTTTAGACACTACCAGCGTTTTAGCAATTTCCCTACTAGATTTACCTTCCTTGATCAAGGAAACAATTTGCGTTTCCCGAACCGTTAGATTATCAAGGATTGAAGATCTTTTTTTTGTTATCGGGTATACGATTTCTTCTATGAGTGTTTCCACAAGATTCACTTCGGGAACATATGATCTGGTCCTCAGGTGGTTAAGGGAGGGCTTGATGAACTTATCAAAATTTTGGGTGATTGTTTCTTCCAATTGTTCACGTTCCAGTTTTCGTTGTGCCAATAGCTGGGAGATAGCTGCATTTCTTTTTTCCAGGGATTGGTATTGTTCCATGATTTGGATAAGATCATGCTCCAGTTTGTATTGGCATGAAATATCACGCACGTATTCTACAACTCCCACCAGTTTATCTTTCATGTCTAAAATAGGGATGGCAAATAATTCCTGCCAGCCTCTATCCCTGCCCCCTTGTGTGTATTTCACGATACCGATATGAGGTGCTTTATTGCTGATTGTCTTTAGTATAGGGCATTTCTCACATGGTTCGGTCCGGTTATGGTAAACCAGGTGACACTTTTTACCAATAAAATCCCTTGTGTTGGAATACCAATACTTCATGGCTGTATTTACATATCTCACATTCAAATCTGTATCAAGAATACTCACCCCGTCCTGGATACAATTCAAAACGGAGAGCAAAAAATTTTTACTTTGAAGCAGATCCCCATCGGTTTCAGTACCCCGGTCCAAGCGAATAATTGGGTTTGAAATCCATTTAATTGACGCAAGTAGATCAGCGTCAATCTGGTCACTTTGGGGTGGAGAAATCTGATCTTCTCTGTTATCACCGTTTATCGTTTTCATGGGTCCCTGCTTCTTTTTTATCTTGTTTGGAAAAACTGATATTTATATAATTTGGATTTGGCTTAATAATTATACTAGTATTCACCTAGTATTCTACTGATACAAACCTTGGGTTGTAGAGTGCGTACAAGTGTTTTATTATATAATGATGAGGTAGGTACTTCCAATCCTCAAAAATAATTTGGTTAAGAGCCTATTTTTAAAGGAGAAAAATGTCAACTCAAAATGCAATGTTTACATCCATCAAGATTGGGAACTTAACAGCCGCGAATCGGTTTGTGATTAACGCAATGGAATGTTGCGATTCCGATAAAGAAGGAAACCCTACCGATAAGACATATGAACGCTACACTAACCTGTTCAACGGAAAGGCAGGTTTGATTGACCTGGAAGCGATCACGATCACTTATGAAAGTAGAGGCCGGGAATCACAGCTTAGCATCATGCCGCGTAATGAACCAGCATTGGAAAAATTTGTTATCTCCTTGCGAAAAGTCAACGACAAGACGCTCTTCATCTTCCAGCTCACACATTCTGGTGAATTAAGCCATCCAGGGTTTTCCAAACGGGTCTGCGTAAAGTCCCTTCCCGGATTTGGAGGCGAGCTGCTTTCTGAGGATGATATTGAACGCATCATGGATAATTTCGTTCTTGCCGCCAAGATCTGCCATAATGTTGGAGCAAATGGAATAGATTTAAAATTATCTCATGGATATCTTGGCTCGCAAATTCTTCGTCCATATAATGATCGCAAATGGAAGTATGGAGGTAGCTGGAAAAATCGAAGCAGGTTTGCTTTTGAACTAACCGAAAGGATCGTCCGTGAAATCAATGATCCGAATTTTCTAATTGGATCTAAGGTATCCGTTTGGGAAGGGTTCCCCGGCGGATGCGGTTCTGCAGGTCCAGATTCTTCGGTCATGGATCTCACCGAATCCATCGCACTGGTCAAAGGTCTTGAGGAACGCGGGGCGTCTTATATTCTGCAATCTGCAGGAAGTCCATCCATCACGCTAGCGCTCTCTCAGCCAGATAAGAAAATTCCGGATTATGCGTATCTTCACCATACTTTCTCTAAATTACTCAAAGATAATTTAAAGCCGGAGACTGTTGTCATTGGTTCCGCGTATTCCATATTCCGGGAAGGAAAAAATGCCCTTCAAGCAGTTGAACAAGAGAAAAATACACTGCTATATTGGGGAGATAAAAATATTCGTGATGGTGTTGTTGACATGGTTGCCCTCGGCAGGCAATCATTTGCTGATCCGTTTACACCGGCGAAACTTATGGCTGGAAAAGAAAACGAAGTCAACTGGTGTACAGCGGATGATCACTGCATTGAGCTTCTCATCCGCCAGAAGAATGTAGGTTGCTGCACATACAATAAACCATATGTTGAAGCTTTAAAGGCAGTTCGCAAAGAAGAAGGCTTGCTTAAGGCAAAACGCACATAATCTAGTGGCACAGGAATATAACCGGGTGTGGGTCAAATATTTATATCGACCCACACTCGATTCGTTTGAGGAAGAAGCTATGCATAGCCATAATGTTTTGTTTTGGTTACAAGATGATTTATCATATTCCGAATTAATGGAATTTGAAAAAGGATTAAAAACTCTTATCAATGACCCACTTGTAATTCGCGGCGTTTATGGTAAACCTGCCAATACACATCGATCTGTGGTTGAGAACTCGTATTCTTACGGCCTGTCCCTTATGTTTAAAGATCTTGCTGACCATGATCTATACCAAGCTGAACCAATCCACCTAGCATTTGTCGATAAAAATGCATCAAAATGGGCTAAGGTCTTGGTTTATGATATTGAAACTTTAGAAACCTAAGAAGCGAGGTAGAGAATATAAGGTTTAGGGTTATTGATTGGTTACAAATAAAATCTGGATAATATCGCAACCCTGAACTATCCACTCCACGGTTGCGTTTTTTTTCGACCCTAATAGGGGCAGTAAAATGTCAAAAGTAAAAAAAAGATGAGATTTGCACTATAGAATATACCTTGGTTATTTATTCTCATTCTTGATCAAAAGGAACCTTTTATATGCATCATCCCAAGATGCTTCTTCTTTTGGAAGGTGGTCATGAATATTGAAAGAGGACCGGACGAGGCGCCTAGCTTCACTCAGATCTTCAATTTCGCCAGCCGAAATGAATTGAGCGCAAAGGTTTCCAATGGCAGCTGCTTCATAGGGTCCAGCAATGATAGGTCTCTGCATTGCAGAAGCAGCAAATTTGTTTAATAATACACTTCTTGCTCCCCCCCCGATGATATGGACGTATGGGAAATAAAACCCTGTTACTCCTTCCAGTTTTTCAAGGGTTATGCGGTACGCCAGTGCCAAACTTTCCATAATACAACGGGTGATTTCACCCACTGTTTCGGGGATGGGTTGGTTCCAATCCTGGCACCTGGCCTGGATCTTATGGATCATTTCGCCTGGTTGGACAAATAGTTTATCATCCGGGTCGATTATCGACCTGAAAGGCAAAGCTTTTTCTGCTTCCTCATCCAGTTCTTCGAAAGTGCGCATGATCCCCTGTGCTGCAAACTGGCGCTGGCATTCCTGAATGAGCCACAATCCCATAATATTCTTTAAAAACCTGTTCCTGCCGCCGACGCCGCCCTCGTTGGCGAAGTTGAATTGATATGCAGGATCTGAGGTGATCATTTCGCCGGTTTCCGTACCCATCAGTGACCAGGTCCCACTGCTGATGTATGCAAAATGTTTTTCAAGGCTCGGTACTGCGGCGACTGCCGAGGCTGTATCGTGATGTCCCACCGTACAGATCGAAAAAGGTTTCACCCCGGTCAGATCGAGGATATCCGACCTGGCTCTGCCGAGTAACGAGGCAGAGGGCAAGACACCGGGAAAGATCCCTTCCGGAATATTGAAAGTGTGGATAATTTTTGGGTCCCAGCGTTCTTCCCGGCGATTATAGAGCTGTGAAACCGATGCAATCGTGTATTCGGTCGCTTTTATGCCGCAAAGAAAATAATTGAGCAGATCTGGTACAAAGAGGAGGCTTTGTGCAGTTTCAAGCAGATCATGATCGGATGCTTTGGTCTGGGCAGCCAGTTGGACTAGTGTGTTAAACCGGGTTCGCTGGCATCCTGTGCGCTCAAACAATTCTTTGGGCGTGATGAGTTGATCCATCCATTCCAGCGCGCCATCGGTACGGCGGTCTCGATACATATATACTGGAGAAACCAGATTCCCGCTCGCGTCAAGCAAGCCATAATCGTTGCAAAAGGAGTCCACACCGAAGCTGGAAAATTTTTCGGGTACGGCTTTTCTCAACCCATCTAGGAGGTTCGAATAGATCTCAGGAATATCCCAGTATAAATTTCCACCGGTTTCAACAGGCTGGTTCTTGAAACGGTGGATCTCCTTGACCTTCAATTTCCTTCCATCGAAGCTACCAGACAGTAACTTTCCACCACTTGCGCCCAGGTCAAGTGCAAGTGCTTTCATAGAATTTCCTAGATGAAGTTCTTGAAAATATTACAGATCGCATCCGTTTCCATCCGTTCTAGACAGCTGAAGGCGGACAATATACAATCACCTGAAACGACCACGCCGTGCATGGGCATGATGCATCCAATGCCGATCTTTTCCGCCAGATCTCTATGCTCATCGAAGTATTTGTAAACATTTTCGGCCAATTGTTTTGAATACGCAGCCGCCTGTTCAATAACACCAAAATATTCACCACGTTTCATAGTGGCTTCCGTAACTGTCTTAATGGGTTTACTCTGGGAGGCAAATACCATACAGAATTGAGGGTGTGCATGGATAGTGCATTGGATGTAATTGAATCTTGAAAGAAGCATGATGTGCATCTCTGTCTCACGCGAAAGCTTACCGCTTCCTTCCAGAACTTTCCCCTGGTAATCAATTAATAGAAATTCTTTGACATCCAGGTCGCACATACCAAATTCGCTCATCATGGATGGCGAAATGAGGATTCGATTATCCGCAACTTTCACTGCGAAATTCCCACCAGCGGCATTCGTCAATTTTCGATCCCACATTGCCTTGGCAATCTTCTTCATTTGACGTCTTTTATCTAAATATTGAAGTTCTTTCAATGGATACTACTCCTTTCCAGGATCAATCTGATCATTGGATCTTGACCACAACAGCCCTTTCTTTTAGGTGTGCCGCTCGATTAGGTTCAAATCCGACAGTACTCTCTGATTCGGCGGCTGCCGCTGCAACCGCAGCAGCAGCCTTGAGGGTTTCCTCGATGTTCATGTTCTTTTCAATCCCCGCGATAATCGCAGAGAGAAAGGCATCTCCACATCCGCTTTCATTGACCGCATCTACTTTGATCGGATGAACTCTGAAAAAATCCAGCCCATTCTTGACGATAGCACCATTCCTACCCCAGGTCATGGCAATCATAGGAATGTTGAATCTATCTAGATTAAGCATAGCAGAAACTATTTCAGCTTCCGTTTTCAAATCCCTGCCCGCGATAAAGCATAATTCTTCAACATTTGGCTTAATCAGAAATGGACCTGATTTCAAACCTTCCTTGAGATAATTTCCGCTGGCATCCAGGAAGACTTTAGCCCCAAGTTCCTCTGCAACCAGCGTCAGCCTGGAATATATGGTAGTGTCCTCTACGTTACTTGCATCCCCGGTAAGGACAAGCATATCACCCGCATTGAGCAATCCCCTGATCTGGTTTAAAAGATCGCTGGTGATGCTGGCAGGCAGGATCGGTCCACGTTCAGTCAGCATGGAGCAGATGTGTCCCGTATTTTCCACAATCTCGTAATTGGTGCGGGATTCCTTCCCCGCCAGGTCGTAGTGAAGAAATTGGACCTGGACACCCCAATCCTCCATTAGTTTCGTGATTTTTTTTCCGTTTTCCCCCAACGCAATCCCCAATGCGGTGCTTTGTACAGCCTGGAGTTTCAGGTTAATGGATACGTGTGTGCCTTTCCCACCTATGGTTTCCAGGGTTCGGGTAAGCCGATTTGTCCGGGATCTTTGGAATTCATCCAGGAATAGTATTTTATCTATGGCGGGGTTAAGAGTTATCGTAAAGATCAAGGATTCAGTTCCTCGTATTGGTATATTTTATTGACTTAATTGTGTTCTAACTACCTGTACACCGACATTTTCAAGCACAGTAAATTGATCGGAGCTGGCTTTCTGGTCGGTGATCAAATAATCAATGGACGAATAATCAGAGAGAAAATAGGGACCTGACCTATCAAACTTGGTGTGATCCGCCAGGATGAACACTTCCTGTGAGCGTTCGATCATCGAGCGCTTTGTATCTACCTCCAGGAGGCTTGAATCTGTCAATTGGTCGGGGAGATTTATACCAGCGCAGGACATAAAAGACTTGTTCGGGTAAAAATCAGCGACATTTTTTTGTGAAATGGTACCATAGATGGATAGATTGCTTGAATTAAAAAATCCACCGAGACAAACGATCATGAGGTTGGGGTGTTCCGATTCCAGCGATTCCATAAGTAATTTAATGGAATTGGTGATGAGCGTGATCTGAAAATCCATGGGGATGTACCTAATCAAATATAGGCAGGTGGAACTATTATCTACAAATATGCTTTCGCCATTCTTGATGAAAGCTGCAGCGGATTTGCAGATGGCATTCTTCTCCTTGAACCTCTGGATTTCACGCACCCCCACTGGAAATTCAGGCGTGGTTGATAAGAACTTGCTGTCAAAAACTGCTCCGCCGTGGGTCCGTTTGAGAAGACCTTTCTCTTCCAATTCGCCCAGGTCGCGCCGGATCGTTTCACGGGAAGAATGGAAGAGGGTGGATAACTCATTTACCCCGATTCTTCCGTTCTGCTCCAGGAGCTTTAAGATCTCTGATTTTCTTTCAATACTGTATAATTTTTCCATTTCGGTAATTGCCAAAGGGAGATTTGACCGATTTTGACTGAATCATAACATAAGAGTGCCATTTAGAAGCAAAATGATATAATAATCACATAAACAAAACCAATCGGTCATACTTAATTGATTTTCTGGATAATATTTGCCATCCAAGCCCTTATTGTACTGATGCCATATAAAGAGGATCCCCCATGAAACTTTCTGCCTTCACCGTCCTATATAAAGACCGCCAGCTTTCGGAAGTCCTCGACATTTTCAAATCCAAAGGGATCAGCTATGCTGAGATCGGATGCGGAGGATTTATCGGAAAGGATCATTGCGACCCGGCAAGACTGCTTAAAGACCGGACCGCCAGGGAAAAATTCCAGGAGCTCTTCCTCAGCCGGGAGATGAAGATCTCCAGCCTTAGCTGCCATGGCAACCCCGTCCATCCACAAAAGAACCTGGCACTAACCTACCACCAAGACATCAAGGATTCGATCGATCTCGCCTCCCTTCTGGGTGTTGAGCGTATTGTGACTTTCTCGGGTTGCCCGGGTGACTGTGAAAACTCCCTTTACCCCAATTGGCCGGTTTCCCCCTTTCCGGAAGATTTTCAGACCGTGTTCGAGTGGCAGTGGGAGAAAAAACTGGTTCCATATTGGAAGGAAATGGGTAAATATGCCGGGGACAAAGGAGTCAAGGTTGCAATGGAAATGCACGGTGGATATTCAATTCACTCACCAGCAACTGCAATCCGTATGCGAAAAGAGACCGGATGCGTCGCACTGGGTGCAAACCTCGACCCAAGTCACATGTGGTGGCAGGGGATCGATCCAGCCCAGGCGGCGCGGTATCTGGGAAAGGAAAACTGCTTATATTACTTCCACGCAAAAGACGCCGCCTTCGATCCCAACTATGTATCATATTATGGTGTGACCGATATGCAGAGCTTTTCCACCGCCTTTGGGCGTGCTTGGCAGTTCCGGACTATCGGTTTTGGTCATGATCTTAAGGTTTGGGCAGATCTTTTTAGTGTCATGCGGTCCATCGGTTATGACGATATCGTCAGCATCGAACACGAAGATTCCTACATGTCAGTGGAAGAAGGCCTGGACAAAGCAGTTGCCAACTTGCGACAAGTGCTCATGTTCCAACCCGCTTCAAAACCCAAAGCCTTTGACCTGGATGAACGCTTCAAATGATAGATTAAGGTAACGATGAGCAACCAAGACTGAAACATCAAGATGATTATGGATGGCAACCCATCAATGATCGAATAAGCAAGTGTGACCGCTACAACGTGATGTTCAACGGATCAAATGAACGATATGTTCATTTTTTTAGGCTTGCCATTTCACCTCAATAGCAGGCTTTTTTTAGTTTCCTGCTTGCCCAGCAGTCGATATGGTAATTTTTTAGAATGCTTCACCCGAAAGGTAAGTTGATGGATCTATCTCAGCGTTTAGAGATCATTCCTTCAAATTGAATCCCTGCAAATTGCTATTTAAAGTCATGAATATGTAATGAATTGTTTATTCACCTCTTGACTTTTATAAATTTCCTTGTATACTTTGTTTGTTGAATCAACCAACTATATCATCGGTATGGTAAATTGTATCCAACATGGTCTCCACGACTCAAAATCACACAAGTTATCAAACCCTCGTACGTGAACTCAACCTTTCGGTGATTATGGATCACCTGCGCACAAGCGCCCCAATCTCGCGCGCTGAGCTGGCGGAAACAACAGGCCTAAATAAAACTACGGTTTCCAGCTTGGTTTATGATTTAATCGAGCGGCATTTTGTGCAAGAAGTTGGTCTCGTATCATCAGGTTATGGACGCCCAGCTATAAAGCTAAAACTAAATCCGACCGCAGGCTTTATCGTTAGCTGCGAAATTGGGGTGGATTTTATCCTGGTAATTTGTACGGATTTTGCGCCTACAATCATCTGGCGTTATGAAGAATATATTGATCCCTCTATAGGCCAGTGCGCGATTCTCGACCGTGCGCTGGCCATTTTACTTCAGGCGATTGAGATCGGATGCCCTGTATATGGCACGATTCTAGGAATGGCAGTTGGTGTACCCGGTTTGGTTGATCAACAGAGCGGCGTGTTGTTGTTTGCACCTAATCTTGGATGGAAGGATCTAGCAATACGCTCCATATTAAATGAGTCGTTTAAAGAGCCTTTGTTTGTGGACAACGAGGCTAATTTTGCTGCCCTGGGTGAGCATTACTTTGGTGCAGCACAGGGGTATAATGAAGTGCTGTATATCAGCGCAGGGGTTGGCTTGGGTGGGGGAATTGTTCATGATGGTCGTGTTTATAGCGGTATGACTGGCGTAGGTGCAGAGTTCGGCCACATGACCGTGGATCCTGATGGAGAAGTCTGTATGTGTGGTAACCAGGGTTGTTGGGAGACTCAGGTAAGCCAGCAAGCACTATTCCGCAACATCTGGAGACGAATAGACCGGGGTGATGTTAGTCGCCTCACAGATATGACTGGTGGCAGGCATGCTTCTTTAACAGTTCCATCGGTTGTGGATGCGGCTCGCTCCGGTGACATTGTGGCAGTGGATGCGTTGGAAACAATAGGGCATCATCTAGGAGTTGGCATTGCCTCCCTGGTGAACATCCTGAATCCTGAACTGGTCGTATTTGGTGGAATCCTGAGTCTGGCAGGTGAATTCTTAATTCCAGTGATTGAACAGGAAGTGAATCAACGGGCTTTGAAATGGAATCGTGAAGCCATGAAATTGGTTTTGGCCAAACATGGCTCTGATGCCTGTGTTATGGGTGGTGTGGCCGCAGTCTACCAGGCGATCCTGGCACAACCAGATATTGTGGGCGCACTTTCTGCATGAGCCAATTTCTTCTTTTTGGGCTACATCAGATAATTACTGCTTCAAACGATGTGACATTGTGTTTATCCATAAGGAGGTGGAAGACAAAAATATATCTGTGGACTACCCATCATTGTTATGAAATCCCTTTCAAACTTTCCGAGGAGAAAAAATATGTTTAAGAAATATGCATTTGCACTGATGATCGTCCTGGTAATGGTTGTTTCAGCCTGCGGTACTGCTGCAACTGAAGCACCCGCCGTGGTCACCGAAGCACCCGTCGTGGCAACGGAAGCACCTGTCGTTGCACCAGCGGTCAAAGAATTGACAATCCTGTGGGCACAGTGGTCACCGGCTGACTACCTGCAAGAGATGGGTAACTTGTACGAACAGGAAACCGGTGTCAAGGTGACCGTGGTGCAGGAACCCTGGGGCTCTTTTGGTGACCGGTTCAATGTCGAAATGGCTGCCGGTGGAGACGCCTGGGATATGGTAGTCGGCGATAGCCAGTGGCTTGGCCAAGGAGCAACTGCGGGATACTATGTTGAGCTGACCGACTTCATGAAATCTAATGGGATCGACAAGTCTGTCACCCCTGCAACGCTGCAGTACTACGGTGAATATCCTGCCGGGTCTGGTAAATATTACGGTTTCCCGACTGAAGGTGATGCCGATGGCTGGGCTTATCGCAAGGACCTCTTCGAAGATCCTGCCAACATGGCTGCCTTCAAAACCGAGTATGGTTATGATCTAGCAGTGCCCACCACCTGGGCTCAACTTATGGATATCGCCAAGTTCTTTACTACAGAGGATAAAAGTATGAACGGTGTGGCGATTTACACCCAGAAGGATTATGACGCCATTACGATGGGTTATGAGAATGTGATGTTCTCCTGGGGTGCCAAGTGGCAGGATGAGAATAATAATGTAGAGGGAGTAGTCAATTCTCAAGAGGCAATCGATGCATTGCAGTTCTATCGCGATTTATATGATTGCTGCCAGGCACCCGGCTTGAATAACGCCTTCTACACCGAAACCAATGACGCCTTCATCGGTGGCCAGGTGGCGATGACCATGAACTATTTCGCCTTCTTCCCGGCGTTGGCCAATCCAAGCACCAATCCCTACGCAGAAGTCACCGGTTTCTTCGCCAATCCCGAAGGTCCGACCGGAATTCGAAAGGCTGCTCTCGGTGGTCAGGGCACGAGTGTCATTTCCTTCACCAGCCCAGAACGTCAGCAAGCCTCCCTTGATTTCATCAAGTGGTTCGCTCAGGAAGATGTCCAGGCGAAATGGGCCGAACTTGGTGGCTATACCTGCAACGCCAACGTTCTCAAGACCGATGCGTTCAAGAATGCAACACCATACAACCCAGCCTTTTCCGAGACCATGACCTTTGTTATGGACTTCTGGAATATCCCAACCTATGCCGCGCTGCTGACTCCCGCGCAGAATTACCTGAGCGCATTTGTTGTTGGAGGAGAAGGCACGGCTAAAGAAGCTATGGATAATATAGCCGCGGAGCAGACAGCTGCGTTGAAGGCGGATGGAGTCATCCCCTAAACCTACGTTGCTCCTAAACTAAAACTTCTCTGCTTTCAAAATCCGATGGAGAGGCGGCTTCTGCTGCCTCTCCAATCAAGACCGCCAAGAAAGAGGCAAGTTTATGACCGCAAGCACCTCCCAATTGAAAAGGACAGCCGTCAAACCCCGTCAGCGCCATCTTAGCAGTCGGGGACTCGTCTACCTGTTCATCTGGCCGACACTGCTGCTCCTGATCGCGATGAACGTCTTTCCGTTGTTTTATAGCCTGTATCTTGGCTTCACCGATTATTCCGCAATTGCTCGTCAAGCGCCGGAATGGGTCGGGTTTCAAAACTTTGCAAACATCCTGAATGATAAGAATTTATGGCAATATTTCGCCACCACAGGCCGTTATGCGTTGATGACGGTTACTCTGCAAACCCTGGTGGGTTTTGGCCTGGCAATGCTGGTGCATGAAAAATTTAAGGGCAGCGGTATCTTGACCACACTGATCCTTATCCCGATGATGATTTCACCGGTGGTGGTCGGATTATTTTGGAAACTAATGTATAACCCCACCTTTGGTTTTTTTAATGCTCTGCTTGGCTTTACTGATCCATCCAAATCCCCTGATTGGTTGGCCAGCCGTTTCGCTGGTCAACCGATGCCTGGCCTGGCGCTTTGGGCGGTGGTGATCGCAGATGTATGGATGTGGGCACCTTTCGTGATGTTGTTGGTTCTTTCCGGTTTAAAGGCTATTCCTGACTACCTGTACGAAGCAGCGGCGGTCGACCGGGCTAGTTCCTGGTTCCAATTCTGGCGCATCACTTTACCGCAGGTTGCACCATTGTTGTTAATCGCCGTACTTTTTCGGACTATCGAGGCGTTTAAATCGTTTGACCTGGTGATGGGCATGACCGGTGGAGGACCGGGCGTCCAGACTGAGTTAATATCAGTCGACCTCTACCGTATAGCTTTCTTGGGACAATTCCGAACCGGTCCTGCCAGTGCTCTGGCGTATATTATCCTTATCATTATTATTGCAATCAGCAACCTGTATATCAAGTATCTCAATAAGAGCAAAGGGGAGGGCTAAGCTATGGCGCAATTTGAAGAAACAGGCCCCCGAACACCGGTTGTCGAACCAACTCGCGTTGACAAGGTACACCCGCGTGCCAAAATGGGGAAATCCATACGGGTGATCATTACCTTAATCGTAACCTTCATTATGATCATCCCTGTTCTCGTGATGATCATGACGGCCTTTAAGTCCCGTGCTGATATCGTCACTCCACCCCCCAAGGTGTTCTTCAATCCCACCCTGGAGGGATTCCTTTACTTATTTACAGACCGTTCTGTGCTATCGCCTTCCAACTTGGAAAGCGAGCGAGCCAACGCCGGGGATCTAAGTTACTGGCAAAAACTCGCTCTTAGCGTCGGACAAAAAATCAACGGACCCAGCGACTACGTGGGCCGTTTGAAGAATTCAGTGATCATTGCCGGGACATCGACGATACTTTCAGTGGTGCTGGGATTGTTTACCGCCTATGCCTTCAGCCGATTTAAAATTGTAGGGAAGGACGACCTGTTGTTCTTTATTCTTAGCACCCGCATGTTACCGGGAGTCGTTGTGACCATTCCACTTTTCCTTTTGTATAAACAATTGGGATGGAATGACACGTATATTGGGATGATCATTCTGTATACCGTTTTCAATCTATCATTTTCGGTCTGGCTGCTGATGGGTTTTCTTGATGAGATCCCGGTCGAGTACGAAGAGGCTGCCCTTGTGGATGGCTATACCCGCATGCAAGCCTTCTTTAAAATCGTCCTACCCCAGGCAGTGACCGGCATCGCCGCGACGACAGTCTTTTGCCTGATCTTTGCCTGGAATGAGTACGCCTTTGCGCTCATGCTCACCAGCGAGAAAGCTCGCACTGCTCCACCCAGTATTGCTACGATGCTTGGAAGCGGAGGCCTGGAATGGTCGGCCATTGCCGCCGGAAGCCTGGGCTTCCTGATCCCCGTGGCTATCGTTACATTTGTGTTGCGGGATTATTTGCTGCGTGGGGTTACCTTCGGAGCCGTCCGTAAATGAACAATGTAAAAGAAATTGGAACCCATTATGGCCACAATTGAACTCCGGCAAGTTGAAAAGAAATTTGGTGAGCTCCATGCGGTAAAGCCGCTGGATCTAACCATCCAGGATGGGGAATTTGTTGTCCTGCTTGGACCATCCGGGTGCGGCAAGACTACCACTTTGCGCATGATCTCTGGGCTGGAGGCAGTCTCCGGCGGAACGATCTGGCTGAATGGACGAAATGTTACCTGGTTGCATCCAAGCGAGCGGGATATCGCGTTTGTTTTTCAATTCTATGCTCTTTACCCACACCTCACAGCCAGAAAAAATATTGCTTTTCCTCTCCAGGCTCAAGGTGAATCGCGGGAGACGGTTGAAAAGCGCGTCGATGAGGTGGCGAAATTACTACGGATTGAACATTTACTCAATGCACGTCCCAACCAGTTAAGCGGTGGAGATCAGCAGCGCGTAGCCCTAGCGCGTGCCCTGGTGCGCAGACCGGAAGCATTCCTCATGGATGAACCCCTGGGTGCCCTAGACGCCGACTTCCGTGAGGCGATGCGCTCAGAGATCAAACGACTACATGTTCTCCAGCATGCTACTACCGTTTATGTTACCCATGACCAAATTGAAGCTATGGCAATGGGCGATCGCATCGTAGTTATGTCCGAGGCTGAAATCCAGCAAATAGGCACACCGGTGGAAGTTTATTATGACCCTGCCAACCTGTTCGTGGCGCGTTTTATCGGCAGCCCAGGTATGAATCTTATCAATGGTAAGTATAGTGACGGGGTTGTTCAGATGGCTGGCTTGGATAATCGCTATACTGTGCCTCAAGAATGGCAAAGCGGATTGAAAAATAATCTTGATAGCGAGACGGAAATGGTCATCGGTTTTCGCCCCGAGTCAGCCCAAATCAATGATCGTGGGAATTTGATTGGAAAAGTATATGCCAGCGAGATGCAAGGTTCATCTGCAGTCCTCCACCTGACGATCAACGAGAACGATATCATCCATATCCGCACAGATCGATTGATCCCATATCCCATTGATGCTTTAGTCCATTTTGACATCGACCCCCGGATGGTACGCTTCTTTAATTCCAAAACCGGAGCAGCCATCAAACCAGAGGTGACCCAATGAGTCACGTAGAACTTCAGCAAATCAGTAAACAATTTCCAGGTGTAACAGCACTGGATAATATCTCCTTTGATGTTAAAGATGGGGAATTCTTCGTGCTGTTGGGTCCCACCGGTGCTGGAAAAACAACCACATTGAGAATACTCGCCGGATTGGAACATCAGGACTCGGGCTCAGTTCTCTTCGATGGTGAAGTGATGGATCACCTGGCACCAGCTGATCGCGACGTTGCCCTCGTTTTCCAGCAATATTCGCTTTACCCAACCATGTCCGTCTATGATAATCTGGCTTTTCCGCTGCGTTCACCTTTGCGGCGAACATCTGAAGGGGAGATCAGGATAAAAGTTGAAGAAACTGCCCAGAAGTTACGGATTTCCCATCTTCTTAAGCGCAAGACTGCCCATCTCTCGGGTGGCGAAATGCAGCGTGTCTCCATCGGACGAGCAATTGTTCGTTCACCACGCGTTTTCTTGATGGATGAACCACTTTCCAACCTGGATGCGAAATTGCGTGAAGCATTACGGGTTGAATTGCAACACTTACAGAAAACCCAGGGCAGCACCACGCTATTTGTGACTCATGATCAGATTGAAGCCCTCACCATGGCTGATCGCATTGCTGTTTTAAACGAGGGGCGGATCATCCAGGTGGGTACGCCAGAAGACATCTACGACCTGCCAGCTTCAACTTTTGTTGCTCAATTGGTTGGTTCACCCCGCATCAATCTCTATAAATCCCAGTGGGAGGAAAATACTGTTACCATTTGTGAGAGTGATGTGCAACTGCCGAGTCCACTTGAGAGCAAGCTGCCTGCAGAGTTCCTGGTTGGTATCCGACCCGAGAATGTCAAGCCTGATCCGAACGGTAGTTTTACCGGTCAACTTATATTGACTGAACCACTGGGTGTTGAAACAATCCTCCACATTCAATCTGGTCAGCGCACCTTGTTGAGCCTGGTTCCGGGAATAACCTCTTTTCGTCTCGGTGATGTAGTGAAATTTAATGTAGCAACTGAACATATCCACTATTTTGGGCTGAATGGAGACCGCCTTCAGCCCTAATCTCAAAAAGGAGAATTCACTATGAAATTCGGAGTAAATACCTGGGTCTGGACCGCTCCACTGACCACGGAGGAATTGGAAGTTTTAGCGCCTAAGATCGCCAAAATGGGTTTTAACCACATTGAAATTCCCGTCGATGATCCAAAAACACTGGATTTCAAGAAGTGTGCTGAAATTATCAATAAGGCGGGCATCACCAGTATTAGTGTCTGTGCGGCGATGAGTCCTGACCGCGATTTGATCGACCCCGATCCAAAAGTTCGTCAGAATGGCGTTGATTATTTAAAAGCCTGTATTGATGGTCTTACTGTGGTTGGAGGCAAGAATATCGTTGGACCTTTTTACTCTGCAGTCGGGCGCACCTGGCAGCAATCAGCTGAAGAACGAGAGCATGATATGAAGATCCTGGTTGATATATTAAAGAATATTTCGGATTATGCGGGAAAGAAAGGTGTAGTCCTGGGGCTGGAACCAATTAATCGTTTTGAGACCAGCTTTATTAATACAGCGGATCAGGCGATTGAGCTTGTCGATCGAGTGAATAACCCAGCCTGCAAGATCATGCTAGATACTTTCCATATGAACATTGAAGAGAATTCATTGGGAGATGCCATCCGGAAAGTTGGACCCCGACTGCTCCAGGTTCATAGCAATGAGAATAATCGCGGAACTCCAGGCGCCGGGCATGTACCCTGGAAAGAAGTTGCCCAGGCATTAAAGGATATTAAATTTGATGGTGTACTGGTCATTGAATCATTCACTAGCAAGGTGAAATCTATTGCACGCGCCGCTGCTATTTGGCGGCCATTAGCTTCATCGCAAGATGCACTGGCTGCGGATGGCGTTGTTTTCCTGCGAGATTTAATGAAGTAACATCTTTGATTTGAATCTACGGAGGCAATATGGAAAAAAAGTTGAATATTGCGATTGTAGGTCTGGGATTTGGTGCTGAGTTCATCCCGATTTACCAACGTCATCCAAATGCGAATATGTATGCGATCTGCCAGCGCAATGAGGAAAAGCTTAACCAGATTGGTGATGCATTTGGGATTAAAGCGCGTTTCACGAGTTTTGATCAACTCATCCAGGATCCAAACGTCGATATAGTTCATGTCAACTCTCCAATCCACGAACATGCCCGCATGAGTGTCGCAGCCTTAAAAGCTGGCAAACATGTGGCGTGTACGGTGCCTATGGCAACTTCGGTGGATGAGTGTTGGCAGATCATCGAAGCCCAGAAAGCTTCAGGTACGAAGTATATGATGATGGAGACGGTCATCTATTCACGCGAATATCTATTTGTCAAAGAGTTACATGATACCGGAAAATTGGGCAAAATCCAGTTCTTGCGTGCAGCTCACCAGCAGGATATGTACGGTTGGCCTGGGTATTGGGAAGGCCTTCCGCCCATGCATTATGCCACCCATGTGGTAAGCCCTTGCCTGGCAATGGGTGGTGCGATGGCGGAATATGTTTCCTGCTTTGGGTCAGGGAAGATTGCTGATCATCTTATTCCAAAATATGGCTCACCTTTCGCTGTAGAAACCGCCCATATCAAGCTGAAGGGGTCGGATCTTTCCGCTGAAGTTACCAGGTCGTTATTTGATGTTGCCCGTCAATATATTGAGAGTTTCGATGTTTATGGCAGCGAAACGAGTTTCGAGTGGCAACTAATTTCAAATGAAGAACCTGTTGTCCACCTGGGAGGGGAAGAGGCAAAACATACCGCAATCAAGGATTACGCCTATCTTCTTCCTGAAGGCATCCGTGAATTCACAACCAAGTGTGTTTACGACATGGCTGAGAATAAGCACCTATCCTTCATACAAGGCTCCGGGCATGGTGGTTCGCATCCGCACCTCGCGAATGAGTTTCTTTCAGCCGTAATAGAAGACCGCGATCCATTCCCGAATGTATTTGAATCCGCAAATTGGACTTCAGTGGGCATCCTGGCACATGAATCAGCCATGCAAGGTGGAAAACTGATCCAGTTACCGGACTATAAATAAATATCCTATGGAAATCCTTATTATTCAAATCAACCGTTTACGACCACAATTTTGAAAGGAGTGTTTAATATGGGACGATCTGTTACTTTATTCACCGGTCAGTGGGCCGATCTAACCCTGGAAGACCTTGCCAAGAAGGTCAGCAAATGGGGTTTTGATGGTTTGGAACTGGCATGTTGGGGTGATCACTTTGAGGTGGACAAAGCCTTGGAGAATGATAGCTATGTAAAGAGCCGTTGGGACATCCTCAACAAGTACAATCTGAAATGCTTTGCCATCAGCACACACCTGGTCGGTCAGTGTGTGGCGGATGACCCGATTGATGAACGGCACAAACGCGTTCTCCCGCCACGTTTGTGGGGCGATGGCAACCCAGAAGGAGTGCGCCAGCGTTGCGCGGAAGAAGTGAAAAATACCGCCATTGCTGCCAAGAAATTTGGGGTGAGCATCGTCAACGGTTTCACCGGCAGCTCGGTGTGGAAGAACCTGTATTTCTTCCCTCCCACGAATCAGGACGACATCAATAATGGCTATGCTGATTTTGCTGCCCGTTGGAAGCCGATCTTGGATGTTTTCGCCAAGAATGGTATCAAGTACGCTCTTGAGGTCCACCCAACCGAAATCGCCTATGACCTCGTAACTGCCAAGCGCACGTTGGATGCCATCGGCAATCATCCAGCTTTTGGGTTCAATTTTGATCCGAGTCACTTCATTCATCAGTTTATTAATCCGGTTGAGTTCATCAATGACTTTGGTGAAAACATCTTTCATGTGCATGTAAAAGACTCGCATGTGCAGCTTACTGGTCGCAACAGCATTTTGTCCTCTCACCTGGATTTCGGCGATAACCGTCGTGGTTGGGATTTTATCTCACCAGGCCGAGGCGATGTTAAATGGGACCAAATTGTGCGTGCTTTGAACCGCGTTGGTTACAAAGGTCCACTCTCAATCGAATGGGAAGATAGTGGTATGGATCGCGATTGGGGAGCTCCTGAGGCTCTTCAGATGATCCGCAAGCAGGACTTCACCCCTTCCAATGTAGCTTTTGATGCTGCTTTTGCAGCCAAGAAATAAGGAGGATTTCATGTCTGAGGAAACTGGTTTTACCACGATGGCTGCCGCCAAGGCTAAGGGCGAGATCCCGGAGATTCGGGTGGGTATGCTGGGTTATTCCTTCATGGGTAAAGCACATACCAACGCTTACAAAAAGATCCCTTACATGATGTATCCCCCGCCGGCAATCCCGCGCCTGGAAGTTGTCTGCGGTCTGGGCAAGGAAGCTGTCGCTGAAGCCGTAAAGCGCTATGGTTTCCGCGAAGGATGTCCGGATGACTGGAAAGGTATGTTGGATAACTGTGCCAGGGATATTGACCTGTTCGATAATTGTGGTCCCAATAATCTTCACATGGAACCATCGATCTATGCGATGAAGCTAGGGAAGCATGTTTTATGTGAAAAGCCGATCGCCCGATCTGCCGAAGAAGCCAAGCAAATGGTTGATGTCGCCAAAGCTAGCGGGGTTAAGAGTATGGTGGCTTTCAATTACCGTTTTGTCCCAGCTGTCCGGCAGATCCGCAACCTGATCGACAGCGGCGCGCTGGGAAAAATCTACCACTGGCGGGCAGTATACCTCCAAGAATGGATCCTCCCACACTATAACACACCCAAGATTTGGCGCTTGGATAAGTCAGTTGCCGGCAGTGGTGCTTTGGGGGACCTGGGCGCCCACATTATAGATCTGGCTCACTACCTCGTTGGCGGCGTCAAAACAGTTTCTGCGATGGCGAAGACTTTCATCACAGAGCGTCCATTGCCTGATCATCCCAATAAAATGGGCACAGTCGATGTGGACGATGCCTTTGTGTCCATTTGCGAGTTTGAGAATGGGGCATTAGGAACATTTGAGTCAACTCGTTTTGCCCTCGGTCGCAAGAATTACAATAGCTTTGAAATCAATGGCGAAAAAGCCAGCGTCCGTTTTAACCTTGAGCGGTTTAACGAGTTTGACATCTTCTACCGGGATCATGAGCCGAAGGAAACAGGTGGCTGGACAAATGTTCTGGTGACAGAGGGCTACCATCCTTGGTGGGGGAACTGGTGGCCACACGGGCATATCATTGGCTGGGAGCATACTTTTGTGCACGAGATCACACACTTGTTGGATTGTATTGTCAACAATAAGGAGGTAGGTCCATATGGAGCTACTTTCGAAGATGGGTACCGTGCGGCAGTCATCTGTGATGCCATATTGAAATCGGCAGAAATTAAAAAGCAGGTCGATATTATATATTAGACTTATTGTTCCATGGGTGAGGCAGAGACTGCCTCACCCCGCATTCTCTAATTGATGGTTATTGGAGTCATTATGGCGAAACGTCGTCTTCGATTACCGGTTGGTCTCTTCATTGCGATCGTTGTGATATTGGTTCTTGGTTTGATCGCGGGCCCCTCGATAAATGCATTGACCACAGAAAAACAAAGGGCTACCAATGTGCTTCTTTCAGCGATTCCATTTATCCTGATTTTTGTATCCATTCTGCTCGCTTTCATTTCTTTGATTAGTATGTCGGCCAGCGTACTTAATGACAACATATCGCCGCGTATCTATCGTATCATAGAGACAATACTCATCGCGGGTATCGTCTTAGGTATTATTGGCATGTTTCAACCGTGGTTGATGATATTCTATAAATATGGATTCATCGTCCTGCTAGTGTCCACTCTGGGTTTCATCTGGTGGGGTCACATCAAACCAAAGAGCGAACGCCGTCAAAAACAGACTGGTAGCACATCAAGCCAGGATGTTAAGATAATCGAACCATAAGGCAGAAACATATCCCGATATGGTCACCTCTACTACATTAGTCTCTTGACCTTACTCCACATCATGAAAGGTTTTTCTATGTCTGACCTCTATCAATCCAAACCAGAACACAAATTCACCTTCGGTTTGTGGACAGTCGGCTCGACTGGCCGCGACCCGTTTGGGGGTCCGGTGCGTGAGTCAAAAACTCCGGTCGAACTGGTCCACTTACTCGCGGAAGTTGGCGCGTACGGTGTTAACTTCCATGATAATGACCTTGTCCCGATTGATGCCACTCCAACCGAACGGGAGCGCATCGTAAAAGATTTCAAAAAAGCCCTGAAGGAGACAGGTCTGGTTGTCCCGATGGCGACAACGAACCTGTTTTTTGATCCCGCTTTCAAAGATGGGGCTTTCACTTCCAATGACCCTCGGGTGCGGGCTTATGCGTTGCAAAAAACCATGAATGCCATGGATCTAGGCGTCGAGTTAGGAGCTAAAATATACGTATTCTGGGGTGGGCGCGAAGGCACGGAAACTGATGCATCCAAAGATCCGGTGACCGCTATCCAGCGCACCCGTGAAGCAGTGAATTTCCTGTGTGAATATGCCATCCATCAAGGTTATAAACTGAAATTTGCCCTGGAAGCCAAAGCTAACGAGCCACGCGGTGATATGTATAATGCCACCACCGGACATATGCTAGCCTTCATCGCGACCCTGGATCACCCAGAAATGGTGGGTGTCAACCCCGAAGTCGCCCATGAGCAAATGGCAGGCTTGAACTTTACTCATGCTGTCGCCCAAGCCCTGGATGCGGACAAGCTTTTCCACATTGACCTCAATGATCAAGCCTTCGGGCGTTACGACCAGGACTTTCGCTTTGGGGCAGTCAACTTGAAAAGTGCCTTCTTCCTGGTCAAGTTATTGGAAGAACACGGCTACCTGGGAAGCCGCCACTTCGACGCCCACGCCTACCGCACGGAGGATTACGAGGGCGTGAAAGATTTTGCCCGCGGCTGTATGCGGACGTACCTGATCCTCAAAGAGAAGGCCAGGCAATGGAAGCAGGACAAAGAAATCCAAGCCCTGCTAGATGAGGTCAACTCAGATCGAGATGAAGTCTCGCCTCTGCTGGGTATTTATAGTTTGGAGAAAGCAAACAACCTTAAAGCCAGGACCTTTGACCGGAAGGCATTGGGAGCCCGTGGCCTTTCCTACGAGCGTCTTGACCAATTGACGGTGGAGTTGTTGCTTGGGGTACGTTGAGCGCTTTGATTCAATTTCATGCAACATGTTTCACTGACCTTGGCACTTGGAATCTGATCTATGAAACTCTTCCTAGGACTTGATGTCTCTACGACCGGCGCCAAGGCGCTGTTGATAAACGAAAAGGGAGGTGTAGTCAGCAGTGCTACTGCGCCTCTGACACTTTCCGCGCCGCACCCGTTATGGTCGGAACAAGATCCGCGTGATTGGTGGATCGGCATCTCCAAGAGTATCCGTCTGGCGCTGGAGCAAGCAGGGGTATCGGGTTCAACCGTAACTGCCATCGGCCTGACTGGCCAGATGCACGGTTTAGTTTTACTTGATAAGCAGGGTGAAGTGTTGCGTCCGGCCATCCTGTGGAATGACCAGCGCACCAGCGCCCAATGCGACGAGATGCGTTCCCGCCTGGGCAAGCAACGGCTGATTCAGATTACCGGTAATGATGCCCTGACTGGTTTCACTGCACCTAAAATCCTTTGGGTGCAACAGAACGAACCGGAAATATATGCCAGGGTGCGGCACATCCTGCTGCCAAAAGATTACATCCGTTACCGGCTGACCGGTGAGTATGCCCTGGACAAAGCCGATGGCTCTGGAACCATTCTTTTTGATCTAAAGACCCGCAATTGGTCTCCTGAAGTATTATCCACCCTTGAAATCCCGGCACATTGGCTGCCGCCCACTTTTGAAGGTCCCGAAGTGACCGGTTGTGTCAGCGCTTTGGCAGCAGCCGAAACGGGTCTCGCTCAGGGGACTCCAGTCGTTGGAGGTAGCGGCGATTGTGCTGCCCAGGCGGTCGGTGTGGGAGCAGTACAACCCGGTATTATCGCACTCACGCTAGGCACATCTGGTGTGGTATTTGCGTCAACTGAATCACCGTTGGTTGAACCGGAAGGCCGGTTGCATGCTTTTTGTCATGCAGTTCCCGGACGTTGGCATTTCATGGGTGTCATGCTCAGCGCTGCAGGCAGTCTTCAGTGGTACCGTGATACCCTTGCCCCTGGCATAAGCTTCGATAGCTTGGTTAATGAAGCAGGCGATATAAAAGCAGGCAGCGATGGATTGTTTTTCCTGCCCTACCTGACTGGGGAACGGACACCCTACCCCGATCCCCTGGTGCGTGCCGCGTGGATTGGGCTGACAGTTCGTCATACCCGGGCGCATATGACGCGGGCAGTATTAGAAGGTGTAGCTTTTGGGATAAAAGACAGCTTCAGGCTGATCTTACAGGCTGGGTTGGGATCGATTGAGCAGGTGCGCATATCGGGCGGTGGTGCCAAAAGCAAACTATGGCGGCAGATCATGGCTGATGTACTCGGCGTTGAGCTAGTGACGGTCAATACCTCTGAGGGTGCAGCCTTCGGCGCAGCGCTGTTAGCCGGGGTTGGCGCAGGTATCTACGAGAATGTGCTGACCGCATGTGAAGCCACCATCCAAATCACTGATCACACGTTTCCCACACACGATACCCGCACCTATCAGGATTATTATCCCCATTACCGCGCCTTGTATCCTATCTTAGCGCCAGAATATAAAGCAATGTCAGATTTAAGCCAGTATGACTAATAATAAGCCCATCATATGTCTTGGCATCCTGGTAGCCGATATTGTCGGGCGGCCTGTGCGAGCCGTTCCGGATCCGGGCAGACTGGTCCTGGTGGACGAAATGAGCTTGCATACCGGCGGTTGTGCTATTAATACCGCCACGGCTTTAACAAAGCTCGGACTGCCAGTGGAGGTGATTGGCAAGGTCGGTTTAGACTCCTTCGGTGACTTCGTACTCAATGCCCTGGCAGAGCGTGGTATTGGAACCAGGGGCATCACCCGTGACAAGGAAGTGGGTACCTCAGCCACGATGGTAATGGTTGCACCAGATGGTGAACGTCGTTTTGTGCACTATATTGGGGCTAATGCCCACCTGACATTGGAGGACATAGACCTTGAAATAGTGAAGACAGGATCTATTCTCCACGTTGGGGGATCGTTGGTTTTGCCTGGCATTGATGGTCAACCGACAGCTGAATTGCTGCGTAATGCCCGCCTCGCAGGTGTAACCACCTTCCTGGACACTGTTTGGGATGATACCGGACGTTGGATGGATATCCTGGCACCTTGTTTACCGAATATTGATTATTTTGTTCCTAGTTTACCTGAAGGCCAGGCCTTGACCGGACTGGATGATCCCGCAGAAGTTGCAAGTGCCTTGCTGGAGTGCGGCGTGATGACGGTGGGTCTCAAAATGGGCGTGGATGGCTGCCTGGTGATGTCTGGCGAGGACCAAGTGATTCGCCTTCCGGCCTTCCAGGTGGATGTGGTGGATGCCACTGGCGCAGGGGATGCCTTCGCTGCTGGTTTCATCGCCGGGGTATGGCACGGTTGGCCGTTGGAGCAAACCGTGCGCTTTGCCAACGCGGTAGGTGCCCTGTGCGTGACCGGCCTTGGCGCTTCAGGCGGTGTCCGCTCGCTTTCTGAAACGTTATCGTTCATGGAGAATGCACTGCTGAAGGCGTAGTTTGCCTGTGAGGTTTTTTCCCTTAATAATATCCTTTGTTTTATTCCGGAATTTCCGGGTTAGGAGCTGAAATGGAAAAATTTGGATATCGTTTCTCATTTGGGCCGTGGAATATCCATGAGGGGGCTGATCCCTTCGGGCCAAATGTACGGTCTGCTGTGGACTATGATAAAAAAGTGGAAATCCTCAAAGGATTGGGCTATGATGCCATGCAATTTCATGACGACGATGTCGTGCCTGATCTCGACAAGTTGACCCCAACGGAGATCAGCAAGCAGGCGCGTGCGATACGCGCAAAGCTTGCGGAACATGGCTTGGTTGCAGAGTTCGTCGCACCCCGCTTATGGGAATCCCCGATGACTGTGGACGGCGCATATACAGCCAATGATCCCAAGATGCGACAGTATGCTATCGATCGTTCCAAAAAGGCAGCGGATATTGCCCGTGAGGTGGGCTGCAATCTGATGGTGCTCTGGCTGGCGCGCGAGGGCACCTACATGCGCGAGGCAAAAGACGCCTCACGTGCCGTCCATTACTTGCTGGAAGCTGTCAACACTCTGTTGGGTTACGATAAGGATTTGCGCATTGCTATTGAAACCAAACCTAATGAACCCATGGATATAGCCTATCTTCCCACCATCGGGCATGCCCTGGCTCTCGGATCTCAATCGGATCACCCGGAGCGCGTCGGTTGTCTGGTTGAATCAGCCCATGCGATCCTTGCCGGGTTGGATCCATCTGACGAGATGGCCTTCGGCCTGGCATTTGATAAGTTGTGGGGTGTTCACCTTAATGATCAGAATGGCTTGAAATACGACCAGGATCGTTCCTTTGGTTCGGTAGACCTGCGACGGGCATTCAACGAAGTACGCGTTTTGGATGGCAACCGGTTCTACGAAAAAGGGATGGTTGGCATGGATGTAAAAGCCATTCGCACACAACCGGCCGAAGTTGCCACCAAGCACCTGCGTAACAGCCTGCAAATCTTCTTGCGACTGGTGGAAATTGTGCGCTCCCTGGATCAAGCGAAGTACAAAGAATTGATTTCCGCCCGTGATTACGAAGAACTTGATTGGTTCATCCTGAACAGCCTGATGGGTACCCGTTGATCATGGAAAATAACCTGTTCCTTTCTGAGATGATTCGCAGTGAATTAAGCGAGGTCGTAGGCCCGGACTTTGTATCTGTTGCAGAAAGCGATAAGTTCATTTACTCCACCGACTGGGCCTGGATGCCTCAAATGTGGCTGGATCGAGGCATGCAGCTCAGACCGCCCGATTACATTGTCCATCCGGGATCGCCCGAAGAGATCTCCGAGATTTTAGAGATCGCCAACAAGTATCGCATCCCCGTCGTACCCTGGGGGGGAGGCTCAGGCACGCAAGGCGGTGCGCTGCCCATCTTCGGCGGCATCCTTATCGATACGAAGCGGATGGACAAGATCATTGCCGTTGATGAGAAATCACTGACCGTGACAGCCCAGGCAGGGATCATTATTTCCCAGCTCGAATGGGCATTGAACGAAAAAGGCTTGATGCTACCGCACTATGCCGCTTCCAGCAATTGTGCCACCCTGGGCGGGGCGCTGGCTCCACGCGGCACCGGTACCCTCAGCACCAAGTATGGAAAAGCCGAGGATATGGTGCTCAGCATGCAGATCGTGCTACCGACCGGGGAGATCATCCGTACACCGCCAGTCCCGAAACATGCTGCAGGCCCGGATTGGTTCCGGCTCTTCCTGGGTGCGGAAGGTAATTTCGGCATCATCACCGAAGCCACCATGCAGCTTGATTACTTGCCGGAAGCACGCCTGATGCGGGCTGTCTTATTTGATGACTTGAATAAAGCGCTGGAAGTCGGGCGTCTAATCATGACCCACCGCCTCAACCCGCTTGTCATCCGTTTGTACGATCGCGAATCAACCAGCTCGCAAGTCAAGAAGGTGTTGGGTTATGAATATGACGGGGCGTATATGGTGATGGGCTTCGATGGTGATCCGGAAATTGCCGCATTGCAAGAAAAGAAAGCACTGGACTATTGCCAACAACTGGGCGGTCGCGACCTTGGTCGCGACCCAGGTAACGCCTGGTGGGATCACCGTTACGATTTCTATTATCCGCCCAAGAGCCTCAAGCTGCCCTGGATGTATGGTACGACCGAAACTGTAACTACTTTTGACAAGATTGCGAATCTATACTGGGCTGAAAAGAAGGCGGTTGAGGAAGGCTTCGTGGATTGGAATGTGAAATTCATTGCCCACTTCTCGCACTGGTTCCACTGGGGCGTGATGGTCTACTCACGCTTCATCATTGAAGAACCACCGCAGGATGCCCAGGAAGCTCTCCGCCTGCACAACCGGGTCTGGAATGCGGCTATGCAGGCAGTGATGGCCAATGGCGGCATGATCAACGAACATCATGGTGTGGGGCTCAAGCTTTCCCGGTACATGCGCAAACAATATGGAGAAGCCTGGCCACTACTATTAAAAATCAAGAAAACGATCGATCCTAACGGTATCATGAACCCGGGGAAAACCGGCTTCGGTTTCTAGGATGAATGAAGAAAAAATCATGCAACTACAAACCATAACCGCTACCATAGAAAATTGTCGCTACTGCCTGATGTGCCGCCATGTTTGCCCGGTTGGGCACGTTACTCGCAGGGAAACGCTGACGCCTCATGGCTGGGGGTTGACCATCGTCTCCGTCCAACGCGGTTTGTTGACCTGGAACCAGGACACGGTGGATGTGCTCTATTCTTGCGCTGATTGTGGTACCTGCCGCGCCTACTGCGTCACTGACCAACCACTCCCGGATGCAATCGCGATCACCCGTGCCGAAGTCGCCGCTCACAATCTTGCCCCGGCTGCTGCCTATGAAGTACACAAGGCACTCCAGGAATGGAGCAATCCGTACAAAAGGCAAGTACCGGAAACAGTCAATGGGCAGGCAGAAATTGCATTGTTTGTCGGCGATGATGCCAGATATCTCTGGCCTGCAGCTCTGGAAAGTGCTCTCAAGTTACTTGAGGCTGCTGGTGTAAAGCCGGTGCTGATCGGTATAGGAAGAAGCAATGGTTACCTGGCCTCATCGCTTGGCTTCCCTGAGACGGCCAAAATGCTGGTTCAAACCACGCTCGATGAACTGAAGGCCAGCGGTGCCCGGCGAATGTTGGTGCTTACGCCTGGCGACTATTATGCTTTTGAACATTTACTTAGCGACCGGTTGGAGGTCGAGTTGCCTCTGGGTGTCAAAATTCAGGAAGTCATATCATTTCTTGACATAAAATTCACGGCCGGCATACTCAAGTTCAAATCCTCTGACGATAAGAGACCATACGCGTACATTGATCCGACCCATTCGTTGCGCATTCCAGCACGCTATGACGCCCCACGACGTTTGCTAGCAGGTGTCATGTCCACTGCCGGTCATGAACTGTTCTGGCGAAAGGAACGCGCCCATCCGTGTGGAAATGGGGCTCTGCAGTTTATAACCCCTCACATTTCCGATCACCTGACTTATGCACGCCTGGCTGATGCGCAACAGGCTGGTGCCCAGATAGCTATCACCGAAGACCCAGGCTGCTTGAGTCATTTAAACCGCCATGCGGATTGTATTGGACTTCACGTCCAAGGCTTCTATGAGTTGTTGGCGGATCACCTGGTTTAGGATGTAGATGAGGCAGCTTTCGTTATAGAAGCCGCATATTCATCACGTTTGTGGAATATTATATTCCATCAAATCCATACCCATTTTTAAAGGAGGTACGACATGCATCTTTCAATGCACAACTGGATGAGGGCTGAATCGCCCGAGGTCACCATTCGCAGACTCAAGAAATACGGTTTCGAGAGCATCGAAATCAGTGGCGAACCAGAGATCTATAACGCCAAAGAGGTGCGAAAGACCCTCAAAGACAATGGCATTCGCTGCTGGGGTGCCGTAACGTTAATGCTCGCAGACCGCAACCTGCTTGCCAAGGATGAAGCTCAGCGGGCGAGCTCAGTGAAATATACCAAGGATTGTGTGACCCTGGTAAAGGAGATGGACGGGTACGAACTAACGATTGTCCCATGCACTGTGGGTAAGATCAGTCCGGATGCTACGCCCGAAGAAGAATGGAAATGGGCCGTAGAGAGCTTAAAGGAAGTGCAGGAGCATGCTTCGAAGGCAGGTGTAAAGCTGGCGCTCGAACCACTCAACCGCTTTGAAACTTATTTCCTCTCACGGGCTGCTCAGGCAATTGCTTTGGCAAAAGCGGTCGGTCCTGAGTGCGGTGTATGCCTGGACGCCTTCCACCTCAATATTGAAGAAGCGGACCCGTATGAAGCGATCAGGTCCGCAAAAGGTCTGCTGGTTGACTTCCACGTTGCCGACACCAATCGTATGGCGCCTGGCATGGGTCACTGGGATTGGTTGAAACTGGTTGGCACGTTGAAGACAATTGGCTACGATGGTGCTTTGACAACAGAGTTTGTTGCCCCGATTGACCGCACCCCTGCTAATCAATATCCCAATGCCATCGAAACGAATCCGGTGGACATCAGCCCCGAACAGTTTAAGTTCATCCAGGAACACGGGTCTAACCTTTTGTCTGGAGAGTTCTACGAATGGTTGGTCAAAAAGACATCTGAGACTCTCCTACCGCTAATTAAATAGGCAGTTTAATCCAGAGGCGGGAGTGGAAATTCTCCACTCCTGTCTCTAGGAGGAAGTAAATGGGCAAAAGAGTTGTGATTATCGGCACTCTGGACACCAAAGGGCCAGAGATTGCCTATCTGCGCGACCGGTTGCATGCCCTCGGTATGGAGACCGCCGTGGTCGATTCAGGCATCCTGGGCGAGCCGATTGGCATTAGCCTTGAAGCCGGTCGCGATATCAGCCACGCCGAGGCAGCTCGCTATGCAGGCACAACAATCGAAGCTTTACGCAATGCCGGTAGCCGTGGCAAAGCCGTGGAAGGGATGCGCGGGGCTCTGAGGAAATTGACACTGGAGCTCTACTCACAGGGCAAGTTGGATGCAATCGTTTGCATGGGGGGCGCAGGAGCAGTAATCGGCGCGGCAGCCATGATGCAATTGCCTGTCGGTGTGCCCAAAGTGGTGGTTTCCCCGATCGCTTCCGGAAAGCACTACTTCGACCCCCTGGTTGGCACCAGCGACATCATGGTCGTTCACTCCATTGTAGATATCCTGGGGTTGAATCCGATCGCGACCACGATCTTTGACAATGTTGCTGCAGCCCTCAAGGGGATGGTCGATCATGGTCACATATTGCCGGAGCCCGTTCCTGGAGAAAAATATATTGCTGTGACCATGTTGGGCAATACCACCAAAGCGGTGATGGCTCTCAAGGATCGGCTGGCTGACCATGGTTACGAGGCAGTTATTTTCCACTCCAATGGTGTTGGTGGACGGGCTATGGAAGAACTAGCCGAAACTGGTCATTTTGTTGGTGTGATTGACTTCACCACGAACGAAACATTCGATCCCATGATTGGTGGAATTCACGACGGTGGTCCTGACCGTCTCAAGCGGATTGGACTGCGGGGTTTACCGCAGGTCGTTGTCCCTGGCTGTATTGATTTCGCTGCATTCCACGCTGGCGCGATTCCCCCCGCCCTTCAGGGCCGCCCAATCTATGACCACAACCCCGAGTATACACTCGTGCGCGCTACCCACGAAGAGATGGTTGCGCTGGGTCACCTTTTCGCTGAACGTTTGAACCTGACCAAGGGACCACTTCGGATCGCTGTTCCTACCCAGGGTCTCTCCATCCCTAATGTGCTGGACGGTCCCTTCTGGAACCCTGAAGCCGATGCGGCCTTCCTAGAAACCCTACGCGGCAATATCAGGAAAGACATCCCCATTCTTACCTACGAACGACATGTCAACGATCCCAAATTTGGCGTTGAGGTCGCTGACCTGTTCAATGATCTGATGAGCAAGGAGTAAAATATGTTAACTGGAAATGGACGTGACTATAAAGACATTCCCCACCTGACCGAAGGCGATGAAGAATTTCGTCAGAAATTTATTTCCTGGGAATTGGGTGACCTGACCTACGTGGATATCCAGGAATATCTCAAATCCAAGGATACGATTTTGGTGCCGATGGCCAGCTTCGAGCAGCATGGTCAACACCTCCCGATCTATACCGATACCATCACTGCCATCGAAATTTCCTGTCGGGTATCGGAGATGATTGGCGTATTACATTCTCCCCCTATCTGGACGGGCTACTCACCGCAGCACATGCATCGACCAGGAATGGGGCGTGGCACCATCACTCTGCGCAGCAGCACCCTGCTAAACCTGCTTTATGATGTTGGGCGCAGCCTGATCCATCATGGCTTCAACCGCATCATCTTCGTAAATGGTCATGGTTCCAATGTCAAAGTGGTTGACCCGGTTCTGCGCAAGCTACGCTACGAGACCGGTGCGCTGATCGGTTTTGTCAAGCCATATATGGAAAACTACGTTGGCATCCTTGCGGGACTGATGGAGAATCCGCCGGAGGAGACACCCGGCTGGCACTCGAGCGAACTGGAGACCTCCCAAGACCTGGCTTGGAATGAGAAGTATGTTCGTATGGAACGCGCCAATTTTACCAAGGCACACGTCCCTGAATTCCTGCCCAGGTCGTTCGAGAAGAAAGATGGCATGCCTGATGTCGAATTTGATGGGTATAAGTACTTCGCCTTTCCAATGGATCACCATGAATTCATCGAGAGCGGTGTGATTGGCAACCCGCTGCGTGCCACCAAGGAGAAAGGTGAAGAAGCTTTTCGCCGCCTTTCGGAGCATACTGCCCGTGGGGTGCTCGAATTGATGAAAGTACCTGTCAACGTTCATACCCGCGAGTTTATTGACCGGGCACTTTAATTCCTGGAAATACTGGACACGGATTGCACAAAGATTATCCGTTCCAATCTGTGTCTTTATTTAAAAGCGATGCGTATAAACCTGGCTTATGGCCGCCACGGCCTGACGGTAACATTGCCTGACACGGTGGATGTATTTTCACCGCGCTTCCTCCCCGGTCTGCTGGACGAGAACGATGCTCTGCGGGGGGCTATGCGTAATCCGATTGGAGCAGCTCCGCTGGCTGAGCTTGTCAAGCCTGGCGATAGCGTTGTGGTGGTTCACACCGATATCACCCGGGCCACCCCAAATGATCGTATCCTGCCCGTGCTGTTGGAAGAATTGGAGGCGGCTGGAATTGCCCGCAAAGATATCACCCTCTTAAACGGTCTGGGTACGCATCGACAGCAAACCAAGGCAGAGTTACGCGCCATGCTCGGTGACCACATCGTGGAAGGTTACCGCTGCCTCCAACACGATTGCAACGATGAAGCCAACCTGGTTTCCCTGGGTGAAACATCACTGGGACACCCTGTGCGCATTAATCGCTTTTATCTGGAAGCCGACGTACGTATCCTGACCGGCTTCATTGAACCTCATTTTTTCGCCGGTTTCAGTGGTGGACCCAAGGCGGTCCTCCCTTCGCTGGCTGGGGCAGAGAGCGTCTTTACCAATCACGGGATTGAGATGATCGCCCATCCCAAAGCGACTTGGGGAATCATTGTAGGGAATCCCATCTGGGAGGAGATGCGTGAGGTTGCCTTGCGCACCAATCCCGCTTTCTTATTGAATGTATCCCTCAACATCAACCGCGAGATCACCGGCATCTTTGCCGGCGATATGCTTCCATCTTTTGCGAAGGGTTGGGCCTTTGTGAAAGAGAATGCCATGCGCGTGGTGGACAAGCCTTACGATATCGTAATCACCACCAACAGTGGCTATCCACTTGATCAGAACCTGTACCAGTCGGTTAAGGGCATGAGCGCTGCCGCCCAAATCGTACGGCAGGGGGGCAGCATTATCATTGCCACAGCATGCGAGGACGGCCTGCCCAACCACGGGCTGTATGCTACCTTGTTAGCCGAGGCTGGTTCAGCTCAAGGTGTGATCGATATGATCTCCAAGCCTGGATTCCGTGCCCAGGATCAGTGGCAATTGCAGCTCCAGGCTCAGATTCAACGGCGCGCCGACGTGTATGTTTACAGTGACGGCCTTACTGACGAGCAGATCGAAAGGGCATTGTTCATTCCATGCCGCAACCTCGAACAAACCGTCTGGCAATTACAGGAAAAATATGGTTCTCAGGCACGCATCTGTGTCATTCCCGAGGGACCGCAAACGATCCCCTATTTGCGAGGAGAAGTATGAACAGTAAACTATACCGCATGAGTGATCTACTCAGTCCTGCCGATGGGCGCAGCCTGGTGGTTGACACCAGCAAAGGCCTGGTGCTGGGGGCGCTTTCCGGATTGGAACATTGGGAAGAAGCCGTCTGCCCGTTGCTGCCTTTATTGGATGGTATTGTCACCAGTCCCGGGCAGGCACGCAAACTGATGTCTCGCACTCGCCAGGAGGCGGCTCTGCTGATACGGGCTGACTGGACCAACGCGCTGCGCGGGGAGGACTTCGTGCTGCCTCCAGAAACGATCCAATATATTCCCCTTCTGAACTCTTCGGATGCTATGGATCTGGGTGCTAACGCCCTGGTGATGTACTTCATCCTCGGGCACGAAGAGGAGATCGAAACCCAGTGCCTGCAGCGAATGGTAAATTTGGCCTTGGAAGGGCTCAACCTGGGCATGCCTTTGCTTGTGGATGTACAGCCAATTGGCCCAAGGGTGGTCCTGCTGAACAAAGCCATCGAACTGGGTGTCTCGTATGCCATTGAAGGTGGCGCTGATGGCGTTATCGTACCCTGGCCGGGAGCACAATCCTTTAAAACGATCCAGGCTATGGGTAATGGCTTGCCAGTATGGGTCAGACCAGGCAGCCTGGAACTGGATACACCCGATCTGGCCGAAGCCCTGCAACTGGGTGCAGCCGGTTTCTGGCTTGATGAGCGCATCTTCGCAGTCAACGAACCGGCAGTTGTCTTGCAGGCTTTTAGAACCCTTTTGCATGCCCCAGTGGTCGTGTGAAATGAAAACCGGACTGCAAAACCGCATGGACCGCCTGTTCAATCGCCATGGCGATGGCTGCGCTATTTGCGTGGCTGCTGACCATGGCTATATGAGTGATGTCACCCCAAACGTGGTCAACCTGCGATCGACCATCGAAGCCGTCATTGCTGGCGGCGTGGATGGCATTTTGCTGGCCCCCGGCCAGGCTCTGCGGCTGGCACCACTCTTCAAAGGCCGGGATGGCCCAGCCTTGATCGTGCGTGCAGACTGGATGAATATGCCCCGGCTGGGCACCTCCAATGTAAGTAATGCTGTTCCCCAAAGATTGCTGATCAATGAGAAAGTCATCACTGCTGAGCAAGCCCTTTCCCTGGGCGCCACTGCCATCACGATTTATTTATTCCTGGGATACAGCGATAAAGTGGAAGTCATTGGCGTGGATAAATGCACCAGGTTTGTCAATGAGTGCCGCCGAGCCGGTTTGCCATGTATCATTGAGCCGCTGGCTTACGGTGGACAGGTAACCGGAGCAAATATCGTTGAGATCCTTACCTTGGGGGCACGCATGGCGGTGGAGATCGGAGCGGACGCGCTCAAGATCCCATACACCGGGGATGTGGATTCTTTCCGAAATCTGATTGATGTCAGCGGTGTACCGACCCTGGTTCTGGGAGGCGCACGCTCGGACCAGGAGCGCGACGCACTGGAACTTTTTGCTGAAGCCCATGAAGCCGGAGCTTCCGGTTGTTTGATGGGTCGCAACGTCACCAAATCACCAGACCCCAAAGCGATGATCGAACAATTCTGCCACATTGGCCATCACGGTTGGACGGTGGATGAAGCTCTGCACGGTGAAACCTGGAATTTTGTGCGCCTGAAGGCCAGACCCTCCTTATGCACTGGCTGTGACCTGTGTGTGGGGGCTTGTGTGGCCAGCCATGGCGACGGTGACTACGGTATCCATAAGGCGCGTCTGCAAATTAAACCGGGAAACCAGCCTGGTCAGCATAATATTATGTTCTGCACCACCTGTAAAAAATGTATTGATGTTTGCCCAACCAAAGCCTTACGCTGGCACCTCGAATACGGTGCAGTGGAACTGCTCCCCGAACGTTGTGATAGTTGTGGTAAATGTGTGGACATCTGCCCGACGAAGGTGATTATTCATTCACAAACAGGCCTCACTTTTGAGGATGGACATTCACTGGATTGGTACCCAGTGATCTGTGACCTGTGTGGCGGCACGCCAGAATGCGCCCGAATCTGCCCCACCGGGGCAATCTTCATCGCCCAACGCCCAGATTTCACACCGGTGTTAGACTAGGAGATCACCATGGACTTGACTCAACGAGGCTACTGCGACCGCATATTGCGCGTCAATCTATCCACAGGATCCATTGAAACCACGGCCTTGCCCGCAGAAGTGATGCCGCTTATTCTAGGCGGGAAAGGATTGGGGGCATGGCTACTATATACCGAACAACCTGCTGATGTGGACCCGCTCTCTCCGAAAAACCTCATGATCTTCCATACCGGCCCACTGACCGGAACCACTGCGCCTACGGCGGGGCGTTTCGGCCTGACCACTAAAAGCCCGGCCACAGGCACCTATTTCGATGCT
>Ga0209253_10000467_pt1 | contig 34866 bp, 33 predicted proteins | sample FrelakmetBRP12BR_FD_187145 | JGI IMG/M metagenome (GOLD analysis project Ga0209253, IMG submission 187145) | Freshwater lake sediment microbial communities from the University of Notre Dame, USA, for methane emissions studies - BRP12 BR (SPAdes)... | ecosystem: Environmental > Aquatic >... | reverse complement strand
AGCTCAAATATTCGCGAAACGGTCGAGAGGAAACCATGTTTCTTGTTGGCATCAAGGTTGCTGTGTGATGAGGTAGGCATTCCGCGAGGGATAGGCCTTCGCGTGAAGTTCACCGTTCTTCAATGGAGGATAGAATGACCAAGACTCTTTCGGCCGTGACCGCAGCAGCGGTACTGTTTGCCTTTACCCATGCATTTGCACAGGCCCCTGTGGGGGCTCCTGAAGCCACTGCGCCGGCGGCTGCCCCTTCGGCTCCTGCTGCTCCGGCCCCTGCCCCGGCTCCTACGATGGAAGCGCCCAAATCCGATGGTGATAAGGACAAGCATGAGGGGAAGAAGGGCGACAAGCAGGAACGAGGCAAGAGCAGTGAACATCGGAAAGATGGTGAGAAGAAGGGCCACGGTAAGCACAAAGACAAGCATAAGAATGGTGAGAAGCACGGCGGGAAGCACAAGGACAAGCACGAAGAGGGCGATAAGCAGGAGAAGAATTAGGCGACGGTCCTGCATCGGCAGGAGTGCAGGTTGAAACGGCGGCCGGCTCGAAAGAGCCGGCCGCTTGTTGTTTATGGCGATGTTGAGAAAAATAGACTGATGCGAATGCGGAAGATTTATGCCGCGGGAAGCGTCAGGAGCTTTTTCATCTCGCTGTGGGCCATGACAACGTCGGGCGCGCGCTGCAACGCTTCGTAGTAGCTCCGTTCAAATCCATCGCCCAGTTCAGAGGGGCGAATCATCCCACGGACTTCCGTCAGGATCTGCGCCACATCCTCCGTGGACAGGTTGCAATCCTCATCCATCATTTCGTCGATGCGGACGACGACATTGGACAGGGGATGCAGCCAGGTGAACCAGGGATCGTTCATGACCAGCTGCAGCAACTGGCCGGTCGAATCCACGCGGCCATAGATCCGCTCGAACGTGAGCTGCTCCGCCACGATCAGGGCCTTATGGAGCCCCAACAGCCCATGACGCACATCGGTCAGAGTTTGGCGGAGCGGATCGGTTGTTTGTATGGTGGATTGTCGCGATGAAGTAGCCATAGAAGAATTCTAGCAGGGTTTTAAAATTTTGCAGGCGGTCAATCTCCGATGGTTCCGGTCCTGGCTTGATATCATTATCGGCAAGTGTCTTCCCGCACTGTAGAGCCTTCGGAATTATTCTCACTAGCGGCCGAATCGACCGCTTCCACCCGGTAGGGCGGGGTTGTTTGGAGAAGGAGCAAGAGATAAGGCACGATTCGGATGAAACGGGATGGCCGGTACCGGGGTCAGCGGGGTCAGATGGTTCGGTGGCAGGGGAGTTCCCGACGGGGAGCGGTTCCCGCTTTCTATCTCGCCATGCGGCCGTAAGCCTGTCTGGATCTCAGTCCCCGGTCTGGTGACGATGGTGTGATTGCCATGCGGATCGGAATAGATGCGGATGTCGTCGCCGAGATGGGATAGCCGCCCGCTGGTGCCGTCTCGATGCTGAGCCACTCCGCTCTCGGCCAGACCGATCCCCGGAAAGCAAACCAGACAACTCGCTGTGACGGCGAAGGCTGTGACTATCAGCTTCATCGGGTTTCGCGCTTGCCTCACTCAGATACACTGTACTCCCCGGTTGGGTATTCTTCCAGAGATGCTGCATCTGTTTACAGTTCGCTGCCGGGTGCGTCATATGATCATTGAACTCTGCCGTCGAGGATGGTCTTTACCATGCCTTATTGCGTAAGACGCGTTCCGTAGAACGTGAAGAGCTCTCCCGCCAGATGTCCCATCTCTTCTGGATCGGTCGGCCGCTTGCGGCGGATGTAGTCGTTCAGGATACGTCCCTCTGCCGTCTTATGAACGTGGGGGAGCCCCAGATTCATACGGTAGCGCTCGACGGCTTCCGCGACGCGGCTGATAAAGACCACCGTGCCGTCGTCTTCGATTCGCTCCACCACGCCGATGTGCGTGAGGGGGTCGTTCAATATGCCGTCGCCATTGAAGTCCCAGGTGTTGTCGAAGAAGACCAGATCGCCGGGATGCACCGCTGGTCCCTGGTGGAGCCGTCCGTGCTGGCGCATGTGGTTGTATATCAGTCGAACGCCATTCGCCTGTCGATCCGTCGCGCCGCTGTTATACAGATCGATGCCATGTTCAAGGTAGATGGCGCGTGTCACTCCGGCACAATCGTAGGCGACGCGTCTCCCGTTGCTCTCGATCGTTCTGGCGCCGAGGAGCTTGGTGGCCGTGCGCACGATTCCCGTTCGTGTGGGTGAGAGCGAGGGCGGTTTCTGGGCCGGAGTCATTTCGAAGCGGGTGGCGGGGACGCGCGCGACCGGTGTGCTGGAGCAGCCGACCAGCGTCATCAGGACGACCGTCGTTCCAATCAGCGTGAGGCGTAGTGGTTTAGCGGACATTCACGAAACGGCCTTGAGCCGTCTCCCTGAGTTGGTCGATATCTTCCCGGCGCGTTACCGACAGCGGCACGGTGTGGGTCAATTCCTCGATCAACAAATCGGTGGTCAGCGGTGTCTTTTGGTGAAGCGCTCGATACAGTGCCGCGACCACGGCCTGTTCGATCTCCGAGCCGCTGAAACCGTCGCTGGCGCCGATGATTTTTACCAGATCGAACTGCCTGCTGTCCTGTTTGCGGAGTCCCAGGTGAATCTTCCAGATGGCCTCCCGTTCGCCGTCATCCGGCAGGTCCACGAAGAAGATTTCATCGAACCGGCCTTTGCGGAGGAGTTCCGGCGGCAGCAGGGTGAGATTATTGGCGGTCGCGATGACGAACACCTCCTGTTTCTTTTCCTGCAGCCAGGTGAGAAACGCGCCGAAGAGCCGGCGGCTCAAGCCCGCGTCGGCATCGCCGCTCCCGCCGCCTGCCGCCATCGCCTTCTCGATTTCATCGATCCAGAGCACGATCGGCGACAAAGACTCGGCCATCTCGATCGCCTTGCGGAAATTCTTTTCCGATTCCCCGACGAACTTGTCGAACAACCGGCCGGCATCCAGCTTGAGCAGCGGGAGTTGCCATTCGCGCGCGATGGCCTTGGCTGCGAGCGATTTACCGCAACCCGGCACGCCGACCAGCATGATGCCGCGAGGCGGTGTCAGGTTGAGCGCTTTGGCCTCGGAGGTGAATCCGACCTTTGCGCGCTCCAGCCAGGCTTTCAAATTCGTGAATCCGCCCAGCTCAAACCGGTTGTCTTCAAGCGGATAATATTCCAGCAGCCCACCGTCTTTGATCGCCTGCACTTTGCGCTTCAAAATCTTCTGCACGTCATCGGCGGAGAGCGTACCGTCTTCGACGACGCATTGCGTGATGACCTGGCGGGCCTGGTGCAGTGTCAGTCCCTGCAGGGCGCGGAGTATGGCGTCGCGTTCCTGAGTCGAGAGGCCTGCATCGGCCGGCTTGGGTTCAGTGAGAGAACCGAGGATGCTCTGTGCGATGGTCGTGGATCGTGGTCGACGAGGCGCCGTTCTGGTCCCGAGCGAGGCGAGGACGTTTTGGAGCATGGACTGCAGTTCGGTGCGGTCCGGTAACTGGAGATCAAGGCGGACGGCAATCTTTTCAAGATCGAGCGGCAGAGCGATGGGATGGCCGGTGAGGATGCAGGTGGCTCTGGATCGGCTATAGACCGCCGATACTTCGCGCAGTTGTCGGGTGACGGCAGCGTCCTGTAGGTGGGGGACAAGATCCTTTAGCCAAAACACTGCTTCGACCGTCAGCCCGTTGAGGTGTTGGAGCAGGGCCAGGGGGGTGGCCGTCATCTTGCTGAGTGTGGGGCCGTCGTCGGCGCGGGTGAGGCCTCTGGTGACGGACCATTCGAACAGCGGCATGCGCTCTTGGGCAGCCACGGATTGCAGCAAGGACAGCACCCGCTCTTCTTCCACCGTCTCAATCACGATCAGTGGATGGCAGGAGCGGATCAGGGTGCGAAGGTCATGGACGCTGGTTGCCAAGGCCATAGGAGTGACATGGTAGCACGCGGGTCATGTGTCACAAAGAAAACGGGTGTTTGTTACTCTCCTTCGCCAGAATCCCCCGCTCGAAAGAGCGGGATGAATGGCGGGGAGAGCCCTCCGAAGCTTCAGCGAAGGAGGGCTAAGGGCTACGGAGAGTGCCGCATTTGTATGAAGCATGCCCCGCGCGGGAGCGCGGGGAGCCTCACCTGGGATCGTTGAGCGTCGCCGATGCTGATTTCGCACAGCGAAAGCCGACGGTGGCGGATCGTTTCTCAGGCTCCGATCCGCTGCGGGTAGCCGTCCGCAACATGACCACCTTGCTTTTCCAGGATCCCCCGCGCACGCTCTTGTAGCGTCCGCTCGTCGGGCCTGGCGGATTCTTTTCCGGCATGTAGGCGTAGTAGTCGGAGCCGAACCAATCCTGCACCCATTCGGCGACGTTGCCGGCCATGTGGTGCAAGCCAAAGGGGCTGCGTCCGTCGTCGAGCGAATCTACCGCGGCGAGGATGGGAATTTCGTGGACATGGTGCTGGCCGAACATGGCGAGCTTTGAATCCGGGGCCGCATGACCCCAGGGAAACAAGCCGCCGTCCGTTCCGCGTGCGGCCTTTTCCCACTCGGCCTCCGTCGGGAGGCGTTTCCCTTTTGCCTGGCAGAGAGCCTGCGCTTCGGTCCAGGTGACGTAGAGGGCTGGCCAGCGGGTCAGCGTCTCGTCGGTGACGGAGTGAACGGTGATGACGTGCCAGATCAGCTTCTGGAGTTCTTCGGACGGCGCGATCTTCTGCTGTTGCAGAAAGGCGAGGTATTCCCCCAGGCTGACCTCGTCGCGGTCCATCTCGAATGTGTCCAGCCACACGCGATGTTGTGGGACTTCCGTATCGTCGAATTGGGTGGAGATTCCATAGGGGATCTCGTCGGCATGCTTGGTGCCGAACAAAAAGTGGCCTGATGGCACTGTGACCATCGGTGAGAGTTTCGCCAGGGCAGCGATGCCGGTGAGGTGCCGCGCCAGGTCCTGGGACGGTTTTGGGTGGGAGGGTTTCGTTCCGCTGGCGGCGTCCGTTTGCGGCGTCCAGGCGATGAGGACAAACCAAAAGAGGATGGAGAACCAACGCGGGGCAGTCATCAGGCCTTGCCCGACTGTTCGAGAGCTTTGCTGATCTCGCGGATCAGACCGCGTTCGACCTCTGCGATTTCCTCCGCACTGACCGGGAGAATGCGTCCATCCCGTGTGACTTTCTCAAACTCCGCCTTGATCGTGAGCTTGGTCAGGTTGGCAGGAAGTGCCTGAAGCACGATGAGGTATTGATTGCGGGAACCGGAGGCTTCGATCGAAGCGGGAGTCGACAGTTTCCGCTCGGTCACGTAGACGGCTTTCTGGTCACTTTTGAAACTGACTTTGACCGGATACCCGTTTTTGGCGAGCGCCTCCTCGACGACTTTCCCGACGGCGGTCAGCGGGCGCGACAGCGTGTCGACTTGTGCGCCCTTCTCTTCAATGCGCAGCTGTTGGGCCGCCTGCGTGGCCGCGGCTTTGTGCGCGTCGGCACTCAGGCGCTTGGCTTGGGCCAGTTGAGTGTTCAGTTGGCCGGCCAAGATAGTCATCTCGGCCCTGGCCGATTCCGTCGCCTTCTTGGCGTCGCGCAGTTCCTGATTCAGCAGATCGATCTGCTGCTGCATGACCTTGTTCCCGTCTTGAAGCGACGAGAGCAGAGATTCTTGTCGGGCCACTTGCTTCTTCAGCGAATCGTTCTCGGCTTTGAACGGCGAATCGTCAGGTTTGCATCCGGCGGTCAGCAGGCAGAGGGTCAGCAGGCCGATGCCCGCTATATGAAAACAAAGTCTTGTCACGCTGTGCTCCCGATACAGTTCATCGGTGGATTATCCACGGTTCGCCCAAGCTTGTCCACGCAGTATATCCCGAATTGACCCGTCTCCGGCCTGGCAGTTATGCTGAATTTATGCGCTCTAGGATTTCTCTATTCCTGACTCTGTTGAGTATGGTGATGACGATGCCGGCTGTCGGGTTGGCCGGGGAGGGGACGGTCGCCTCGATTCCTGTCGAAGACTATGCCCGCTACGACCAGATCATCACCAGCAAATTTCTCCACTCAGAGACCCAGCTCGTGCTGCTCGAACGGAAGACCACAGGACAGATCGCGCCGGACCAGGAAGGGTCGCTGACGAGCGCGTGGCTTCAACAACAGGGGTATTTCGATGGAACGCTTCCCGTCGAACTGGTCAGAGATTTCGTCGCGGTGAATCAGGAGCCGGCAAGATTGGAAGGCCGGTTTCAATTCGGAACACGGTATCGTTTCGTGTCCGGCAACTCCGTCGAAGAGCCGGAAGTGTCGCTGGCACAACCGGTCCTGACGGCCCGGCTCAGATCGGTACAGGCCATGCCGGTGCTGGACCGGCTGGTGTTCTCGCGCATCGGGTACAATCTCCGTCAAACCCAGGCCTTACTGTATGTCGGGAATCCGCGTCCCGATGGTTCGGGCGCCGGTTTCCTCGTCTGGATGCGCCGGCAAGGGACAGCCTGGTCGATCTGGGATACGGAAGTGGTGTGGACGGTCCGTATCGAGCCGGAGTCCGACGGCGGGCCGCTGCTTGCACCGTGAGCGGTCTCAGCGGTAGCATGCACGCGCCTGCAGGATGCTGAAAAAGTCCGCAGGCAGCGTGCTCGCGGTGCTCAGAGGCTCAACGTACTGCAAGTGTACGCCTCGCCTCTTCGCGTGCTGCGGCCTTGCTGGACGGTCTTTTTGAGCACCCTGGTAGACTCCCCTGTTGTGCTTATGAATGAGAGGTTGTCGTAACCAGTTTCTCTACAGTCTGCTATGCCGACGTTAATCCGCAAGACCTTTTCTGTTCCCCCGCTCGGGTGCAATTGCTCCATCATCGGCGATCCGGTGACGAAGCAGGCCATCGTCGTCGATCCCGGCGGCGCGCCTGAACGGATTCTTCGCGAAGTCGAGCAGTTGGGCCTGACCGTCCGCCACATTCTTCACACGCACGCCCACTTTGATCATTTTCTCGCCTCCGGCGAGATGCGTCGGCTTACCGGTGCGACTCTCTGTCTGCACCAGGACGATCTCGACCTCTGGACGAATCTGGAGGTTCAATGCCGGATGTTCGGCGTGCCCTATGTGGCCGTGCCGTTGCCGGAGTATTGGCTCAAGGATGAAGAGCGCATCATGGTCGGCGGCATCACGGTGATGGGGCTCCACACGCCGGGTCATACGCCAGGGTCGATGAGCTTTCATGTTCCCGACGAGAGTCTGGTGCTGGCTGGGGACACGCTGTTCCGGGGCAGTATCGGCCGGACCGATCTCTGGGGAGGAGATTTCGATATGATCGAGCGGTCGATCCGTGAACGGCTCTATACCCTCGCCGACGAGACGACGGTGGTGACGGGCCATGGGCCGGAAACGGAAATCGGAGTCGAAAAGCAATCGAATCAGTTTTTTCGGGTGGAGTGACCGGCGGCTACTCTTTTGCCATCCGCTCCTTCAGGCGGGCGAGGCGTTTCTCAGTCGATTGCTTGATGAAGATCATGTTCTCGGAAAGATGCTGCTGCGCATTGATCTTCCCCTCCTCGCGGCGTTTTAGCTGGTCGAGTCCGAACTGCGCGATCGCCGCGCCGTCTTCTTTGTTGAGTTCTTTCCAGATGGCGACGCAACGCGTCTGTTTCGCCGGCGGGTAGGCGTCGCAGGGGGGATCGATCGCCGCGGCGCTGGCCACAACCGACATGGTCATCAGTGTAGCGAATGCGAGTATCAGATGTTTCATTTCCAGCCGGTCCTTCTTATCCATGACCACTAAGCGTGAGCGGCACCATATCATAAGTCAGATTGTTGCGCCGACCATCCGGATCTATGAGCAAGAGGCTCCAACGTTTCTGAAGCGTTGGGTCAGCCGTCGCAAACGACCTCCGGCCCTGTTGCTCGATTCGCTGGCCCGGCTGCCAAAGCAATCAGCCATTCTTGATCTGGGTTGCGGCGGCGGGCAAGACGCGCGCTTTCTTGATGCGAAAGGGTTTCGTGTTGTCGGAATGGATCTAACGGCGGCGTTCCTGCGATCCGCAAAGAAGACGGTGCCATCCGTACCGCTGGTGCGCGCCGATATGCGCGACCTGCCGTTTCAAGGCGAATCATTTGATGCAGTCTGGGCAGCTGCCTGCTTGATGCATGTGCCCAAGCCAGAAGCCGCGCGGGTTCTCAAGAAGCTTCGTGAGGTTGTTCGTCCCGGCGGGCTGCTGGCGGCGACTGTGACGTATGGCACCCGGAGCCGTATCCTCACCGATGGGTGGATGCCCGGCCGTTACTTCGCCCGATGGCAGAAAAACGATCTGGCTCGCGTTGTGGAAGGAAGCGGCTGGACGATTGAATCCTTACGTGTTGTCTCGAATCAAGAACGCAAAGGCCGATGGCTGAATCTCATCGCGAGACGCGAAGTATGACGAGAAGGCCTGAGCGCAGGGGCCGTTACTTTGTGGGCACTGGCTCGGACGTCTTGCGGTCAAGAGTGAAGTAGATCATCTCGTCGAAGGTGTAATAGCCGCCTTCATCGATGTCATGCATGATGCAGAGGGGCGAGAAAATAATCGCGCAGCCGAGCACGTCGGCTACGACCCACCAGGACCAGGTTCGCTTGATCGTATAGGTGGCGGGGTCGTACCCGTCTTTGGCGAAGGTGGCGCTATGATCCGCTTTGCGGCTGAGGTTGACGGTGCCCGGTGCGAGCATGTGCACGACATCGTCGACGACGACTGTGGTCTCTGCCGGGGTGGTAAAGAGTGTGACTGATTGATGGTCTCCGTGCATCCAGGTGCCGCAGCCGGTCAGAGCCCAGGCCCCTCCGAGGACAATCGCGCCAAGCCAATGTCGAGTCCGTGTCATGGCAACCTCTTGCTCGCTGGTGCGGGAAGGATCATCCAGCGCGGTCTGATGGTGAACAGCTGTCGGCATTTTTCCATGCCGCCAGCCGTTCCTCCAGCGTTTTCAGGAATTTTACCGAGGACGGGGAGGATCGGTCAGATCTTCATTGCCTCGTTCACTTCGGCAAGCGTTGCTTTTGCGACTTTTGCGGCGCGCCGGCTGCCGTCCTGCACGATCTCGTCGATGCGCGAGGGATGGCTGATGAGGGATGCGCGGGCGTCCCACATGGGCGCCATGCGTTCGACCATCTTATCCGCCACCAGTTTCTTGCAGTCGATGCAGCCGATGGCGGCGGTGCGACAGTCTGTGTTGATCTGCGCCTGCACCGCCTGCGGCGAGTAGATCTTGTGAAACTCGTAGACGGGGCAGACGTCGGGGTTGCCCGTGTCTGTGCGCCGCACGCGCGCCGGGTCGGTGACCATCGTCTTGAGCTTTTGCCGGACCACCGGCTCCGCATCCGACAGATTGATCGTGTTGCCGTAACTCTTGCTCATCTTGCGCCCGTCGGTGCCCAGGACCTTGGGAAATTTGGTGAGGTGCTCTTTGGGTTCCGGGAAGACCTGCTTCTTATAGATGTCGTTGAAGCGCCGCGCGAGTTCTCTCGTCAGCTCCAGATGCGGCAGTTGGTCTTTGCCTACCGGAACGAAGTCCGGTTTGTATAACAAGATGTCGGCAGCTTGTAGCACGGGATAGCCGAGAAAGCCGTAGGTGCTGAGGTCTTTTTCTTTGATCTCGTCCTGCTTTTCTTTGTAGGTCGGGTTCCGCTCCAGCCAGGACACGGGCACCATCATGGAAAGCAGGAGATGCAGCACCGCATGCTCGGGAATATGTGACTGGATAAAGACGGTCGAGCGTTTCGGGTCGATGCCGGCGGCCAGCCAATCGATCAAAAGCTCGCGCACGAATTCACGGATACGGCTGGTATCGGCGTAGTTCGTCGAGAGGGCGTGCCAGTCGGCGACGAAGAAGAAACATTCGTAGTCTTCCTGCAGGGCTTTCCAGTTTTCCAGGGCGCCGAGATAGTTGCCCAAATGCATCAGGCCGCTGGGTTGCATGCCGCTGAGAACGCGCTTACGGGGTGCAGTGGTCATTGCGAGGCTCCTGCGCCGAGGCCCAGTGCCGTGGACAAGATCGTGCCGGACAGGGCATTGGCGAATGTGCTGGTAATGGTGTGGATGACACGGAGTTCTTTATCGAAGACGATCAATCCCATGAGAATCATCATGCCGTAGGGCTCCAATCGCGCGAGAGCGAGAGCAGGAGTCGGGGGCAAGAGACAGGTCAGGATGCGCCCGCCGTCGAGCGGCGGGATCGGAATCAAATTGAAGAGCGCCAGAAAGACGTTGATCATCACCGAGTAGAGGGCCATGACACTGATGGGCAGCAGGATCATCGTGGTCAGGCTCGATGGGTCGGTATCGGCATTGCCGGGGCGTTTGGCCAGCAGGGATGGATCGAAGGCAAAGAGCGCCGCGACGACCAGCGCACCGATGACCGCCAGGACGAGATTCATTCCGGGCCCTGCGGCGGCGACGAGCGCCATGTCCCGTCGAGGCTGGCGCATGTTGCGCGGATCGACCGGCACCGGTTTGGCCCAGCCGAGGAGGAAGCTTCCCGGCAGTGCGAGGCAGAGCAACGGCAGAATGATGGTGCCGAGCGGGTCGATATGCGCCAGGGGATTCAGCGTCAGGCGTCCTTGCAGCTTCGCGGTCGGATCGCCGCATTTGTCGGCGGCCCATCCGTGGGCATACTCATGCAGCACCATCGCGAAGAGGAGCGGGAGGCCCATGTATGAAATCTTATGAAGGATGGGAGCGAGTGTGTCCATAGAGTGGTCCGGCTAGTCGAGTTGGACGAATTTCCCGTGTTTGACTTGGAGGAGTGCGAGGGGCCGTTGGAGGGTGCCTTCAGCCCCGAAGCCGGCCGGTCCCATCAGCGTAGGGAGATCGCGCTGCGTCGTCAGAAACTCTCGAATCGCCTCGCCGGATGTCGCTCCCCGGCGGATGGCTTCTAATACCAGTTTGGCCGCATCGTAGCCTTGCATCGTGAAGAGAGTCGGATTGTCCTGAAAGCGTTTCTGGTGGCGTTGCACGAAATCCTGCACATTGCTATTCGTGCTGTCCACGAAGAACCCGTCCACAAAGACGGCGCCGTCCACGGTGCGGTCTGCTGTGCGCAGGAAGTCCTGGGAGTTCCATCCGTTCGTGCCCAAGAGCGGAACTTTGACGTCATGAAAGGCGAGTTGCGCTGCCAGCAGGCCGATCTCGCTTGCGCGGCTGGGGATGAAAATCGCGTCGAACCCCGGCGTGTAGAGGATCCGTTTGTCGGTCTTGCCGACCGGCTTTCCGGCCGGGCGCGAGGGATCGTAGGGAACTGCGAGGCCGTATTTCTTGAGATCTTCCGCTTTCAATCGTTTGATCTGCGGCGAAAAGTCCGTATCGCCTTCTTTGAAGGACTCCATGGCGATGACTTCGCCTTCATGCTGCCGGACTTCCTGGGCAAAGAGGCGCGCCTGCTCGCGGCCGTAAATCGTATCGGGATAGAGAATGCAGAACCGGCGGTAACCCTGCTCGCCGGTGGCATAACCCGCGATCCGCTTGGCTTGCAGCGCATAGGTCAGTGTAGTGCTGAAGACGAAACTCCCGAAGCGGCGGACGTTGGGAAACGTGGCGGCCGGGGTGATCAACGGTATTTTTGTCCGCTCAGCCATCTCGGCCATGACGGGGAGATTTTTCGAGAGCACCGGCCCGATCACCGCCAACGGGCGGTCTTCGTTCAGGAGGGCCGAGAGGTCTTCAAGAAACGAGGGCCGGTCCGGCTCATTGTCTTTCACGATCAGCCCGACCGGCGGCATCCCGGACTGTTCATGCGCGCGCTCGACGGCCAACTGAATACCTTCAAGTACTTCGTTGGCGAACGGTGCGAGGCGTCCGGACAGCGGCAGGACCGTGGCGATGAAGAATTGGTTGGCCTTCAGTCTGGTCTTCAGTTGGGCCAGCGTCTCGGTCGCCTTCGGGCCGTAGGGGTGTTCAGGAAATTGCGCGAGGAATTGTTGGATCTGGCGTTCCGCGAGATGGTCTTCTCCCCGCCCGGTATACAGCTCGATGAGACGGATGGCGGCCAGATCCCCGGGGAAGGATTTCGGATAGAGGTCGTGCAGTCGTATGAGCGCCTTCTTGTCCAGCTTCTCATTGATGAACTCGCGAATTTGTGCGCGCGCCTCCGCCACGTGCTCCTCGGTGCCGGCGGCGCTTTCTTGCAGCAGCGCTTCAATGGCGCGCACGTATTCTTTCTTCTGCACCAGAAATTCGGCGGTGAGCCTCAGGGCTTCGTGTTTGGTGTCCTCGTCGATGGTCCCGGTGCGCACCTGCACGAGGAGCGGCAGGGCCAGATCGATGTTGCCCATCGCCGCGTGGGTACGGGCCAGCATGACTTTTCCCCGTTCGCTCAAGTCGGACGCGGGAAACTCCGTCTGCAGCTGGTTCAGGTACTTCAGAGCCTCGGGGTATTCCTTCATGCCATACAACGCCGCCCCGAGGAGGAGGTACGTGTCATCCAAATGCTCAGGGCGCGGGGATGTCAGAAGAAATCGTCGCAAGACAGTGGCGGCGGACTCCGCTTCGCCTTTGTCGATCAGCCTCTTTGCCTGAGACAGGACCGGCGGATCCGGCAGCGGCGCTTTCATGTCTGCGGCAGGACCCGGCTGGGGCTGAACCAGGAGGCACCCCAGGGACAGCGCAACGGCGACGAGCAGTCGGCGGCAGACAGGCAGTCGTGTGTATGTGCGTTGAGCACCCATTTAGAAGTGGCGAAAAGGATGAGGTTGGTTATTCGATGACGCTCCGTGACTAGTATCGGAAAGGGTGCAGAAGTGTCAAGGAGAACCGCGGTTGCTTCGTTGAGTTCACCTGGTGAGTTGGCTATAGTCTGCCGATAGACAGGCCGCGTTGCTCGCAGCGTTACTGATTCACGGTACTCCGCGCCCCCCCCCTCTTCTTATGGCTACTTCGACCGATCAGATTCTCGATCCGCTGGCTGAACGGTACCTCGGGCATCTTCGAGTTGAAGGCGGGTTGGCGACCAACACGCTGGAGGCGTATCGACGTGATCTGGGTAAGCTGCAATCATTTCTAGTTCAGCAACGGGTAGGAATGGGGGAGGCGGTCGCGTCGCAACAGCTTGCCGGATTTCTCTCGTCCCTGAAAGATCATCGCTTGTCCTCGGCATCGATGGCGCGCACGATGTCGACGTTGCGGGGCTGGTTTCGATTTCTGGTGCGTGAAGGGCTGTTGCCTGTCAGTCCGATGCAGGATCTGTCGGTGGCCCGGCGGGCGGTGCGGTTGCCGAAAACGCTGACGATGGCGGAGGTCACGGCGCTATTGGATCTGCCTCCGTTGCCGGTGCTGGAAGATCGGCGCGACCGCACGATGCTTGAGTTGATGTATGCCTCGGGTCTGCGCGTCTCAGAGTTAGTGTCGGTGGAATTGGTGCGTCTTGATCTGGGCGTGGGGTGTCTGCGGATTCTCGGGAAGGGGGCAAAGGAGCGTCTCGTTCCGATCGGCGAAACCGCCAGGGAGGCGCTCGTGCAGTATGTCGATCATGTCCGTCCCGCTCTTCTGAATCGGAGGTCATCGCGCGCGCTGTTTGTCTCCCGACGCGGGGGGGCGCTGACCAGGCAGGCCTTTTGGAAGATCGTGAGTCGCCGCGCCAAGCGCGCGGGCATTGCCAAGCCGATCTCGCCCCACATGCTGCGCCATTCATTTGCCACGCACTTACTTGAGGGGGGCGCCGATTTGCGCGCGGTGCAGGCGATGTTGGGTCATGCGAACATTGCCACGACGCAAATCTACACGCATGTTGAACGGAGCCGGCTGAAGCAGGTCCACCGACAGTTTTTCCCCAGGCAGGTCCGGAATCTCAAGAAGTAAACAATCCCGGAATGCTCGCGCGGTGACGACTCAAAAAGCTGCAGGAGCGCAAGAAAACTGCAAGAAGAGTGCGAGAATCGGTTGACAAGGCCGGATGGACTTGGTAGCATCCGCCAACGTTGCTAAGAAAATCGGGCGGATAGCTCAGTTGGTAGAGCGCCACCTTTACACGGTGGATGTCGCAGGTTCGATCCCTGTTCCGCCTACCAGAGGCGTGCTGGTGTGTAGGGGGCAGATCGAAAAAGGAAGATATTACCATTTCTGATTTCGGGACTTGAACGGCTGCTCTGTCAATCGTCTTGTCGTTCCGACCATCCGCCATATAGAAGAATCGCGAGGGGCCGTCGTTCAGCTGGTTAGGACGCCAGATTGTCAATCTGGAGGTCGCGGGTTCAAATCCCGTCGGCCCCGCCATTTTTCTTCAGAGTTGATTTCACCCCATCACACTACGGTGTGTCATGAATAGAGGAGGGAGACGCTAGCGCCCTATGTTCCAGTCAGGTCCCATGGCTCTCATTGGATCGCTGGGCGTGGTGTCGAAAGTCGTCCTCTTTCTTCTCCTCCTGCTGTCGGTCGTGTCCTGGGCCGTGATTCTCCTCAAGTGGAAAGTCTTCAAATCCGCCGACGCAGAAGACCGGCGTTTCATGGCCGTGCTGTTGAAGGCCAAGGACGTGGATGAAGTGGTGCGCCACGCCCAGCGTGCGACCGGCAGTCCTTGCGCAAAGATCTTCCACGGGGTTGTCGATCGGCTCGGGAGAGGTCACGAGTCTCAGGATGATGTCGGGGCTCCTCCGGTGGACCGCCACGTCATGGAGCGTACGGCCCAGCATATCGCCCAGGGTCAGCTCTCTCACCTTGAATCATATCTCCCTTTTCTCGCCACGACTGGAAACATCAGCCCGTTTGTCGGATTGCTCGGAACGGTCATGGGGATCATCGATTCGTTCAGAGAAATCGGCTCGCAAGGCACGGCTAGTATCGCGGCGGTGGCGCCCGGTGTGTCTGAAGCCTTGGTCGCAACGGCGGCCGGACTGTTTACGGCAATCCCTGCGGTCATTGCCTATAATTATTTCCTGTCCCGTATCCGCGGTACCGCGTTCCGGATGGATGCGGTAACGGTCGAACTCCTGACGCTGATGTCATCGAAGTCCAAGCCGGTTTCCGTAGGGACGCAGGGATGATTCTCGAAACACGCCAGCGCCGCTTCATGGCGGAGATCAACATCATTCCCCTGGTCGATGTCGTGCTGGTCTTGCTGGTGATATTTATGGTGACCGCACCGATGCTCTACCGCGGCATGGACATCAAGCTGCCTACGTCCGCGTCGAACACGATCAAGCCGGAAATTCGGGCGGTGCTGACGATCGAGAAGGATCAACGCTTGTATCTCGATAAGGATCAGGTGAGCGCCGTTCAGCTGGAGCGCAAGCTGAAACTCTTGAAGGAAGAGCATGCCGATGTGTCGGTCTATCTCCGGGCCGATCGAGATGTGCCGTATGGCGTGGTGGTTCAGGTGATGGATGGTGTGAAGAAGGCCGGGATTGAGAAGTTGGGGATGGTGACCGATCCTGCCGGGCCTGAACGGGTGACAGACGTGGCGATCCCGCGTCGAAACAAATAGGACATCGGTTGGCCATGGTACAGGTTGCAGCGCACTCTCGGGCCTGGCTGGATGAGGGACTGCAGAGCCAGTTGACCCGCCGTCTTCAGCGGGCCGTGGTGTGGTCGCTGGTGCTTCACCTGGCCGTTTTTATTCTCGTGACGTGGGTGCGATTGCCACAGCATGGGGAGCGTCCGCTGGCATCCATCGAAATTTCCCTTGCCAGCATGCCGACGCCTCCGGTCAAGGCGGTTGAGCCGGTGAAAACGCCGGTGAAGCAGGTAGACACTCCGGCTCCGACGCCTCCGGTCAAAGTCGCTCCTGTAGCGACGCCGGTGGTCCAGCGAGCAGCAGCCGTTCCCTCGAAGGCCGTACAGGATCCGATGCGCGATCTCTTGAAGGGTATTGAGTTACCCCCGGACGCTCCGAAGTTTGGTGATTTTAGTCCGGCTGACAAGCCGAAAAAAGTTCAGGAACCGGCGGCTGTCAATGTCTCCAAGCTGAAACTGCCGGATGTTCCGGTGGTGTCCGAGGCGAAGGTTGTCACAAAAAGACCGGTCGAAACGAAGCCGCGGCAGTCTCTGACCGAGGAGCTGAACCGGGAACTGGACGAAGAACTCAACAAGATTAAGAAGCCGGATTTGCCGAAAGAGTCCAAGGCGGCCCACGTGGAATCGCAGCCGGCTCCGACTCCGCAGTTGGAGGCGAAAGCCCCGAGCGTGAAAGCCGTGGACGCGACATTGAAAGTTCCCGGGATGGCTCCGGGCTCCAATGCCTATCTGGCACAAGTGCGGCGCAAGATCAGCAGTATGTGGTCCGCGCCTCCGGTTGATGTGACGGCGCACGTGTATAGTGTTGTGGTGAAGTTCCGATTGCATCGGGACGGGAGCGTGAGTGGGGTGGCCGTCGAGCAGTCTTCTGGAAACGAGTATTTCGATCTGGCGGGGAAGCGGGCGGTGGACAGCGCCAAACCCTTGCCGGGGTTTCCCACGGATCTTACCGAATCCTACTTTGATGCGCACTTCACGTTTACAGTGGGAGAACAAAACGGATAATCCATGACATTCCGAACGTGGTGCATAGCGGGTTGCTTGGTATTGGTCGGGTTCATCGGGATCTTCGAGTCCGGTGCGACCGACGTGTTTCTCGAGGCCACGAGGCCCGACTTCCAAAAAATTCCGCTGGGTGTCATCGGTATTCAGAATTCAGGCGGGCCGGAGTGGTTAGGGGGGCGGATCGAAGAAGTTTTGAAGGCCGACATTAGGCGTTCGCTCGTTTTCTCACTGGTGGATCTTCCCAGTATCGGGATCAAAGTACGCGATGTAGGGACCGGCCCACACCCGGTGTTCAAACAGGCGAAAGAAAACGGGGTCTCGGTGCTGGTTTGGGGGAAGGCGGGAGCTAAGGAGGGGGATAAGGACGCCGATGTCAGCATGGATGGATTCGTCTACGATGGCGAATCGGATGAAATCGTTGGTGGAAAGCGCTATGTCGGGTCTTCATCGGTCGTACGTCTGATGGCGCATCGCTTTGCCGACGAGCTGGTATTTCGGTACACTGGAGAACCGGGTATTGCCCGCACGAAAATTGCTTATGTTTCCGAGCAGGGGACGGCGCGAGAGCTGTTCGTGATGGACTACGACGGGTATGAGCCACGCCAGCTGACCTCGGATGGATTTTTGAATCTGATGCCACGCTGGTCTCCCGACCGCCGTTTTCTGGTGTTTACGGCATATCGCAATCGCAATACGCAGGATATCGATATGATCGAATTGGCCACCGGTAAGCGATGGACGATTGTATCGTTGCCCGGATTGAACATCACTCCGGCGCTGTCGCCCGACGGCAATTTCCTGGCGTTTGCGTCGAGCCATGAGGGCAATTCAGAGCTGTACAAACTGGATACCAGAACGAAGGCGATGCAGCGAATGACCACTCATGCTTCCGGTGATCTCTCCCCTTCCTGGGCTCCCTCGGGGCGGGAGTTGGTGTTTGCGTCGGATCGGAGCGGGGGGCCCCAGGTTTTTCTCATGAGCGCCGATGGCACGAATGTTCGTCGCTTGACGTTCGAGGGGGACTACAATGCGGCGCCGGCCTGGTCGCCCAGGGGAAACTGGATCGCGTATGTATGCCGGACGCCCAGGAAAGAGTATAAGCTGTGCCTCATCACCCCGGACGGGCAGAAGCGCGTGCAGCTCACAGCAGGGCCCGGCGTGGAGGATTCGCCATCCTGGTCTCCCGACGGGAGGCATCTCGTGTTCAGTTCGACTGTCGACGGGAAGAGTCAGATTTATATGATCAATGCAGACGGGAAAGATTTGGAGCGGGTCACGTTTACTGGAACGCACAACAGTGCGCCGGCCTGGTCGCCGGCGTCGTAATTCACCTGGTCGATAGATACGATTACACATTGAAGATGTCTTGCCGGATAGGCGGGAGATGTCTCTAGAAGAAGGAGAGAATCTATGCGAGCGACGTTGTCACAATGGTCGATTCCGATGTTGGCCGGTCTGTTGCTGGTCACGATGCCAGGCTGTTCGAAGAAGTCGGTGCAATCAGGCGGGGACACCCAATCCTCGCAATCTGGTATGGCCAAAGGGGCTCCTGGTGCCGGTGGACCAGGCGGACCAACCAGTGGCGGGGTCAGCTCCAATTTCCCGGATACCTCGCTGGCCGGTCGGGATGGATCAGGCGGGCTGAGTGGACTCGATAAGAATCCCGGTGCGGAGCGTGTGAACGGCGGCACCATGACCGCGAAGTTGGATCCCTCCCAGAGCGGCCGTCAAATGGACGAAATCCGGTCCGAGCAAGCGGCGGCCGATGCAGCAGGATTGCGGGACGTGTTCTTTGCCTTTGACAGCTTCGTGATCTCTGAGGAGGGACGGCAGTCTCTCTCGCGTGACGCAGAGTGGATCAAGTCGAACACGGGATCGCAGCTAAGGATCGAAGGGCATTGCGACGAGCGCGGAACTTCGGCATATAACCTGGTGTTGGGTGAAAAGCGAGCGAAGGCTGCCCGGAACTATTTGGTCGAGCTTGGTGTCAGCGCGAATCGCTTGAGTGTCGTGTCATACGGGAAGGAACGTCCGTTTTGCAGAGATCATAATGAGTCGTGCTACGCGCAGAATCGTCGTGGCCATGTCATTGTAAAGTCCGGGAAGTAACATCGAATGCGTTTGGACGCTGCACTGATGGCGAGAATGAATAGGGATCATCTCCAGCAAGTGAGGTGCGGGGTGGCTGTCGTTCTAGTCATGCTCTTCACGCTGTTGTCCGGATGTGTGGCGCAACAGGCGGACCTCAAGCAAACCGAGCGGGCGTTGCAGCAGCGAATCAAGCAGCAGGATGAACAGAACTCACAATCCAGGGCCAGGCAGGGCGCAGAACTCTCCGAGTTGCGGGACAAAGAGCTTCCGCGGCTGCAAGGCGAACTCGAGAAGGCCTTGCACCAAGCCCAGGAGCTACAAGCCAGGCAGGATGATCTTAAAGCCCGTTCTTCACAACTGGAACAGCAGACGAAGAAGCTGGAGCAGCTGGCCGCCAAGCTGGAGACTGATACGAATACCCGTTATGTATGGTTGCAGAAAAGTCTCGAAACGCAAGATGCCAAAGTGACCGCGCGTCTTGATGAGTTGTCCAAGGCGGTGAGCAAATCGACAGAAGATCTTAAGCGCGACGTGCTGACGGCCGTGAAGCAGAGTAATGAGGGGTTGGATCGGAAAGTTGCGGAGCGGCTTGACGGGCAGCGGAAGGAGCTTGAGGCCGGCCAGCAAAACCTGGATCAGAAGGTCTCGCAGAATCTGGCTCAGTTCAACCAGTCACTCACCGGATTCAAGACGGCATTCACCAGCCTGAGCGATCGTGTGAGCCAGGGGGAGCAAGAGTCCCGGGCTATTTCGACCAAAGTCGATGCCGACAACAAAGCGGCGGTCTCACATATCAACGAGGCGAACAGAACCATGACCGGCCACCTTGACGGCGTGAACAAGAGTGTGGCTTCGGTGGTGAAGACGTTGGAGGCTGTGAGCCAAAAGTTCTCGGCACGGTTTGACGAACAGGATCGACGGATCGATTCATTGGGCCGGTCTCTGGAGCAAGTAGGGCAAAAGAACGGAGGCCGGTCGCAGAATCTCAAGCAGGCTCAGCGGGCCATCCCGTCCATTTCCGCGGAGGCTCCTGCGACAGTGCGGCATGAGCAAGATGCTGAGTCCGCTTCAACTTCGTCCCAGGCTCAAACTCAACCGCCCTCATCCGATGAGACGGAGACGCCGGTTGCCCCTGTGGCCTCTATCGCGGCGCCGGTCGAAGCGCCGGTTGCCGCAGTTCCCCGTCCTGCCGAAACGGCGGCGGATCGCGCGCAGTATGAACGGGTGCTGGCCTTGTTCCGCGACGGCGATCTGGAGGGAGCACGAAGGGGATTTACGGCGTTCATCGCCAGCTATCCGAATTCCGATCTTGCCCCGAATGCCCGCTATTGGCTCGGAGAGGCGTACTATGGGTCGAAAGATTTCAAGCGGGCGATTGACGCCTATGACAAAGTCGAGTTGGATTATCCCCGAAGCGAGAAAGTGCCTGCCGCCATCCTCAAGAAGGGGTATGCGTATCTCGCCCTGAAGGATAAGAAGCGGGCCTCGTCTGCATTTAAACAAGTGGTCACGCTTTATCCGAGGAGCCCGGAAGCTGGAAAAGCATCTGACAAGCTGGTTCAGTTGAAGGAGGGTCGATAGATTTCATGCGAGCCTATATTCTCCCTTGTATGATGACGATCGGAATCGGTGGGGCTTTGTTGACCCTGTCAGGCTGCGCCAAGCACGCAGACTTTGTCGAGCTGCGGGATCAACTCTCGACGGTGTCGCGCTCCCAAGAGCAGGACCATCAACGGGTGGATGCGGTACTGCGGCGTCTTGAATCGGTTGAGCGTGTCAAAGATGTTGAGGCGGGGAAACCGCGAGTTGATGAGTTGGCGGTGCGTATTCAAAAGCTTGAGTCGAAGCTGGCCAAGCTTGAGGAGAGTGCAGGGCTGTCATCCTTGCGATCCGACGTCACTGTGCCTGATGCGGCCAAAACGGCGAAGCAAACCAAGCCACCGGTTCAGGGCGAGAGCCCCTCGATTGTGGCTGGCATGCCCGGTATCACGCCGACGTCCGCGTTCAATCTCGCGTATAACGATTATTTGAACGGCAAGTATGATCTGGCCGTAGCGGGATTCCAGAGGTTCATCAAAGATTTCCCCGGAACCTCGTTGACGCCGAACGCCCATTACTGGCTGGGTGAGTCTCTGTATAACCAAAAAGACTACGCGCGTGCCGCCACGACGTTCGAGTATCTCGTGGCGGAATATCCGGGGAATGAAAAAGTTCCTGCGGCGCTGTACAAGCTGGGGTTGGCCACGGCAGAGACCGGCGATTTGGTGAAGTCGCGGAAATACCTCAAGCGGGTCATCGAGGAGTTTCCTGCTTCGGACGAAGCCAAGCTCGCAAAGAATAAGCTCGCCGAAATTCGATGACCGTCGCGGGCGCACGATTTCCCGCCTCACATCTTCAGCCTCCGTCGCGATGCTGTGGAGCGTAGTGTTGTGCTGACCACCAGTTCGAGCGGAAAAATTCGCATCCTGCCGGGAGACGTTGTGAGCCGGATTGCCGCCGGCGAAGTCGTCGAACGTCCTGCCGCCGTTGTCAAAGAGCTTATTGAAAACAGCGTGGATGCGCAGAGCCGGACCATTACCGTCGAGATCAAGGACGGGGGCCTCGCCAGCATTCGTGTGACGGACGACGGCGAGGGCATGAGCCGAGCCGATGCGCCGCAGGCCTTTGAACGTCATGCCACCAGCAAACTGCGGTCCGATCAGGATTTGTGGTCCATTCGCTCGATGGGATTCCGCGGGGAGGCCCTTCCCAGCATTGCCTCGGTCTCGAACGTGCGACTCTTTACGGCGATGCAGGCGGATTCTGTGGGTACCGAGTTGCAGATGCGGGGAGGAGCGACCCCGCAGGTCCTCGATGCGCCTCCGATTGTCGGGACACGCATCGAAGTCACCGATCTCTTCCGCAATCAGCCTGCACGCAAAAAATTTCTCAAATCTGTCCCGACGGAATCGTCCCATATCACGCGCGTCGTTCAGCAGGCGGCGCTTGCCTGGCCGGGGGTGCATTTCAAATTGATCAGTAACGGGCAGGAGACGTTGAACTATCCCGCCGTGGGGACGGACCGGGACCGTATCGGCCAGGTCTATCCCCGGTTCATGCTCGATCAGACGGTGCCCGTAGAAGCCGGACAGCCGGGAGCAAGGCTCAGCGGGGTGATCGTCGATCCGAACCACGCGAAGGCGTCGCGAATCCCGCAGGAATTATTCGTTAATCGCCGGCCGGTCCGGAGCCCTGCCGTTTCCCATGCGATCGCAGAAGGATATGATTCGTTCCTCCCCAAGGGACAGAGTCCTCTGTTTGTGTTGTTTCTTGAGATCGATCCGGATCGTGTTGATGTGAATGTGCATCCCTCGAAGCGGGAAGTCCGTTTTGCGGAACAGGAAGCGATCCATCAGCTCGTCCGGCGTGCGGTGCGACAGGCGCTCAGCCGGAACGAAACGGTAACCGGTGAGCCTGTTGTCTCGCGGGGGACGAGCCAGTCGATCGCCGGTACGGAGCTGTCGCGGTCGTGGTTTCCGGCTCAGGCGACGTCTCCCCCGGAGGGGGCGGCTCAGACAGGACCCCGGAATATCAGTAGCGTTCCAGGGGCAGCCGATCAGCTCACGTTTGTGAACGAAGCCGCTGAGCCTTATGTGCAGGTATCTTCGTCGGAGGTGATGGCTCTCGGGCAGCTTCATCACACGTATCTTGTCGTGCAGGTGGGAAGCTCGCTCACGATTCTTGATCAGCATACGGTTCATGAACGAGTGTTGTTTGAGCGATTGTATCGGGCATGGGTGGCGCGTGGAATGGCGTCGCAGCCTTTGTTGATTCCGGAATCGGTGGAGCTCTCCGCTCCTCAAGCGGCGCTGCTACAGCGCTATCAGAGCGATCTTGAGAAGCTGGGACTCGAACTCGAACCATTCGGCATGGCCGCCGTACTTGTGCGGAGTGTGCCGCTTGGGATCGGCGCGATCGACGCTCCGGCTTTCCTGCAAGATTTACTGGAGGATTTAAGCCTCTGGGGGCAGGCTTCCAGCCTTGAAGAGCGCGTTCGTCCCGTCCTGGCTTCACTGGCCTGTCATAGCGCGGTACGGGCCGGTCGGTTGATGGGCCTTCCTGAGATTCAGCAGCTGACGGAAGACTGGCTTGCTGAAGGGAAAATCCAGACCTGCCCGCATGGACGGCGGACGGTTTTTCAATTGACCGAGGGTGAGCTTGAGAAATTATTTGGTCGGGTCGGATGGTAGCGGATCGGGATCGTCACTATGCCTACTCAGCCCGACATGTTTGCCGACACGATTCGCCGGCATCGCCCTCTCGTAGTCCTGCTGGGGCCTACGGCGGCAGGGAAGAGTGCCGTAGCGGTACAGGTAGCCAAGCGGTATGGCACCGAGATCCTGACGGCCGATTCCCGTCAGGTCTATCGCGGGATGGACATCGGAACCGATAAGCCGTCGGTGGAAGAGCGGCAGGGTATCGCGCATCGGTTGATCGATCTCGTAGATCCCGATGAGCCCTATAATACCGGGCGTTATCGGCGGGAGGCTTTAGCGGAAATCGATCGTGTGATCCGGGATGGCCGCCTTCCTCTGGTCGTCGGCGGAACCGGGCTCTATATCCGCACGTTGATTCGGGGAATCTGTGAGGCGCCGGAGGCCGATGCCGAAATTCGGCGGGAGCTCATGGCGCTCGTGGCTTTGCAAGGGCGCGCAGGTCTCTATGCAGAGCTTGTCCGAGTGGATCCTGTGACTGCGGCGCGGCTCCATCCCAACGATGAGTCGAAAGTGATTCGGGCACTGGAGGTGTATCGGTTGGCTGGTTGTTCGCTGGCCTCCTTGCATGCGCGTCATCAGCTTCAAGATGCTGCATTCCCCGCGCTGCTGATCGGGCTTCAGCGTCACAAAGAAAGTCTCTATCGTCGGATCGAAGCGCGTATCGATTGGCAGCTGGCGCATGGCATGGTAGAAGAGACTCGGGCTCTACTGGCTCGCGGGTATAGCCGGACCCTTGGCTCTATGAAAGGGTTGGGGTATCGGCACCTCGCGGCACATTTCGCCGGCGAGTATGATACGGCAGAAATGGTGCGACGGTTCAAGCAGGACACCAGGCAGTTTGCGAAACGCCAGATGACCTGGTTTCGAAAGGAGCCAGGCATTGCGTGGTTGATGATTGATGAGCAGGAGTCTACGAGTCAAACCGCCGATCGGGTGGTTGAACGAATTGAGCAATTCATGGCATCGCTCGGCACCGCGCGTGTCTTGCCTGTCTAGGTCCCTGACGCAATAGGAGCATGAGTTCATGGCACGTAAGGGGAACGGGTCTCAGGCGTCGATCGGAGTGATCGGCGGAAGCGGGTTGTATGACATTGAGGGACTGAAAGATGTTCGCGAGGTGCGGGTTCGCACGCCCTTCGGGGCGCCGTCGGATGCGATTCGCGTGGGGAGGCTGGATGGCGTGTCGATCGCGTTCCTGTCTCGCCACGGCCGCGGACATCGTCTAAACCCTTGCGAAATCAATTATCGCGCCAATATCTATGCGATGAAGTTGTTGGGCGTTCAGCGAATCATCTCCGTGAGCGCGGTCGGGAGCATGAAGGAGTTGATTGAGCCGGGCGACGTGGTCATTCCGGATCAATTCATCGATCTCACGAAGCGGCGGGTTTCCACATTCTTCGAAGGGGGCATCGTGGCGCATGTGGCCTTGGGCGAGCCGATTTGTGCTTCTCTGGCCCAGGCTCTTGGGGCTGCGGGTGAAGGGGTCGGCGCGAACATTCATCGCGGCGGCACATATCTGTGCATGGAAGGGCCGCAGTTTTCGACAAAAGCGGAGTCACGACTCTACCGGCAATGGGACGTGGATGTGATCGGGATGACCAATATGCCGGAGGCCAAGCTAGCGCGGGAAGCGGAGCTCTGCTATGCGACGATGGCCCTCGCGACCGACTATGATTGCTGGCATGACACCCAGGAAGCTGTGACAGTTGAAGCGATTCTCGCCACGCTCCACAAAAACGTGGCCCTGGCTAAGGATATTCTTAAGACAGTGGTGCCGTCTGTGGCCGACGCTCCGGCCTGTCCCTGCCATCGGGCGCTGGACAATGCCATTGTGACAGCTCCAGCGAACATCTCAGCGACCGTCCGGAAGAAGTTCGGGGTTCTCACAGCTCGTGTCTTGGGATCGAAGAAAGGAGCGCGTTGAAGCATGGGGAAGTTGTTGGTAGTGGGATCGGTTGCGCTCGATACGGTGAAGACCCCGTTTGGAGAGGGGACCGATATTCTGGGCGGGTCCGCGACCTATTTCTCGACGTCGGCCAGTTTCTTTACATCTGTCGCGCTGATCGCTGTGGTGGGAGAGGACTTCCCCGCGCAGCACATTGCGTTTTTAAAGAGTCGTGGAATTGACCTGACGGGATTGGAGCAGCGACCCGGGGCGACCTTCCGGTGGAAGGGGGAATATTCCCATCAATTAAATGAAGCGAAGACGCTCGACACGAAACTGAACGTGTTTGAAACATTCCGCCCCAAGATCCCCGAAGCCTACCGGTCACCCGATGTGCTGTTTCTTGGAAATATCGATCCTGAGCTGCAGCTCGATGTCTTGCAGAAGGTAGAGCGTCCCGGCCTTGTTGCCTGCGACACGATGAATTTCTGGATCAACGGGAAGCGCGATGCCTTATGGAAGGTACTGGAGAAGATCGACATCCTGATTATCAACGACGGTGAGGCGCGCGCGCTGGGACAGGATTCCAATCTGGTCAAGGTGGCGAAGCAGGTGCTGGCAAAGGGGCCCAAGCATCTCATCATCAAGCGAGGCGAGTACGGCGTATTGATGTTCAATGGCACGCAGGTGTTCGGCGCGCCGGCGTTTCCGCTGGAGGATGTGCGGGATCCCACCGGTGCCGGCGACACTTTCGCGGGTGGCTTTCTCGGCTATTTAGCCGCCACCGGGAATCGCTCTCCCGAGGCGATGAAGCAGGCGATTATCTTCGGCAGTGTGATGGCGTCTTTTACTGTAGAATCCTTTAGTCTTGACCGTTTACGTATCCTGGATTACAAAGAGATTCAGGCGCGGTTCCAGGAGTTCAAGCGGCTGACTCATTTTGAGGATGTGTCGTAATGCCTGATCGGGAACAGATCCGTGGACGAGGGAAAGTGAAGTGGATTGGACATAGTCTGCTAGTCGCTATCGGTCTCCTTGCAAGCGCCTGTGCGGCGACCGAAGAGTCGATCCAGAAATCCCAGGGCTATTATCAGGAAGGGGTCGCAAGTCTCGGCGGGGATCGACAGAAAGCGTTCGTGGCTTTTCAGAAAGCGGTGCAGCTGAACCCGAAGAATAAAGAAGCCCACTATGGTCTCGGCCATCTCTATGCCCTTCAAGGAAAATTAGCCCAGGCTGAAGAAGAGTTCAGGACCGCCATCCACATTGACGACGCTTACTCAGAAGCGCATACCTATCTGGGTCAAGTGCTGGCCAGCCAAGGGAAGTTGGACGAGGCGATTCAGTCCTACCGGTCCGCACTCGCCAATCCGCTGTACGCCACTCCGGACTTGGCGCGGTTTCATTTAGGTCGGGCACTGGCTCAGCGGGGAGATTTGCAGGAGGCGATGGAGACGCTGGAGGACGCCGTGGCTGCGAATCCTGCCAGTGTGCCTCCGGCATTGACCCATCTCGAACTGGGGCGTGTGTACGCCAAGTTGGGGTACACTGCCAAGGCGCGAGAGGCTCTCGGCAAGGTGAAAGCCTTGGATAAAGGGGGCGAGTATTCGGATGCAGCAACAGAACTTTTGGCTCGGTTAAAGTAGTCGAGGGCGTATGGAATCGGTTGGTGAATTTTTCAGGCAGGTTCGGGAGACCAAGGGGCTGACCGTCGACGAAGTGGCGTCGAAGACTCGTATCCGGTCGGATTTTGTCAAAGCGCTGGAGGATGGAAACTTCGCCAAGTTGCCGGACCAGGTCTTTGCCCGAGGATTTGTTCGATCATATGCCCGGTCTCTGGGCCTTGACGAAGAAGACGCCATCCACCGATTTGTCCAGTCGGCGGGGGCCTTTTATGAAAAGCAGGATGAACGTGAGCGGCTGAAGGTTCGTCAGGTCGAGGAGGAGCGGAAGCGCCAAGCCAATCGAAAAGCCGTGGCGATCGCGATCGGGATTGCGGTGTTGACGCTTATCTTTCTTCTCAGCCGTGAACAATCGTCGGTGCTGCGTCGAAGTACGTCTGAGCTGACGTCCACTAAGCGAACCACTCATACGGCCAAAGACACTGCCGAGCCAAGTGCGCATCAGGAGCCGGAGCCAGCTCCTATTCCCTCTAAGGCGAGTGAAGTTGCGCCCCCGGTCGCTCCAAAGACAGCGGTCGAGGTTCGTGCAAATGAGCCGGCCGGAGCTCATGCTCCAGCGGTTGCGGTGAAGCCTGATTCTGACCTTCTTTCGACTGCATCCCCTGGCACAGATGGCCCGCTCGGCGGAATTTCAATCGACGGAGTCGGGGCGTCTTCTGACGGGCAATTGGTGCTGGATCTCGAGGCGAACGAGTTGAGCTGGGTCGTGGTTCAGATCGACAGTGGCAGCCCTCAGGAGGCGCTGTTGCGTCCCGGTGAAAAGGCTCATTGGAAGGGGCAGGATCAATTCGTCTTGACGCTGGGGAATGCCGGCGGTGTGAAAGCGGAGCTGAACGGAAAGCCCCTCAAGTCATTCGGTCCAAGCGGAAAAGTAGCCCGGGATGTGGTGATCAAGCGATAGAATCGAATTCTCGCGTCTCTGCTGCTCTCGTCGTTCTGGCTACAGGTGTGTGTGATTCCGCCGCATGTATTTGACGCCAGGCCACGTTCTCAATCGATCATTCCATGAGGCCATATGCCGGCTATGCTGCGGGCGTCCGACGCTTGTGCCTGAGGCATCTATGAGGGTCTTGTGGCGCAAAGGTGTCACGATGGGAGCGGATTAGGAATCTGATCAGAAGCGGCCGTTGTAAGTGATGAGAATATGACGCATCCTAGTGGGGGTGATTGTGGCACGGCCCTTGATACATGTGATGAGTGTAACGGGCGGAGGTTAGCGGGTCCAGGGGATTGTGAGAGACGATGGACATCGAGCAAGATCTGGATTTCTTGACAAGAAATGAGCGCGGTTGCTATAGTCCGCCCGTTTAAGTGCACTCTTATGGTACAGGGATTCTAGAGCCAGCGGCCTGAGGCCGAGTTCACGTGTGGTGGGTTCAACACAAAGGAGGACGTGCGATGGGTTACTTCTCGAAGTTCTTGGGAGTCACGGCAGCCCTGATGCTCATGACTGCGACGGTGGCGGGAGCCGCGGAAAAAGATCCGCTGAAGCCCCGTGTTCCAGCCGATCAGATGGGCGATGCAAAGGCCATGAAGAATCCGGTTGCGTCGTCTCCGGAGAGCATTGCCAAGGGGAAGGCGTTGTTCGAGGGCAAGGGCACCTGTTTCAATTGCCACGGTAAGGAAGGCAAGGGCGATGGACCGGCCGGCGCGATCTTGGATCCGAGCCCCCGGGACTTCACCAACTGCAAGTTCCACAAGAAGCGGAAAGATGGCGAGCTGTTCTGGGTCATCAAGAACGGCAGCGCAGGCACCGGCATGGTGTCTTTGATCCCTGCCGCGATCAACGAAGAAGAAGCCTGGAACATCATCAACTACGAGCGGAGCTTCTGCAAGGGCGAGTAATTCCCGCAGAGATCGCTGTGTTGAGAGAGGGGTGGGGGAGAAATCTCCCACCCCTCTCGCTTTTTCAGAGACGTGTTTCGGCTGATGGATTGAGCCGGGATCTTCTCTTTCTTGCCTCTCTCTTGCCTCAGTCAAGAGCTGGCGCTCCCTGATGACATAAGTACTCCCTGGGAGTTGGACGACTCTCTGCCTTGGGCGTTGAGTCTGCTGGCGCGCGCAGTCCAAGCCGGGCAGCGGTGCTTCCCGGAGTCATGGACTATGGCGTTAGGATGATTGCGGAGATTACTCGCCTCGAATCGCAGCGAGTTTACTCAGCACCAGAGCAGAGGACGGATCCGCCTGTTTGAGTGGCGGAGTGATGAGCGGGCGCTGATCACTATTAAATTGAGTCTTGGCCGCCCATGTGACTTTCTGGCTCACGTATGCGGCCACTTCTGCGAGGGTAACGGACCCATCGCGGTTTGAATCGCTCTCTCCTCGTAGCGCGCGCAACAGATAATACGTCATCAGTCCATGGCGGTGTTTCTCGTCTTCAAGACCCTTGCTGAAGTTGTCGCTGCTGACGATGCGGATGGTTGACGATCCTGCTGAGCTCCAGCGAGGAGGGGAATTTTTTGTTTTGGGGTCGCTATGGAGCTTCGACACCATGCCATCGAACAGCAGGATCGTTTGTTTTGCCTTGAGTCGTGCCAGCGCTGCTTCAAGGTCTTTCAGCGGATACAGGCGTGAGGTGGCGGTTGGGCTGCCCTCGTAGGGAACCAGGAGCACTTCTCCTGTATGGTTCACCAGAGCCTGGCCTGCGAAGTACACAATGACCACCGCGTCTTTGGTCATGTGTGGAGGCAGCCAGTCCAGCAGGGCCTCGTCGATATCCGGGCGTAAGGCTTTCCAGTCTTGTAGAAGGCGCACGTTGGCTGAAGGAACTCCTCCCAGCGCCTGAAAATAGTTAGCCACCATCTCCGCATCGAGTGACGCAAACTTGCGGGGCAGCAGCTGTTGGTCCCGGTATGATCCGATTCCGATCGACAGCAGGTAGGTATGCGGCTGGCGGAACTCGGTTGTGGCAACGGGGATTTGGTCCACGTCGTCGGTCTTAATCCCGGTTGCCTGCATCACGACCGTCAGCGTTTGGGCGGGGGCTGCGGTATGCGAGGTCGTTTCTTCAACGGTGACCTGGAGCTCCGCCTTCTGCGGCTGGATCGAAGGCGGCAGCGTGGCGACAAATTCAATCGACTTGGTTTCTCCCGGTTGCAACGTCGGCAGGGGCAGCATGGCTGACGGGAAGTGCGTGAGGAGCGCCGGGCTGCCTGAAAGAGACACAATGGCCTGTTGAATCGGTGTCAGCCCCGTATTCACGACATCCACTCGCACCCGGACGCGCTCACCGCCTTCCAATACGAGGTTCCCGTTCTCATCGAGCACCATCGCTTTGAAGCGGAGTGCTGAGGTGGCGGATGTTGCTGCGGCAGCCGTCTGAAGTTTTCCTGCCGGTATGACCACAGCAGACTGGGGGGTTGATCCCGGTGCAGTGGCAGCTGTTTGCGGAGATGCGGTTGCACCACTGAAAGCTTGTCGGACATCCATCGACACTTTGGCGGCAAAGTCAACGGAGGCGTCCTGAATAAAAGGATCGATGATGTAGTCGCAATTGCGTGCCATGGCCTCAAGGCGCAATCGTTCCTGGCGTACAACCTTCACCTCCGATTCGCGCAGAACCTTCCCCTTCATATCAAAGACCCGGGCGATCGCGTTCAATTGAAGGTTGGCCGGCACCCGGTCATACAGGCTGTCCTGCTGAAGTTTGAACGACCAATTTACCAGGTCGACGCGCACCACCGCTTCCGGCGCCGCGTCTTTGCTTCCACCACCTTCATAGGAGACGGATTTAAACGTCCGATACGCGCCCTCTACAAGCGCTTCTTCGAGTCGAGTTCCGAGCGGGATCTGCATGAGATGCCCGCATCCGTCGGTATAGTCCGCCCGGAGTTCTTTTATCGCGGAGGGAATTTCCAGCTTGACCGAGACAGGGAGCGGTTCGCCCATTGGAGGAAACTCCAGGCGGGTCGCACACCCGACCAGGGTGATCAGGGAGAGCGCCGCCAGGAATATTCGAGGAGATATTACAGGTGATCGGGAGGGCAAAACATAGCGACCGTTCATCGGATTTTCGCTCCGGGGCCTTGGGGTCATTTCGAAGCGTCACCGTACCGGATTCAAAAGGTGAAAGCAACACAAGGCCGCCCGTCTCTTGCGGCGTAACGGCCGCTCGATCTATGCTCCTTTCCCATGTTCACACTGGGCCTTTCCAACATGCGCGATGCAGCGGCCGCACTGGTGCATGACGGGCAGATTGTGGCGGCTGCTGAAGAGGAACGCTTCGTTCGCATCAAGCATGTCTCGGCGCTGCCCGTCCATGCTATCCGCTACTGCCTGAAGGAAGCCGGTCTTCGCTTGTCCGACGTCGATGCGGTCGCCGTTCCGTGGAAATATTGGGAGATCGGGACACGCGCACGGTTGGCGCTCGGCGCGATGCTCCGCTCGCCCCAGCTGTTTCGAGAGAAGAGCCGGCGGTCGATTGAGCGTCTGCGTCAGGAGTGGTGGGAACTCGCGTGCTTGCGCCGGAAGCTGAGCGGGCAGATTGACGGGACGCCATGTCCGTCCGTCACATTTCTCGATCACCACATGTGCCATGCCGCAAGTACATTCCTGGTCTCCCCGTTTGAACGAGCGGCAGTCCTGGTCGTCGACGGAGCGTCCGAGTCGCATTCGACGATGACGGCTCTTGCGGACCGGCGGCAGATTCAGGGGCTCGATCGCACGCGATTGCCTCATTCGCTCGGGCAGTTCTATGCGGCCATGACGGCGTATCTGGGGTTCAAGCCGGACCACGACGAGTACATCGTGATGGGGTTGGCCGCCTATGGGGAGCCGCGCTACGCCGGGACCATTCGCCGGCATCTGCTTCGGCCGCTTCCCAGCGGAACCTTTACGCTGGATACCGCCTTGCTGGATTTTCATTTAGCGCGAGTCGGGATCTTTGTTCCCGAGTTGGTGGCGTTGCTCGGACCATCCCGGTGCCCGGACGAAGAGGTGACGCAGCGACACCGCGACCTGGCGGCGAGTGTTCAGCTGGTGTTGGAGGAGGTGTTGCTGGACATGGCCCGCGCACTTCGCTCAAAGACGAAGGTCAACCAGCTCTGTCTTGCGGGAGGGGTAGCGTACAATTGTGTCGCGAATGGTCGCTTGTGGCGAGAGGCGGGCTTTGGGGAGATCTTTATCCCTCCCGCCGCCGGTGATTCCGGAGCCGCGATGGGTGCGGCCTTGTGGCACACGTTTCGACGCGGGGCGATGATCCGGCATCCGGTCATGACGACGGCCTATTGGGGGCCGCAGTTTAGTGAAGCGGATTGTCAGGCTGCATTGCGGCGAGCGGGCTTGCAATCCCGGCGGTTTGCCGATGAGGAGTTGTGCGATCGCGTGGCGCAGGAACTCTCGAACGGCAAATTAGTCTTCTGGTTCGAGGGGCGCATGGAGTGGGGACCGCGCGCCTTAGGGAATCGCAGTCTCCTGGCGGATCCGCGCCGGGAAGACATCCGGACGCTGATCAATGCCAAGGTTAAACAGCGTGAGCTGTTCCGTCCCTTTGCGCCTTCCGTGTTGGCAGAAGAGGCGGGTGTGTATTTTGACCTGCCGGCTTCGTCTCCGTTCATGCTTGTGACGGTCCCGGTGAAGCCCAGCGCGAAGGGCATTATCCCGGCTGTGGTCCATGTGGATGGGTCGGCGAGAGTTCAGACCGTCGATCGCCGGGCGAATCCACTTTTCCATCGACTGCTGCAGGCCTTCGCCCGGCGAACCGGAGTGCCTGTTCTACTCAACACCTCTTTTAACGTACAGGAGCCGATCGTCTGCTCTCCGGAAGAAGCGATCCGGTGCTTCCAGCGAACCGAGGTTGATTGGCTGGTGTTGGGGAACTTGCTTGTGGCGAACCAGGCTGGTTCCCGGCTGTTATGAAGCGCCTGCGTCCAAAGGCCACACGGACGGACCCTGGCGATCCCGCGGCGATCAGTACTCCCGCATTGAATGCGCTTCTGCTTCTGGTCATCGCGAACTTTGCACTGCAGCCGTTGACCGAGCCGGACTTTGGCTGGCATCTGCGGACCGGTCTGGATCTGCTCATGCAAGGAGGGCGGCTTCCGGCGATTGATCCCTACTCGCATACGATGCCGGATTGGCCCTGGGTGGAGCATGCGTGGCTGACGGATCTCGTGCTCGGGTGGCTCTACGCGAGCGGCGGAGCAGTCGGAGGTCTGCTTATCATCGCATTTTTTGCCATAGTCTCAGCCGCTGCCTGGACGGTTGCTGCGCAAGCCGTTCCGGCGATCCGGCCGATTCGTCTGGGAATCTGCGCCTTGTCCTTGTGGGTGGCACTGCCGTTTCTGGGGGCGCGCACGCAAGTGGTGACTTTGCTCGGTGTGGCGGTGGTGTTGGTGCTCCTTGATCGGTTGCGGCAAGGGGCAAGATGGATCATCTGGATGCTCCCGCCTCTCTTTCTCCTCTGGGCCAATCTGCACGGCGGATTCACGGCGGGGCTCTTTCTGTTGGCGGTCGTGGTTGGATTGAATTGGTGCATGGCCGTGGTTTCCCGTGTTTGGCCTGATGTGTTCAGAAGGTTTGATGAGACGCACCTCCCTTCAGCTGATTTGTGGGGGCTGACTCTGGCTACCGGTCTTGCCGGTCTGGTCACGCTGTTGAATCCATACGGCTGGCGGCTCCACAGGGAAATATTTGACTCGCTGGCGAATCAATTTATGGTGGCGACTTTACAGGAATGGCAACCGCCCTCACTGGAGACGTTGGCCGGCCGACTGTTTGGAATCTATCTGGGAGGACTGACGATCGCGGCGGTCTTCTGGTATCGGCGTTTTGAGCCGGTGCGCATGGGATTGTTGTTGGCGTTCCTCTTCGTAGCCTGCCGGCATCTGCGGAACATTCCGCTTTTTCTGATCGTCAGTCTGCCGCTCGCCGTTGAGTTGTCGCAGATCGGGGTTGACCGGTTGGGCTCGGTTCTGATGCTGCGGCAGCGTCGTCCAGCGCAGTGGGCCGCGGGTGTGACGGCGGCCCTTGCCTGTTTGCTGACCTTTCTGGGCCCGGATCATCTGCGGGACGTCTGGCGATTTGGTGTGAATCCAACGGCTGCGTTTCAGAGGACGTCCTATCCGATTGAGGCGGTGGAGTGGATTCGCGCTCATCGTGATCGCCTGGGTTCCCGGCCGGTCCATGACTATCAATATGGCGGCTTTTTGCTGTGGCAGCTGCCGGGAATCCGGACGTTCATCGATGGGCGAATGCCGGCCTGGCGGATCGGAGATCGGTGGATATTCAAAGATTATGTCGATCTTGTCACGGCGCCGGTTCCCCGGACGGATCTCCTCGACAAATACATGGTTGATTGGGCGTTACTGAAAAGAGAGACGCCGCTTGCAACGATGTTGGCCGCGACACCGGGATGGATCAACGAATACGAGGATATGAAGGTGGTGATTTATGTGAAGGGGAATTCCCCGGCTGGGGGCGCTACTCCGGGATCGGGGAGGTAGAGCCGAGCGGGGCGACGGTGTCAGGTGCCGCAAGCGGCGAGTAGCACCCTCTGACCGCATTCCGGTGAATCACGGTGAACTCCCGGAGCATGGCGATGCTATCCCGGAAGAGCCGCACTTTCGATCCTGGTTGATCGGTCCAATTCACGGGAACCTCTTCGATCCGATAGCCGCGTTGTTGAGCCACGAACAGCAATTCGAGATCAAAGCCATATCCGTTGATGGTCGACACGGAGAAGAGATCGCGAGCGACCGATCGTTCGAATAGTTTGAACCCGCATTGTGTGTCCCCGATCCCCTCGATCCCCCCCAGACGGACCATCGCATTGAAGCAGCCACCCAGGATACTCCGGTGCCAGCGGGCGTTGACCTCGAATCCGTGCTGCCGGGAGGCCAGGCTCCGCGATCCGATGGCTACGTCGGCTCCGTTCCGGACGGCCTGTTCAAGCCGGTCGAGTTCCGTAATGGCTGTGGCCCCATCGGCATCGGTGAATAACTGCAGCCGGCCTCGTGCCGCGAGCATGCCCTGCCTGACAGCTCCGCCTTTTCCCATGCACGTGGGGAGCGGAATCAGTCGCAATGCCGGTTCGGTTTTGGCAAAGCCGCGGACTACTTTGATCGTGTCGTCCTGGCTGCCGTCATCCACGACAATGATTTCGTAGGATCGCTCTTGTCCGGAAAGTGTGTCGCGAATCGAGTGCAGATGGGGAAGAATGCGGGCGGCTTCGTTATGCGCAGGGATGACGACGGAGAGATCCAGCACTCTGTAGAATTCTTCCTGCGTCACCGGCGTGCTCCCCCTAAGCGTCCTGCTTGGAAGTACCGTCGAAGTGATGTCACGGTAAAGGACTCTGTGTCCGATTTCAAGTGGGGCCGATCGATTCTAGAGGACTTGACAGATCTACCGAGGGGGAGCGAACTTGTATGTAAAGTGATGATCGATGCCTAGCTATCCACTTGAGCTTGGAGGTGCGACATGCACAATCTGGTTCGCGGGGCCTCTCTCCTGACAGTGTGTGTCATCGTTGTCGCCTGTGCGAACGCGGTTCCCCCGAGTCG
>Ga0209253_10000466_pt1 | contig 34897 bp, 26 predicted proteins | sample FrelakmetBRP12BR_FD_187145 | JGI IMG/M metagenome (GOLD analysis project Ga0209253, IMG submission 187145) | Freshwater lake sediment microbial communities from the University of Notre Dame, USA, for methane emissions studies - BRP12 BR (SPAdes)... | ecosystem: Environmental > Aquatic >... | reverse complement strand
GCCGCCGTTGTTGTGCTGGGCGCAGACGGCGATCTCGAGCGGCTCGCGGGCCAGGTCGATGCCGTGCGACTTGTAGAGCGCGACGGCCGGCGGGTTCATCTTCCGCAGCCGGGCGATCGGCGTGGCCATGAGCGCGCCCGACCTTTTGAGGTAGCCGGCGGCCTCGGGGCCGAGCTGGGACGGCTCGAACGGCGCGAGCGTCCCGCCGCCGCGGGGATCGCTGCGGAAATCGAGGAAGACCCGCCGGCCCTTGACGACCGTCTCCTCGTGGACGAGGATGTCGACGAGCGACGAGCCGCCGCCGGCGGCCTTGCGCGGATCGAACGGCCACTGATAGCCCTTCAGGAAGACGGCCGTGGCCAGCCGGCCCATGTCAGGAAAGTAGTCGTTGAGGAACTCCCGCTCGTCCCCGCCGCCCCGGTCGGTCGAGATGTAGCGGGGCACGGCCTGCTGGTAGGTGCCGGAGACGTTCCAGCGGAACTTGACCGAGGCCAGGCCGAATTGCGATTCGGTCAGGTTGTGGGCGACGGCGCCGGCCTCGAAGAGGAGGCCGTGGGAGCCAGTCTGGCTCTCGGGGTAGACCGAGTGGGAGTACATCGCGCCGGGCCCGCCGGTGGCCGCGACGACGTTCGCCGCGTTGAAGAGGACGAAGCCGCGGTCGGGGGCCCCGAGTTTGGCCCGGTCCAGGGCGATCGCCCCGAGGACTTGGCGGCGATCGCCCTTTCCCTTGACGAGGAGGGCGACCGTCTCGTGGCGGTCGAAGACCCGGATGCCGCGGCGGCGGACCTCGGCCGACAGGCGCTCGAACATCAGCTTCGAGGTCAGCGGCCCCGCTGACGTCGCCCGCTGGCGCGGGTCGTGGTCCGTTTTGTAGCCGACGAACGCGCCGTAGCGGTCGCGGGGGAACGGGACGCCGAGAACGACGAGGTGGAAGAAGGCTTCGAGCGAGCCCTGGGCCTCGGCCAGGGCGATGTCGCCGTGCATGGAGCCTCCGGCGGCGAGGTCGCGGGCCATGTCGAAGGCGGAGTCGGCCCGGTCGCCGGAGAGCGACAGCTTGTAATAGGTCTGCTTGTCGGAGCCGGCGTTGGCCGAGGTCCCGGCGCCGAGCTTTTCGGTGACGACGGCGATGTCGGTCTGGCCGTATTCGTGGAGACGGACGGCGGCGTTGAGCCCGGCCGCCCCGCTGCCGATGATGACGGTGTTCAGGGAATGGAGCGGATAGCTCCGCCCGCCGACGCGGACCCGGGTCGTTCTCATGGCTCCGGGGGCGCCTTTCGCGGCGATGCCGCGCTCTTGTAAAGAAGGTCCCTGACGACGCAGCCCACCCGCTCCTGCCGGCGGAGGAGATGAGAACAGAGGGAGCAGGTCGTGCAGACCTTGCGCGGGTCGAGCTGCCCCTTGCGGACGAGGTCGGCGGCGAACTCCGGATAGGCCAAGGCGCCGCGTCCCCATCCGATGACGGCCGTCCGCCCGGCGCCGACCATGGCCGCGCCGACGCCCGGGGCGAAGGCCCGTAGCCAGGAGTATCCGGCGCCGATCACGGCGACCTGGGGCGACGCGAGCTGGAGCTCTCCGGCGACCCGAAGATGGCGGGCCACCCCCTCCAGCGGATGCTCCTTGGGCAGATCGGCGTCCGGAACGGGCTTGTCGAACGGCCGGCCGAAGTGGGGCTTCCAGGCCGGGACCCCTAGCGACAGCGCGAGGAAGGAAACTCCTTCGCGCGCTAGGCGGACGATGACCGCCTTGGCCTCGGTGAGATCGATCCTCTCCGGCTCGTCGGGGTCCATGCCGAAGCCGAAGGGGAACGGGACCGTGTCGGTCGCCGAGAGGCGGCTCGTCACGAGTGACCGGGGCGTCTCCCCGCGGATCCGACGGACGATATCGAAGAGGAGACGGGTCCTGTTCTCGAACGGGCCCCCGTAGCGGCTGTCCTCCCGGTCGTGGGCGGCCAGGGTCTCAGAGACGAGATAGCCGTGACAGGCCTTGACGTCGAAGCCGTCGAAGCCGGCCGAGGCGGCGAGGTCGGCCGCCTCGACGTAATCATCCCGGATCGACTCGAGCTCGCCGTCGGAGATGAGCGGGTAGTCGGCGGGAAGGCCGTGGAGCGGATCGAGGTAAGGATTGTGCTGGACGATCCGGGGCCGGGGCGCGCCCTCCGGCTTGGCGAAGCGCCCGGAGTGGGTCAGCTGGAGAACGAGGAGAGGCCGGTGGGCCGGCCCCCATTCCTCCGTCGCGGCGGCCCGCGTCTCTTCGACCAGCTTGGCGAAGGCGCCGACGTTCTCCTCGGTGAGGAGCAGCTGGCGGGGGTTGGAGCGCCCGTCCGGACGGACGGCCGTCGCCTCGACCCAGATGAGGCCCGCGCCGCCGGCCGCGTATCTCCGGTAGCGCCGCCGGGTCAGCTCAGACGGCCCGCCGTCGGCAGCGGCGTCGGCCCCTTCCATCGGGAGGACGGCCAGCCGGTTGGGGACCTCCCGGCCGGCGAGCGCGGCCTTGCCGGCGAGGATGGAAGCGTCTTCCTGAAAGGGAATGTCGAGGCCGAGCCGCCGGGCCTCCGCGAGGAAACCCTCGGCCGAGCGGTAATGGAACTTCGTGTGGGAGGCCATCGCCGTCTATTCCGCCCGCCCGCCGGCGATGCGCCGGACCGCGTGGATATCCCGCTTGACCCGCTCGCCGCAGACGGCCGGCCAGCGGTCCCTCGGCAAGACGGCGAGCTTGCCCGCGTCGAAAAGGCCCCGGGTCCTCGTCGCCAGCGCGAGAAGCCGGACGAGCTCCGGGACCGTGAGGTCCGGGAAACGGGCCAGGAACTCGCCGTCATGGACGGGGACGAGGAAATCGCCGCCGTGGTCCTCGACCGTCAGCGCGATCCGGGGATTCACCGCGGCCAGGGCCTCGAAGATGGGCGCGAAGTCGACGATCCCCTTGCCGGCCTCGGCCGTGAAGGACACGAAGCCGTCCTCGGTGAGCATCAGGCCGCCGTCCTTGATATGGGTCGTCACGATCCACGGGAGGAGGCGCCGCGTCGCCCATACGGGGTCCTCGAGCATGGTTAGGAGGTTCATCGTGTCGAGACAGATGCCCAGGTATTCGCCCGGGACCGCTCCGCACATTTCGAAGAGGCGAAGGAGCTCGAACGAGGTGAACTCGAAGTGGGTCTCGATGGCCAGGACGATGCCGAAATCCCTGAGCATCGACCGGTGCTCGCGGAGCGCGGCGGCCATCACGCGGAGGAACTCGTCCGTCGAGGGAGACCCCGCCTTCCAGCGCATCAGGCCGCCCGAGCAGGACCGGACCGTCGACGAGCCGAGGAGGAAGGCCTGCTCGGCCGCGCGGCGGTTCGGCGCGAAGATATCCTTGGGCTTTCCCGTCGAGAGGTCGAGCGGGATGTGCTCGCCGCCGCCCCATTCGATGTAGAGGCCGTTCTCCTCGGCATAGCTCCGAAGCTCCTGGAGGAAGGTCTTGTCCAGGGCCGTCCCGGGCGGGACGTTGACCTCGGAGAATTGGGCGCCTTCGGCCTCGTTGAGGACCGCCCACTCGAGGAGCTCGAAAGGGGAAAGGTCGAGGGGCTTGAGGCTGTAGCTGTCGACTCCGACCTTGAGCTTTCTCATGGCCCCGTCCGGCGGCCACATCATAACAGGATTGGCCGCCTCTTGAACAGCCCCCATTCCGGTCTTGAAAATGGGGTCGGATTGAGATATCCTTCCGTAGCCATGAAGAAAGCGGCGGCCGGGCTCGCGATCGTCCTGACCCTTCTGGCCGCGTCCGGCCAGGTTCTGGCCCAGTCCTCGATCGTCAGCCAGATCGCCGGGGACAAAGCCGCCTCGGACAAGCTCTATTTCGGCCTAAATTTCGGCCTGAGCTGCAGCCAGCTCGAGGGCCTCGGGTACGGCGACAGGCTCGGCGGCTTCAATTTCGGCCTCGCCGCGACGGTCCGGCTGGCCGACAAGCTTTCTCTGTCCCCAGAGATAACCCTGTTCTCGCGCAAGGGAGCCACGGAGATCCCTTTCGCTTTGACGGGCGACCCCGCGCTCGACCCCTATTTCTCTGATCCCGAGAAGTCCGCCCTTGTCCTGGACTACCTGGAGATCCCCGTCCGGGTCATGTACAGGCTGGGCCGTTTCGAGCTGGGGGGCGGCCCGTTCGTCGGGTTCCTTTACTCGGCGAGCGAGCGCTTCAGGGCCGAGCTGGGGACCGGCGAGGAGCTCCTCCACGTCCGCGACGTCACCGCAGAATACCGGAACCTCAACTGCGGCTTCGTCCTCGAGGCCGCCTGGATCATCACCAAGCCGCGCGGCGGCAAGGGGCTCGTTTTCCACATCCGCTATCAGGGAGGCCTGGCCGACATCGTCGAGGACCCCGCCGCTCCGGGACCGGTCCGGACGTCCGGACTCCAGGTCTTCCTCAGCTTTCCATTCATCCGTTAGCCCAAGGAGAACCGAGATGCTCAAAACGATGCAGGACGCCCTGATCGCAGGCAAGAAGGCCGAGGTCGAATCGCTGGTCGACCAGGCCCTGGCCGCCGGTGCCCCGGCCGAGAAGATCCTGAACGAGGGGCTCATCCCCGGGATGGAACGCCTCGGCGTCCAGTTCAAGAACAACGAGGTCTTCATCCCCGAGGTCCTGGTGGCCGCCCGGGCCATGCACGCCGGGCTGGCCAAGCTCGAGCCCCACCTGGCCAAGGCCGGCGTCAAGCCCCGCGGCGTCGTCGTCATCGGCACGGTTAAGGGCGACCTCCACGACATCGGCAAGAACCTCGTGGCCATGATGCTTAGGGGGAACGGATACAAGATCGTCGATCTCGGCGTCGACGTTTCCCCCGAGAAGTACCTGGACGCGGCCAAGGCCAACGGGGCCAGTGCGATCGCCCTCTCGGCCCTGCTGACGACGACCATGGTCCAGATGAAGGCCGTCATCGAGGCCGTCGCCAAGGCCGGGCTGGCCGTCCCCGTCGTCATCGGCGGCGCGCCCGTCACCCGGGACTATGCCGAGCAGATCGGGGCCAGCGGCTACGCCGCCGACGCCGCCTCGGCTGTCGAGGAGATCGGCCGCATCATCGAACATTGACCCCGCGCGAGCTCGTCGTCGACAGTCTTGAATTCCGCGGCCCGGTCCGCGTCCCCCGCCAGCTCTGGGTCCTGCCCTGGGCCGAGATGACCTGGCCGGCCGAGCTTGCGGCCATCCGGGCGCGGTTCCCCGACGACATCGTCACCTCGCCGGCCTTCCTGCGGGAGCCGTTGAGGACCTCGGGAGAGGAGTACGAGCCGGGCGTCTACGTCGACGAATGGGGCTGCCGCTTCGAGAACGCCCAGCGGGGCATCATCGGCCAGGTCAAGGACGCCCTGGTCAAGACCTGGGCGTCCGCCGGCGCCGTCCGCATTCCCCGCGAGCGGCTTTCGGTCGACGTCGGCAAGGTGGACGGCTTCTGCGCGGCGTCGCCCGAGTTCGTCCTGGCCAAGACCTTGGCCCGGCCGTTCGAGCTCCTCCAGTTCCTCCGCGGCCCGGAGAACCTCTACATCGACCTGGCCGAACGCCCCGCGGAGCTCTTCGGGCTCATCGAGAGGATCCACGCATTCTATAAAGAAGAGCTCGAGCTCTGGGCCTCGACGGAGGTCGACGCCCTCGTCTTTGCCGACGACTGGGGCGGCCAAAACTCGCTTCTCGTCTCGCCGGCGCTTTGGCGCGAGGTCTTCAAGCCGCTCTACCGGGATTACGTCGAGATCGCCCACCGGAACGGCAAGTACGCCTTCATGCATTCCGACGGGCACATCGCCGCGATCCTCCCGGACCTCGTCGAGATCGGGCTCGACGCCCTCAACGCTCAGCTCTTCTGCATGGACGTGGCCGAGATCGGCCGGCGCTTCGCCGGGAAGCTCACGTTCTGGGGCGAGGTCGACCGCCAGCATCTGCTGCCGTACGGCGCCCCGGCCGAGGTGGCCGCGGCCGTTGGGACGGCCCGCCGGGCCCTCTGGCGGGAGGGCGGGGTCATCGCCCAGTGCGAGTTCGGGATCGGGGCCCAGCCGGAGAACGTCGCCGCGGTGTTCGAGGCGTGGGAGGGGATCGACCGGGCGGGGAGTATGCTATAATTACGAGCGGAGTGTTCATTTTATCGAGCGGTCCACGCGGGCCCCGGGAGGACGACATGAAAAGAAAACACCTGACGTTCCTAGCGATCTTGGCCGCCTGTTCGCTTCTCGCGGTCTTGGGCCTGGCCGCCGACAAGGTCATCGAGAGCTTGTGGCAGTCGGGTCCCATGACCATCGACGGGGTGGCCCAGGAATGGGAGACCTCGGAGCCCATCTTCGACGAGGGTTCGCAGGTCCAATACGCCCTCAGGAACGACGGCCGTAACCTTTATATCATCATGGTCTTCAGGACCCCCGATCGCGCTTCGAGGTCCAGGATCTACCCGAAATCCACCCTCGACTACACGGGCATGAGGATCTACTTCACGACCGGCGATAAGAAAACCAAGGACTTCGGCATCCTGTTCCAGAAGAAGCAGTATACCGCGGACGCGCTCATCGCCAACATGGAGAAGCGGGGGCAGGCCCTGACCGAGGAGCAGAAGGCCGAGATCCGCAAGAAACCGACCCACATCGTCTTCAGCGAAGAGATCCTCAAGCCCAAAAAGGCCGTCGCCCCTGCCGAAAATCCGGCGGAGTCCGAGCCTCCGATGTTCCGGGCGATCGAAAAAGGGCCCTTGGCGGTCTGCGAATTCCGCATCCCCCTCAACCGTGTCCGGGAGTCGGGCGGCCTCGGCGTCGGGCCGGGCCAGTCGATCATGCTCGGGTTCGAGTGGGGCGGCATGACCAGCCAGATCCTGCGCGATATGATGGCCGGCCGGGCCGACCAGAGCGTCGGGGCCTCCGACCGGGCCACGGAGTTCCGGGCCGGCACGGCCGATTCCATGGCCGGCGGCGACGAGGGCGGCAATATCGCCGGCATGGGCGGCGGAGTCGGCGAGATGGGCCGCGATCCCCGTTACAAGAAACACGCCTTCTGGATCGGAGCCAAGCTGGCGGCCGGGGGGAACTAGAACGGCTTCGAGGCGAGATAGGCCCCGACGAAGGCCAGGACGACCGCCAGGATCTTCCAGCCCGTCAGCCGCTCCTTCAAGAAAACGGCGGCGATGATGACGATGAAGATCGTGTTGAGCTGATTGAGCACGGCCGCGACCGAGGCCGTGGCGTACTTCATCCCGCCCGTCCACAGGACCAACGAGAGATAGGAACCGAAGAACGCCGCGGGAACGAGGACTTTCCAGTTCCGGCGGTCGAAGAGGGGGGCGAGGACGGCCCGCCGGTTCCTGAGGACGGGGACGAGGAGTGCGAGGGCCGCCGTGCCGCCGGCCATCCGTACGAGGGTCGCCCAAAAGACCGAGACCGTCCCGAGCACGGGCTTGACCATGACGATGCCCAGGGCGACGAAGAACATGGCCAGGATGCCGTAAAGGATGCCGAGGGCGAGGTCCCGCCGGCCGATCTTCTCCAGCTTCCCTTCTTTCTTGACCGTTAGGATGGCGGAGATGACCAGCGCCGCGCCGGCGAGCTGGACGAGGGTCAGCCGCTCGCCGAGGAGGACGAAGGACAGGGCGATGACGAAGGGGCTGTAAAAGCAGTCGACGATGGCGGTCAGGCTGGCTCCGAGGCGGTTGAGGGCATGGAAGAACAGGGTGTCGGAGACGGCGATGCCCAGGACCCCGCTCAGAAGGAGCAGGCCCGTCGCCGACGCGGGGACGAGCGGCGCGAGCGGCTCGCCCAGGACCAGGAGCGTCGGGACGATCAGGACCAGGCCGAGGACGTTCTTGCCCAGGTTGAGGCCGACCGGATGGATCGAGCGGCCGCTGACTCGGAACAGCACGACGGCCACGGCCCAGGCGAGGCCCGAGGCCAGGGCCAGGATCTCCCCGAGCGAGCGGAAGGAGCCGGGCGGGTCGAACATGGGTTTCAACCTATAACAGAGCCGCCGCTTCGCGTCAATGCGGATCCCGGTCCGCATCACCTCAAGGGGTGAGGAATCTCATCAAAGTATCACCCCTGAAATAGCCGTGGGGGGTGATAGGCGGGGGTGAGACAGGGCCTAAACTGGTCCCGTTGAAGCTGAGATCGACCCGTGCAATCTCAAAACGTCGCATTATGGGCATGTTGAGGGGAGGCTCTTCGTGAGGAAAATCGCCGGGATCCTTTGTGCTTCGTTGGCGGGGGCGTCGGTGTTGCTCTGGTCCGCGGCCTCGGCCGCAGGCGGTTCGGACAGCGGCCCGCGCAACAGGCGGGGACGCGACAGGTCGGCTCCGACCTACTCGGTGGCGGAACCCGCCTCGATCGCCCTGCTCGGAGCCGGACTTGTGATCTTGGGCGTATACGCCAAGCGCAAGAACGGCAAGAAGTCCTGAAGGCCAGCATCGCACGCCGGCCTCGTCTTCCGGCCCGCGCCGAGACATAACCTCTGCCCGATCCGTCCGTGATCGTGCGTTTCCGGAAGGGGGGCGCTCCCGTTTGACCCGCGTCGCGGGGCCGTGCTATAAACGGCCCTGAGGAGAGACGCGATGAAAAGGACCCGGCTCGTTCCGTTCCTGACCCTCGCCCTGGCAGTCCTGGCCCTGTCGTTCCTGCCGGCCTCGCCGGCGCCGGACGCGCGGCCGGCGGACCCGCCCGAGTTCGACTCGTGCACGAGCATCCTCGTCGGGCGGCTGGCCTCGGTCGACGGCTCGACGATGACCTCCCACTCGTGCGACTCGGGGACCGACCGCACCTGGATGACCATCGTCCCCAACGCCAAGCACAAGCCCGGGGAGACGGCTAAAGTATATTATGAGCCCAAGCGGACCAAGGGTCCGAACGACCCCGACCGCCTGGAGACCGGCGAGATCCCCCAGGTCGACGAGACCTACGCCTTCCTCAATGCCGCTTATCCGATCATGAACGAACACCAGCTGGCCATCGGCGAGACGACGATCGGCAGCCGCCGCGAGCTCGTCAGCGAGACCGGCATCATCGACGCGCCCGAGCTGTACCGGCTCGTCCTCGAGCGGGCCAAGACGGCCCGCGAGGCCATCCGGGTCGCCGACGCGCTGACGAAGGCCTACGGCTACAACGACTGGGGCGAGTGCTTCACCTTCGCCGACACCAAGGAGGTCTGGCACTTCGAGATCCACGGCCCGGGCAAGGGCAAGATCGGCGCCGTGTGGGCGGCCCAGCGGGTGCCCGACGACGAGATCGGCGTCTCGGCCAACGCCGGACGCATCCGCCAGATCGACCTCGCGAACGCGGACTTTTATATGGCCTCGTCCAACGTCACGTCGCTCGCCGAGGAGATGGGCTTCTGGTCGAAGGCGAGCGGCCAGCCCTTCGAGTTCTGCTACGCTTACAATCCGTCTTCGAGGACGAGCCTCGGCTGCCGCCGCCGCGAGTGGCGGGTCCTGAGCCTGCTGGCCCCGTCGCTCATGCTCCACCCCGAATCGGAGAACTACCCCTTCTCGGTCAAGCCGGAGAAGAAGGTCGGCGTCGCCGACGTCCTGGCCATCTTCCGCGACACCTACGGCGGGACCGAGTACGACATGACCCGGACCCTGACGGCGGTCAACCGGAAAGGGGAGACCGTCAAGAGCCCCATCGCGACGCCGTTCATGAGCGGGGATCTTATCAGCCTGTTCCGGCTCAGGCGCGAGCGGACGATCTGCTCGCCCGCGGCGACGTACCTCCAGATCACGCAGTCGCGGGAATGGCTGCCGGGGCCGATCGGCGGGGTCGTCTGGCTCGGCTACGACAATCCTGCGACCACGCCCCATGTGCCGATCTACGTCGGCATCTCCCAAATGCCGGCGTCCTATATGGTCGACGGCCGCTGGGCGTTCAGCCGGGACTGCGCCTGGTGGGCCTTCCGGACCGTCAGCAGGCTGGCCAATTTCCGCTACCAGGAGATGTCCCAGGACATCGCCAAGGTCTGGAAGGAGATCGAGGACAAGGCCTTCGCCGGCCAGGCCGAGTTCGAGGCGGAGGCGCTGGCCCTCTACAAGAAGGACCCGAAGAAGGCCCGTGAGCTGCTGACGAAGTACACCCACGACCAGGCCAACGGGGCCGTCGCCGCCTATTGGAAGCTCTTCGACGACCTCTGGCTCAAATACTCCGGATACTTCTAAATGAGGGACATGATACCTATTTCCCTATTTTTTCCGACGGACGCTAATGGTGTCGTGAATGAATAAGGGCGGGAAAATAGGGAAATAGGTATCATGTCCCCCATATTCGGCTTGCACGTTCTCGACTTCGCCATCGTCCTGGTCTTCATCGCCGTCGTCTTGTGGCTCGGGTGGCGGGCCTCGCACAAGACAAAAACGGCGGAAGACTTCTATGTCGCCGGCCGCCGCCTGGGGAAGTTCTACCAGTTCTTCCTCAACCTGGGGACCTCGACCAACGCCGACCAGGCCATCGTCGTCTCGCGGGAGGTCTATCGCCAAGGCGTCGGCGGGATGTGGATCCAGTACCTCGTCCTCTTCCTGACGCCCTTCTACTGGTTCACGACGGCCTTCTTCCGGCGCGTCCGGCTGGTGACGATCGGCGACTTCTTCACCGAGCGGTTCAAGAGCAGGTTCCTGGGCGCCGCATTCGCCGTCTTCACCCTGTTCATGGCCCTCCTCGGCAACGGCGTCGGCTACATGGTCGCGGCCAAGACGATGATGGCCCTGACCCCCAAGCCCGCGGCGAAATATACCATCCCGGAGAGGACGAGCGTCGATCTCTTCAACGAGTACCGGTCGCTCCAAGTGAAGGCGGACAAGGTCGAGCTCGAGCCGGCCGACGCCGCCCGCCTGGCCGAGCTCGGCGAGCGGCAGAAGAAGGGCGAGCTCAAGGCCTTCGTGTCCTATACCGATTCCGTCTCGATCTATCTCGTCTACACGGTGATCGTCGCGATCTACACGATGATGGGCGGGTTTTTCGCCGCGGCCATCACGGACGTCATCCAGGGGTTCCTCCTGACGACGTTCTCGCTGATGCTCATCCCTATCGCCCTGCACCGCGTCGGCGGCTTCGCCGGCCTCCACGCCGCGGTCCCTGATTTTATGTTCAAGCTCTTTGGCTCGTCGGCCACGAGCGAGTACGCCTGGTATACCATCCTGGCCATGGTCCTGGCCAATCTCGTTTCCATCATCGCCGTGGCCACGGGCATGCAGACGGCCGGTTCGGCCAAGAACGAGATGACCGCCCGTGTCGGCATGATCGGGGGCATGTTCTTCAAGCGCGTCATCATGATCTTCTGGGCCCTGACGGGCCTCCTGGCCATCGCCCTCTACTCGGGCCGGCTCCACGACCCCGACCTCATCTGGGGCCACATGACGATGGACCTGCTTTTCCCGGGGGCCATCGGGCTGATGATGGCCGGGGTGCTCTCGGCCAAGATGTCGAGCCTGGCCGGATCGAGCGTCTCCTACTCGGCCCTCTTCATCCGCAATCTCTACCAACCCTTCGTCAAGCCCAAATCGGACCGCCACCTCATCAACGTCGGCCGCGTCGCCATCGGCGTGACCCTGCTCGGCGGCGTCGGCGTGGCTCTCTTCATCGGCAACCTCCTCGACATGTTCAAGTACTTCATCTCGCTCCCGGCCATCTTCGGCGCGGCCATCTGGCTCGGCTTTCTGTGGAGGCGCGTGACCAAGGCCGCGGTCATCGCCCAGATCTTCATCTGCTTCACCGTCTACGCCCTCGTCCCCAACGTCTTCCAGTCGCTCGAGTGGGCCCGGACGAAGCCGGGGTTCCTGCGCGAGACCAAGGCCCAGGTCGTGACGATCACGACCCAGGCGGTTCGGGAGGACGTCGAGGCCGGGCGGGCGGCCGCCACGGGAGAGGTCATCCGCAAGGAGCGGGTCAATCCCCCCGAAGGCATCTTCTATGAGAAGGTCGCCCGCGTCGACCCGCAGGACCCGGCTTCGCCCAAGGTCGGCATCGGCCGGTTCCACGCCGAGCTCTGGGTCCTGAGCTGGTTCGGCGCCGACTTTTCCCGCTTTTCCAAGGCCCAGCTGAGCGCCGTCCGCTTCGGGTTCGACGCCCTGTTCCCGTTCGTCCTGCTCTTCCTGTTGAGCGCCGTGACCCGGCCCGTGCCGAAGGCCGACCTCGACCGCTTTTTCGCCCGGGTCCACACGCCCGTCCAGCCGACGCCCGAGGCGGAGGAGCGGGCCCTGCGGCACGCCGTCGAGCACTACGAGGAGATCGAGAAGAAGAAGCTCCGGCCGGGCTCGAACTGGGAGATCATGAAGCCCAAGCTCATCGACATCCTCGGCTTCGGCGGATGCTGGCTCCTCGTCGGCGTCATCATCTTCCTCCTCTGGCTCATGGTGAATATCCGGTGACCGTCGATATCCGCGACCTGACGCTCGAGGAGCTCGGCGCGGAGCTCGAGCGGATCGGGGAAAAACGGTTCCGGGCGGCCCAGATCTTCGACTGGCTCTACAAGCAGAAAGCGCTGAAGTTCGAGGACTTCACCAGCCTGTCCAAATCTTTGCGGGAGATGCTCGCGGGCACGTTCGAGCTCGGGACCCTCGAGGTCGCCGAAACCCGCGCGTCCCGGGACGGGACAACGAAGCTCCTCTTCCGTCTCCGCGACGGCGAACATATCGAAACGGTCCTCATCCCGGCCGGGCGGCGCCTGACGGTCTGCCTCTCGACCCAGGTCGGCTGTAAGTTCGCCTGCGCCTTCTGCGCCAGCGGCCGCCACGGCTTCAAGCGCAACCTCGCCCCGTCCGAGATCGTCGGCCAGGTCCTCACCGTCGAGCGGTCTCTCGGCCGGGAGCCGACGAACTTTGTCTTCATGGGCATGGGCGAGCCCCTCGACAACTGGGCCAACGTCGAGAAGGCCTTGCGGATCATGAACGCGCCCGAGGGCTTGAGCATCGCCGCCCGGCGCCTGACCGTTTCGACGGCCGGCTTCGCCGACTCGTTCAAGAAGCTCGCAGCCCTCGATCTCCAGATCAATCTCTCGCTCTCCCTCCACGCCGTGACCGACCGGCTCCGCGACAGCCTCATGCCCATCAACCGCCGTTTCCCGCTCGAGGCGGTCGTTCGGGCCGCCGAGGAATACATCCGGGCCGGCGGCCGATTGATCACCCTCGAGTACTGTGTTATCGCCGGCCTCAACGATTCCCTCGACGACGCCGACGGCCTAGCCGGGGTCGCCCGGCGCCTCCGGGCCAAGGTCAACCTCATCGCCTACAGCCCGGTCGAGGGGCTGGAGTTCAAGACCCCGTCCGAGGCGGAGATCTTCCGTTTCCGGCGCTGGCTCGAGGAGCGCAAGGTCGGGACGACCCTGCGCCTGTCCAAGGGCGGCGACATCGCCGCGGCCTGCGGCCAGCTGGCCGGGCGCTTCAAGGAGAAGAGCGGATCATGAACAAGACGCGAGTCCTGGGCTTAGTCCTCGTCATCCTGGCCGCGGCCGCGGCCTTCACGGCCTCCCCGGCGCCCGTCCCCGGCGCGCCTCCACAAGCGCCGTCCTCCGGCGCTCAGCGCTTCTTCCCCAAGGCCGACCTGATGAAGATCGGCGTCTACTACTACCCCGAGCATTGGCCCGAGTCCGAGTGGCCGCGCGACTTCGCCAAGATGGCCGAGCTCGGCTTCGAATTCACCCACTTCGGCGAGTTCGCCTGGGCCTTCTTCGAGCCCTCCGACGGCGTGTTCGATTTCGCCTGGCTCGACCGGGCCGTGGACCTGGCCGCGAAGAACGGGCTCAAGGTCATCCTGTGCACCCCGACGCCCTGCCCGCCCGCCTGGCTCGGCGAGAAATACCCCGAGATCTACCTCGTCGGCGGCGACGGCCGGCGCATGGAGCACGGCGCGCGGGCCAACGGGTCTCTCTCGAACGAGGTCTTCGTCCGGTACACGAAGCGCATCGTCGCCGAGCTCGGCCGCCGCTACGGCCGGGATCCCCGCGTCTGGGGTTGGCAGCTCGACAACGAGCCCTACGGAGCCCCCGACTACAGCCCCTCGGCCCGGCTCAAATTCCAGGCCTGGCTCGAACGCGAGTACGGCACGATCGAGGCGCTGAACGCCGCCTGGGGCGGCGCCTTCTGGAGCACCCGATACGACTCCTTCGCCCAGGTCCTCATCCCCAACGAGGGCCTCTTCGGCGAGGACGCCCTGAGCCCGCACGCCGTCCTCGACTTCCACCGCTTCACGGCCGACGCGCAGGCCGATTACCTCCACCTCCAGTATGACATTCTCCGCGGCCTCGTCCGCCCCGAGCAATGGATCACGACGAACTACATGAACATCACTGACTGGGGCGACCCGCGCCGGACCGACCGCCTCGATTTCATCACCTTCACGATGTACCCCGTGCGCGGCGAAAGGAACCTCGGCGAGCTCGGATTCCGCCTCGGAAGCCCCTATCGCCTGGCCCTGGCCGTCGATTACTTCCGGTCGTTCAAGGGCGTGACGGGGGTCATGGAGCTGCAGCCCGGCCAGGTCAACTGGGCCCGTATCAATCCCCAGCCCGAGCCGGGGGCTATCCGGATGTGGTTGTGGCACGCCTTCGGCGGCGGCCTCTCCTTCGCCTGTACGTACCGGTTCCGCCAGCCGCTCTACGGCAGCGAGCTCTACCACGCGGGGATCGTCGGGCCGGACGGCGTCACGCCGTCGCGGGGCGGCCTCGAATTCGCCCGGACGATCGCCGAGATGAAGGAGCTGCGCCGGCTTTACGACCCGGCGGCGACGATGCCGGGGCGGCTCGCGGCGCGACGGACCGCGTTCCTCTGGAGCCACGACGTCATGTGGGACCTCCAGACGCATCGGCAGACGGCCCTCTGGGACACTTGGGACCACCGCTTCAAGATGATGGCCGCCGTCAAGGCGGCCGGCGCGCCACTGGACTATGTCGGGGAAGGAGATGATTTCGCCGCTTATCCTTTTCTCGTCGCGCCGGCTTATCAACTCGTCGACGAGGCCCTCGTGGCCAAATGGACGCGCTATGTCGAGGGCGGCGGCCATCTCGTCCTGACCTGCCGGACCGGGCAGAAGACGAAGACGGGCCAGCTGCCCGAGGCGCCCTGGGCCGGGCTCATCGCGCCGCTCGTCGGGGCCGAGGTCGAGCTCTTCGACAATCTCCTCGATGACGGCCGCGGCCTCGTCCGCATGAAGGGCCAGGGCTACGCCTGGAACGCCTGGGCCGACGTGCTCAAGCCGGCCCCCGGGACGGAGGCCCTGGCTCTCTATGCCGACCAGTTCTACGCCGGGAAGCCGGCCGTCGTCACCCGCAAGCTCGGCCGCGGCACGGTCACGTACATCGGCGCGGCGACCATCGACGGCGATCTCGAGCGGGATGTCCTTCGCCAGGTCTATGAACGGGCCGGGGTTGGGGCCGAGAGCTATCCGCCGGGCGTCTACGTCGAGTGGCGGGATGGCTTCTTCGTCGCCGTCAATTATTCATCGCGGCCGTTCGCCGTGTCCATCGCCGCCGGCTCGCGGATCGTGCTCGGGAGAAACCCCCTCCGGCCCGCCGACGTCCTCATCTGGCGCGAGCGCTAGCCGGGCCTTCCGCTCCTTCCTGTCGCCGGATCATTTCTTTTTTCTCGTCAGGTGCCACTTGAATTTTCTTTCCCTGACGTCGCGAGACCCCGGCTCCGTGCGCTCGTCGACCTTCTTGCCCTCTCCTCCCATGGTCGTCTCGCCGTCGCCTGATTTGACCAGATATTCGGGCCGGATCTTCTCCTCCTTTGGCTTCCCGCCCGGGATATTCGCAGGCGGCGGGAGGCCCCTCTCTTTGAACATCCGGGCGATCTCTTCCTGGAGGGCGTTGGGATTGATCGTCGGGTCGGCGATGCTCGCTTCGACGGGCCCGACGTGGAGGGTGTCGTTCTTGTGGCTCGACGATTCCCTGTCCTCGATCTTAGGGGTCGGGCCGCCCCATTGTTCCGAATGGAACTTGTCATGGAGCTCCCAGTCGAAGGAGATGGAGTAGCCCGGGACCATCGCCTTGACGGCCTTTTTCGTCTTTCTGTCGAAAATGATGATGACCTCGTCGTTCAGGAACGGGGCGTCGATCTTTTGTTTTCCTCCCGCGCCGTCGACGGTGTGGTGCGTCGCCCATTTGTCGCCCGGGCTGCCGCGCTCGTCCTTCTCCGAGGAAACGGCGTGGAACCTCTGGATGTCCCGGGAGTCGGCCCGATAGTATTCCCAGATCTGGGCGTAGTTCGGGATCTCCAGGGTTTGGCCGAGGGTTAGGGAGAGGACGACCGTCGCCTCGACCGTTTCTTTATTATGCACGTTTTCGTGGTAGTTCTTCTCGTTGCTGTCGTGGTCATGCGTGGTGATCTCAGACCCTTCGAGCGTCAGCGTCGCGTCGGCGGTCTGGATCTGGACCTTTTTTGTCCCGATCTTATCTTTGATCGACGTCTTGGCCAGAGGACGAAGGCCTTCGGGCAGGACATCGCAGGAGTAGTAGACATTGATCGTATCCTCCTTGAGGTCGCTCGACGACGGGGCCCTGTACTTGAACTTGACGGTCCCGTCGCCGACTTTAAAGGCCTTCCAGCGTGACTCGATCTCGAGTGGCTCACCGCCGATGATGTCGCCTTCGACCGCTTGGAGGATAAAACGGTTGAATTCCCGGGATTTCTGGCCCTTGATATCCTCGACCCTCTCGACCCTGGCTTCGACCTCTTCACCGGGGAAAACTTTGTCCTTGTCCAAGTTGACCTCGCAGGTCTCCGGCCGCTTCTCGAAATCCTTGATGAGCTTCTGGTCGATGTCTCTTTCCTGACGCACCAATGCGCCAGGGTTCAAGAACATTTTATTCTCGTGCCAACTTATAAATTTCTGATCGGGCCGGTCCCCCTCGGTCGTCCAAGTCTTGACCAGTTCCTCCTCCTCGGCGTTGAAATACATGCTGATCGTCAGCCGGGACTTGATATCCCCTTCAAGGTTTTCCATGTAGCTAGCCCTGAAGACATATTCGGCGGGTTCCGAGATGTTGGTCGCGTAATGAAAGCAAGGGGTCATGAACCCTTGTGCTATAGCATATTCGAACGATTTTTCAAGGTTCGGCTCGCCTGAATTCGTGGAGAAATCGACGAGCACGCCCCTCCTCACGCAATCCTGGCAGCCCTGCTGGGCCAGGACGGCGCTCTTCTTGTTTCCTATGGGCACAAGGAGGACGAGCGAGATAACCAGAACGGCCACCGTAATTCTCATGGCTTTCGACATGACGGACCTCCCCTTCTAGGCAGGCAATCGGTTCCAGATCCCCAAAAAACTATATGCTCGCCGGCTCATCCCTGTCAATGAACTGAACGGATCGGCTGCCGCCAGCGGCCCTCAGCGCCGGGTGAAGCCCGATCGCCGCTCCTCGAGGACGGCCAGGGTCTCGATGTGCGGGGTGTGCGGGAAAAAGTCGTAGATCCGGAGGTCCTTGAGCTCGTAGGCTCCCAGGAGCCCTTTCAGGTCGCGGGCCAGCGTCGTCGGGTTGCACGAAAGGTAGAGGACGAGCGCGACGGGCTCGTCGACGAGCCCGCGGACGACCGCCGGCTCGACGCCCTTGCGCGGCGGATCGAGGATGACGACGCCGGGCATCCTCTCCAGGACCTCCGCTAGCCACTCCTCGGTCGTCCCCTCGCAGACGGCGAAATTGCCGATGCCGTTGAGGGCCAGGTTCTTCTTCAGGAAGGCGAGGTTCCCCGGGTCCGCCTCGACCCCGAAGACCTCGCGGGCCCTCTTCGCCAGCGATATCCCGAACGTCCCCAGGCCGCAATAGAGGTCGGCGACCGTCTCTCCCGCCTGCGGCGCGGCGGCCGCGGCGATGTCGTCGAAGACGCGCTCGAGGATCCCGACGTTCGTCTGGAAGAAGGACCGGGCGCCGATGTGGAAGGTCAGGCCGTGGACGGCCTCCTCGAGGAAGTCCCGCCCGAAGAGCCGTTCGTCCCGCCGCCTCTTCCCGTCGAAGACCGACGCGACGGCGCCCGCCAGCGCATGCTCCTTCTTGATCGCCTTCAGCGCCGCGCCGAGCGCCACCGCCTCCGCGCCCGAGCTCAGATCGCACACGGCCAGGGACTCGCCCTTCGACCGGCTCGTCCTGATCTCGACCCCCTCGACCGACGCGAAGGGTCCGCCGTCGATGATCGCCCGGACGCGGGCCAGGAGGTCGTTCACCCGGGCGGGAACGAGGTGGCACCGGTCGACGCTCACGAACGAGGCCTGTTCGCCGGGCTCGTGGTAGACGAACCGGGCCCGGTTCGCCTCCCACAGGACCCGGAGCCGGATCCTGTTCCGGTACCCCCAATCCTCCGGCGAAGGCGTGATGTCGATCCGCTCGAACGGCCGCCTGAGCTCGCGCGTCATGATCTCCGCGACCTGGCCCTTCTTGACCTCGAGCTCGAGCCCGTAGTCCATGTCCTGGTAGGGCGAGCAGGCAAGGTAATGGGCGCACCGCGGCTCGACCCGCGCCGCCGACGCCTCGACGATGCCGAGCGTCCGGGCCTCGGCGTAGCTTTTCTTGTCCCTGGTGATCTCGACCTCGACGGTCTCTCCGGGCAGGCCCCGATCGGTGAAGATGACCTTCCCGTCGGCCAGGCCCAGCCGCCGGCCCGGGTAAACGATCTTGTCGATGCGGATACGCATGCGCTGCCGCCCCCTAGCGGGACGGGAATCCCGGATAGTCGCCCAGGCCGACGGCCGCGCCCTTGGCGCTCCAGGGCAGGCCCATCTCCGTGGGCAGGCGCCAGGCCTCGTAGCATGCAGCGAACGCCTCGTCGAGCCCCTCGACGACCCGGCGCTTCGAACCCGGCGTCTCGACGGCCAGCCGCCGCGCGTCGGCACCTTCGACGACGCGGACGAGCTCCGCGGGGAAATCGCGGACCTCCGGCATCGAATCCTGGATGCCGTTCATGCATAGCGTCTGGCTCGCCGCCGCCTCGAGCCCGCAGAGCGGCCGCGCGCCCTCCGCGCCGACGCCCGCGATCGACCGCCAGAGCTTGTTCATGGGCTCGGCGTCGGGGACGCCGTAGTCCACGCGCGTCCCGTCGGGGAGCTCCGCCCACAGGCCCGAGGTCCGGCTGTCGCAGCGGACGACGGCCCGCTCGAACTCGTAGCGGACGACCGGGCCGCGGTCCTCGTCCGAGGCGTGGCTCACGAGAAAGAGGATCTCGACGCCCTCGCGGGTCCGGACGCGCACCGCCGCCGTGTCGAAGTTCTCGATGGCGTTGGCCCGGTAGAGCTCGGCCTCGACCTCGGCCGGCCGGGCGCTCGCGTCCATTTCCTTCCCCAGGATATAGAACATGTTATGGAGGTCGTGGGCCATGGCGTTCTGGACGGGGCTGTCGAGGACCCAGGCCCCTCCCGCGTCGCGCTTCTTCCCCGCCCAATCGTTCCTCGCGTAATAGCCCTCGTCGCGGGGCCAGAGGTAGAGGCACTTGAACCTCTTCGCGGCGCCGAACCGCCCCGACCGGATGTCCTCTTTCAAGGCCTGGATGGCCGAGCTGAAGGACCACTGGTAGCCGACGGCCACCCATCGCCCCGACGCCCTCTCGGCCTCGATCGCCGCCCGGACCTCCTGGATCGTGCCGGCCGCGGGCTTCTCGCAGAGGACGTGGCTTCCCTTGGCCAGCGCGAACGACGTCTGCGGCATGTGCAGCTGGATGGGGGAGGACAGGACGGCCAGGTCGGCTTTCTTGTTCCGATAGAAATCCTGGAGGCTGACGAAGCACGGGACGCCCATGGCCCGCATCTCGACGTACTGCTGGCACCGGTTGGGCTGGGGATCGACCGCGCCGGCGATGCGAAAAAGCCCGTCGTCCTTCCGTTCGAGGAGCTCCTTGAGGTAGGCCGCGCCCATGCCGCCGACGCCGACCATCACCAGGGATACGGGCTCAGGCACGCTCGCTCCTCGCCGTCAATACTGGCACAGTTTGGCGTGCTCGTCCAGCAGGGCCATGTAGTTGTCGTACTTCGTGCCCACGGCGATGCTGTGGCTCGCGCCGAGGATGAACCGCCCGCCCGGCTTGGCGCAGGCCATGGCCCGTCGGACGTCGTCCCGGACGTCGTCGGGCGTCCCGCCGACGAGGTTCTCGACGGCGACGCCGCCCCAGAGCGCGATCTTCTCTCCGTAGTCCTTCTTCAAGCGGCAGATGTCCATGCCGGCCGTCGGCTGGATGGACTGGTAGGCGTCGAAGCCGATCTCGACGAAGTAATCGAGGAGCAGGTTGATGTTGCCGCAACAGTGCTTGAGGATCTTCTTGCCGTGCTTCCCCTTGACGTTCCTGGCCCGCTCCTTGTTGGCCTCGAGGAAGACGTCCCGGAACATGGCCGGGCCGATCAGGGGGCCCGTCTTGTGGCCGAGGTCCTCGGCCCACATGACTGCGTCGGAGTCGGGGTGGATGAGGACCTCGTCGGCGAGGTTCTGCTGGCGCACGAGATAGCGCGTCGCCGCCCGCACGGCCTCAGGATTCGCGGCGAGCTCGAGCAGGCCGCGCTCCATCCCGCCGAGCAGGACGATGCCGACCGAACCGCCCGACGGTCCGCAGATGTACTTCTCTCCCTTGAACTCCTGAATGACGGCGTCGAGGATCTTCCAGGACCGCTCGTCGCGCCGCGGCGGCTCGGGCTCCTTCTCGAACTCAGCCGCCGTGAAGACCTTGCGGTCGCGGACCGGGTCATGGACGCAGGTGATGTCCTGCGTCGCTTCGGAGAGCCGGTAGATCCGCCCTTCCCGGTCCTCCCAGGTCACGGCGTCGATCCGCCGCGGCGGGGGCGGCCCGTCCGGCGGCGGAAGCTCCCACGTCGCCATGGGGAACGTGACGATGTCGAGAGGGAGCCTGCGCTGGAGGGCGATGTGGTCCTCGAGCCAGCTCGCCGCGACCTCGTCGTGGCGGCCCTCCCAGAACGCGATCTGGGACCTGGCCTTGGCCCGGAGATAGGTCTCGTGGCCGAGGAGGCGTTCCACGGTGTCGAAATCGACGGCGAACTCGGCGTAGGGGACGCGGTCGGGGATCGTCCCTACGAGGGCCGCGGCGACCCGCTCTTTCGAGGTCATGCCCGTCCCGGCTTCCTCTCGAGTAGGTCGACTGCGGCGAACCTCTTCGCCCGGCGGTCATAGCGAAGGGTCAGGATCTCGAACCCTCCGAGGCGCACGGCCGTCCTCGCCCCAAGCGCCGGGAGCTTGACCACGGCCCGGCGCGGCGTCCCCGTCGGCTCGAACAGCCGGACGACGGCGTCCCGTCCGTCCTCGGACCTCTTGAAGGCCGCGACCTCTACGGCATCGCCTTCGATGACGACCCCCGGGAGCGACCGTTTCCTACCGCCCGGCGGGAAATAGGCCAGAGCGTAGGGCGTCTCGTTGTGGACGAGGGCCTCGCGGCCGATCCTCTTCATGCGGTCCGCGAGGGGGCCGCCGCAGAGCCAGAAGCGGAACGTCCGCTCGCCCGTGTCCTGGCGGGGGACGAACCTGTCCCCGGCCACGGCCAGCCTGTCCTCCCAGGTATCGGCGGCGTAGGCCGGCGAGCGCAGGAGGGAGAGTCGGAGCTCCGCTCCGTTCCAGTCCGAGCCGTAAACGCCGTCGTTGGCCACGGTCAGCGCCGCGCCGTCCGCCTCCGAGACGAGGGCCAGCCATTTCTGGGCCACGGCCTCGTCCCCGTTCGACGGCAGCTCGTCGGCGCCGTAGGCGACCTGGCCCAAGAAGCGGGGCGCCTGGATCTTCGGCGTGAGCCCGAGCTTGAGCATGGTGTCGCGCCCGGCCCAGAAGACCCGGACCTCGATCTCGATCTCCGTCCCGCGCTTGGGGATCTTGTAGCGCAGGGCCAGGCGGGAGTCCTCGTAGGACAGGATCGCCTCGACCACGGTGCGGACCTCGCCGTCCTCGATGACCCGGACCGGCGCGAGGCCGCCCTCCCGGATCCCGGAGAAGCGGGCGGCCTGCTCGGGCGAGGCGGGGGCGAACGCCCCCTCGAGGACCCGGAAGCTGCGGACCTTCATGCCCCACGGATCGGCGTTGTCCCGGACGACGAGCGGCGTGAAGGCCCCGGGAGCGAGGAGATCGACGCCGCCCGCACGGAAGACGTCCAGGAGCCCGGTCCGGGCGTTGACCGCCGCGACGAGGTCGGCCGTGGCCACGGTGATAGCGCCGCGGTCTTCGGCGATCGTCGGCTTGGGCTTCTCCGGCGCGCTCTCGAGCTTGCATGAGAACCGGTTCAGCCGTCCCGGCGCGAGCTCGGCCTCGAAGACGACGCGCTTTCGCCACTCGAGGCTGAGATTGCTCTCCTCCTTCTCGGCCTGGGTCGGGAGGGCCCGGCCTTGAGCGAAGATCCGGGGGATCCAGACGCCTTTCCCGGTGTTCGGTTCCCAGGGCTCGAACTCGCACTCGACGAGCGCCTTCACGGCGTGGCCGTGAGGATTGAAGACGAAGATGGGGATCTCGTCCGCCGCCGCTTTGGGCTCGCCCGCGGCCAGGGCGAAGAACGCCCGGGCCTTGAGTCGCGACAGGATCTCGAGACCGTGACCGATCGTGCGCAGGGCCCCCTCCTCGCCGGCCGGGATGGCCGAGCCGGGCAGGATATCGTGGAACTCGACGAAAGCCAGGTCGCCCTGGGCGTCCTCGAGCTCCTCCCGCGGATAGGACATGAGGCCCTGGATCCAGGCCGTCGCCGCCATCTTCTCGGCCGAATAGAGCTCGTTCTCGAGCCGCCGGTGGCCCTGCTTGACCCGGGCCATCGACGTGTAGCAGCCGACGGCCCAGGGATTGAGGTCCTTCTCGCGGCGGGGGAGCGTCGCGCGCTCGGCCTCGAGCTCGCGGAAGTACGCGTCCGGCGTCGAGTGGACGAGCTCGAGGTCGGGGCGCTCTTTGGCCAGCGCGTCGAGGGCGGCGATGTCCCGCCGCGACGGCCCGCCGCCGTGGTCGCCGATGCCCCAGAGGTGGATGACGAGGTCTCCCGCGGGGTTCTCGGCCAGCCACTTCTCGAGACGCTCGCGCTCCTTGCCGCCGGTCGAGCAGTAATGGGCCGAGGCGCGGTTCCCCAGGACCTCGGAGCCGTCGTAGCCGACCCAGACGAACTCGTCGCGGGGGAGGGGGCACTCGGCGTTCCCGGGCCGGCAGCACAGGTAGGCCGTGTAGCCGCTCTTGGCCAGGATCTGGACGAGGCCGCGGGTGTGGCCGAAGGGATCGAGGTTGACCGCCGTCCGCGGCTCGACGCCGAACTTCTCCGCGAAGTACCGCCGTCCGAGGATGATCTGCCGGACGAACGATTCGCCGCTGGGCATGTTGCAGTCGGGCTGGACGAACCAGCCGCCCATGATGTGCCACTTCTTTTGCCGGACGAGCTTGCGGATCCTCCGGAAGAGGGCCGGCTCGTACTCCTCGACCCATCGGTAGAGCACGGCCTCATTGTGGCAGAAGACGAAGCCGTCGTGCTTCTCGCAGAACTCGGCCGCCTGCCGGAACGTGGACAGGGCCTCTCCGGCCCCCTCCTGCCACTCCCAGAGCCAGACCGGATCGAGGTGGGCGTTCGACACGAGATGGATCCTTCGCTGGGCCATGTTCGACCTCTTTCAGGGTATGATGCCGCGGACCGCGACGCGGCCGCCCTTGGCCGGGAGCTCGACCGTGATGCCGTACAGATGATAGGGGACCCGGCGTGAGCCGACCTTGAAGCCCGGCTCCTCGCCGGCGCGGGCCCGGCGCACCGCAAGCTCCAGCCGGCCGTCCCGGACGGGCAGGTCGGCCTCCAGCTTCTCGAGCCCCGGGAGGAGCACCGGCCTGAGCCGCAGGGCCCGGTCGGCGGGTCTGACGCCGGCGATGTGGTGGATGAACAGGAACACGAGCTCGGCCCAGGTCCAGGGGATGATGCCGACCTGCGGATAGGGCGGTACGGGCCGCGGCCCGTAGAACTCGAACCAGGAGCCGGCCCGCGAGCCCGAGACGCGGCCCATCCAGTCGAGGACGCGGCGGGCCTTGGCCCCTTCGCCCGCTTCGAGAGCGGCCCGGGCGACGAAGAGCGAGGCGAAGGGCCAGGGGCCGGGGGAATCGGGCTCCGACGTGACGTTGTACCGGCCGTAGCCGCCGCCCGTCCAGCGCTGGTCCCAAAGGGTCTCCATCGATGCCAGGGTCTTGCGGGCGAGCCCGCCGCCCGGGTCGACGAATTCCCAGGCCACGGGGAGCAGGGCCGACGTATCCGGATCGAGGATATGGCGGCCCGGCTCGAACAGGGGAGCCTCGCTTGGCAAGGACGATCCGGCTTCGGGGCGGAGCTCCGTCTGGACCTCGCCGTCGACGCCGCGGCGCTTGATGAAGGTCCCGGATTCGACGAGCGGGAATCGCTCGGACCTGAGCATGGCCTCGCGATGGACGGCCGCGGCGCCGTCCCACTCCGCGGACTTCCGTTTATGGCCGAGGAGCCCGGCCAGGCGCGCGGCCGACCGGAGCCCCATGGCCACGAAGAGCTGGTGGGCCAGCTCCATCCCCGTCTCGATGCCGTGGGCGCCGTGACGCTCCCAGAACTCGCGGCGGTTGGCCAGGAGCCCGGAAGGGCCGTGGCGGAACTCGGGCCGGAGCGGGAAGTCCGCCGCGAGCTCGATCCTCTTCCAATTCTCCTCGACGAGATCCCTGTCGCCTGTCCAATCGAGGTATGTTCCGAGGGCGAAGAGCAGGACGCCGTTCTGGTCGAACTCGCTCTCCTGCCACGGGCGAAAGCGGCTCGAGTCCATGGTCGCGCCCTCGTCGCTGACGAAATCGCGAAGGAGCCGGGCCAGCATCGTCCGGGCGAGCCCGGCCTGGCCGGACATGACCAGGGCCATGGCGATGAAGGCCTGGTCGCGGACCCACTCGAGGTTGTACTGCCAGACGCTGCCGTCGAGCCGGCCCGACGCCGAGACGGCGGCCCGGAGCTGGAACTTGGCCGCGGCGAAGAAGCGGTCGAGGAGAGGATCGGAGGAATGCCAGGAAGCGGCCCCGGCCCAGTACTGGGACGGGACCGAGGCTTCGCCAGCGTCCTCGACGGGACGGACCGCGACGCCGGGCCGCCCGCCGCGACGGGCCAGGCGGTATTCGAAGACGACCGACCTCGGCGCGCCGGCGCGGAGCGAGAGCGCGGCCTCGGCGGACCGGCCGCGGACGCCTGTCCGGAGAAAGACCCTGGACCCGCCCGGCGCGGACCGGGTTACCGTGACGCGGCGGAGGAGCCTCGCCGACCGCATGTCGGGGCAATAAAAAAGCTCCGTGACGCGAAAGGCCCCGCTTTGCCAGGCGATCTCGACGCGCGGGTCGACGGTTCCGGGAAACCAGCGGGCCTTGACCGACGCCCCGCGCGCGGCGTGGACGGCCGTCCCTTCGACGATCGAGAGCGCCGTCCGGGCCAGCCCTGTTCCGGGGTCGAAGGTCAGCGCGGCCCGCTTGGGCCCGAGCCGGTCCGGGTCCATGACGAGGAGGCCGACCGGCGTCGCGCCTTCGGCGGGGGTGACCTGGACGGCCGCCTGGATGAGGCCGTTCCCGAGGAAGAAATAATCGACGCCTTCGAGGGTCGTTTTACCGTCGACGGGCCCGCGCGAGGGATCGTCCGCGTAGAAATGCTCCCGGACTTCCATGGCGACGATTATATGTAGAGGGAGGGGCCGAAAGCAAACAGTCCGCGGCCGGCGCCGCTCAGGTCCGGGACGGTCCGCGGAGCAGGCGTGCGGGCAGGGTGATCAGCGCCTTGAACAGGTCGAACGCGGCGTTGACGGTGATGCCCAGGAGCCGGAGCGGAAGAAGCAGGAGCCAGACGATGGGGAAGAGCAGAAGCGCGAGAAGAGCGATCGGCCAGCAGATCACGAGCAGGATGAGCCACAGAAGGAATTTGGTCATCGTTCGGTCTCCTCGCTTGTGTATACGGCCGGCCGCCCGGAAAAGTTCACCGGGCGGCTGGAATGGCGGCCCGGGGTCGGTTACAATACGCGCGTGGTCCTCATCAGCGGCATCGCCGTCGTCGACCTGATCGCGAGCGGGCTCGAGCGCCCGGCCCGGCCCGGCGAGCTGGCGTTCTGCTCCATCCGGGCCTCGCTCGGCGGCCACGCCTGCAACGTCTCGACCGACCTCGTCCGGCTGGGCTTCCCGCGGGCGAAGCTGCGCGCCGTCTTCCCGGCCGGCCGCGACCTGTTCGGGGACTTCCTCGTCCGCCGGCTCGGCGAACAGGGCGTCCGGGCCGAGCCCGTTCTCACCGACAAGGCCCCGACCTCGCTCGACCTCATCCTGGTCGCCCGGGGCGAGGACCGGCGCTATCACGCCGATGCCGGGGCCAATGTCGAAATGGCGGCCGCGCCCGTTCTGGCCCTTCTCGAGCGCTATCGGCCTCTCGTGTATTACGCCGGCGGCGTCGGCCTGCTCGGCCGGTTCGATTCCGCCCTCCCCGAGGTCCTGCGCAAGGCCAAGAGCCTCGGGGCGCTGACCTTCGTCGACGTCGTCAGCCCGTACCGCAAGAGCTGGGCTTTCCTCCGCAGGGCCCTGCCGTCGACGGACATGTTCCACTGCAACGGCGACGAGGCGGCCGCGCTGACGGGCGAGCGCGATCCGGCCCGGGCCGCGCGGGCCGTCCATCGGCTCGGGGCGAAGAGCGTCTTCGTCACGCTGGGCGGAGAAGGGACGGTGGCGGCCGCGGCGGGGGCGCTCCTGCGTGTCCCGGCTTTCGCCGTTCGCGTCACGGATCCGACGGGCGCAGGCGACGCTTTCTCGGCCGGCCTCATCAAGCGGGTCCACGGGCTCGTCGCGCGCGGCGGCCGTACCGGCGGACCCTCGGCCGGGGACTGGGCGTCCGCCCTCGTCTACGCGTCCGCGTGCGGCGCCGTCTGCGCGACGGGCATCGGCACGACGACCGCGGTCGACGGCGGGAAGGTCGATGCGCTCATCCGGAAACAGGGGAAAGCGGTCGCCCGGGCCGTCGTCGTCAAGTCCGCCGGCTAGCCTGAATTATTCACGAATCGAGGCGGCCCTCAGATGCGAGGCCCGAGGGGTGAAGCTGTACTCCTCAGTACTGCGAACCCCGAGAACGAAGCAGCTGGGGCCGGATCGGTTCGCCCGGAGGGTAAAAACGCCCCATAAAAAATGGAGATGTAGAAGAACCGGGCGTTTTTATGAATAGGTCAGGCTAGGCCCGCGCGAGCTCGTCGCGAACTTCCCGCAGGGCGATGACGTTTTGCGGCTCGCAGTCGTAGGCCACGACCCCGCACCCGAAGAGGAATCCCGGCTGTCCCGCCGCGGCCTCGAGGATCCGCCGGGCCGCGGCCCGGATGGCGACCGGCGGCCCGGCGTGGACGAGCCGGGCGTCCACCGACGCCCGCAAGGCCCGGTGCTCCTCCCGGCATCTCCGGAGGAACAGCGCGAGATCGGACCCGGCGTCGCAGAGAAGCTGGCCGGCCCCGGTCCGGAGGAGGTCCTCGAGGACCGGCGTTGTGTCGCCGCCGATGATGAGAGCCGTGCCGTGCGCGCCCGCTTGGCGCAGAGCGGGGATGATGACGTCGCGGTAGGCCGGGAGGACGAACTCGCGGAAGACCCGGGGAGAGGCCGCGGCCGGCGAAGCCTTGGAGTCGAAGAGGACCGGCTCGACCCCCCGCTCGAGGAACGCCGACCCGAAATCGACCGCGGTCCGGGCGGCCCAGGCGACGAGCTTCTTGACGAATGCGGGATCCTCGACCGTGGCCACGAGGAGCTCTTCCGAACCGGCGATGGCCGAGGCCAGCGAGAAGGGCCCGGTCAGGGCGCCGCGGACGACGAGGTCCCGCCCCCGGGCCTTCTGGAGACGGGCCGCCGCGTCGAGGAAGAGGGGCATCCGTCCGTCCCTGGCCGGGTCGAGCCGTCCGAGCTTGCCGATCTCGCCGGGGCCTCCGATGAGCGGCGCGGCCACGGCGGGGACGTCGGGGGAACGGCCGAAATACCGGACCTCGCAGCCGGCCGCCTCGGCCTCGACATTGTAGACGTCGAGGCCGACGGTCAGGGCGTCGGGGTCGTAGACCTCGAGCTCTTTTTCCAGGGCTTCGGTGAGCAGGTCGAGATCGCGGCAAACCTCCGAGGGGGACCGGCCGACGAGGCGCGCCTTATGCTCATAGACCGCGGGGACGAAAGGGACCTTGTCGGCGGGGGCGAGCGCCAAGGTCCGCTCGAAGCGTTCGCGCTTGGTCATAGGATGTCGGGCAGGGCCAGCCCGAAGATGACGATGGCGAAGGCCGCGAGCAAGAGGCCCATGGTGAGAAGGAGCTTGCGGAACGTGGCGGCCTTGATCCGGTGCTGCCGGCTGGAGACGAAACGGACAAGCGAGAGGTACCAGCCGAGAGAGCCCACGCCGACCGACACCGCGAACGCGATCGCGGTCCAGCCCTCGAGCCGGCTGTGGAGAAGGCCCGTCACGGTCCCGGCGACGGCGAGCCAGAAGATATAAAGGGTCGGGTTCGAGACGTAGAGGAGCAGGACCCCGAGGATGGGCTTGGGCGTCGGCGCGGGGATCTTCTCGCGGTCCTGAGGGATCTCGAACGTCCGGGAGTCGCGGACGAGCTTCCAGGCGAGCAGGAAGATGATGACGGCCCCGGCGGCCCTCAGGTAGGAGGCGAAGTGTGGCGGAAGGTTGACCTTGATCTTGAAGAAGCCGGCCATGGCGATGAAGGCGAACGCGACATCGAGCGTGACCGCCGTCAGGCCGGCCATGAGCCCGTGCAGGAAATCGCGCTTCAGCGCCTGGGAGATGACGAAGACGTTGACCGGGCCGACAGGGATGGCGGCCAGAAGGCCGGCGACGATCCCGAGGAGCACGAACATATCGTCCGGAGTGTATACCAAAACACCCGGGGGCCGTCAATCGCCGGGGTTTCGGAGGGCGGACAGGCGGCCGCGATCGCGGCCGGGGGGAGGGAAGCCGGGGCGGCGCCTCACATCTTGGCGATGGAGGCGGTCTCGTCGCCGGCGTCCTCCTCGGACTCGAGCTCGATGCCGAGGAGCTTGGCCGTCCCTTCGTAGACCATCTTCAGGGACTTCTTCGACTCCTGGAGCTCGGCCAGGCGCTTCCGGACCTTTTGGAGTTCCTTCTCGACTTCCTCGTCGAGGTGTTCCAGCTGGTGCTTCACCTCGGCCATCGTCTTCTTGTAGAGGTCTTCTTGTTCCTTGCTCAGAGCCATGCGAAACTCCTTACGGTCGGATTATACCATTTATTCCGAGGCGCCGGAACCGGTCTTTTCGGCCTTGAACGCGATCAGGAACGACTTCCAGACCTTGACGGCGACGCCGTCCTTGCGGGCCGGCTCGAACTTCCACTTCCTCACGGACGCCTCCGCGGCCTTGCCCAGGCCCTTGTCGTCCTTGATCCCCTTGAGGATCCCGGTATCGATGACGTTGCCCTTCTCGTCGATGAGGGCGTTGACCGTGATCGTCCCCTCGATGCCGAGCTGCTGGGCGACTTGGGGATAAATGGGATTGATCCGCTTCAGGAGGGTCGGCGGACTCGTGACCGAGCCCAGTTCGACGAGGTCGCCTTCCTTCGCCGGAGGCCCGGCGGCGGGCGCCGAGACCGTGAGCCCGGGATCCGGGTCGGTCGACGTCCCGGCCGCCGTGTTTTGGGGCGGTTCCGCTTCGGTCTTCGCCGGCGGAGCCGTTTCCTCTGTCTTCACCGGAGGAGCTTCGGCCTTATTGTCGGAGAGGGACAGGACCGCGGCCGGATCGACCGGGACGAGGATCCCTTCGGCCACCTCGGGCTCGGGCTGCGCCTTTTTGGCCGCGGGTTTGGGCTTCGGCTTGACCGGCGCGGCCTTGATCTCGGGCGGCGGGGCCTCCACGACGGGCTGCGCGGCGGGGGCCTGTTCGGTCACCGCCTGGGCGGCCCTGAAGGTTTCGTCGGTCTTCGGCGCGGGCTTGGGCCGCAGGAAGAGGAACGCGGCTACGGCCACGGCGGCGACCCCGACAGTGACCGCGATGAGCGTCGGGAAGCCCTTCTTGGGCTTCTCTTCCGCGACGTGCTCGAAGATGTCCTTTTTTTGGAAGATGTCGCCGGACGCGGTGATGGAGATCTCCGGGATCTTCACTTCAGATTTGGCCGGCTCCCGCCTGACAGGTTCGTGCTTGACCGGCTCGGGCTTGGTCGGCTCCCGTTTGACCGGTTCGGGGATCGGCCTTTCGGCCGGCCTGGGAGTCCTGGAGGGCGCGGGAATGACCGGAGGCGCCGGAGGCGCCTGGAACCTCGGGACCTCCGCCCGCGCTTCGAGCTTGGGCTTCCCGGGCTGGAAGAAGGGCGAGATATCGGACCCCGGGTCCCCGGGGGTCAGCGTGCTTTTCTTGGCGGGCATATCGGGGACGGTGAAGGCGGAGTCGGGGAGCGTATGCACGGGCTTGGGCTTCTCGACGGCGGGCTTCTCGATGAACGGCCTGTCGATGACGGGCTTCGCGGCGAGGGGCCTTTCCGGCGCGGGCTTCTCGATGACCGGCTTTTCGAGGACCGGTCTCTCGATGATCGGCTTCTCGACGGCCGGCTTAGCGACGACGGGCTTTTCAACGACGGGATCCTTGATGACGGGCTTCTCAATGACGGGCGGCTGAGGGGGCGCGGGTTTCGGCGCCTTGACCTTCTCGCTGCTGAGGTCCAGGCCGGCGAGCGCCGATTTGAGGAACTCGTCGATGTCGGGGCCATCGTTCCCGTTGCCGTTCCCGCCGTTCGTCCGCTCCGCGGGCTTCTTCGGGAGCGCCGGATCGACGACGACCGAGCGGAGCAGATCGTCCGCCAGCGACTCGAACTGCGTCTCGGCGGGCGATTCGCGCCGCGCCGGCGCGGGCTTCTTCGCCCGGGGAACGTCGCGGGTGAGCTGGTCGAGGTCGGCCGGGAGGGAGAAGATATCGTCATCGGACCTGGGCTTCTCGCGCCTCCGCGGCTCGGCCATGACGGGCGCCGGCCTCGCCTCGAGGACCGGCTCCGGCTCGGGCCGGGGTTCGGGCTTGCCCAGGACGGCTTGGATCGAGGTCAGGATCTCGGCCATCTTGAGAGGCTTCTCGAAGTACTCCGATGCGCCGTATGTCCGGAGGGCCTCGGTCCGGTAGACGCGGTCCTTGTAAACCCCGGTCATGATGAAGACGGTCGCCTGCGAATTCCGCTCCGAGGTGATCCGCTGGCAGAGCTCGAAGCCGTGGACCTTGGGCAGCATGGCTTCCATGAGGACGAGATCGGGGGATTCCTTGTTGTACTTGTCCCAGCCCGCCTGGCCGTCGCCCGCCGTGACGACGGCGTAGCCTTCCTTGGCGAGGATCCCGGAGAGGGTGGCCAGGGTGCTCTGGTCATAATCGATGACGAGGATCTTCTTCATGGCCATCTCTTATGACGTCCCTCCGCCGCCGGACGCCTCGCCCAGGCCGGGGACCTTCCCGGAGGGCGATCGATCGGGCAGCGCTCTTGTTCGCATAGACCCATTTTTTCCTCACCCCCTGCCGGGGTCAATCACCCTTTTAGGTGATTGCAGGGATGATTTCCCCCCCACCCTCGGGGGGACGGCTTTCGGGGGCCTCAGAATCTAGGTTGTGGACCTCCGATAAGACCGACGCGGAGGCCGCCGAGGGGCCTCGGGTATCGTCATCGTTCGCTGCGGTGATTCTTCACGCCGTCCCGGTCCGGAGCCGACTTGGACGTCTCCGTCCCGATGCCGGCTGAATCACCGCTTTATGCTCTCTCCTACGACACCCTCAGCCCCTTCTTCGGCGGCCCCTTCTTGACCTCCCTCCGACGATACTCTTCGGCCCCAGATCCGGCCGCGTCCCAAAACCACCGTAGGCGGGGTGCGTAATCATCTATTAGAAGAAAGGAAGGGAAAGATGAACGAGATGAAAGCGCGCGGGTTGGGATGGATCCCCGACTATCCCGATTTCCGTGACTACACCGAGGAAACGCCGGACGTGCGCGGCGTGCTCGCGCCGACGGGGCTTCGGGCCCCGCGGGCCGGCCGCCCGCTCCGGCTCCCGGCCGCCGTCGATCTGCGTCCTTGGGCCTCGCCAGTCGAGGACCAGGGCGGGCTCGGCTCCTGCACGGCCCAGGCCGGCGCCGGCGTCATCGAATACTACGAGCGCAAGGCGTTCGGGCGCCACATCGACGCTTCGCGCCTCTTCCTCTACAAGGCGACGCGCAACCTCATGAAGGCGAAAGGGGATTCCGGGGCCTACCTCAGGATGACCATGGGGGCCATGGTCCTGTTCGGCGTCCCGCCCGAAAAGTATTGGCCGTACACGGACGCCGAAGAGGGATTCGACCGCGAGCCCCCGGCTTTCTGCTACGCCTTCGCCCAGAGCTACAGGACGCTCCTCTACTACCGGCACGACCCGGCCGGCGTGACGCGGGCCGAAGTCCTCGATCGGCTGAAGACCCATCTCGCCGCCGGCCACCCGGCCATGTTCGGCTTCACCGTCTACTCCTCGATCGACCAGGCCGAAAAGACCGGGCGTATCCCGGAGCCTTTCGGCCGTGAGCGCATCGAAGGCGGCCACGCCGTCGTCGCCATGGGCTACGACGATGAGATGGCCATCGCGAACTCTTCGGGCGGCGAGGCCTCCCGGGGCGCCCTCCTCATCCGCAATTCCTGGGGCAAGGCGTGGGGCGAAGCGGGCACCGGCTGGCTGCCCTACGCTTACGTCCTGAGGGGTTTGGCCGAGGACTTCTGGTCCGTCCTCAAACAGGAATGGATCGACACCGGCGAATTCAAAATCTGAGCCGAATCGGCTATAATCGTCCTCTCGATATATCCCCGAGGAGGACTCTGATGAAGATCAACCGAATCCTGGCCATTGCGCTCGCCCTGATCGCCGCCGCGGCCGTCCCTGCGTTCACCCAGGAGACCGAGAGCGCCGTGCCCGAGCTCGCGGCCTTCCACGAGGTCATCTATCCCATCTGGCACACCGCCTATCCCGAGAAGGACATCGCCATGCTCAAGAGCCTGGTCGCCCAGGTCAACGAGCTGGCCGGGAAGGTCTACGCGGCCAAGCTGCCGGGCATCCTCCGCGACAAGCAGGCCAAGTACGACGCCGGCCTGGCCGAGCTACGCAAGTCCGTCGAGGCCTACAACGCCGCGGCCAAGGGCGCGGACGACAAGGCCATGCTCGACGCCGCGGAAGTCCTCCACGCCAAGTACGAGGCCCTCGTCCGGACGATCCGGCCGGTGCTCAAAGAAATGGACGAGTTCCACAAGGTCCTCTATGTCGTTTTTCATAAGGACCTGCCCGACAAGAAGTGGGACAACATCCGCGCCGCGGCGCCCGACCTCATGGCCAAGGCCGAGGCCGTGACCAAGGCCACGCTTTCGGCGCGCCTGAAACCCAAGTCGGAAATATTCACCGCCGCGGCCGCCGCGCTGGTCGAGGCCGCCACCGCCCTCGCCGGGCTCGGTCCCCAGGCCGAGGGCGCCGCCATCGAGCAGGCCGTCCACAAGCTGCACACGCGCTATCAGGAGCTCGAAAAGATCTTCGAATGAGGCGGGCGGGCTACTTCGCCTTCCTGTCCTCGATGAGGATCTGGAGGACCTCCAGCTCGTCGGCGTCGAACCAGATCTTCGAGCAGGACAGGCATTTGTCGACCGGGACGAAATACTGGTAGTTGTACGGCCGGGCGACCATCCGGTAGCCGCAACTGGGGCAGGGAACGGCCGCGTCGAGGTCGGCCGCGACCTTCTGCCGCTTGAGCGGGTTGAGCACGACCTTGGCCCGGAACCTCCGGGCCTTTTCGACCAGCGGCTCCGAGAACGTGACCTCGCGGCGGGCGACGACCCGGTCGACCGAGGCCGCGTCGACGAGCCGGCCCCGGCACCGTCCGCAAACGCGGACGGCCACACCCTCGTAGAACGCCCCGGAAAGAGGGATGCGGCAGCGCGGGCAGAGGTTCTCCCGGCCCGGCGATAAAGGCTTCTTGCGGGCCAGGTTCAGGAGGGCCATCCGGACCTGGGGGAACTCGCGGGCCCGCGCCTCGATCCCCTCCTGGGTGTTCTTGATCCGCATGACCGGCGAGAAGCGCGGCCGGCAAATGAGCTCCGGGACCGTGAACGGCCCTTCCCAGGGCCTCTCGGCCGCGGCGGCCAGGAGCCAGACGCGGGCCTCGTCCGAAGCCGACGGGGGCGAACCGTCGGGACCCGCGGCCGCCGGGAAAAGGTCCATCTGCTCCGTCCGCAGCTCCTCGTAGGAATGGAGAACGCCGCGCGCGTCCTCACGGGCCTTCTCTTCGTCCCAGACGGCGTTGACGATGGCCTCGGGCTTCTTCCGGACCATGGCCGCGAGAGCGCCGAGCCTCTTCGCGAGCGGAGGGTGCGAGCTGAAGATCCGGCCCAGGAGATTGTCCGGCGTGTCCCGCGCGTCCGGGCGGACGATGAAGAGGGGCGCGTAGCTCAAGGGAAAATCGCCGACGAACGAGTTCTTGACGTGGGCCTTGTAGACGATGCGGGCCAGCGCCTCGGGGGCCCGGCTGAGCTCGACCGCGGCCGCGTCGGCCAGGAGCTCGCGCTCGCGGCTGACGAGCATGCTGAGCAGGCGCATGACCAGGGCCGAGAGGGCCACGGCGGCGTAGAAGAGGACCGGCGGGAACCCGCCGCCGCCCCGGCCCTCGGACGCACAGGCCGCGCCGGCGTCCGTTTCGGGCTCGAGGGCGTCCTTGAACTTCTCGAAGAGATTGGCCAGCGAGCACACGAGCGTCAGATAGAACGCATCACCCCGGGCGATGTGGGCCAGCTCGTGGGCGGCGACCGCCTGGAGCTCGTCCCGGGTGCCTTCGGCGAGGAGGCCCTCGGTGACGGCGACGGCCGGCGTCCCGTCCTCCTCGATGACGGCGAGCGAGTTGACGGCGAAGGACGGCAGGACGTACGTGTTGACGCGAGGCAGGCCGGCGGCGATGCGGATCTCGTCGACCGTGTTGAGGAGCTGGACGTGATAGCGGTCCGCGGCGTCCGGCGTCGTCGCCTGCAGGCGCCGGAGG
>Ga0209253_10000465_pt1 | contig 34940 bp, 33 predicted proteins | sample FrelakmetBRP12BR_FD_187145 | JGI IMG/M metagenome (GOLD analysis project Ga0209253, IMG submission 187145) | Freshwater lake sediment microbial communities from the University of Notre Dame, USA, for methane emissions studies - BRP12 BR (SPAdes)... | ecosystem: Environmental > Aquatic >... | reverse complement strand
CCACAAAAGTTCAATATTCGGATATAAGAGTAGAATGTTTGGATTTAACACCAATCCTCCAAATGCATCGATTAAATAGTGACCAAGGATACATGGCAACAGACTTTTCGTTTTAACGAAAAGAAATGCCCACAATATGCCTAAACTACCAGCATAGATCACTTGAAATCCTACTCCTTGGACAGTAATTAAATATACCTGCTTGGTCCATCCTTCTGCACCTGCGAGATAATTTATCGTTGGATCTAGTAGGTTTAATAAGTGAAAGAGACCAAATATCATTCCATCCACTACCACCGCAGTTTTCATACGATATTTTCTCAGAAGAAGTACTAAAATTATCCCTCTGAATGCGACCTCCTCCCAAATTCCGGGCGTTAAGGCATAATACACATTAAGCTTCGCGTTTGGTTCAAATAAATAACTCGGATCCCAGATTACTTGAGGTGTTTCGGGTACAAAATATCCTTTAATTTCTACTAAATATAATTTCGACAAGACTGCACTCAGATACACCGAACTATATGCTAATACAAATACTACGAGTATTACTAGTAATCCTATTAATATTCCTTTTCCAGTTGCATGGAATAGTTGGATATCTTGCATGTACTGTCTATATGTTCTATTATTGTTCGGAATCCGAAAAATTGGAATAAACACGAGTAACATTATCCCTAAAGATAGAAATTCGATAATTCTAACCACATAGGGATTTGCAATTATGAATGCCTCATCAACAAGCAACACATACACTAATTGCGGGATCAGCTGAAAAAGGAAGTAAAACAGCATAACTAAGCAAATAGAGAACCAAGGAGCCCTTAGTAAAAAAGGATCCTTTATCTCATACTTATTTTGGGAAGGAGCATCATTTTCCATGTTGAACACCTTGGTGATCTTAATACTATTTTTCGTGTATATAAAAATGGAATAAAAAAAATAGAGATATTACATATCGTCAAGATCTAAGAGAAACGCAGCAATACATCCCACAAATAGCAAGCTCTTCTGGGAAATGAACAGATTAAAAATTGTTAGGATGATAGAGTTCGTTATTCCTATCATTCCGAATAATCCCGATAAGAGATACCATGCTACTGCAAGAAATACCAATATTACGAACGTTAAATCCAGATAGAAATCCCATTTACGTTTTCCTTCTGTAGGTTTAGGAACGTGTTTGCGTATAAATCGGAGTAATTGCGCAACAAAATTAAAGAAACCAAATCCCGAAACAAATAGAGCTGCACCTATTACGTGATACGTAACAAATGTGGAAACGGGATGATCTGCTGGAAATGCGGTTCCTATAGCTCCAAAGAAGAATACAAACAGTACGAAAACTTTAACTCCCGCTCCGTAGAAACCTTTCACATTTGTATATGCGACCATCATGAATAAGACGCCGATAGCAAGTAGCCCAAATCCCGCGGTAAAGATCCACTGAGAAATCGGATTTGGTAAACCACTGGGCCAGCTTTTAACCTGCCCCAATGAACTGATTGTCTGCTTAAAAAATTGATATGGTTCAGGATAAAATGCGATACATAGACCGATGGTTAATAGAAGAAAAACTACTAAAATCCAAAACAACCATCGTAAACCTTTAGAAGTTATCCAAGCTTGATTTGACATAGTACATGCTAGTTGGTGATAGCTGTATAAAACTATTACTAGCTCTTTCCACAAAAAGAAAAATTAGGATAGCATATCCTTACATATCATCCTTATCCAATAAGATTGCAGCTAAAATAATTGCAAATAGCAGTGTTTTCTGGGAAGTAGCAACATACGTGAAAGTCAAGTAGCTGAGTAAATAATAAACTCCCGTAAATGCGAAATACACAAGTATTGCTGCAAGTAATACCCATACCATAACCGCATCCAAATAAAAGTCCCATTTTCTTGTTTCGGGAGGGTGAGTTTTCTTTCTGGCATATCTTAGCAATTGCCATACAAAATATATAAATCCAAAACCAGTAACAAATAGGAAAGCACCTATTCCATGAATGATTTTCATCAAATCGTGCATTATTGCTGTTCCAAAGGTTCCAATTGCAATTATTACCATCAAAATCCCTTTTAGAATCGCATAATCAAAGTCCTTGTAATTTGAGAGGTAGATAATCCCTGTAACAAGACATAAGACGGAAACCAGCAAAAATCCTATTGTAAACATTAAATAAGACGGGAAGTTGTTAAATCCTTCTTCGGTCTGGATTCCTCCAAGCATCGAGATGGTTTCTCTGAAAAAATTATACGGTTCCCTGTAGGAATAGAAAATCCATGCGATTCCAATTGTAAGGATGATAATAATCATTATGGTCCAAATCATCCAACGCATGCCATTTTTATTTATTTGTGACATTTGTCAATCTCCAAAAGTATATCCATAACAAAGGGAATGTTTCCTAAAAGTCTCGCGAATATTGTTTTTTCTATATTCAGTGAAAACCAAAACAGTCCATCCTCTAAATCGAGATAGAATAAAATAGATAGAATTTACTTTATATCATCCACATCTAAAAGAAAAATAGTGATTAACGCTGCAAAAAAGACAATTTTTTGAGCAATCGCTGTGCTTATAAAAATGATGGATGCTCCCACCCATACTAATCCTTGCACGACAAAATAAAATGCACCCCCAGCAAATAATAGGATGACAAAAGTCAAGTCAAAGTAATAATCCCAGGCTCGTTTGACATCTGTTGGTTTTGGAACATGACGCTTTATATAACGAAGAAGTTGAAACACAAAATTTATCACAGCTAAACTGGCGATAAACAAAAATGCTCCAATTCCATGCAGTATCACTTTAAAATCCCAGGGTATAGCAGTAAATGCAGCGCCTAAACCCATTATAAATAACAGCAAGCCCTTCAAAATCGCAAACTTGAATCGCTTTATATTGGTAAAATACACCAAGGAAACAATGATCGCCATAACTCCCATTAAAACAAATCCACTTGAGAAAATAACATATGAAGGAAAATTGGGTGTGCTCTCATCATGTGACACAAGTCCTCCCAAAGAACTAACAGGTTCGCGAAAGAAATCATATTTCTCAGGATAGAATCCCCAAGCGAGTCCAATGGTAATTAATAATAGTATAAATAATCCCCAAATTAACCAACGCAAGCCTTTTGGGTTGATTTTTACCCACATTGTATATCAGTCCACAAGCTATTTTCCCAATTGAAAAATCTATGGGTAAGAATAAAATGAATCTTTTTGACAAAATTTACTAATTAACACAACACATGAGTATTCCCTTCCCAATTGGAACGATTACTGCGTCCGCTCGAGGATCATGAAGTGCAACATCAAGCATAGGTTTTATGTCATCGTAGTGGCTGATCACATTATCTGCCAAGAATATTCCTCCCTTCACCATATGAGGTATTACTAATTGAAAATACGCCTTATAATCCTCTTTTTCAGCGTCCAAAAAGCAGAATGCAATATCTGAGACCTTGGGGAGAAATTCCAGTGCATTCCCAAATTTCAGATCAATCCATTCTTTTGTTTTTGTCAACTTTACGGTTTCCAAAGCCATATTATATTTCTCAATGAGAATTTCAAAAGTGGTCACTTTTTGATTCCGTTCTTTCGCTGCTAAACTGAGCCAGAGAGTTGAATATGCTGCGCTTGTCCCAATTTCGATTAACTGTCCCATTGGAGCGATACGGGCGATCAGAGCAATAAAATGACCGGTTTCGGGAGGGATCTGTCGTAATCTTTGCAACATTGGTGTTCCATTTTCCCGATCACGAACATCAATTTCTTCAAGATAACGCATTCGAGACAATATCTGTTGTGGAATATTATGAAACATGAAAAATCTTTAGAAAAGTAGGAATAGAAGTTAATAGGGTTTTCTAGGGTAATGATTGAAAAATCAGAGTAATTATCCCATCAATGATACGTTCTTTAATAATTTTAAATCCAAACTCGTTTAACCTATCCTTGGTTTCCTTCACATCTAACCCTATTCTTTGGTGATTTGTTAAATAATCAGATGCAATTTTTTCTATAATATGACCATCCAAGCTGACCAGATCAATAATCACACCATATCCCTCCGGACGGAGTATTTCCTTCATTTTAGGTAAAATCCAGTTTGAGTCGGATTCATGCAAGGTGAATACAGCTAACGCAATATCGACATTCTTACTTGAAAAATCATCTCGGTCTTTGAGAGCGATTACATGCTGATTATTGAATGTCTCGATCCTTTTTTTCAGGAGTTCGGATAGTTCTGCATTAAAATAGGAGTCTTTCCGAATAAAATACCTCCCATCGGGTTTAACAAAATTCGCTAACTTGAGTGTAACGGGATCCAAAAAACGATTGGATAGATCTACACAGATCTTATCAGAAAATTCAAAATTATCTTTTAAACTGTCTAAAATTCCACTTAGATTTTTTCCGATTCTAACTTCCATTAAATGGAAAAATATCGAGAACTGCTTTCGAATTTCAACTTCGCCAATATCAGTTATCGAATAAATTACATGCTTTAACTTATTGATTTTTTTTTCTTCTGATTTGACATATCCTCCCCTCTCGAGTTTTCGAAGAGCAGGATAGAGTTGTCCCGATCGGATTTTTTCTTCATTTCGATTCTCATATGATAATATTTCAACGATCTCTTGCCCATAAAGATCTTTTTGTTCCCATAACAAACCCAAAATTCGATGCTGAAGCCAGTTTAAATGCTTCAATTCAGTCTCTTTCTCTTTATCTTTCTCCTTTCGCTTCTGTTTACGGATTTTTTCGAAGGCCATTTGGTTATATAAGCTCCAGATCCTTAAATTCTTATTTTTAGATATTTTCTATCTATATTTTGATATAGGCTTAATTAGCTAGGCATTTACTTATACAAACAACAATACTGCTAATTTAGTATATAAAGCTATAGAATTTAACTCGATCTGAGGAAAAACATAAAAAACACGGAGGATGGATTTATATTGCCACTCTTACTCTATTATATAGAAATAGATAGAACATATCAAAAATCTTACATATATTATAAGAATAGAAATACAGATAAGATTGAGTAATTCAAAAAAAAGAAAAAAATCCGAAAAAAGGATTAAAAAAAAGGAAAAAATAAAGAGAACCGCAAATGCCAACAAATATTGCAGATCAAAAAACACTCGCAGTATTGGATTTTATTGCCATTGGTCATATCATGTCGGGTACAGTCGCCTTTACCCTAACTTATTATCCATTCATTCTTCTTGGAGTTTCTTCAACTGTAATGGTCGGATGGGCATTTTTCATGGTATTAATAGCAAATCGAGTATATACGGAAATCGAAACGAAACTCTTACAATCTCTAGAACTGAAAATAAAGCGAGATGGACCGCCAGCAGTCGTATTTCTGACTATTATTACATTAATCGGGGCGTTACTTGGTCTTGCCATGTCATCATTCTGGATAAATATAATCGTAATTGGTGTGGAAGCAACTGGTTTCATGCTGTTATTTATGATCATACGACAAAGTCAGAGTATCCCGACAAGGCGGAAAGTTAATGTAAAGAAACTAATGCATAATTTAAATGCTTAAGTTTGATTTATCACACTACTTGAATGAACTTTAATTTTTTCATCAATTACATTTAAGAATTCCTGCGATCGAACTCGTGTTGACAAAACTAAGGAATTTTTGATTTCATACAATTTTCGACTTAGTCTCTCAATCGTATCCTCATCAAATGCAGATCCGAATTCGACAATCGCATTTTTCGGAATAATTTCCAGAATTTGGGATCTTTTTTGGGAAAAATCTTCGATAGGAATTATATCTGTTTTATTCATGAAATACAACACTGGAATGTTTAACGCTCCAATGTCTACTAAGACCTTAAATGTAGTTTGGAGTTTTTGAAAAATCACCACAAGGGGATCAGAAAAATCCACCATTAAAATAATACAATCAGAAAAGACGACTTCTTCCAATGTGGACAGAAAAGCGTCAATTATTTCATGCGGGATGTCATACACAAATCCAACACTATCGGAGATTGTCATTTCATCGCCATTTATGGAAAAATTTCGCGTTGTAGTCGACACAGTCGTGAAGGGACTAGTATCAGTTTTTAAATTTAATCCCTTCCAGCTATTCAGTAAAGTGGTTTTCCCTGCGCTGGTATATCCCACAATTGATACATTATATACATCACTCCGAGCTTTTCGGCGCAAATCTCGCTGTTTTCGAATGGATTCCAGTTCTTCCACCAGATTCTTTCTTTGTTCTTTATATCCTCGTCGATATACGTCAAAAGCCCCATATCCCCTCCCTTTAAAGTCACGACCTTGTTTTTCACCTTTTAACTTAGCAGACAACTCCTTTTGGATACGAGATGTTTCAAGATTAAGCCGAGCTAATTTGATTTGAATTTGAGCTTCCCGCGTAGAAGCATTTCTTTCGAAAATTTCCAAGATTAATAAATCCCGATCAATAACTTTGGTCATTAACACAGCGGAAAGATTGCGAATCTGGCTTGGTTTTAATCGATTCATGAAAAGGTAGACTAAATCATCTTCTATTCTTCGTTCAATTCGCGTTGCAATATCCCCCTGGATTTCTCCAAAATCAATTTGTTGATTATGGATTATCTCTTCGAGTTTTCCCGTCCCTATGAGTAGCTTCGAGTTAATTTGCTTTATATTCTGCGTATACCATTTGAGAATATAATATCCCGCCGCTTTTGCCAATCCTTCAAATTCTATTTTGTCATATAAGGGAAGGGTAGGATGTCGAGCTTGAATCACGATGGCGATTTTATTTTTTTCGTTTAAGGTAAACATCTCCAAGGCTTGCTTTGCCTTCCAATTGATGCATATATTGTTCATATTCGTCTTCTTCAGAATCACCTGTAAATTCCGTTAATTCCACATTATATTTCTTTTCTATTCGTTTCGCTTCGGGAATTGTTAAATCAAGTTTTCCAGCTTCTATATGCCGATAACTTATTTGTGTGATTCCAACTGTATTTGCAAACTCTCCTTGGTCAAGATCGTTTTGTTTTCTTATCTCTTTCAAAATTTCTCTGTAATTTTCGACCAATTCCAACCGATCAATTGGAAGGTTCTTTGGTCCCTTTTTTTGGGGCTCAATTTTATCTTTTTTCTTGGGATCAGAATGAGGGGGATACGCAGGGGTATCCAAATAATAACGAGGGGGTTGCTTGTATTCTTGGTTGCTGGGTTTTTCTGCTGCTGGTTTTTTACCCATCATGCTGCAATTTCTGCAAAGGATCATTTTTACACCCTCAATTTCGCGGATAATTTTTTGGGGTGTTTCTTCACCACATATCTCACAGGTGTACATTGTTCTTAAAATGCTCCTCTTGGTGATGGTATTTAAGACTTGATTTTTTAAGTAATTTTTGATAAATCAAAATTCTATAATTCCAGATTTTTAGAAATCAAATTAAAATTTAGCCCAAAAGATAAATAGGATTCTTTTCTTTTTGATTTTAGAAAAAAAATACCAACATAATCAGTTACAAGTTATTAAAAATATTCCAAAAATCAGAATTATAAGGAAGAGTTTTGCACTCAAGTATTAAAATATTCAAAAAAAATTCAAACCCGAAGTAAATAAAATGAGCACGCTGAAGAAAAATGAGGATGAAATTGAGGATGAAGAGAAGCGTACGAATGATAATTATCTCATTACCTACACTCGGCACTTGGAACGAAGATTGAGGTCGTTAGAAACAGAAAAACAACTTTTAGAAACAGAACGCCTTCGATTAGACAAAGAACTTCACACTTTGCGTAATGAATTAGACCGATTACGACAACCTCCCCTTATTGGAGCCACAGTAACCGATATTCTAGACGATAATCGAGTCGTTGTGAAAAGTTCCACTGGTCCCACATTCATCGTAAATTTGTCTCGGAAAATAGTCACAACAGAACTTGAACCTGGAATGCGGGTTGCACTCAATCAGAGAAATTTCGCTGTAATGGAAGTAATGCCAGAAGGTACTGATCCACTCCTCCAGGGGATGGAACTCATAGAAAATCTCCCCGAAATCACTTATGCGGACATAGGGGGACTTGATGAGCAGTTGCAAGAAGTGAAAGAAACTGTAGAATTACCCTTATTATATCCCGAACTCTTCCAAACCGTAGGAATTAAACCCCCAAAGGGAGTATTATTATACGGGGAACCGGGGACTGGAAAAACATTAACCGCAAAAGCGGTAGCTAATGCAACCAAAGCAAAATTCATTCGAGTAATTGGATCGGAGCTGGTGCAAAAATTCATCGGTGAAGGAGCGAGAATGGTTAGGGAAATCTTTCAACTTGCCCGGAAAAAAGCTCCTTCGATTATCTTCATTGATGAACTGGATGCCATTGGTAGTCAACGATTACAAGTGGCAACTTCAGGAGATCGGGAAGTTCAACGAACTCTTATGCAGCTTCTCTCGGAATTGGATGGGTTTGATGAACGGGGTGATGTGCGCATTATTGGTGCGACTAATCGTTTTGACATTTTGGATCCTGCCCTCTTGCGCCCAGGAAGATTTGACCGTATCATCAAATTTCCGTTACCGAAGGAAGAGGATCGTCAAAAAATATTTGAAATCCACTCAAAAAATCTCAAAATGGAGAAAGATGTTAATTTTAAACAACTCGTACAAAAAACCGAAGATGCCACGGGAGCTGAAATTAATGCCATTTGCACCGAAGCGGGAATGATGGCCATCCGGGAGAAAAGAACCATCATTACAATGAAGGATTTTGAAACAGCAACAGAAAAAGTGCTAAGCAAAAAACAAGCACCTACTTTATTGTACTCATAGTTTGCTCATAATACCTAATCCTATTCTTTTTTTATGTCCACAAGTAACTCATACTATGCAAGAAAAAATCAAAACCCACAATCCCCTATCAAGGAACCAGATTTCTCCATTTGAAGCCCTTCCAGGAATATTCCGACAAACATTAGCGTATACTAGGGATACGATGCTATGTTTTTTCCATTTGAACAAAGGAGCAGATATACCCCTCCATAATCATCCAAATGTTCAGATTGGCTATATAATCAAAGGAAAGGTGAAATTCCTATCAGAATATCCAACACACGAATTCATTGCAACTCTTGGAGATAGTTATATCTTCGATAAACATGAAAAACACGGTGCAAATGCTATGGAAGACACAGATTTAATCGAAGTATTCCATCCATACCGTCCTGAATATGAACCACAACTATAAAAGGGAATATTATGCCCATCCCCAAAACGCGATTAGATTATGACATAAATAAGTCCAAATCTCGAATCCTACAAAAAATTCATGCTATTCTCCTCTTCCAATTTGGAACGGATATCTTCTCACAACTCCTCAAAATGGAAAACACAACAATTGAGTTTTCAAAAAACACAGGAAATATGAGATATGTTTATTTGAATAAGGAACGCATTTTTTCCTATAAACCTACTGTAGGATTATTTTCCCTATCGGTTGCTGGAGCAAAAATACTCCATTCCTATACCAATCCTCCCCACCACCGTGTAATGGTTCTTTCAGAAGTGGAAGACTTCATTCGGGAAGGTAAATCAGTTTTTACGCAACATATAACGCAAATCGATGAAGAATTGCGAATCGGTAGCGAAGTTTTAGTCGTAAATGAACATGATGAGCTCATTGCAGTGGGAAAATTATCCATTCCTCCGTCTTATGCTGGTTTATCCGTGGGACAAGCAGTTGCCATTCGAAAGGGAATTACCAAGTGATTGAATCAAAAGAATTTAATGGTACTCCATATTCTCTTTGATTAAATTACGCTTCATGATGATCATGCCGAAATTGCCGAAAGAACTTCTCGATAAGAAAAAAGAAAAAATGCAGAAGGTAAAACCTTCTACTAAATCACCTTCTTCTGCTTCTCGAGCAATGCGAAGGCAGATGCAAAAACAAGGTATCGAAGACGTTACTGAAATTGAAGCAACCCGCGTAATTATCCAATGTCCTGACAAAGAGATCGTGATTGAGAATCCTCAGGTCATGCAGTTAAAACAGCAAGGGATGACCGTGCATCAAATCCTGGGAGATCCCATAGAACGGGAACTATCTTCCGGTGGCGAAGAATATTCTGAAGAAGAAGAGGAATTTGAAGAAGAATACGAGGACACAACCATTGGAACCGTGCAGATCCGAAAAGAGGATATCGCTATTGTTGCTACCCAAGCAGGAGTAACGGAGAAAGAAGCTGAAGCTGCATTGAAAAAGGCAGAAGGCGATCTTGCACGTGCAATTTTAAATTTAAAAACACCATAAAAAGAGATTATCCATGGCAACCAAAAGTCTAAAAGCTCCAGTAGAAGAACCAGATCGGTTTTTAAAAATCATGCAATTTCAATCGTGGTTTTTCGTGACTATTCTTATCATCGACGTTCTTATTGTACTGATAATAAGCCTTTCAAGTGGAAATGGTCTATTCGGATCCATATCCATCGAAACTTTAATGATTGGTTTATTAAGCATAATTGGAGCGGGATTAAGTTTTGGTTTGAGTTACCAAATCCAAATATATCCCGAGCGTAAAAAAAATCTATTCATCGCGTATTTCATTTCAATAGCTCTTGTGGGAACAATTGCAGTGTTTGTACTATCCGCTATTCAATTTCAATTATCCTAGTGATACGAATGGCTCAAAATCTTCGTAATTTGAAAGGAACTCGGGATTTGAATGTAAAAGAAAAAATCATTCAAAATACTATAGTTCGCGCATTTACGGAGGAGTTTGAAAAATACGGATTCAATCCACTAGAAACGCCCATAATGGAATTTCGGGAAATTCTTGCGTCCAAATATGCGGGAGGTGCTGAAATTCTTAAAGAAATGTACACTTTTCAAGATAATGGTAACCGAGAATTAGCTCTTCGGTATGATTTAACTGTTCCTTTCAGTCGCTATATAGGGATGAATCCCAGCTTGAAATTACCCTTTAAGCGGTATGAATTTGGTAAGGTTTTCCGAGATGGCCCCATCAAAACAGGAAGATATCGGGAATTTTTTCAGCTGGATGCGGATCTCGTGGGATCTAACTCATTGATTTATGATGCAGAATGTATAGCGATCGTTCTCGGAGCTGCTGATCGTCTGGGGCTTGATATTTATGTGGAATTGAACAGTAGAAAAATAATATTTGGTGTTTTACGTGAATTAGGCATCGAGAGTGATGAGCTGAGTTCTCAAATTATCCTTTCGATCGATAAATTAAAGAAAATCGGCATCCAAGGGGTACAGGATGAGTTGATCGAAAAAGGGATAGGGATTAGCACGTGTGAACAATTGTTTGAAAAACTTAATGCGAAAGGATCCAATCAGAAGAAAATCCAATTCTATGACAATATACTCCAAAATCCATTAGCAATTGAGGGATTAACGGAAGTAAAAACAATCCTATCGTATTGCAATGAGATGAAAATTGCGAATAAAGTGAGATTTCGACCCGAACTCGCCCGAGGATTAGAAATTTACACGGGAACTGTGTTTGAGGCATTCTTTAAAAAATCAACTATTACTAGTTCTATAGCCGCAGGAGGGCGATATGATAAAATAATTGGGAATTTCATTGGAAGAGATAAACAATATCCCGCTGTCGGGATTTCTATAGGTGTGGATGTCATCTTGACAGAAATTTTACAAAATCCAGAAAAATACCCCACAATCCTGCAAAGAGAAAGCTCAGTAGAAGTATTATTGATACCCGTAAAGATTCCTGCTGATAAACTCCTTCCCATGATAACTCAACTACGGGATGCAGGAATAAAATGTGATTTTTCTTTGGATCGCAATATCCGGGAATCATTAGGATTGGCAAGTTTCCTAAAGATTCCCATCTGCTTGATTGTGGGGAAACAGGAGCTGGAATCCAATCTGATCACCATGAGAAACATGGCAAATGAACTTCAAATCCAAGTGGAAATTCCGAACTTGGTATATTCTGTGAAAGAAATTCTTTGTACTCTTTAGGTATTAATCAGCTATTTTCTGATCTGACATAAGATTTTTAATCTTGTATGAAAACATAGTATTGCTAATGGGAGATGGCTGATTACACGTTTTCGTGCGAAATCACCGACATATTTCCATTTTCAAATAAAACAAACAAAGAGTTAGGTAGCTTTATGACAGATCGAGAAATCAAGGAAAGTTCTGAATTCGTCCACAAACTCCTACCTGAGGTATTTATGAGTACGGGAGATGTCCAAAAATTCAATCCCAAAAGTATCCTAGAATCCATTGTAAAAGAAGCGGAATTAGATCTAGTCGATGCAAAAAAAGTAACTGAGTTAGTTGTTAGAAGAATCATCGCTTCTGGTATCCGCTTTTTATCCGGACCCCACATTCGAGAACTAGTCTGTTCTGCACTCAGTGAATTGAATTATGAAGAAGCACGAAAAAAATATACCCGTATTGGGATGCCGATTGCGGATTATGAGATACTTCTCCAATCCAACTTCAATCCCCGTTCTGTGGAGTATAATGCTCCAGAAAATATTCATCGGTGGGCAGCAGGGCAACTTGCATCGGAGTATGCTTTGCTAAAACTCCTAACTAACGAGCAAGCACGGAGTCATTTATCGGGAGATATTCATATTCATTCCTTGCGCTATTTTGACATGCGACCCTTTTCCCAATCATGGGATTTACGCATGATTCTTAAATACGGAGTACCTCCAACCGGACATTTCGGATTTACTATGTCTGGACCTGCAAAGAACGCTACGGTCGCTGTTTTACAAGCGTGTAAATGGTTGGCGTTCGTTAATTCGGAGTTTTCTGGAGAACAAAATTACCTTTACTTCAACACTTTCCTTGCTCCATATTTACCCAAGTTATCCCTTGCAGAAATCACACAACTTGCCCAAACTTTTCTATTTGAATTAAATCAACAATATCTCTCACGAGGATCCTATGTTCCCATTTCCACCATAATTTGCAGCCCAAATGTCCCTAAGTTTCTTAAAAATATCGATGCTATTGGACCGGGAGGAATAATTCATGGTACATATGAGGAGTATGCGGAACAAAATTTGATCTTCTTTAATGCTCTAGCCAAAGTTTACACTATGGGTGACGCTAGGAATCGTTTATTTGCTTTTCCAAAACATAAAGTGCTGATTTCCGCGGCAGATCTAAATAATCCCGACATTTCATTTAATATATTCACGGAAACTGCTAACATGGGAACCCCGATTTTCATCAATCAAGAAAGTCCCTGGTTGCGACAGGGATATCTGGGATCGATCTTTTCCAATGAATACATCACTCCCTATCTTCATGCAATCCAAGATCCAAATCTGTTTGACTGGAATAGCAATTATGTGAATTTGGGAGGATTGCAAAGCATATCGATCAATTTACCACGAATTGCCTATGAATCACGGGGAGATGAAGGCAAAACATACGAATTACTCAGTTCTCGTATGGATCTTGCTCGAGAAATTTTGCTCTTAAAACGACGAATTATCGAAACTCTCCTAAAGAACGGAAGACTTCCTTTATGTAATGAAAAAATTGACAATCAACCATTGTTGGATTTAAACCGCCAAGCTTTACTTTTCGGATTTATTGGATTAGATGAAATGGTAAAAGTGCACACACACCACCATCTCCATGAAGATGCAAGTTCCTTGGAGTTCGGAATGAAATTGCTTCGTTTCATGGTTAAACGTGCTCAAGAGTATACACAATCCATAAATACATACTTCACTGTTTGGGAAGAACCTGCAGAATTCGCTACCCATCGATTTGCTTCATTAGATCTTACCCATTATCCAACTCAGGCAAAAAGTGTTGTGAATGGAAACATTGACACAGAAGCCGTTTATTACACGCCATCAGCTCATGGGAATTATGCAATGGAAATTCCCCTATCAAAGAGAAGCGAGATCCATGCACGTAGTGCAAAAATCGTGCAAAATAATAGCCAATTACCCATTTGGCTAGATAGTTCTATCCAAAATGAACAGGTGAATGTATTAAAAAATCAAACGTTGGCATTGTTACGTCAACAAGTAAGTACGTTCTCCTATAATTTTGATTTTTATTCGTGCCCTAAATGTGGTTATTTCAAAAAGGTTAAACCCTCAGATGAAACTGATCACGATCTCAAACGTATCTCCAAAATCACCAACTATTATGCTCCCTTGGAATTATGGAATACTGGGAAAAAGCAAGAATTTGAAGACCGAAAACGTATAGTATTATAATTAAAATCGTCCCTATCCTAGTATGGTTCATACAATCGACGAAATCCAAAAAACTGTAGACGTATGGATAGAACAAAATGGGGGATATTGGTCTCCTTTAGGTATGCTAGCGGCAATCATGGAAGAATTAGGGGAATTATCCCGAGAAATATCGCATCAATCGCGAATCAAACCGAAAAAACCGGAAGAAATTCCAAAATCTTTAGAAATGGAACTGGGAGATCTACTTTATAGTATTGTTTGCATAGCTAATTATTATCAGATTTCACTAACAGAAGCCATTATGAAATCCATTGAAAAATATCAAATGCGAGATTTCAATAGGTTCAAAAAAGAAGAAAAAAGCAAAATTTAATTGTGGAATTTGTTTAAACGCCAGTACATCTTCTGATTACGCTCGTATAATCCCTTATACTCCCTAAATAAAGTATTATAGTGGTCCAGATATTCTTTTTGTGGAGTATATTCTTCTGCGTATTGAACGATTCCAGGCACTTGTTCCCATGTAATGTATCCCAATGCCACTGATGCAATAAGTGCAGCTCCCAAGCTGTTGGATTCTTTGGGATATTTTGCCCGTTTCACACGGTGATTTAAAACATTCGAGAAAATTTGTGCCCATACTCCCGAAGTTGCTCCTCCCCCGATAAATGCAATGGGTTCAAGTTGTTGTTTGAGTTTATTTTCAATTGCATCTAGTAACCATTTTGTATTAAAAGCCACCCCCTCAAATATCGCCCGAAGGATATGCCTTCTGTCCATTTCTAAGCTAATGTTGTTCAGCGATGCTCGAATAGTGTGGTTTTCCACGGGGGCTCGTTCTCCAAACATCCATGGTGTGAATATCATCTTAGAATCTAGGGGTTTAATTTCCGCAACAAGACGATCGAAGATTTTGTATACATCAGGAACTTCTTCCTCTACGAGCAACTCATCTTTATGATAAAGAACTTTATCTCTCATCCATGTTAATATGATTCCTGCAGATTCTTGTTCGCCAATAAACATGTATCTTCCGGGAATACCACAGGGAATGGATGAAATCATGTGATCGAGATCCATTATTCTCTGGGACACATGAGTGAGTATCCACGAGGAAGATCCTACATAGATATGCCCTTGCCCATTTAAAACAGCACCAGATCCTACTCCTGCCGATGCAATATCTCCCGCTCCTAAAATTACTTGAGTAGTACGTTCCAATCCTAAGGAGTCCGCAATTTCAGGTAAAAGGGTACCCATATTATACGCTGCGGGTTGGACCTCGGGTAGCTTCTTGGGATCTATTTTGGTTTTTCGTATGAGAGTTGAATCCCAAAACATCCTGTGAGGATCTTTTGAGTTCAGCATCCATGTGAGTATTGCCATATCATAGGAAGTTATGGTTTTTCCAGTTAGTTTATAATTCACATAATCCTTTGTGTCCAAGAATTTCCAAGTTTTTTCGTATAGTTCTGGATGTCTAAATTTAAACCATAACATATGCGCAATACAATCTTTTCCGCCCATACCGGGAACACCCGCGGTTCTGGGTAACCATGCAGCTAAATGTCGTAACCCGTACCCTGAAATCTTAATGAGTCCGCGTGTCATTTTTTCTATCATGGGTGCTCCCCGAGTGTCCATCCAAGTTATGCAATTATAAAGGGGTTGTCCATCTTTTGCAATAGGCACAGTTCCACTCATCTGATTACTGGAAGCCACTGCAATTATATCCTCCACAGGAACCAAATCTTTGTCAATCAATCGATGTACCGTGGTTTCAAGTGCATTCCACCACTCTTGTGGTTTTTGTTCGGCACAACCTTGTTCAAAATGATATAAGTCATATTCTTCCACGTCAAATCCCATAATGTCCCCATTAGTAGATATGATGGCATTTTTCATTCCCGAAGTGCCATGATCGATCGCTAAAATATATTTTGTTTCCCTATTCATTTTATCATCATCTACATAACTACGATAGCATTTTATTAGGTGTGTGAAGATAAATAGATGATCTTTTGGGAAGTATTCAGAACAACCCAAAGGGCTAATTCTTAAAAGAGGGTACAAATTCGTAAGAATTATTACATAAGGTAAATATTTTTCTCTATATACCTATTAAGCAGGGGTCGCATAGTGGTAGTGCGCGGGCCTGCAGACCTACGACAGTTAGCCCGTCTCTCGGGGGTTCAATTCCCTCCCCCTGCTCCATAAATTCGAATTCTTACTTTTGGTTTCCTTATCCACATAAGAATAAAACAAATGGTAAGTCCAGAACTTATTGTTTTACTGGACTTCCACATTTATTACAGAATTTATAGTTTGCACTTAGAATTGCTCCACAAGTGCTACAAATAACAATACTGCTCTTTTCTCTCTTCTTTCCCCATAGTTTTTTCTCTTTCTTCTTTTTTTCAGATTCTGTTAGGGGGACAGGTTCGATATTTTTTGATTCCACTTTAACTTCTGGGATAAACATAGAGGGTTTAGATGTTTTCTTGAACGTACTTGACGATTGAGGTTTCGAGGTAAGTGCACCTAGTAAATTATCGATTGCTTTCGTACTGGATACTTGTTCCAAGCCCGTGTCAGCAGTAAAAGGAGTTTTTTCTGATACTGCAGAGGATTTGGGTTGAAATCCTGCAGGAGCTGCAGCCGGTTTTGCCTTGGGAAATAGAATAGGAGCTGCAGTGGGTTTTGCATTACTCGGTGTCCACGATTGTGTTGTGGGACTAGGCGTAAATTTCGGTTTTTCTATCGGTGCTTCTGCTCCAGGTTGAAAAACCAGTGGAGGTGGTGCTGAGACTTTTTCTGTGGTGGGCTTAACAGGAACGGGAGTATCAAAAACAATTGGACCAGAATCAAATGAAATTGGTTTCTTTGGAACAGGAGGAATTGATGCTTCAATTTCTTCCTTTGATGGACCAATGTCTTGAGAGATAGTGGTTGGAACGGTCGTGGGGCGAGAAGGGGAAGGAACCTCCCATTCTTCTTGTTTCCGCGGAATGGAAGGTATATTTAGATCTTCTTTAGGAGGAGGTGTGGGAATTTCAACAAATTCCATTGGTTCGGGTGTTTGAGCAAAAGAAAATGTAAGAGAAGGAGCTGGCATTGGGACAGGTATTTCGGGAGGGGGCAATGCAGCTTTTCCCATTTTTCTTCCCATTGTATCAGTTAGGATGATTCCCTGCAAGTATTCATCGGGCACCGGGGTTCCTACCATAAGACAAGAGAGAATCGCAAACACATCCCCCACCCCTGTACCATCTTTAGCGGAACTCTCGATGTAATAGAGCTGGAATTCTCGTGCAAATGTTTCAGCTTCTTCTCGCGAAACGGATCGTTCACTTGTTAAATCGGACTTATTACCAACTAATAGCATGGGGATTTCTCCAGCATTCGATTTCACCTCTTCAATCCATTTCGGAATATGGTCGAACGACTCCCGATTAGTGAGATCAAATAATAAAATTGCTCCCATGGCGCCTCGATAGTACAAGGGGCGTACATATTGGAACCGTTCTTGACCTCCAGTATCCCATATTTGTAGTTTTACTTTTATTCCGTCTTTGATAGAAATGGTTTTTACAGCGAATTCTACGCCGATAGTAAGTTTATATTGCTCAAGAAAGTATCCCTGGGAAAATCTTACAACGAGAGCAGTTTTTCCACATCCTCCATCTCCAACAACGATGTTTTTGAATAAGTAATTATATTCTTCTATCATGATTGTCAATCCATGAACGTAATTAATACCGATCTGTTTCTGATATCTTTCATGTAAATAGGATTATTTAATTTTGTTTTTAGTACTCTTTAGCATTTTCTTTTTAAGCTGGTAATTATTAGGGAAAGAAAACCTAAATTGGTGAGGATTTGGCTAAAAAACTGTTAATCTGCGATCTCGATGGGACCTTATTGGATACTGTGGAGGAGTTATCCCTGCCGTATTCCGACAAATTAAACGCATTGCTAGATGAAGGAATTGATTTTACAATCGCTACAGGTCGGGATTTTGAAAATACAAAACAAGCTCTACATAATACGCGAATTCAAAATCCCGTGATTTTAACCAATGGTGCGATTCTAGCAGAATATCCCTCTGGAGATGTTCTCGAATATCACACGCTTCCTTCAGAGACAATTTCGAAGATCTTAGATCTATCTGCCCAATTTGGTTTGGAAACAATGGTATTTGCATCTTATGATAAGAAGAATAATTATCCACGGTTCATTAAAGGAAGATGGGTAGATGTACATAATATTCGAAGGCTAAAACTAACTGATTTTGAGGATTATTTAACGGAGCCCGTCATCAGTATCCAATTTATGAATGATAAAAAATCCCTTGATACTATGTATTCTGCTACAAAAAACAATCCTTCCATTGCGAATAACGCCTATATATTGTTTTTTGAGCATGCTTACATTCCTGGCATGTACTGGTTAGAATATAACCCTGAAAATGCCAGTAAGGAAGTTATGTTAGCCTCCCTTATCAAAAGAAAAGGATATACTCCCTCGGATATTGTGGTATTTGGGGACAATTTCAATGACATGGGCATGTTTCAACTGGCTGGAACTGCGGTAGTAGTGGATAATGCTTCAGAGGAAATAAAGAAATACGCAGATTATATTGTGCCTTCGAATATGGATGGAGGAGTATTAATTTTTATTGAAGAGCATTTAAAGGATTTTATCTAGGATTTTGATTTGCGGATGCTTTTTTGGAATAATTTTAGACTCTGATTTATGATATTTGATAAATCTCCCCACTGGTTTTGAGCAACTAATTCCATTGTCCATTGAAAAAGCGCTTTCTCAATCTGTATTAGTGCTTCTACTCGGTCTCCTAGGACTTGGGTTATGGTAAAGGTTTCCTCGACGGGTGTAAGACACCATTCGATTATATTTTTAATAAATTTTAGGTTATCTCTCGCTTTAAATCCATAATTGTTACTCAAAGAGGATAGTAAGGAAGGAGTTCCAATCGCTACAACCCGTCCACTAAAAAATCTCCCCGCAATTGCGGCAATGGCATTTGGAGCGGGTTTTTCAATCCATTTTTGATTCTCAAATATCTTCATTTTACTCGTAGGAGAAGTGAAGGCTATAGGCTTAAGGGACACATCTCGATATTCTGCAAATTCTGCGTCAGACATAATTTCGAAAGAACATCCCGAGGAGTAGACGATCGCATCCACTTCGGCAGTGATGGGATGGGGCAAAAAGTTCGTGATGATAGGGCGAACAATTTTATCCACGTAGGAATCTGGATCATAGATTATGTTTGGAAGAATTTTAAATCCAAAATTGATGGTGAGTTCATTGAAATTGGTTCGATTAGAGAGATCTCCCCCTTCATCGGAAAAAATGATAACCGAACCCCCTTTTCGAACAAATTCCAAAATAGCATAAATCTCGTTAATGGTGTAGGTGGAATCCTGAGCGTTACCTAAAATTAAGATCTCATAAGGTTTTAGAGTTTCATTGTTAAGGGTTGCAGTAATTTTTCCCACACGTAAATTTTGTTGGAATAAATATTGAATAAATGAATTGTAAGCATTTGTCTCGATAGTTAAAGAATTATTATGAATTTGATCAAAAACGATATGAAATTCATCTGCACTCACTAAATTTTTCACTCCAAAACCTAAAATGCAAATTACTAGGTTTAACTTACCTTAGTATGGAAAAAAAAAGAGGAATACACCTAAACCTTTTCGGGTGCGGTAACATAGTAATTATCCGCATCCTTTACTCCATGCTGGGGATGTATTATATCGATTAAAATTCCTACAAATCGAGCAGCGGAAAAGATAATCCCCAAAAATAAAGCCGCAACTATATTATGATTGCGAATCCTCGTTGAGTATCCGCGAATTATTTTTGGCATAATTTTCGCAATCAATTTCTTCTTATTATGTTCATCTACAATTCCTTTACGATTGTATCCGGATTGATACGGATTCAATCGCATATGACTTTTAAAATCCCGATAGATCCAGATGAACCATCCTGCCATATAATCCCGAGAATTCATGGTTTTTATGTGGTGTGATATTACAGATGCTTGATATTCTTCTGAAAACTTAAATGCTGAACGTAAAGGTTTGTGGAAACCATATTTTGCATCCGCTCCAAATTCGGTCAATATCCAATGTCTTTTGGAATTTGTATATCGAATTGTATCCATTAAAAATCCAATATTGCGCGCAGAAAGGTAATACCATCCAAAATACGTATTGATGCAGTTTATGTCCGATTTTCTTCTCACTCGATCCGTAAACAAGTTCATACTTACATAGGAAATGAGACGACTAGAATCCAATTTACGTGCATATTGCATTAAATTTTGGATGAAGTGGGAACAAGCTAAATTGGAAAGTGGAATTTCGTTGCCACAACTCCACAGGATCACACTCGGATGGTTATAATCTCGTCGTATGAGGGTTCGAAGCATCCGCGCAGCAGTCTTAAACACTTCCGAGTCTTGAAAGGCTACCCCCCAATAGACAGGAATTTCTTCCAAGATCAACATACCTTCTCGATCTGCGATCTCAATTATTGATTCGTCATGGGGATAATGAGCGGTACGTAATGCATTAAATCCAAGGGCTTTTATCGCCAAAATATCCCGTTCACGTATCTCCTTGGGCATCGTGCGGTAATAAGGAAGTTGTTCCTCATGTAAACAAACCCCAAATAATTTAATGCGCCGGTGATTTAGAAATAGTCCATTGCGCGTCGATTGGATGTCTCGAATACCAAAACGCACCTGTCTTCGTTCGTTAGTCCCTACTACATATACTTCCAATTTATACAATTCTGGATGAGTGGGATTCCATAGTTTTGGAGTTTCTAATTCAAAAGAAAAGGAATATTTTTTGACTCCAACAAATCTCAGATCTCCCGATTTAATCAAGACTTCGGGTTCTTGTAATTCACGGGATTTCATTTTTATGGGGGTAACAAATGAATCTGAAGAGGATTCCTGGAGAAAATCATCGATAATATCTTGATCCTCCAGCGATGGTTCCTCACGTTCCGAAGAAATGAGTGACTCAGTATCCATCTGTATTTCTTCTCTTTCAACCTGTTGTTTCTTGGAAAGGTCTCCGATATAATATAAATTCCACGTGATGTGGTGCATCATTTCTTCCACGGTAGTAATATCTTCCCGGTGGTCAGCTAAATGCAGATTCACATGGATTTTCGCATCATAATTTGTGTACACCTCGGATTGTATTCCTATCCACTCGATACGGTATTTCTCTTTTATTTGGAATTCAAAATCCCGATAAATTCCTCCATAATTGTACCAATCAAAGGATTTGCATGGGATTCTGTTAGATTTCCGGAAATTTTCCACGCGAATAGCAACATAATTATTTTCCCTCATATTGAGGGTGTCTGCAATCACTTTAAATTCAAATGGTAAAAATCCGAAGTCATGCGAGCCCAATTCTACTCCATTAAGCCACACTGTGGAATGATAATTGACCCCTTTGAAATGCAGGTATAGATCAAATAATCGAGAACTATTGGGAATGTCTGAATAACCGGGTATGTCCGTAAATTCAATGAAGAACCAAACTATTCCTTCAAATTTACGTAGGGGGGGTAGGGAATTCCAGCAATTAGGTAAATCGATCGTCTCAAACCTGGTTTTATGCTCTTCAATCCATGAAGGAACCCACCACCCCTCTTTGATCCCCTTATTATCCAAGTCTACGTTATATGTTGCTTTACGATTTAGCAGATAGTTCATGTTCTTGCTCTCCGCTTAAGTATCATTTTTTACAAGATACATATAAAAGTTTTCTAGTAAAATAGTTACAGCTATCAAAGACCATTTTTCTAATGAGGAATTTTTTTAGATGATCCACGTAATATTATATTGACCTATAACTAGTGAATCATATCCCCAAAAAATAAAAAACACTGTACCGTAGATTTATAGGAGAGAAGATCAGCTATGGCGAAGAAAATTAAAACTACTCGATATTGGACACGGAGGTGTTCAAACTGCAATTTTGAGTACCCGAATTGGTTCACAGTATGTCCAAAATGCAAATCTGATTGGAAGGGTGAAGGTGGTATCATCATTAGCGAAACCAGCGCACCAGCATCAAAACCAATAGTGTCTCAACCGCCAGAACCAGAAAAAGAAAAAACTATTAAAATCATCGCTCAACTCACCGAAGAAGATGTTAAAATATTGAAACTCACATTATTCTTTTCAGCAGATAATGGCATATCATGGTTTCAAATGGATATGAAACGGGAAGGAGATTATTTCGCTGCAGATATATTAAATGTACCTATAAATTCCACGATCGTGTATTATCTCAAAGGAATAGATGAGAATAATATGGAATTTACTGAAGATAATAACCAAAATTTTTACTATTATCATGTTTCAGAAAGTGTGGAATCCGACACCCCCCAAACATCGCCTCCTGCTGCAAAGCCGATAGAAAGTCCCACTCCTTATAAGAGTTCCTCCTCATCAATCCCCTATAGAGTGCAAAATCTTCCCACACAGTCTACTTATAAAACAAATCACGATATGGATATTCCTCCTGTTCCACAAAGATCTCAACCAAGATCTCCTATACAATCCCCAAATCAAGAATCACCAAAATCTGGAGTGATATTCACACCTTTAGATCAGGTGCAACGGGATGCAAATCTGAAAATTTGTCCGAATTGTAAAAGTAAAATCAAAGTAGATTGGGGAATTTGTCCGATTTGCGGTAATCCACAACCATAGTGTTCTTTTTACCAAAAATGTTGGGAGTAGCTGGAAGAGAGAGAAATTTTCATAGTAGGAAAACTCCTTCTCAAATTTCCACTATACTTCCAGCTACAACATTATAAATCCACCCAGAATATTATGTATTTGCATACTTTATTCAATTAATCGTTTCAGAATCAGCTGTTGTATGTAGGAAATTACCGCAGTATTCTTGATAATTTTCTCATAAAGGTGTTCTATAGAATCGCTATGCGCTTCTACAACCGTTTTTATTGTATGCCTAAGTTCTTCTTTCGTGGTGTGTGACAGATCAATATATTCGATTAAAGTATCAATGTTTTTTATGAATTCTGGATCGTTGTTCAACAGATGGAGCAATTGGTCAATTTCGTCTTCTTCTAGAGTAAAATCATTATCTAAGAGTAAATCTAGGGACCGCTTAAAGATCGGTAGGATCATACTATTCTTACTCAGAAGTGTTTTAAAACCACCCAAAAAATACGAAAATCTGGATTGATCAAGATTTTTAATAGAGTAATCCAATGCTAAAATTATTATTTCTGAGTGAAAATTCCATGGAACACGGTAGCAATAAAGACGCTTTTACGTCAGATTTTCCGGCAATGGTGAGATCTCTTCTTTGGATAGGATTAGCGTTTTTTTACCTCGAATTTATGATTCCTGTGCTTTCGCGAATCGTGTTTAAAATCGAAGGACTGGATTTAGGTGTAATCTTTTCCATGCAAACGATCGGATTCATGGTGAGTTCCCCTTTAGCAGGGTATATTACCGACCACTGGTCGAAAAAGAAAGTAGTACTTATGGGAGCACTAGGACGTGGAATCGCGTATTTCATTATCTATGTAGCCATCATAATACAATCTTACATTTTATTAGCAATTGGCACTTTTACTATCGGATTAATGGTTTCGTTTTTCTGGGTCCCTTTTAATTCTCTCCTTTCCCAGAAATCCAACAAAAATTTTCGGGCTCATGCCTTTGGTCGGAGAGATTTTTGGTTAGGAATTAGCATTATGATAGGATCGATGGTTGGATTGACTTATTCAGGATTGATCAGTTCCACCTTTCCCGAATCTTCGCTGCTGATATTTGTTCCTTTACCAATTTATGGGATCTGTAACATTATCGGAGGATTCGTGTTCCAAAAAAAAGTACAAGAGTCCTTGATAGTTCAGAGCCAAACTCCTCGCAATAACTTCCCACCCTCTAAAGATTCCCCTAAATCGTCAATATCTGTGTTATTTGGAATTTGTTGTCTGTTTTTTGTATTGTTATTAACAGCTATCAATGGCTCCCTCTCAAAACCCTTCATAATTCCATATTTACTGGAAGTTTCTGGTGTGGACATTAGTCGAGCTAGCATCGCATGGATACCGGCGGGAATTTTAAACTTAATTTTAGCTCCTCGACTAGGACAGCTGATTGATAAGATAAAACCAAACATAGCGATCCTTATTACGTCATTTCTTGGAGCTTTCGCCACCTGGGCGTTGATTTATTGGGGATCCACTAATATCTTGACATTTGCACTTATTCTTATAGTCGATATGGCGATAGCTACGGCAAGTAATCTGACGGTTCAGAATTATTTAAGTCGGATTTCCAAATCCCGGAGAGGAAAAATCTTTGGTGTTAGCAGTTTTTTTTCAAATCTTGGTGGAGTTATTGGACCATTACTGGGTGGATTAGCATGGGATAATCTGGGAAAATCTTTTCCGTTCATTTTTTCCATCATCGTGGAGTTGTCTCTCATTCCTTTATACTGGTTTACAGTACTATGGACCCAATCGTATTTAGAAGAACAATATTCGATGGACAGCAAGAATGTAACCAGAAACACAGAAGCATAAATGCCTAAAACATTTAATCGAAGATGACATATTAGGGATATAATGAAGATATCCAAGCGCTGGAAAGGAATTGCATCCGGTGTTTTGAACTTGGTTCTTATAGCCGGTCCTTTAGTATATTTAGGAATTTACCCAAATTTACATCAAGAGTTCTCTTCCTATACGGAATCATTATTTTTCTCCCTTCTTGATGGAAATTATACGACCATCGGACAAGCAAAGGATGCTTATGAAGCGGGAGAACCTGATGTCGCAAAAATCACACTAAAACAATATTATATCAATCGTCCGGTGGATTCTCATTACGAAATATTCAGTATTAATCTCACTGAAGAGACCATTCGGGCGGACAATGCCATCCAACGGATTTTTACCCATCATGGGAAAACTCTTCAACTTCCTAATTATCCAAACTCAGATACCACAATTGTAAATGGAAGAGAAATCCCTAATACGAACTGGCATAAAAATCCGTATCCCGAGGACGATGAATGGATCTGGCAAATCTCTCGATGGGAATGGATCCATAATTTTGCCCGTGTATATCTGGGTTATCAAGCATTAGGCAATCAAACTCAAGCGGATTTCTATGCCCGAGAATGTATTGATTTACTGACCGATTTTATGATGAAGGAACCTGTGGGATCTTCCTATACTTGGAGAACCATCGATTCCGCCCTGCGAGTCCAAACACTGTACGGTCTTGGAGATGTTTTAAAGAACTCTACCTATTTTACTCCTGAATTTTGTTATCTTTATCTACGATTTATTGTAGATCATGGTCGCTTTCTAATTGATTTTCACAAAACTAGTTATAATTGGGCATTTATTGAATCTGAAGGGATATTGTCGGTATGTGCCTATTTTCCCGAATTTCTACCAACACAAGAGTGGGAAATGGAAGCGTGTGAAACTCTTTCTGCCATCGTACAGACAAAATCTTATCCCGATGGAGATCCTCGGGAACATGCATTAAATTATCATATGATTGCTACCTCTTATGTGAGAGATTGTTTGCATCTTGCTGAAATATATTCTCATTTAAAGGCTTCAGACACCCTCCAAACTGATCTCCTGAAAAAATACCTGTTTCTTCTACATAACACCATACAAGAGAATTATAGTGCAACTTACGGGGATTCCCGTATGAAATATTTACAACGAGATATTGGAGAAGGGAGGGATCTCTTTCCAAAAAATCCCGAATTATCCTATTTCGATTCTAATAGAATCACCACTGGTTTGGTTCCTCCGAATCTGAGTGTATTTTTTAGTAACATAGGAATTTACATTTCACGTAGTGCTTGGAACGATTCTGATGCGTTATTTTCCTATTTCGATGGTGGGAACCATGGGGAATTTTACAACCAGTATCAGCTTTTTGGAAGTATCCAATTATATGCTTATGGTAGACGTCTATTACTTGATCCTGGGATATCTTCCTATACATTTGACACCTATTCAAATTATTTCCGACAATCCTACTCTCATAGAGTGGTGTTAATTAATGGAAACCTTCAAATACGAGCAAAACCCTATGCAACGCAACGGACTGCGGGATATTTAAGGAGTATCACACGGGCGAGCACCAAAGAATATCGAAAACTACTTGATCGCGAGGTAAATTTTTGCGATTTTCAAGAAAATATCTCGATTGATACGTTAGGAAAATTCTCGAACAGCTCGGACCTCAAGCGTTACTGGGCAGTATCCGATTTTTGGCATGGAAAAGATAAGGCTTTCACCCTATTATGGCATCTTCCTTATACAAATATACCTATTTGGAATAATGCTATAAATTTAAGTCCCCAATTAATAAGTGGAGGATTTTAAATGGACAACAAAAACGAATTCTACGAATTGTTTTATTTATGGATCCTAACCCCAAATCGCTTTTTTATCCAGCTTCTGCGCCGATACAATGAGAAAAAGAATATCGATCAAATGTTGTTCCTCGGCTTATCCTTCCTCTTACCGGTCTTGGGAGGAACTTTACTGTTCAGTTTTATCTCCCGATTTGCGTTTCTTCATATCGTGGATAAAGTTCTCCCTAAAGCTGTCGTCTGGTTGATATTAGTGTTCCTCACTATGCTACTTAACCTAATCACTTTGTTACTAGTACCTGGATTTTTCCTAAAACATCAGTTGAAAAACCAAGATATGGGAACGATCAAGATTTTCGGAAGACTGAATGTTTTGAGAAACAACTTATTTCAAATTCCTATTTTGGTCGTGTTGATCTTTGCAAATTTGACCTCATTCCGAAGAACGTGGAAGATATACAATCTAGGGATTTACCTTGCAATGGTGATGATTCTCATTTTTATCTGGGTCACTATTTTTCAAGTGAGTTCCCTTCCCTCAATTCGACTGCAACTACCAGGCGTGTCCAAACAAAAAAGAATTATTCCTTATTATCATTTTGGATTGAAGGCGATCCTGTCCACTGTACTATTCACGGGATTTTGCATTTTGCTTGATTTAGGTTTAACATATTATCTCGGAGCGGAGAATATGTCATTGTGGCATAAACTTGCAATGTTTCTTTTACATGTGACCTAGTATTTTTTAAGCTATTTTCTTTTCATTAAGTATGGATTCTAACATTGTGTATTGCGGATTGGATTGTGCAAAATGTCCAATCTATATAGCTACAAAGACCAATGACCATAAATTACGGAAAAAAACAGCGCAAACTTGGAATATGGATCCCAAAAAATTGTATTGCAGTATGTGCAATTCGGAAGAAGAACCCCTTTTTTATTGGTGTGCCGAATGTCCTATTCGGTCGTGCGCCAGAGAAAAAGAATTTAATACATGCGCTGAATGTCCAGACTATTTATGTGATAAGCTTACTGAACCTCTTTCAAAACACCCAGAACAAAAAGAAAATTTGGATAGACTACGTCAGAAAATCTCATAATTTTTTATAGTTAAAGCACCAACTTATTGACTATGACAGAATCATATGATCCTCCCCAGCGAGAATACCGTACTAAAGGATATTTCCTATTTTTGTTCATTTTTCTCTGTTTAATGGAAATTTTTGATACATATACCACACAATATCCCAATGTAATCGTTAGTAAGGTTCAGGAACAATTCTTGAGTCACTTGGATCCTATTACTGCCGATTCTCAAATGGCATTGGTAGTAGCACTGGCTAGTGTGGGAATGTTGTTTGTTGTAATCAACCAAGTCCTTGCGGATTTCTTCGGACGACGGATTTTTCTTTTCATCACCATGTTTGGAATGGGAATTGCAAGTCTTTGTATTTTTTTCTCCCAAACATTAGTGCAATATGGTATTTTCCTATTTTTCCTGTATGTATTTTTTAGTTCGGATATTTGGACAATTTACATAACCGAGGAATGTCGAAAAGAACGTCGAGGTCTGAATCTTAATCTCATTTTGGTATTTGGAGTTATAGGAGCATTACTTGTTCCCACGTTCCGTGGAATTTTCCTTCCCACTGACACTTCCATGAATTGGCAAGGGATGACCTATTTTGCTTTTGCAGCCATTCCCCTATCATTTGCCGTAATTGGGATCAAAGAAACAAGAAAATTTCAAGAATTAAAGAGCACTCGAGTCCAAAAACCTACTCCCAAAGAAAATTTTTCTAAATTTATCAAACCTTTTAGCCAAAAATATCGGAAGTCTTTCATTCCGATTCTAGTCATGTCCTTTCTCCAAGGACTTAATTACACCTTTATCCAGCTTGGAGAGGCATTTATTTCTGATCACTTGTCAGGGGAGCAAATCAATTGGGTAGTGACGGCAATGGGTCTTGCTGCAATTGTCGGTTATCTCCTAACAGGACTTCTTTCCGATAAATTTGGTCGAAAACCTATGCTTGTCATCTATTCCATATTACTTCCCTCTTCCATAGCTTTATCTGTATTCGGAGCTACCTCTGACTTTGCATTTATTGCCCTTCTAATTGGTGCCTCCTTAGCCTCTCTCACTTATTGGAGTTTAGGTGTCGTAAATCGTCTGGTCTCGATCGAAATCCTTCCTACTGACATCCGTGGAACAGGAACTGCTATACGATCGGTTATAACTGCAATTGGAACGATTTTAGGAGGATTTTTAAATTCCTGGTTGATAGCAAAAGTCACTCTTGGACCATCTTTTTTTATCGTCAGTCTCGTACTTCTGGTGAATGTCCCCTTGATTCTATTCCTCATTAAAGAAACGAAATCGATCGAACTGGAAATCACGTAAAATCCAAATATATCATTCAGATGATACATAGGTATCATCTAGATATATATCCCAGTTCGTAAAATGAAAGTTTCACGTACTTTCTTAGAGATTTTCTACAATCATGGTTACTTTCGCTAGAAGAAAATCACCGTATTGCTCCTTACTTCTGTAATCTGGTAACCTTTGAGTTTCACCACATAAATCGATTTTAATTACAGTGAACGACCCAGCAGAATTTTTTGGCTCTTCTTACCAATTGTGAAAGAATTACGAGATTACTATTCGAGTGGGAGTTTTTTTTGTGATCAATCGATCCAAGTTTCGAAACGGATTCAAAGGATATGCTCCTACAACACGCAAAGATGCTTAAGGTTTATACAACTTCAGGTTTGTTTATACAAAAAAGGGACTAATAAATTGATTTTTCCCTTTTCCTTAAACGATTTTCATCTTTTTAGCACGTTATATAAGGAATCTCGCACAAAGGTGCGTTCCTCTCTGGTTAAGCAAGTCCATGATACCGCATTATAATCTCTTTTTTTGGATCGGAACAAATTCAAAATTAATAAAATCGCATTTTTAGCAACATCTTCGATGAGTGCATCCGCAATGGGTTTTTTACATTTTAAGTCTCGGATAATCTTGATGTATTTCGAATCTACCCAATCATCGATCTCAGTTTGATTTATAGAGGAGAGGGAATCTTCGTAAAATTGTATGATTTCCTCGTAATATTCTAATTCTGTACATGCGTGTTCGATACTCAATACAATTTCCTTCAAATTGTTTGTGTTTGTTGTTATATTTTTCTATTAAACTATTTAAAAATCGAAATTTTTTGTCTCTTAAAAATACTAGCTTGAATATTATAATCCATCCCTCTAGTTCTCTAATCCGAGTTGCCCGCGTTCTAGGCTTTATTTATATTCTAGCTGACAATATTATAGTTAGTTAATCATCGAAAGGTGTATTAGAAATGGAATTCTGGTTGGCGTTTTTATTCAGTTTTCTTATAGTCTTGGGATTATTTGGTGCCCTCTATGGTGTAGCTTTGTGGCAGAAGAGTTATAATTTTGTGGATATTGCCTTTGGTGCGGGATTTCCCTTAGCAGCGATCATGATGGGAATTTTTAGTGGAAATTTCTTTATTGGGAAAAAAATCCTTACTCTAATTTTTATGTTACTATGGGGTGCGAGAATTATAGTGTTTTTATACATAAGAAAATACGGAAAAGATGAGCAAACGGGAGAGGATCGCCGCTTTAAAATGGCTCGTGATAAATTCGGGACTGCCGCGAGCTGGAAAGGATTTTTATTTTTATTTTTACCTCAAACTTTTTTTGTCATGATAGTGGGATTTCCTGCCTATGTTGTTACTTTTACTGCAACATCTGGTTGGGTTGATGAGGAATGGATATATGCCGTCGGTAGTATTCTTTGGGCAGCCGGATTTGCTTTTGAACTCATAGCAGATTTGCAGATGAGGAAATTCAAATTAGATGAGGTAAATAAGGGCAAAATCATGAAATCTGGATTGTGGAAATACACTATGCATCCGAATTATTTCGGAGAAATCATTCAATGGACAGGTGTATTTGTTTTTGGCATTGGAACACCCAATCCCACGTTACAAGTAATTGGACTACTCAGCCCAATCGCGATTTGGGCTACATTACTATTTCTATCGGGGATTCCCTTGCTGGATGTACGCTTCAAGGATAATGCCGACTATCAAGAATATCGGCGCAATACGAATCGCTTGGTGCCTTGGTTCAAAAAATCCTCTTACTCTCGAAAAGATTAATTTTCTCCTTTTTTTTTCGATAGTGTCTTATATCCGATAGTTTATAGATCGTTATTTTTCTATCCGCCCACCAGATGATCTATGCCGTGATTCCCGCGTACAAGTACGTGCAGAAAAAAAAGGGAACAAATTTCATCAATGCGCTCTACGGATCAAGTTATATAAATATAACAATTTTGAACTTCTTTCAAACATACACCCCAACTTCTTTAATCGTTGGGATCACTGCTTTTTGCCTAATTCTACTACTTCTTTTAGAGCAATTTCATTAAGGATCGCTTTAAGGATTTTGGCTTTGATTTTAACATTATCTTGTTTGATATTGTCTATTTTGATTTTCTGGGCTGCTTCGTCTAATGCACTTTCTAAACTCGTTAAATCAAGTAAGACTACTTTTTTGCAGAAAAAACTTCTTGATCTGCCGTCATCAAAATTCTTTATCATTGTTTCGAGTAATTTAATTTTCTTTTTCTGCTGTTCTATGAATTTTTTAATCCCGTGTTCTTTTATGAAATTCAAATTTGGTATGACTTTTTTGTATGATGGATAAGAAGAAGACTCTTCCAATCGCCGATATTCTTCTTCACTCTTGAATTTAATACACGGAAATTCTGAACACTCGGCACAAACTTCAAAATTCTTTTTCTTGACGCAACAAGTTATAAAGGAACATGATGGATGTTTATTAAAAAAATCAGGACCAGCACATCCAGGACATCTTGAACTTCCCACGGTATAGTATCTTGGGCACAAACCGCAATCAAGACCGCAACAGCTGATAGTTGGAAAAATTTTTGCATCAGTTTTCATATTAAGCTCCGTTCATTCATAAGATTGTTTTATCCAATTTGGCAATTGTTCATTAGTATTTTTTGATTCTCTGGTTCGATATATAAATAGTAGTATATTGAACAAGAGAATATTCCAGCTCATGACACGATTTCTACTCAGAATTCTTTAAAGCTGGGAATCGATGTCGTGCTTACGAAAACCTTTGAAGTACTAAAAAATAGTTAGTAGAAAAAAGAAACAAATATCGTGTTTATTTTATAGTAGAACCGCAAGATGTACAGAATTTAGCATTATGGATCAGTTTAGCTCCACAATACTCGCAGATCTCTTGTCGAGTTGTGGTTGTTTCCGTTCCAACTCTCCTTCCCTCTCGTTTCTCACCACACACCTTGCAATAGATATCGGTGGATTTCATGGGAGAACTACATCGAGGACATTTTACATCAGTACCTATTTGCTGTTGTGCGACTCCAGTTTGAGATTGAGTTTGCCCTTGGGCTGTATCACTACTGGTGGTTTTAAACTCCTTTTGCTTTCTCCGGTTAACAACTCCCATGATAACGAGGAATATAGCCAGTATACCGAAAAAGACCAACCATGGTCGTGCTTTAGCCCATGCCAGTAAATTACCCTCTTTTCCAAGTTCGAAGGTGACATCGAAGGTAATTGTTTGACTCTCTTCTGGTGAATGCATTGGATCAAAATAGACAAAGAAATACCATCGTCCATCACTTGTTACATCATAGCTACCTGAAGCATAATCGGTTGCTAATCCATATGCATCTGCAGCTGCAAGATTGGGAACTCCTGTTTCTGTGTATTCGACATCATAGCCAACATTCACTGCGGATACTCCATCATTATACCATACGATATAATAATCTTGAGCGGTATAGATGTTGAGAGATCCAGAGCCTGTAGTTACATCTACAAGATGTCTGTAAAACACGGGTGAGCCATAATTATTCCAGCTAATCATGTCTTGCGTATCTGCAATAAAGAACTCGATATTTGCTGAAGCGTTGAAATCATAAGTTATTGAAGATCCTGGTCGCAAAAACAGCAATATATACTCGTATTCTTCATTTCCATCAACTGACACTAAATCGAGGAACTGCCCGTTTCTGGTTGTAGTGGGTAAACTTTCAAACGATACATCTGAAATCGCCCAAGATATGACTCCTGGAGTGGATTGGAATTCATAAGTAATTAAACTTCCATCTTTCATATCTTCATATTCATACCAGTATTCATTGAAGTTTAGAGTCTCAGTCGATCGATAGGTTACTGTCCCCTCGCGACTCACTCCCCCACCAAATGGGTAATAAAAAGCTACACCCAATAACGGGAGAATGATCAGGGGTAATATTATTAATAAAATTAAACCGCCACCGATGTACACTGGTGAATAATACCAGGGACGGTAATAATACCCCCAGAAGCTAGGATAATGCCACCAACGCCAATACCAAGGACGATAGAATCCTCCATAGTATCCCCAGTAATGGGATCGAGGGTGGTAATACGTATGACGATATGGCCCACTTGATGCATGGGAGACTGTTCTTGTTGCTCCAGTTCTTCCAAAGGGGCGCCCACTGGATCTTACAGAGCCAACTCGAAAGCTTCCAGCTGATCCCCGAAAAGCACTCCCACCAAAACCGCCAGAAAATCCTCCACCCGAGAATCCTCCGCCACGAAATCCTCCTCCTCCCCCACCACGTGGCATCTTAAGCTTTCATCTCCGTGTTCTGTTCTTTAAATACCCAATCCCGTCCTAATCCAGCAAGGATCAAGATGATTGCGAGAATGGAAAATATCAATCCTGGAATATTAAGACTAATTTGGAATCCAGTGGAAGATACTGCAAAAGCGATCACGTAAAAGATCCATTCCATAACTATCAATCCAATCGTAACCAACGGGAGGATTGTTCGAAAAATCTTGTGGGTTTTAACGAATCTAACATCTGAATAGCTCACATATACGAGAGAAAATACTCCGACGATTCCAACGATCAGCAACAAGTAACTGCAAATCACGACTAAAATCCACACCCCGCTACTTTTCGTAATCAAGTCGGTTATAGGTCCCGCGCCTTGTGCAAAAAACATCGAGAAGAGGTAATCTCCCAGTCGAATGTCGTCAATCCCATACAAAGAAGCCGCATTTGCAGTAAAATATCCCGTTATCCCTGCCATAGGAAGCATAATTCCTAATACAAATGCCAGGATCGCACAAATGCTGGCAAACCAGAATTCTGCATTTTTAGGATTTTTCACTGCAATTATACCCACTGCATCTGGACGTTCATCGGGAATATAACTCCAGCAATCTTGGATAGTGCATACTCCCAACAATTTTTCATCCTCGACAACGGGAACCACAGCAACATGAAGATCCCGCATGCGCTCAAATGCTTCTGTTACAGCAGTGTCCCTGTCCACTGGTGTGATGGTGTACATGATGTTTAGAACGGTCTCCTTTTTCGCATCTTTTCCCGCGGCCACTACTTCGCGAACAATATCAAAATCTGCTACAACCCCTAGTACCTTGTCGTTATCGTCTTGTACAACGAGATCGGGAACGTTCAATTCCTTCATTTTCTTTGCAGCTTCTTCTACAGTCGCTTTGGAATCAATAATACCATATTCATCATCAATGACTAAGTCACTGACGTGATACTGTGTTGAAGATTTTGCCATTTTAATATGCACCTTACTATAACTAGCGTAAGATTAGTTTTTACTAGCAAAACGATCTTTTTATGTATTTGCATAAAAAATTGATGTTTTTCAGCGATTTTCTCTTATCGTTGCTTCGATCAACCAATCAGCTTACCAATTATCAAAACATACTTTTTGTTTTCAATAGATCGTTCTCCGAAATAACCATCCAATTTAGTCAATCTGCTAGTTGGCTCAATTTTCTTTAAATAGAAAATTTGGATCTATATAATCATAGCACTAAAACTAACCAAATGGAGGTAAAAAACCATGATGAATGATTACATGATAGAAAAAATCCAACACTTTGAAAAGAAAATCCAAGAACACAAAAAAATCTAAAATCCCTTTTTTACATAGCCAGAAGTATTTTTATATCATTCCACACAATTTTTAATATTTTCCCGAAGAAAAGCGATTTGTTCCCGCAAGAATTCCTTAACCTGCATGTTTTCAAAGTGATCCAAATTAGATTCACATTTCGGGCATCGAAAATCGATCTCCATTGCTTCTTCAAAAGGAGCAAGATAATGG
>Ga0209253_10000464_pt1 | contig 34953 bp, 25 predicted proteins | sample FrelakmetBRP12BR_FD_187145 | JGI IMG/M metagenome (GOLD analysis project Ga0209253, IMG submission 187145) | Freshwater lake sediment microbial communities from the University of Notre Dame, USA, for methane emissions studies - BRP12 BR (SPAdes)... | ecosystem: Environmental > Aquatic >... | reverse complement strand
AGTTCGGCAAAGCTTTTGTCTTCGGTTTCTTCCATATTTTTTTCTTTCTTCATGGCTACTCTTCAGATCGGGAGGATGTGCGGTTCACCTCTCCTCTGGTCAATTATTATTAAACAATAAAAAAGCTGTGGACACCGCTATGGACTTCAAAGCAAAAGAGAGTCAGTCAACCCAGACCAACTCTCTGTCCATATATTCAAATTGCTTAATTTTCTGGCGCGCCCAGCCCGACTCGAACGGGCGACCTGCGGATTCGAAGTCCGATGCTCTATCCAACTGAGCTACGGGCGCGTATGTGGGGTGGATGAAGGGATTTGAACCCTCGGCCCCCAGGGCCACAACCTGGTGCTCTAACCAACTGAGCTACACCCACCACATATTTTCATTATACAGATTTGCGCTTAAATATGCAAACTTAAATATTCTCTTTGGCGCGCCTGGAGGGACTCGAACCCCCAACCTACGGCTTAGAAGGCCGTTGCTCTATCCTGCTGAGCTACAGGCGCACAGGTTGCATAAATATCATTAATTTGCTGTTATGTCAAACAGTTAGAGATTTTTTACCGGCACAAGCGCCTGATACAGGGAAACATATTGTTCGGTTACCGATTCCAAAGAGAATTTTTCTACCGCAGTTTTTCGAGCTTGCACGCCGAGTGCCTTTGCCAAGTCTTTATCCTGTAAAATTTTCTTCATCGCCTGATACAGTTGCCCCGCATTGTCCGGCTCTACCAGGATGCCGTTGACGCCATCCTGCACCAGGTCAACAGTGCCGCCGACCCGTGTCGCGACAACCGGGAGGCCGCAGGCCATAGCCTCAAGCAGCACATTGGAGAGCCCTTCGGAGAATGACGGGAGCACAAACAGGGTGGCCTGCTGCAGATACGGCCTGATATCCGCTGTTTCGCCGCAAAAACGTATCGAATCCGCGCGGCCTGTATCACGGGCAAGCTTTGTCAATTTCTCCCTGTCAGGCCCGTCGCCGATAATGGCGAGATGGGCTGCGACGCCCGCATCGCTTAGCTGCTTAAATGCCTCAAGCAGGACATGTACGCCCTTCATGCGGTCTAACCTCCCGACAAAGACGACAGTTAACGGCCCTTCTGCGCGCGGCAGCGGCTTGAAATAGCTGCTGTCCACGCCGTTCGGTATCTGCAGCACCTGTTCCGGCAGAAAGCCCGCCTGCAATGCTTCCCTGGCTGATTGTGAACACACGCAGATGAGCCGGTCGGCCCGGGGGGTCTGGCGCAGCAGAAAGCCTCCACCGAAAAGGTTTTTCATCATCCTGAAATCACTGATCGGGCCGGTTGCGCCGACTTTTATAATCACCTTTTTTTTGAAAAGTGCTTTCATCAGTATGGCGGCAAGGGAGTGAAAGCCCTGCAGCAGGTGGCAGTGGATAATATCGTAGCTCCGGCGCTTCTTCAGAAGAAACCACAGGACGGAGAAGAGGTACGTGAGCGCAAACCATTTTCCCCAGGGGAGGGTCCTGATCGCCCGATAGACCGGTACGCCCCGGACTGTTTCATGTGCAGGAAGCCCCTTGAACTTCCTGGTAAGAACGAAAACCTGTACGCCGCGCCGGGCCAATTGTTCGGCAAGCTGCAGGGCCTGCTGCTCTGCTCCCCCAAGATGGGGATAGAAAAAAGAAATAATTATTAAGACGCGCGGCTGCATTTCAGATCCTTAAGCCTTTGCCTGCTTCTGTTTTACCGAGAAAACAATAACACCGATGACCGCAACAAGCCCGATCAGTTTGCCGGCAAGGCGCTCTACCTGCATCTCTGCCCCGCTTGCTATGGGCCGGAACTGGTGAATGACCATCAACACTCGTGGAAGCATAGGCTGCCTGCCGGGGGTGATAATGTTTCATCGATAAACATGAGGTGCCACAGCTCAAGCATGAGCAGGTTCCAGATCAGGTACTGCCACTGCTCCCCCCGCTGGTGGCGCTGCAGCATCTGCTCAACATAGTCTCTTTTGAAATAGCCCCGCTCAAGAGCCCGCTTGCTGAGCAGGGTGTCAAAAGCCATATCCTTCAGCTCGTGGCGAAACCAGTGGTCCAGGGGAACGCCGAAGCCCATCTTGGGGCGATATATAAGATCGCGCGGCAGGTAGGGCTCAACCGCCTTTTTTAAAATATATTTCCCTTCCCGGCCATCTTTCAGCTTGAGGTCTGACGGTATCCGGGCCGCGAATTCCATAAACGTGTGGTCAAGAAACGGGGAGCGGGCTTCCAGCGAATAGGCCATGGAGGCAATGTCCACCTTGGGCATGAGCGTGTCCGGCAGATACAGCCCGAAATCAAGTGACAGGGTGGCATCAAGAAAATCAGCGGCTTCTGCGGCACGGTATTTATCCAGCATGATGTCTACTGACAATGCGCGCCCGGTAAGCTTTTTCATCTCGGCAGTATAGAGCCCTCTCTTGTACAGCTCATGAAAATGGGTAATGCGGTAGTAATACAGCAGGCGCTCCTGATTGAGCGCCAGGAAGCGCCGGGCATTCTTCACCAGCCCGTCCGCCGGGCTCATGAAGGCATACAGAGAGCAGCGCTGTTTCAGCCAGCGCTTCAGTAAATAGGCCGGGCCGGGCTGAAGCGCATTGTCGCCGGTATTGGTGTAGCGCGGATAGCCGGCAAAGTTTTCATCTCCGCCGTCGCCGTTCAGTATGACCGTCACGTGCTGCCGCGCCAGCTTGCTCACATAAAAAGTGGGGATTGCGGAGGAATCGGCAAACGGCTCATTGTAGTGCCAGACCAGCTCGGGGAAGATGGCCTGTGCCTCGGGTTTGACAATAAATTCATGGTGGTCTGTGTGGTAGCGCTCAGCCACCATGCGCGCGTAGGGCAGCTCATTATATTCATCATGCTCAAAGCCGATGGAAAACGTTTTGACCGGCTGGTTCATGAGCCCGGCCATCAGGGCGGTGATGATGGAGGAATCTATGCCCCCTGAAAGAAATGCGCCCAGAGGCACATCGCTCATCAGGCGGACTTTTACTGCTTCGCGCAGGCGCTCAATGATTTCTTCCTGCAGGCCGGCCAGCGCTTTTTCATCCGGCACTGATAGTTTATCAGCATAGGACAGCTTCCAGTAGCAGGCTGGCTGTTCACCGCCATTTCTGATCAGCAGGCAGTGGGCCGGGGGAAGTTTTTTGACCCCCTTGAATGCGCAATACGGCGCGGGAACGGATTGATAGCTTAAGTAGTGGTGCACTGCTTCAATATCAACCTCCCTGGTGAAGGCAGGGTCCTGAAGAATTGCTTTGATCTCAGAGGCAAACATGACGCGGTCGGGAAGGTCGGCATAAAACAGCGGTTTCTTTCCCACCCGGTCCCTGGCCAGAAACAGGGTTTTAGCAGTGTCGTCCCACACGGCAAAGGCAAACATTCCGCGCAAACGCTTCACGCAGGCTGCTCCTTCCTCTTCCCAGAGATGCACAATAACCTCGGTATCAGTGCGGGAGCGGAACTGGTGGCCCCTGGCGAGGAGGTACTCTTTTATTTCAGGAAAATTATAAATTTCCCCGTTGAAGGTGACCCATACCGTTTGATTCTCGTTGGGCATGGGCTGGTTGCCGAGGGGGCTCAGGTCAATGATTGAAAGGCGGGTGTGCCCGAGGCCGGCATTTTTATTAGTCCAGATCCCGTTATAATCAGGGCCGCGATGATTGAGAACGCGGCCCATTTTTCTCAGCAGGTCGGCTTCAACCGTGCGCTCAGGATTCTTATAGACGATTCCATAAATGCCGCACATAATGATAGATGTAGTAACCTATGTTCTTTTCTTTTTAAACAGATACTCAATATTTGCTTCGCCGGTTTTGACCTTCATGCGCTCAAGCCCCAGCGTGCCCTCGCAAAAAGCGCACATCTCCTCCAGCGTCGCCGGCTCATAGGGCCACCCTCCCAGCCAGTCCTTAACATCGGTCCAGAATTCCATGCCCCGGCTCGTTTTATAATTGCTGATATACATGATGGACTTCCTGATGCGGCTGGGTGATGCGGTCCTGAAAAATGTGCGCCACACATAGGAAAGCTCCATGAGCTTTTTGCCGGGCCGGCCGGTGCGATTATATTTTTTCTTAATGTCTGTCCAGTAGGGCGTATCAGGGGTTTTGTCATAGATGGCGATATAAAAAATGCTGCCGGGTTTCAGAAACGTGGCAGCATTGCTGACTGCCCGCCAGAGATTCCCCGTATGATGAAGCACACCCCATGAATAGACGATATCGGCAGGCTCAAATGCGCGGATAAAATTGTCATCCAGTATTGAGCCCTGGGCAATCTGCCAGTTCGCCGGGCTTCCGTACATCTGGTGGATCTTTTTTGTGGTGGCAACAGAATAGGGGTCAACATCAAAACTGACAATGCGCTGCGCCGCGGATTTAAAGGCCGCCAGGGAGTGAATGCCGCTGCCGCTGCCGATATCCAGGAAATGCTTTCCCTCTAAATCCTTGATCTCCAGGAAGTTAAGGAGATGCTGCCGCGCTATTTCAATGCGCTCTTCGGAAAAGTTCGCGCTGACGAACTGCTCCCAGTTTTTTCCGAATGAAAACGTTACTTTTTCTTCTGCCACCGTCTGCGTCTACCCGCCCCGTTTATGGTTTTTTGCTTCATTGCCGCTTGCGCAGCAATCGTGATATTTTCATAAGCCACGACTGCTGGATGGCTTGCGCCAGGCGAAATATTTCACTTGCCATGACGTCCTGATACTGCTGCTGCGCCGCAGCGGGGTTCTCCCGCAGCATTGTCTACTCCATGGCCCCGGTAACGTGCTTCACGTAGTGCTGTATAACGGTTCCCAGGGAATAGGTGGTGACCGCGGCCTCGCGCGCCTTGCGCGCAAGCTCCCGGTGAAGCGCACTATCAGCCAGCAGCCGCTTGATCGCCGCGGTAAGGGCCGGGACATCGTCCGGCGGAACGAGTATGCCGTGCGCACCGATCCAGTATCCCCCCGGCTCAGGGCGCTGCTGCTCTGGCAGGCCGATGACATCAGTGATACCCCCCACGCGTGAGGCGACAACAGGCACTCCGCACGCCATTGCTTCAAGCAGAACCAGCGGCATCCCTTCGGAATATGACGGCATAACGATCAGATATGAGCGCTGATAATAGGGGACAACAGCGTGCGCATCTGGTATCTCCCCGATAAACGTAATGCGGTCATTCAGCCCGCGGGCAAGCACCAGTTCCTCCAGGGAAGACCTCTGTTCACCGCCGCCCACCACAAATGCTTTGAACTCCGGGTTGGTTTGCCGCAACAGTGTCAGCCCCTCGATAAAGAGCTCAACGCCTTTACCTCTTGTAAGCCTTCCGATATAGCTTATAATCGGGATGTCTTCGTCTTTCAAATGAGCCGCAGGGGAAAATGTTTCCGTATCGACCGAGTTGGGAATCCGAAAAACTTTTTTCACCGGAAACCCTCGGGCCAGCAGTTCCTCCTCAATTTGCCGGCTGATTGCAATAATCCCGTCAGCCCGGCAGGCACACCTGATGGTGAGCGCTCCCCACGAAAGCTGTGCGGCTTTCAAGAGGTCTCCGGTTCCCCCCCCTGATTCCAAGCGTACCAGGACCCTCTTTCCGGTTAAAAACCTGAAAAGAACCGCTGGGGCAATATAGAGGTAGAGCCCGAAACAGCACATGACATCAAAGTTTTTTCGGTACCGGAAAAGAAGAATAAGAACCGAAAGCATGTAGCTCAGCTCATACCAGTGCCAGCCGCGTATTTTTCGGTACACCGGAACGCCATCGATAAGCTCGTAGGCGGGGAGGTCTTCCCGGTATTGCGTCAACACAGAGACCTCATGTCCCGTCTTTTTAAGCTGTTTTGCAATCTTGCGGCACTCCTGCTCCGCCCCCCCGATAGAAGGATAAAACTGGGCGATAATCATCATTATTTTTGGTTTGGCTGTATCCACACCGACAGACTCAAAATATTTTTTACTGAATTGTTACTGCTGTACAAGACCGTTGTAGAGATTCCGCATTTTTTCTGCTATCACCTGCCAGTCAAACTGCTGCGCCACACTCCGTGCTCCCCGGGACATCTCTTCCAGACGCTGTTTGTCGGTGATAAGGGCAAGTACTGCATCCGCCATCCCCTGAACATCATCCGGGTCAACTAAAACAGCACACGTTTTATTTACATACAGGCCAAGCCCGCCCACCCGGGTTGCTACGACAGGCAGGCCGCAGGCCATCGCCTCGAGAACGGCGTTATTTGCGGTGCAGTCATGCATCGGCATGAGAAGCACATCGGCAGCGCCATACAGGCCAAGCAGCTCATCTTCGGAAATTGATGAATAAAGGCTGACATTGCGCAGGCCTGCGAAATGAGCAAACTGGTCCTTAAAGGTTATGATGGAAAAAAAGATGTTTTGTTCCTGGCTGCAGATGTTCTCGATCACTGCCCGCAGCATCTTAAAATTGCGCAGGTGAACGCCCACAAAAATACAGCGCCGGGGCCGGCCTGCAGTAGCTGCTTTTGGATGAAAGAATTCCGTATCAACCCCGTGCGGGATGAGGTGCACCTTGCCGGGGTCAATAATAGTTTTAAACAGTTCTTCCTGATTCGGGGCCACAATAACAGCAGCGTCAAGCGTCTTGAGGTGACGCCTTCCACGGGTTATGTTTAGAAATTTTTCCGGCGGCATGTGAAATGACGCGACTATTTTATTGCCCTTCCGCGGATTCAGGTAGCCCGCGTAATGAAACGAGTCTTCACCGTACAAAAAGTGAAAAACCTGGCCGGACGCATATAAAAAGTCCGGGATTTGCTGCAGCTCCATCTTCAGGGCTGTGGAGTTGTACCAGTTACCGGCGGTTCGTCGCAGGTTAGCAAGCACCCGCTCCGGTAGCCGGTCGAGCACCCGGCGGAAACGGTTAGGCTGAACGACCCGGCTTTCAATATAGCGTGTCAGCTGATCATAGCCGGAGTGAGTAGCATGGTGTGACACCCGGTTAACTATGTAGCGTATTGCGGGTGCAGCCTGTTTCATTTCTGGTAGAGCCTCAGCCTTTGTTTCAGTTTTCCTGCGATAAAAAATAGTGTGAACAGGTCCTCTGCACTGAGCCTGGTTTCCTTTACAAAAATATGCCGGATTGACCCTTTGAGCGTCCCTGCCAGATCGCGCATTTCTCTACGCCAGGCATGATGTTGTCGCACACCCGTTTTCTGCTCTACCATAACATTTGATTTGCCCTGGGCATAGGCTCGTTTCAGCAGGTACTTTTTACTCATCCGTTCCGGAAGAACCGTGTGGTGCACAACAGCCTGCGGAGCATAGTACACCTGTTTCCCTCTCTGCTCTATCAGGCGGCACAGATACACTTCTTCGCTCGAGAGCAGGCGCGCGCGGGTTCGGCCAAGCGCCTCATTAAATCCGCCAAGTTCCAGAAACAGTGCCCTGGGGACCGAAAAATTCCCTCCAAACGGTGTTTTCGGATAGCGAAGCGCCTGTATTTCGTCTCCATAGTCAAGCGCCCCGTAGCTTTGCTCAAGATTAGGTGAGAGCCAGGCGGGTTTCTCAACAGGCCACGTTAGTTTGATTTTTCCGCCCACAACACCGGCATCAGGGAACTGCCGGTAAACGCTCATAAGACCCTGCAGCCAGCCCTTATCAGCGATGGCATCATCATCCGTGAACGCTACAATTGAGCCACGGGCTTCCTGCGCACCACGGTTCCGGGCAAACGAAAGCCCCTGCTTTAATTCTTTTACATAGCGGATGACCGGCTCAGACCTGTTGCAGTATGATGCCGCCAGTTCCGGGGTCTTGTCATGGGAATTATTATCGACGATGATAATTTCAAATGAATCTGCCGGCAGGTCCTGACATATCAGACTGTCAAGAGCCGCTTTGAGGTATGCACATCTATTATAGGCAGCTATGACTACCGAGATTGTGGTTGGGGCCATAGGGTAACTCAATGAATTATGAATATGTGCGGCAGGAGCCGTTTCCTGGCTGCATGAATTTTCTCGGACAGCTTTTTTCCGAGGAACGATTTTATATACGGCACAATCAGCCGTACGGGCACCGTCGGAAAGGCGAACCTGCATGCGCTGCTGACACATCTTCGAAACTGTTTCATATTACCCTGGTGATAATATTCCCAGGCAAGCTGAAGGTACTGAGCTGTATATGCTTTTTTTTTATCCTGCCTGTTATGGCACTGATCTCCGCTCGTCCAGAACTGACTGAACACGGCAAACACGGCACGCTCTTTTTGCTGCGCGTCAGCTCCATGGATGAATAGTTTCTGTGTCGGACCGTGGGTCAGGGCCAGATGTAACAGCCGTTTGAAGGAATCGTGATCTCCGTTTCGGTAGTAGTTCCATGCCAGATTGACGCAATTGTTACTGTAGCTTCTGTGCATGAGGTTCCCCTCAAGCTGGTTTTCCTGCCAGTGATCCTCTAAAATCCTCATCACTGCCTGCTCCATCGCCCGGCCGTTTTGAGATAAACCCTGGTCATGAGTAACGTATTGAACGAGCGGATCTTCAACAAAGTCAACCTTGTATTTTCTGCTTATGCGAAGCCAATATTCATAATCTTCTGCCGGCGAATATCTGCCCTGGAAAAAACCAATCTGTTCTACACACTCTCTTTTGATGACAACGGAAGATGCTCCCATTTGATTCCCAAGCACAAGATCATAATAAATCATGCCCTTACAGGCCGGCTTAACCTGCCCTAATATTTCTCCCTGCATATCAAGAGTTGTGTATCCACAATAGACTAACCCGACATCAGTATCCGACTGAAATATGTTCATCTGCGCATCAAGTTTAGCCGGCATCCAGGTGTCATCACTATCTAAAAAAGCAATATACTCGCCCCGCGACTCTTGTATGCCTGCGTTGCGTGCACCCGCCACTCCCCTGTTTTCCTGGTAGAAGTATCGTATCTTATCCCGGTATTTTTGAACCAGCAGTTCCTGTGTATTATCACTGCTTCCATCATCAATGACAATTATTTCTATATCCTTATACGTTTGATTAAGAGCACTATCTATGGCTTTGCAAACCATAAATTTTCTATTGAAGGTAGGGATTATAATACTGACTATTGACATGTTAATTCAGGAGCATCGAAACTGTACTCATTCTTATCTTATAATGGAAGTGCTGCTTTTCGCGCACAGCACGGGGCATTCCGGTAATTACTATTGACGTATTATTTCGTACCAATTTATCCCCCCTCAAGGGTGCGCATCACTTTATCAAAATTTTCAGACAAGTCGTCTGCCACCAGCTCTTCAAAAAATAGTGCATACGCAAATTCTAAAGCTTGTTCTTGTATTCGACTGCGGAGTGAAGTGTCCATGGATGATATACAGGCATCAGAAATTACACTCTTGAAAGCCGAAGGATGAGATATATCCCAAGTAAATCCTTTATGTCCATAAAATGCTTCTCCAACAGTTACTACCGGTTTCCCCAGCATGGCCATTTCAAGCCCTGCTTGTGAAACTTCAGTTATTCCGACTCTCGCTACATCCATAAGGGTATAGGTATTATAAACCTTTTCTGCTACAATGCGGACATTTTCACGCGAAAAATATCCGCGTCGCTCCAATTCCTGTTTTGTCTCATTGTTAAATTTAAAACCGCCCGGTGAAAATCCCCCAGCTTCTTTAGGATGCAGCCGGACCACCAAAATCCAATCCTTCAAGTCAGCTGCAAAGAGGTCAATCACATCGGCAATGAAATCAACAGAATCGTTATATAAGGGAGAGTCATAGATGACTGAGGTGTCATTTCTTACATGTGCCAGCAGCAGGGCAATGGGTTTTTCAACAGGAAGGCAAAGCTGTTGCCTGATTTTTTCATGATCATCTATGCCGCCGGTTCTATGCTGGTCAGTTTTCTGGGAAATCTCGCTCCGCCAGGTATCTAATGCCTTTTGGCGCTGTTCTGCGGTAAATATACGTGTCTCCAGGAGTTCGCGCCCGCATTTTGCTAAACGATGCCGATTGATGATCATCCCGGTTGTGTTATCAAAAAAAAGATAACCGGGGCGTAAAGAATTAGTGCCTAAAGCAATTGCCCGGACATTGCAGAACCGTGCCGTTTCAACAATGGCCCTGCTGAAAGCACGCGCTCCCTCGTATACTATTACCGCCTTGGGTTGCACGCGCTTAAAAAAATCAGGGAGGCATTTAATAACACAGAGAATTTCAGCAAGGATTTCTGTTGCTTTTTCCAGATGAGATTCATTCATCTGCTTTTCATGGGCAAGATTCAGGTTCACGATAATGTCACCCTTTGCAATCTGCCACAGGTTGAACCCATGGTAATGTGCATGCATGAGATTATCAACTGATCGTATCTGTCCTGCCAAGTAGTTTTTTGCCCAGAGCAAATCCTGTTGCGATATGATGTCATCTTTCTCAATATGCATAAGGCAGTATTTCTTATTGAATTTTGCATGGTGCGACAACCTCGTGAGAAAAAGCTTGAAATCCCACTGGTACCAGTCCATTTCAAGGACGATATCCCGCCTTTCAAGACGGGCGATAATTTTTCTTAACCTGCAGAATAAGGGGGACATTTTAAAAGCACTCGTCCGGTTAGGGTGATTTCCAGTCTTTCCTTTTATTTTTGATGCAGGCCGAAAAGCTTCACAGCTGCAGTGACCTATTGAGAGGGGGGCAATATAGTTCCCCTGGTAATTTTAGGTGTGTCCTCGGCATCCGCTGCATCATCAAATGAACTACAGAACAGGGATAACGTTAAAGGTTTATAAATTTTTCTCTCTAAGCCATGCATAGATTACTTCCCCTGCCATTGGTTCCAGGGCTTTGTAGGTTTGCGCTATTTTTTTCCTTATTTCTTGCTGGTTGTCAAAGAGATACCGCATTTTTTCTATTATCTCTGCTCCTAAATGTTCCGGGGCGCACTGTATAAGGCAGTTTTCCATATCAAAGATTTTTAATGCCCCCTTGTTTTTATGAAAATAGTAATCATCAAAAGCCATCGCTATCGTTGGAACACTGCCGCCCATCGCAAATATTATCGGATGATGTTTCATGGTGAGACAAAACGCAGCGCAACGGATTGTGTCAATTGCTGCATCAATATCGTACCCATGAGCAATGGTTGCCGATGGTTGCTGCATGAATCGCGCAGCTTCATGTATTGCCGCCTCATCCGAACTGGACATGGGAATAAAAGCAACCTGCACATCGAGGGATGCGCTGATGCTGTCAAGTGCACCGGCAATTTGCTGCATAATATCACGGGAACTGTCAGGAGGCTGCCCCCAATAGTGTACATTGACTGCAATATAGGGCTTCGTAAAACTGAAGCCATTATTTGCCGACACAACGCGCGGAATGACTTTTGAGGCAACTTTATAATACAGAGCATCATCGAAGGTGCTTTTAAATTTTGATGGCGGTACGCCGATTTGCTCAAGTGCTTTGCCGGAATCTTCCGGATCTCTGAGATAAATGCGCTGGGCTTTTTTAAATCCCCATCGTGATAGACTTCTGCTGGTGCGGTCTTTGAAGACACCTATGGTCTGGCCGGAAAGAATGGTCGGCACACCAAGCAGATCGGCCAGTCGCATGAGCAGCATATGGTCCCAAAGGCGAGACAGCGTCATTCCTGTCAAATAGCCTCCGCCGGATAAAAACAGCACGTCAGCATTATGCAGTTCATCGAGCAAACGCGCCTGACGCGCAGTAACTCCAAAGACCGGAAGGCCTGCCCGCATCAGTCGCGCATTAAAGAGCAAAAGAGCAGCTACGGGGAAAAATAGTTTTTTAAACAATTTTTCATTGCCAAAATAACTTTTATCTCCCCACCCAAAAAAAGCAGTGCGTGGAGCAAGCTCAGCAGAAACCTGCGGGTGGGTTTTCTGCGTGTACGATACATCAGGCGTCAGCACCGTAATCCGGGCACCAGGTGCAGCCTTTTTCCAGTGCTGAATATTTGCGGCAAGCTGTGCTTCATCCCCAATATTTCCATAGCCGTAGCCCCCGGCAATAAGCACTTTAAGTGATAGCTTCCCTTCAGCGCGGTATTTTTGCGGAGGCAAAAGAGCCAAAAAACGAAATAAAATTTTTAGAGCTGTTTTAAGAATTAGCCAGAGCTGGCGCAGCGAACGATAGATAAAGTTTATGGTTTCCTTCGCCAGAGAGTATCCATGCTTATGGAAATTACTGAAAAAAATCAGGCTGTTGACCGGGACAGCGCCAAAACGGGTGAAGCAGAACCGCGATACTTTGATGAGCCCTAAGAGCCGGAAATATTCCAATGAATGTCGACTAATTAATCGACGATTTTTTAACCCGATTTGGTTGTTTTTATTCACCTCATGCCAGATAGCCTTTTTCCTGGCAATCCTATCCTTTATCGCTCTATGTTTAAATACCGCTGTGCCTGGCTGTGAATTATACACCTCGTCTTCATTGCAGGGCTCAAGACTTAAAATTGATTCATGATGAAGTTTCTCCAGTATGGGTAAAAGCATGCGGTTCCTGACAACAAGCAAGGATATTCCCCGGGGGTCCTTGCTGAGGCGCCCCCATGCATCTTTTACGGAAAGATCTGCATCAGCTCCATAAAAATCAGGGCAATAGAGACAGCTTTCAAGGGCGAAAAAATAATTGCGCCACATCGAAGTAAATGGGGCAAGAAACCTGTTTTTTCGGATTTCGCGGTCAGCGAGTTTGAAAAAGATATTAAAGTTATCGGCGTCAGGTATGTTGAGCTTATCCCGCAGGTTAACAAAAAAACGTTCTCCCCTCGTGATGCCCTGTTGCCGTGCCAGTTGGTCGATGAATGCCCCTGTCACATTGTGGCTGCATGCAAGGGCAATGGAAAATTTTATTTTTTCTCGCAATGAACGGGGAAGCAGTTTTATTCCGCGGACCACGCAGGGCACACCGACTAATACATACGAGCCCTCACGGTTTTTTATGTGTTTCAGAGCATCGTGATAGGTGAGGGGGTGATAATGCGAACTTCGACAGCTTGTTATCTGCTCGGCTGTGGTAATAACATCGAGGCTATAGTGGGGGTTTCCGATGCTGGCGCACAGAGGGGTTGAGCACAGAACACCATCTATATCATGCGATTTAAGAAGATGGGTCAGAAGCAGCGAGACAACACCACCCGAGGCGCTTTTCATGCGGCTGTCTGCATTGAGGTCAAAGCTTATGAAGTAATTGGCGTTTTTTAAACCAAACTTCTCCCCTTCCACCGCTGCCTTCCCGGCATACTCTGCGATTACTTCAGGTGATTGAGGACATACTTCATAGCACTTGCCGCATTGCGTACAGCCCGCAGCTGAAACAACAGGGTTCCATATGCCGCAGGATTTCCACTCCATGGCAATGTTATCATCTGGGCACGATGCGGTGCATAGTCCGCAGCCGGTACAAAGATTGTTTTTTATAATTTCTTTTATTGTGAAGGGCATTCTTTTTTTCTAATAACAGCAACGAGGTGGGTGCCACCATGGATTTTTGCACAAAAATAGGTGCCAAATAAATCGAAAGCTTTGCTCCAAAATGAAGCTGGCCGGTAGTATGGTGAAAATGTCGTATCAGTTAAAGGACGGGTTATAATTGTGGATATATATTTTTTATTATCAATGATATTCTGGATGCCCTTTTGAGTTATTGCCCATAGATGCCTTGGCGGATCTATACCATGCAGCATATCGCCGAATATCAGCCGTTGAACCACTTTTGATTTAGCCATATGGCTTGATCGACTAATTGTATTGATTCTCATGGCTATATTGGATTGAGGATGTGCAAGATATTCAAGGGAGTTACCATTTGGGCACATCAAAAGCAGTAAGCCGTTTTCTGAAAGAGCCGTTAAGATTTTCGTGATAAAGAAAGTAGGGTTCGGCAAATGCTCAATGACATGCCGGCACATTATAAAGTCATATTTTTTTTTGCCATAGCATAACTGTGTTGCATCTCCATGCAACACCGTGTCGATCCCGCTGCTCTTTGCAAACGTGCATGCTTTTTCTTCAAGGTCAACATAGGTGCTTTCCCCGCAGTAAAGTTCCTTAAATGCTTTTGCATAGAATCCGCCACCACCTCCCACATCAAGCATCGCATGATTTTTGTTTGGATGGAATCCCAATAGCGGGAAAAGTCTTTTTGCGCTTGCAAGTACCGGCTGATAATAGTTCGGGCTGGCAGAAAATAAAAAACCGGAATAAAATTTTTTCAATGTGTCTTCCCTTGGCATCGGATAGGCTTGTCCTGTGCCACAGGACAAACACTTATAGATGCTGTAGCTATTCATTTTATAGACAAAGCGGCAGACGTCTTTACAGAACGGGCAGCATACTTTATGGGATATTATTGTTGTATCTGCTTCCATACAGCGTTAAATTGAATGGGCGCGCCGCCCTGAAAATCTCCCTTTATGATTACTTTCCTTGCACCAAACATCCATAAGAGATGCTTCATGTTGCTTTTATCAAAAATTATCACATTCATGTAATATGTTCCAGGGTTTAGCGTCAGGTTCTGAATAGTAACGCTCACCGTGCTTCGTTTTCCGCTGTTTGTTAATATGGTATTATTATATTTCGAATGACACTGAGCGATGAGGTTTGTGTCGGCGGTCATAAAAGTTATTGATACAAGAAATTCCTCATAGTTTCCCGCAACCTGAACGTCAAACATGATGCACATACCCTCAGTGTACATGAAGGTATCAGTTGCCATATTGTGCGCATTAAGGAGCCTGAGGTTTTCAATGTGCGCATCGCCTGTTCCTGCAATGGTCAGCTGGGTATCCGGGAACAAGCTATTATATTGTTCGATGCCGTGCGAAGGGTCGGATATTGATAGGGCGTTCCCATGATCCAGCACGAGCACTTTTGTGCACAGCTTTGCGATCTGGGGCATGTGGTGGGAAACAAAGACAACCGTGCAATTTTTCATTTTCTCGGCTATTTTCACATAACACTTCGCCCGAAATCCAACGTCTCCGACCGCCAGCACTTCGTCTATGAGCAGGACATCTGGCTCCATGTGGGCAGCCACGGCAAAACCCAGCCGAACGTACATGCCGGAACTGTAATGTTTAACCGGAGTATCAATAAAATCAGCCAGTTCAGAGAACGCTACAATTGCATCAAATTTTTGCTCTATCTCTTTTTTGCTGAAGCCAAGTATTGAACCATTAATATAAATATTTTCCCGTCCCGTCAGCATGGGGTGAAAGCCTGCGCCCAACTCAATGAGGGCTCCGACGCGACCTTTAATTTCTATTGAGCCCCTATCAGGCATTAAAATTCCATTGAGCATTTTAAGAAGGGTGCTTTTACCGGAACCATTCGGGCCAATCAATCCAATGCACTCTCCCCGCCGCAATTCAAACGAAACACCATCAACAGCCCAAAATTCGCCTGGTCGCAGATTAGTTTCTTTTGCATCAAGACTTAATACATTTTTTATAATATCCTCAACTCCATACAGCATAGATCGTTTAAGGCTTTTGCAGAATTTTTTTGATACTCCTCCTGCTTTAACCAGTATTTCGGACATGATGTTATATCCTCTCGGCAATCTTTGGCTCAACCAAATGGAAAATTCGCCACCCAACAAGCACGGTAACCAGACTGAATATGACTGCATAAAAATAGCCTGCCGGGTCAGAGATATAGCCCTTTGCTGAAAGATCCTGCGCTGCGATCAAAAAGCCACTTACAGGGTTTACATAATTAATCCAGAAGTTAAGCGGCCACGCTGTAGGAGGTGGATAAATGACCGGACTGGCAAACATTGCGACACTCAGCACAATAAGCAGTACGCTGCCGATGTCTCTGATAATGGCGTTAAACATCGCCACTAACAGACCAAGGCCAAAAATTAAAAATAAGAGGGGTATAATAATGACCGGAACGAAAATTATAGCAGGCTTGGGAACGAAACCGACCCAAAAAAATATTATTATGAGTAGCGGGATGCGTATAATAAAATCAAAAATGGTCTGACCAAGTGCGGAAAGTATCAGGACTTCTTTGGGAAAATTTATTTTTGCAAGCAGTGACTCTGATGATATCAAGCTATTTGCGGCAGAAGTGAGGCCCTGGGAAAAAAGCAGCCACACCATCTGTCCGATAAAAACGTAAGCCGGGTATGGCAGCGTGGTATCTCCTATGGGGATAATCTTGTTATTCTTTACCACAACGAAAATACCCATGATAAATAAAGGGGTAAGAAACGACCATAAAACACCGAGCACGGATTGCCGGTACCGGGCAGAAATATCCCGAACTATCAGCCGCCATATAAGCTCACGATATTCTATCAGCTCATTAACCATGTCTGACCAGGCACGGATTCCCGTTTTTTTGATGTAGTTGGGTTCATATATCCGGATACGGCTGTTTTGTTCGGTTACTGGTGTTTGCATAAATTGTTATCTTTACTAATTAGTACAGGGTATATAATTATATCAATTATATCGTTTGTTTGAGATAAATTTTAAATTATATACCGATTGGAACAAATTTTTGTCCCGGCCATTTTCTGGCAGGTACCAAACCCTCCTTCAAATGCGGCTGACCAAACCTTACAAAAGTTTTATATCTCTCCAGCGATAGATTGAAATAAGCGGTATGCCTTCAAGTTGCAGAGAATATAACGGTCTATTTTTATAATAAATATTCCAGTAAACTTGGTTAAAGGACCCCTGGCGGGACAGGAGTATCAAGTACTGCGGGGTTTCCGGCGAAAACTTGAAATCAGCCCCTTGATTAGTAATGGTTATGATAATGTCGGGGGTGATAAATTTTATATCTTTTCTGATTTTTCCCTTGTCCTGTAAAAATTCAAAATAGGCCTGATTGCCGACCCACATGCTGACTGCAGCCCCCTGAGGTATATCTCTGTTTAATATCTCGAGAAACTTGCCATTGACCACATCATACCAGTATGTGGTCTCCATGCCAAGGGCATAAGCGCCCCTGACTCCGCCGACAAGCTCATTGTAGTAACAGAGCTCATAGGGGTGGATGCGCATCGTTTGATAGGCCGGGTAGAGGGTAAACATAGCCAGTGCAGCCGGGATGAGAACTTTTTTTATTCTCATCGCTGGCATCATTCGTTCGGTGAGAAAATGAAACCCTGCGCCGGAAAAATAAGCCATGAAAGGAAACAGGTAAAAAAATTGCCGCGTGCCGTCATGCACCGGTGCATTGGGCAGCATGGTAAGGAAGAGCGGGAACAGGCAGTTGATAAGCATTAAATTATTAAATCGACGGTTTGCGGTATCGCGATAAAGAGTCAGCAGCCCCAGCATAAAAGTAACCAGAGTGGTCACTGGTACGGTAATTGCGGTCATGATCCATGCATAGGTCCAGGGCGGGGAAAAAGAATAGGTTTTGCCCAGGAAAAAGGTGGGAATCCGGATGGAATCTTCCCTTGAAAGGCTGATCTGTACAAAGTTTACAATCTTTCCTATGGGATCATGCCACCATCCTGGGTTTACCAGAAGGGCCAGCAGCAGCGCCAGCGGCAGTGCGATAAGTAAATTACCCAGGCCCCGCCGTTCCTTATATAAAAGGGCCCATACCAGGAGGGGCACCGGGAGTAACAGCCCGGTAAATTTTGTGGCAATGGCACATCCCCACAGGATGCCAAACAGTATGATACCTGAGCGACGAGTTAATCCTCTCCAAAATGCGAAGACTGCCAGCAACCAGAATGTCGTGAGCGGAATTTCTGTCGCTGCAATATGGGCATGGCCAAAAAACCTTGGTAAAAACAGCAGGGACATACTGCCGCACAGCCCTGCCAGTTTGCCATAGCGGCTGTTTAAGATAAAAAAGACAGTAAGCAGCAGTACGGTGCTTAAAAAGGCCGGGGCACACCGATAGGCCACCAATTCTCCACAATAGCCTTTAAGACAGGCTAAGGAAATCCCGGCAAGAATCCTGGCGAGGGGGGGATGGGGATTGTGTGAAATATCCCACAGCCAATACTGGTCGGTAATAGTCCGGGAAAGAATGGCGCCGGGTGTGCCATGAAACAAAGCAGTACCAAGCGCACGACTCCATGCAATAATCAGCTCTGAAGACTTGAAATAATATACTTCATCCCAGGTCCACCCTATATCATGAGCGGTCAGGATAATAACAAACAGGGAGAAGATGCCAATTACCAGGCCCAGGAATCCTGCCATTGCTATACTATGGGTATGCTGCGGGGCAGTGTTTTTTTCCATTGAGGGGGTTCTTCCTGAATGTGCGGTTTATATGATAGATTTTCTCCGGAATACAAACAATACATTTTTTGACCGCGGTACATAGTTGTTTACTTCATGGTCCCACCGGTAAATGGTTTGATCATCTTGTATATCTGCTATGCCCACTAATGTATATGCCTTAATATACTCTGTCGCCCACTTAAATATCAGTTTCTCTGAATTATCGCGGTTAAGCCAGGAAGCAGACACATTGACAAAAACTATATACGCGGGTTTTGCATTCTCGATTTCTGCTATCATTTCCTTTTGCATGCTAAGCGCAAATTGATGATCTTCCATCAGCCCATAGGTGTAAATATAACCGGTAGCGGCGGGCCTTTTTGCATAAAAATAGATTTGCGGTTCGGAACCAAGCACCGCAATCCGATCTGTGGGAGCGGTATGGTTTCTGATGTACTGTGCTATGTGCATTGATTCAGGAAATGGATTTGCCCCGTATGTCAGTCTGCATATTTCATATGGGCTGAGCTTAAATAAAAAACCCCTCTGCAGAAATAAGCCATGCAGCAAAACAGCCAGAAATAAAATGGTTGTTACCTGCCTGAGGTGCGGCCGCCCGCTGAATTTTACGGCGAAACGCTGGAAGGCCGCCACGGCGATTCCGATTGATAGCGATGCTGCAGGAAGCAGGAGCACAAAATAGTGCGAACGGAAGAACAGCCCGGAACTTACCGCAAGAAATGAACAGGTCAAAAATACTGTCATAAAAAAGAGCTGTTTTTTTGCTTCAGCATCGCACAGGATCGCGATTAATCCCATCCCTGCAATCGCCCAGAGCAGAAAAGAACCGCCGGTTATGTTTGAAAATTCGTTGCGAAAAAGCGTCAAACCGATAGAAAAAGGAACCTGGGCTCCATAGGCGGCGGCATAGGTAATCGCCCAGAACCAGAATTTTTCAAAAGTACCTGTTGCATAGGCAATGATACAGGTTAACCCGAAGGGAAGAAGCACTGCGGCTATAAAAAGGCTGGACGTCAGGACCCGATATCGCAGGGTATGGCGGGCAGTGCGCAGGTTGCGCGCGAGGTACAATAAGGCAAAGACGATAAAAAAAATACCGGGCTGCTTCACTAAAAATGCAAATCCTAACAACAGGCCGCTGAAAAAAAAGTAAATTAATTTTTCAGCTTTCAGAGCCCGGATCAGCAAAAGGATACCGCCCAGGGAAAATAAAAGCACAAAGTGAGTGGCGTGCGCAGCAGCTCCCAGCACGGTCTGACTGATAGACAGAATTGCAAAGGCAGCGCTTGCCGTTAAAGCTGCATACGAATCATAAAGACCCTTCGTCAGCAGGAAAACCAGAACAATTGTTGCACTGTTTACCAGCAGCAATCCCAGATGTATGCCCTGCACGGTTTGACCCAACCCTGCCATTATCACGGCATATGCTAAATAAGCACCCGGTAATTTCATATTGTATGATATCAAATATGGCGGTATGCCTTTGAGTATAAGCTGCCCCATATAGGCAAACTCACCCTCATCGCGCTCAAGAGGGATGCTGAGGAGCCTTGAGCGAATTACACCGGCGCATACGATTATGAGTATGAGAATCGCCCAGGCAAAATATCGGGAATAGGTACGCGGCTTATTTTCAGACAGGACTTCCATTGTTTTTTATCATACCAATAATTAGCGTGGCGCGTGACCTCATTGACAAGTCCCGTTCCATAAAACGGGCCCGTCTTTTTTCAGTGTCACAAGACCAATACATACCCCTGCCAGGGTTATTAGGGAAATAATCGCCCCGATGAAAAAAGATCGGGGCTTGAACACAAACATCACCTCATGCTCACCCCGGTCGATAAGGAGCCCCCGGAGCGTATAATTAACTTTAACAATTGGTTTTTCTTTGCCGTTAATATATGCCCGCCAGCCGGGATAAAAATTATCAGACAGCACCAGCAGTCGCGCCTCGTTGGTCTTTACCCTGAGTGAGATATCGTTGGGGCGATAGGCAACAAACTCTATGGAGCCAGCAAAGGGTTCCTGGCCCCTCGCCGCACCAGCGGGAATGGGTTCGCCACGCAGTTTTGCTAACTCAGGTTGAGCTATATAGACCATGGTAGCGGGATCAAATGACGCGTGCTTCATTTTTTCCAAAACGACTGCTTCAGTTTCAACCGGCACCAGTTGTTCGGCAAAAAATGCCCGCGGCAGGCAGCGCGGGTTCTGATAAATTTTAATTTTGTCATCCAGTACCAGCCGGTAGGGGAACCCCTCAAGTTTAAACGGGCTGATAATGTACTTAACATTGAGTAAATTTAACATCTGGGCTTCATACGTGTTTTCTGTGGACTGCTGTTTTGCTTTTGCAAAATAATCTTCAATTCGGCTCACTATTTGTAAATAGTCCTTATGTACGACATCCTGAAAGAAATTAATGGATTGTATATGATAATAAATATTTAAATTGGGGGCCAGTTCCTGCTGATACAGTTTATATAATGGCTCAAAGGGAATTGCATAATAGTGCAGGTAGCTCTGTTTATGGAGGAGTGCCGCAAGGGGTAAAATGCGAAACAGCGAGGAGTCCCGTTGTAAATAGCTAACGGTTGGGTTTTCTCTGGTAAAGAGCGATTCGTCAATATACGGTTCCTGTGGTTTGCCGACAAAAAAAAGATCAGCGAGAATCACTGCCGCGACCAGATATTTACAGAGTGACACACGTAACTTCCCCTTTCGCACCGCCCCGATAATAAGAAAAAATGTCCCGAAAAGAATGATGGCGATTGACAGGCCGTTGAACAGTTCAGTGAAGGATATTTTTTTTATCGTCTGGAAATATTCAGTTGTGGGATACATGGTGAGAAAATAGCGGTACAGCGGCTCTCTCAAGACGGTCCCCATTCCAAGAACAGCGAGCAAAACCAGGAAAAATACCGCAAGCTGTTTCAGATAGCGCTCAACCATGTCGCCCTGCTGCAGGCGTGCAAGGAGCTGCGAAGCTCCTATCCCTGCCAGTATTGAAAAGCAGAAAGCACCGGCAAAAAGAAATTTCACCGGGAATTGAATCATGTTTATAACGGGGAAATAATTATAAAAAAATTTATACAGTGGATTATATTCCCCTATGCCCAGCAGCAGAGAACATGCGAGCAGGGGAAGGATAAAATATCGTATTGTATCTTTCGAATAAAACATGCCATAGATCACAAATATAAGCGGGAAGATGCCGCAATAAAAAGTGTCCAGCCACAGTTGACCGAACCAGCGGGTCATCGGCACGGTCGCGCCAAATACATAGGGGACAAGGAGCTGTAGAAACTCGAGCGGATGGTATGACCATCGGGTGACTGTTTCGTAAGACAATCCATCGAAGCGTGTAGAATTGCTTACCAGTTCAAACATGGGGATTAGTTGCACTGACGCCAGCGCAAGGCCTGCTCCCATAGTGCACAATACCTGAAGCCAGGGCTTTATTCTCCAGCCGGAGGTTTTTACCGCACCATTGACGGCTGGCCATAACAGGGTATACAGGAATAGGCAGAGAAAGGTGGAAAAAACATAAAAGGACGCATCCCCGGCAAGTATTTGCAGGGAAATCCCTATGGCGCCAAGCAGCGACCAGTAAAATGAGCCTGTTTTCAATGCATGGTGATGCAGCAGTACAATGAGCGGAAGCCAGACAGCGGAACACAGGAAACACACATTATCCTGAATAGAGACAAGATACCCGCTGAATGAAAAAACGATCCCGGATATAAGGGCAGCGTACCAGTCATAGCCCCATGCACGCATCAGCAGGAGCACAAACAGGCCCCCCAGAAAATAATGCAGGATTATAAAATATTTATATCCGGTCTGAAACGGCAGAACATAGTACAGGAGGCTGGGAGGGTAGAAAACACAGCTCTGCACATTTGCCTGAAAGGGGACCCCTCCGGCGAGATAGGGGTCCCAGAGGGGGATCGTTCCTGACTTTATGCTCTCCGCGGCGAAGAAATGCTTGGGATTGTAAAACATATAGTTATCCCGGGCAATAAACGTCTTAGGGGAAAAGATAACGGGAGCAAAATAGATACCAGTTATAATAAAAAAAATGAGTGCGGAAATGAAATTTTTTTTCACAGCAGACTCTTTATTCCTTCCAGCATGTTTTCTCGCTAATACCAAAGGGGGGTTATGTCAGGTTAAGCTTCTATACAACAAAATATAGCGTTCGGCGACGGTGTCTAAATTAAAATGCTCTGTTACCGTTTTCTGTGCTGTAGCGCCCAGTTTGCGAGCTTTTTCTGGGTGGGATATCAAATCTAAAATCGCGCGGGTTAGATGCCCTTCGTCATCCCGATCAACCAAAAGTCCGCTGATATCGTGCTCAATAAGTTCCCTATTCCCGGAAACTCTCGTCGCAATGACCGGCAGCGCACACGCCATAGCTTCAAGAACTGAATTTGACATGCCCTCATGTAATGAGGGCATAACAAAAATATCGGCAATGTTCAGAAACACGGTCACATCCGTAACTCCCGGGACCAGGTGCACTCGTTCTTCCAGGTGGTTTTGGACGATCAGTTTCCGTATCCTGGACCGCTCAGGGCCATTACCGACAATATACAGTTTAAAGGGGATAGAGCGCGGTGTGAGCCTGGAACATGCGCGGATAAGAAAATCCACCCCCTTCTCGCGGGCAAGTCGTCCTGTATACAACAGTATTGTTTCATCATTGACTCCAATTTCCTTTCGTCGTGCCTTCCGGTTAGATGACGGTTTGAACACAGCACGATCAACTCCATTGGGAATATGAACGATTGCCTGCTGGTCATACCCTATGGTGCCAAGCTCGCGCTTCATCTCCCTGTTTAAAATCACTGTCCGTGACGCAAGCCGGCACAGAGCAAGAAAAACCCGCCCCCAGGGCGAGCGCTTGTGCCGGTTGATATCGCCCCCCCTGCCGCTTCCGGCTAAATTGAGAATGGTCGGCTTTTTGAAAAGTTTCCCGGCAAGCATTGCCAGTGCCGAGCTGTATCCCACCTGAAATGCATGAATCATATCAAAACTGGCACGGCGCTTATAAAGATGGCGCCACAGAAAACACAAAAAAATAACTCCGCCAATTATTTTAATGCGCGGTGAGGGAAGCCTGCAGACAGGAACCCCTTGTATCACTTCCTGCCGTGGCCATGAGCGGTAAAATCTGCTGGTAATAATTTCGACCTTGATTCCTCTTTGCACGAGGACAGAAGCAAGGTTCAGGGTCTGCTTCTCCCGCCCGCCGATAAAAGGATGGAAGTATCTGATGACGAAAATAATGTTAAGCGATTTTTGGCCGTTTGAACGAGTATCCAATAGCCTTTACACCCTTTCTGCGCAAGCCTTCATCTGAAAACAATTACTTCGTTGCGGCCCTGTTCACGGCGATAATTATTCCCATCAATGCCCAGAAAGCAGGAGAAACGGAGACCACGCTGAAAATAAAGCAGTCATTCAGCAGATATCCGAAGAATGCTGCTATAAACCCGCAGTAGATTATCTTCCGGGACGGATTTTGCTCAGCCCTCATGGACTTAACCAGCAACGCAAGGAAGGTCGCAATAATTGTCAGATAGGCAAAAAGGCCGATCAATCCCTGACTAATCGCCATGTCCAGATAATTATTGTGGGCTCTGTCTATAAGGCCTGAGCACTTGAACCTGCGGGCATACTCAAGATTAAATTTTTCCATGGCTATTGCGTGGGTATCAGGGCCGTAGCCCAGAAGCGGTCGCTCCTTGATCAGTGAAATGGCCATGTTCCACAGATAGAGACGGGCACTGACATCCCCCGTGCCTGGATCAAGAATCCTTTCTATTTTGCTGATTACCGTAGGGGTAACCTTGCCATCCGCAACAGGTTTTTTGAGCAGCGACTGGGCTTCCCAGGACATGGCAACAGCAATCAGTATCCCGGTTATAATAAACAGTTCTTTCTGCTTGCTCCATGCTATTTTTCCCCGCAACAGCATGGCAAGCAGCATAACGCTGCAGGCAAAACTGAACCAGCTGGCCCGGGTGAACGTCAGAATCAGGGCACAAAATGAGATTGCACATCCTGTTAAAAGGAGGTATTTTTCTCTCCGGCGGACAGCCGCGGCATAATATACTATATAAAGCGGCAAAATGAGAACAAGAAATTTGCCCAGAAAATTCGGGTTGCCGATGGTGCTTCCCGGACGATTTTCAACACCACGCAGGAGCGGAATAAAATGTTCCGTCGGATTAAAACCGAGATACTGGATGATGGCGTACAGTGAAACAAGAAACGCAGTGACAAGCAGTCCCTTTATCAGGTTATGCGCCTGTTTTTCTGTTTCAACCATAGAAGCAAAGACAAATGTGAGGGCGCCATATGAAAGAATAGTAAAAATACCCTCTTCCCTGAACATATCACCATGGATACTGAGTTTAGGATTGATTGAAGCCCAAGCGGATAAAATACTCGCAATGCCATAGGCAATGAGAGGAATGGTGAGAAGGTTACCCTTGATTGCCGGAGGCTTACGCAGAACAATCGCCCGCGCTACTGCGGCTATACACAAAACAGCTAACAGGGCATAAACTGAGTCAATTTTAGGCTTGTACCAGTAGTCAAACGCAAAGGGATTGATTATAAGAGGAACAACGGCAAAAAGAAAAAACAGACATATGCTTATTATCCGGTCGATAATCAGACCAGCGGATATGCCTGTCAGCGATTCACCTGCAAACCTTTTTTTCATACAAAACATGCCTTATTATCGGCTCATTTCTCCCATAACATAAAAAAGGCAGATGCTTTTATACCTCAAAGCCTCTGCCTTTTGTAATGTATTTTTATCTCACATTAGCTGGTAGTGTATTTCTCGATTCCGGAGGGAGATATCTCTATGGTAGAGCCGGTCAGAGCAGCAGGCACGCCGGATACGGTCACGGTAATAAGATAATTTCCTGGCTCAGTAGGATCTCCACCCTCGGCTGACTGGGACTGATAGGTAAAACCTGAAAACCCCTGTCCAACCATGGTTGGTTTCAATGTGGCGCCGTTAGCATTACAAATATCTAATAAACCAGTATCTGTCGTCTCCCAGTCAGCTATGACGCCGGGAAAAAGATTACCGGGTGATGTTGCAGCAAAGCCAGCCAGAGCCCCGCGGATGGATTCGGCTGTTCCTATTGAGGCCGCTATACGTGATTTATCGCGGTAAGCAATAAAGTTGGGGACCGCAATTGCCGCAAGGATACCAATGATCGCCACGACGATCATCAGTTCGATTAAGGTAAAACCCTTTTCATGTCTTAATTTTGAAATCATTGTTAAATCCTCCTACGTGTTAGTTGTTCATGTTTACTTGTTTAAGGGGTAAGAAGTACATTGATTATTTTGTTGTGACTATTTTTATTTTTTGTTTTACACCTCCCTTCTGTGTCTGTGGTTATTTGCTTTTTGTCTTATATTATTTTTTGTTTTCAATAGTACGCAATCTCTATGCCAAAAGCAGCTGCAAAAAACAATGATGATATTCCAAGCAGTTATAAAAATATGCGGATCACATCCCATTGCAGGCAAACAATGATATGACGATTATGGTCACTTGGTTGCCGTATTTTGTCACTTGTCAGCATGGTTCAGCTTGGCAAGCATCTGTTCAATAAGGGCTTTGTGCGGATAATCTGGGTCAATGGCCAGCACCTGCTTAAAATGATACCGAGCCTGGTTCTGCTCTTCCGGGAACAGCATGTATGCCGCAGCTATATTAAAATGGGCTTCTACATAGGACGGATTAAGGTCAAGGGCCTTTTTATACTCTTGGATGGCGTTACGCGGCTTACCGATATTGAAAAAAACAATCCCGGTATTTAAATAGATCTCAGGGGATGAAGGGCGGAGCGTGGCAGCTTTCGTCAGAAACGGCAAGGCCTTATCAAAAAGTTTTTGTTTAATATATAACAGGGCGATATTATTCAGGGCCTCATAATTTGATGCATCAAAGGAAAGGGCTGTTTCGTAATGCTTGAAAGCACCGGCAACGTCCCCCTCCTGCATATAAAAGAGCCCGAGCGCATTATGCACGTAACTGCTGTGGGGGGCTAACGGTAAGGCTGTCTGGTATTCAGCAAGAGCTTTTTGCTTATCCCCCTGATCATTATACACCAGCCCCCTGTTCAAATAAGCTTGTGCGAAGTCCGGTTTGATTTCAAGTGCTTTTCGAAACCATGCCAATGCCTTTACATAGTCACCGGTTTCCCTGCAAATCATGCCGATATTATTGCAGGTCTCTGCAGAACGCGTATTGAGGGTAAGGACTTTTTCATAGGCAGCCAGCGCCGGTGCATAGTCCTTCTTCAATGAGTAGGCAAGCCCGAGGTTGCCGTATACTTTTTCAGCCGCCGGGTTGAGCTTAAGAGCCCGGTTCAAATAGTTTATGGCGTCGTCATATTTTTTTTCTCTTATCTGAGCAGATCCCAGGTTGTTTAATGCGGTCACAGAGTTTGGCGATTTTTTTACCGTGTCACTCCATACTGATACATCATTCTGCCATATACGGTTTCTCTCCACCGTTAACAAGCTATATAGTATTACTATAAACACAGCAATTCCATACCCCAGATTCCTTTTTTTACCCTGCCCTGACGCAGCAATGCCCGCAGAGTATCGACTACACGCGACAGACAGCATGAGACAAAACCCGATGCTCGCCCCGTACAGCCGGTGCTCTAAAATCGGCACCCCCATCCATATAACACCGCTCACCGGGAGAAGATATATTAGTATCCACAACATGCCGAACGCAACTTCACGGTAAAATTTTCTCCATACTCCCCCAATAATAAAGCACACCAGAAACAGGTAACACGGGATAAACCGGGGACTTAAAAAAGCTTCTTTAAAAGGTATGGAGGGAGCTACCGTAAGATTGACGGGAAAAAAGAGCACCTTCAGATAATAGCAATACACGGCCAGTGGTGTCGTCAAGGCAGTTGCTATGCTGGCGGTTTGCAGCTCAAACCGGGAGCCCAGGTCAGTGAAAGCCAGACGCCTGAGCAGAAGAAAACAGAGCACAACGACCCCCAGAAGCCCATAGACAAATACCGTTTCACCGCGCCGCTGTCTGCTCCATGAGTCTTTCTGATAAAAGAAGTCAATCAGAGCGAGAAGCGGCACCATGACGATTGCCGTTTCCTTGGTCAGAAGGGAGCAGGCAAAACTGCAACAGGAAAGTGCATAACAGCCCGTTTTGCTGTAGGGCTCCTGTGTCTGGCGGGCCTGCAGTAAAAAAACGAGCGACAGCAAAAAAAACAACATCATAAGCGGGTCATTTCTTCCTGCTATCCAGGAAACAGCTTCGGTCTGCACCGGATGGGTGGCAAATAGCGCGGCGGTAAACACTGCGATGTTAGAAGAAAATCCGAGATTAAGGATAAACCAGCACACAAGAGCGGTGTTGAGGAGATGCAGCAGGAGATTGGTTATATGAAATCCCAGCGGATTGATCCCCCATATATAATAATCGAAAAAAAATGAAGCCCAGAGCAGCGGCCGGTAATAGGGGGTTTGCTCAAAATGAGGACTGAAAAACAGCGATGATAAATTTCCAATGTCTTCAAAATATTCAACTTGTGCGGCAATAAGCCCGCTATCATCCCAGACAAAACCGCCGTTGAGTGAATTTGCGTATACCACGACCGTGAGAGCAAGAACTGCTATAATTTTATTTGACGGATACTGGAATATTTTCACGGTATCAAAACTATATGTGATACGTTTTTATTTTTTGGGGCTGCGAAGCCGGGCCTTGGTGATATGTTTTAGGAACAGCATCAGCAGGAATGGGCAGTTCTATTGCGGCAGACAAATAATAAAGCTCGCTCCATGGCCGGTACTGCTGACAACAGAAATAGTGCCGCCAAGTTCCTCAATAATACGATACACAATCGAAAGACCGAGTCCGGTGCCACGCTCTTTTGTGGTATAAAAGGGTTCAAAAATTTTATCCTGTTCACTCTCGCCAATCCCGCATCCGCTATCCCTGACTATTATCTCTACCTTGGTTTTAGGGCTTGCACCGGGGGCAGCGGGCTTTAATGCGCGTGCTGCGGTTAAACCGCCTGCCGTATAATGAGCAGTAAGGGTTATTTCTCCACGGTCATCATTGATTGCCTGTGCTGCATTTATAAGGAGATTCCATAGCACCTGCTTGAACTGCTGGGGATCTGCCTTAAAATAGATATCTTCACTGATGTTCTGGCTGATGGTGATATTGCCCCGGCACTCAGCGCTGTTATAAAACAGCTGCAGGGTTTCCTCGACCAGGGTCTTAAACTGAATCGGCTCCTTTTTCTGTGTGTTAGGCCGGGCAAACTGGAGAAAGTTGGAGATCAGTCCATTCAGGTTGTCACTCTCGCGTAATACAATATCCATCAGGCGTTTATCACTATCGCTCAAGCTGAGATTTTTCTGCAGCACCTGAACAGAACCCCTGATGGAAGCCAGGGGATTTCGAACCTCATGGGCTATTCCTGCGGCAAGCCGCCCAATCGCAGCCAGGCGGTCCATGCGTTTCACATACTCTTCCATTTCTTTTAGCAGGGTTAAATCCTGAAATGCTAAAATGTTGCCGATCTCCTGTCCCGTTCCATCTTTAAGAATAGAAGATGAAATTCCCAGCTGCAGCACCCTGCCGTCAGCCTTGGTAAAGGGTGCTTCAAAACGTACGGGGATATTACCATCGGTTTGATTGCCGGTGATATGGTAGGGCATTGTGCTGTCGCCAAAAATCTCGGTGACATGGCGTTTATATATCTGCGCCTGGGAAAATCCCGTTATCTGTTCGGCAGCTTTGTTCAAGGTAATAATGTGCCCCTCGGTATCAAGGGTGAGCAACCCGCTATTGATGCTTTGAATAATATTTTCATTGAGCGCTTCAAGCGTTTTAATATCGATCTGCTTTTCTTTAAGCTGAAGCTTTGATTTGCGCGCCTGTTCAGAAACAAAGCTGCTGAGGAGAGCAACCAGGTAAAATGCCGTAATATTAACAATAACCGGGTATACCAGAGGTTCCTCCGAGTACCCACGCGCAATAAAGGCGGATATTTGCAGCGGATGAATAATGCCGAAATATTGAAAACTTACCAGCAGGCTGTAGCAAAAACTTGCTCCGGTAGCAGCGAGAAGGCTTCCTGAGCGGTACAGCAGGATGCTGGCAGAAATGATGGAGATACTGTACATAAAGGGAAAAATGCTATTGACGCCACCGGTTATAAAAAGCAGGGCTGTGATCAGAAGGATGTCCATCATGATCTGGAAATAGCAGAACAGTTTTAAATTGATTATCTTATAGATGAGGCTTGCATAGATAAAGGTAAGGACAAAGATCCCGGCAGTGAGACCGTACAGACAGATAAGATACGGGGCAAGATATGATTCACTGCGCTGCAGTTGGGCGATGATGGCAATTCCCAGGAAAAAAGACGCAACCATGACCCTGCACAGCATGAGCCACTGAAGCCTCTTCTGAAACTCTTCCTTTATATCTGCTGGATTTTTATTCATTGCCGAAGCTCGTCGCTGCAGGGTTAGGGTTTCAATGTCTGTTCATTAAACTTGCCTTTTTCCAGCCGGTACCGCATGGAGCGAAATGAGATTCCCAAAAGTTTAGCAGCACCCGTAATAGACCCTTTTGACAATTGTAACGCCTCGGTAATATATTGCTTTTCATAGCGTTCCAGTATCTCATCAAGCTGCACCCCTTCAGGCGGAATTAATACTTTTTTCTGATCTGCGGTTGGGAATTTTTCCTGTTCTTCTGCCTTAAATTTTGAAAGCTCCAGACTCTCCGGGAGCATGATACTGGTATTAGCCAGGGCTACTCCCTTCTCGATGATGTTTTCCAGTTCGCGCACATTGCCGGGAAAGGAATACTGCAACAGACAGTCCATGGAATAGGACGAGATTTCGGTAACCTGTTTGCCGAGTTCCCGGGCATATTTTCTGAGGAAGAAGTTAGCGAGCAGCGGTATATCATCTTTGCGTTCCCGCAGCGGTGGCATATGCAGGTGAATGACATTGAGCCGATAGTAGAGGTCCTCCCTGAAGGTGCCTTCAATAACCTTTTTTTCAAGGTCCTTATTGGTTGCAGATATTATGCGCACATCCACTTTTACTTCCTCCGTACCGCCCACCGGCATGAAGGTTTTTTCCTGCACTACTCTGAGCAGTTTTACCTGGAGAGAAAGCGGCAGTTCCCCTGCTTCATCCAGGAAAACGGTTCCCCCGTCTGCCACCTCAAAAAATCCCTTTTTATTAATAGTAGCGCCGGTGAATGCACCTTTTTTATAGCCAAACAGCTCGCTTTCAAGAAGCGCTTCGGGGATTCCTCCGCAATTTATGGGAACAAACGGCAGGGCGCTGCGCGGGCTCTGTGCGTGGATTGCCTTTGCTACCAGCTCTTTGCCGGTCCCGCTTTCTCCGGTTATGAGGACATTTGTTTTTGATGTGGCGGCCCGCGGGATGATGTCAAATATCTTTTTCATTTCCGGACTGGCGCCCAGTAAATGTTCAAACTGCGGTACCCCGTCTCCTGCGTGCGGGATTTTTGACAGCGCCCCCAATTCCCTGCCTGCTGGAGCCTGTTCTGCTCTCTGGGCAAGAGCTGCTTCAATTTTTTTCTTTACCTCTTCAACATCAAAGGGCTTGGTAATATAATCGTATGCCTCCTTTTTCATTGACTCTTTTGCCGTTTCAAATGAGGCAAAAGCGGTAATCATGAGAAAGATAGTTTCCGGGGAAAATTCCTTTACCTTGTTCAGGAGGCTGATGCCGTCCATGCGCGGCATTTTAATATCTGCGATGACCACATCAAAAGGCATTTTTTTGCAGCACGCTAAGGCTGTTTCGCCATCTGCGGCGGTCATCACCTCATATCCTTCCCGCTGCAGGTAGATCTCGAGCATTTCCCGTATTCCCTGTTCATCATCTACAATCAAAAGCCTCGGCATAATGCATATTCTCCTGTGGTTATGCGCGGTACCCGGAGGTAATACGTATAGTTTATCATCGGATTTTTTCTGTCAAACTGAAACAAATGCAGGGTACTGCTCAGAGGTTGCAAGCGTCTCTTGTATGAAACCGTAAGGGAGAAGGACTGTGTGTGCACGGGGCGTGACAGAAACAAACACCTCAGCTTTTTGCCTGAAAGACAATTGTTCCTGAAACCATAGTATATATAACGCGGCCCGTAAGTCGCCACCCGTGGAAAGGGGAATTTCTGCTTTTTGATTTGAATGAGGCAACATCAACCGTATGCTCCGCGTCCATATCGACAATGGTAATATCAGCATCAGCCCCTTCACACAGGAGGCCCTTGTCGAGAGCAAGAATTGCTGCAGGATTGACGGTCAATTTTTCCAGTGCCTGGGTGAGGCTCATAACCTGCTGTCTGACCAGGCTGAGCGTGAGCGGAAGAGCTGTTTCCAGCCCGATGATGCCAAAGGCTGCGGTGTCGTATTCCACATCTTTTTCCAGCGATGAATGGGGCGCGTGGTCACTGGCAATAACGTCAATGGTTCCGTCCCGAAGCCCTTCTTTTATAGCTTCCACATCTTTTTCCGAGCGCAGCGGCGGGTTTATTTTGGTGTTTGTATCAAACGTGCGCACCGCTTCTTCAGTTAAGGTAAAATAGTGGGGGGCTGTTTCAGCCGTTATCTTTACGCCACGTGCTTTGGCCTCCCTGATAATCTGTACCGAACCGGCAGTGCTCACATGGGCAATGTGGACCGGGTGTTTGGTCCATGCAGACAAGGCAATATCCCGAGTCACAATAATCTCCTCTGCAATGGGAGGTATCCCCCTCAGCCCCAACAATGCCGAGGTGACGCCTTCATGCATGACTCCACCGCTCGAAAGGTCATCCTCTTCGCAGTGGCAGATGACCGGCAGGGAAAAGTTTCGGGCATATTCCAGGCCGCGGCGCATTATCCCGGCATTCTTAACCGTATGCCCGTCATCTGACAGGGCAACAACGCCTGCCCCCTTAAGATCACCGATTTCCGCCAGCTCTTCTCCCTTGAGCCCCCTGGTGAGGGCACCAACCGGATAGATGTTGACGCATGCTTCCCTGCGCGCTTTTTCCAGGATAAATTCGGTAACTGCTGCGGAATCGTTTGGCGGACTGGTGTTGGCCATGCATACCAGGCTGGTAAACCCGCCGGCTGCTCCTGCACGAGAGCCGGTTTGTATGGTTTCCTTGTATTCATGTCCGGGCTCGCGCAGATGGGTGTGCATATCAATAAGGCCGGGCATAACCACAAGACCCGTAGCATCAAGCACTGAAACTTCTTCTGTGCCGGAACCTGCAGCGGGAGTTAATCCTCGTGCCAGCGCGCGGATCTTTCCCCCTTCAACCAGAATGTCTATAATGTCATCAAGTCCCGAGGCCGGATCTAACACTCGTCCGTTCTTAATAAGAAGTGCCATACGAAGTCCTTACTATATAAAAAGCTGTCAGCAGGTGCGGCATTACTTGCCTATCAGCAGGTAGAGAAGCGCCATTCTCACTGCCACGCCGTTGGTAACCTGATCCAGAATAATGGAGTACGGGCCATCTGCAACGTCAGGGGAAATCTCAACGCCACGGTTAAGAGGGCCCGGATGCATGATCAGTACATCAGGTTTTGCCCGTTGCAGTTTTTCCCTGTTTAAGCCAAAAAACCGCGCGTATTCCCGCACGGTCGGAAAAAGCCCGTGCTGCTGACGCTCAAGCTGAATTCTCAGCATCATGATAACATCTGCATCACGGATAGCTTCCCCGATATCGGGAATGAAGGATACACCTAACGCCTCAATGTGCGGGGGCACCATCGTATACGGGCCGGACAACCTCACCTCCGCCCCCATCTTCTTGAGCAGGGCTATGTTAGACCGGGCCACCCTGCTATGGGTTATATCTCCTATGATAGCCACCGTGATGCCTGCAAGCGTCTTCTTCTTTTCCCGGATGGTAAAGGCATCCAAGAGCGCCTGGGTGGGATGTTCATGTGCTCCATCGCCCGCATTAATCACCGGGACCGGCAGCGCATCAGCGAGAATTTTAGGGGCGCCGGCAGCGGCATGGCGGATAACAATGAGATCCGGATTCATGGCCTGGAGATTCCTGCCGGTGTCTTTCAGCGTCTCTCCCTTGGTCGTGCTGCTGCTAGCGGAAGAGATGTTAATAACATCAGCGCTGAGCCGTTTACCGGCAATTTCAAATGAAGTCCTGGTGCGGGTGCTTGGTTCGTAGAAAAGATTGATTACCGTTTTCCCCCGCAGGGTGGGCACCTTTTTTATGTCTCTGGTAGAAATTTCTTTCATCGATTCTGCAGTATCCAGGATGAAAAGGATTTCTTCAGGGGAAAGGTCGCGGATGGCGAGAAGATCTTTATTTCTGAGTTCCATATATTATGCCGCCTTTTTAACGATGACCTGATCTATCTGGTCATCCTCTTCCAGAAAGACTTCAATCTGCTCGTCCGAGGTAGTAGAGATCGCTTTCCCCACATAGTTCGCCTGGATCGGCAGTTCGCGATGGCCCCGATCTATGAGCACGGCCAGCTGTATGGACATAGGTCTTCCCAGGTCAATAATACCATCAAGGGCTGCACGAATGGTTCTTCCGGTGTAGAGGACATCATCGCACAGAATAATTCGTTTGCCCTTTACGGAAAATGGGATTTCGGTCTTTTTTAAGACTGGCTGCGCGTCAATTTCAGAAAGATCATCCCGATACAGGGTTATGTCAAGAGCCCCCACCGGCACCGGGACCCCGGTAATATCATGGAGCTTTTGTGAAAGACGCTGGGCAATGGCAACGCCTCTGCGGCGAATGCCAATCAGCACTAAATGTTCCATGCCCCGGCTTCTCTCCGAAATCTCATGCGCTATGCGGGTGAGAGTTCTGTTAATATCCTGTTTATCTAAAACTATTTTTGTCTGCATAGTAGCCATGGTGCCCTCAAAAAAAAGGCCTTCCCCTTAATTAAGGAAGGCCTTCTACTACGTATAGTATATAAGCAACCATATTGATTTTGTCAGGTATCTTCAGAGTTGATGTGTGCTGTTTGTAATTGGGGGCGAGGTTAGCATAGACATTGCGCAAGGTCAAGAAAAAACCGACAGGAAAAACCGCCTGAACTTTTATTCTGCCGGTGATAACAAGGAGGCGCGCAGGGAAGCAGCCGTAATCAGTATTAGCTTGAAATTCAGCAGGCTCTGTCGTATTTAATTATTATAATACGAGTGTACACCATTAATTATATAGTACAGAGAAGCTTTCTGCCTCTTCTGTCCTGCGGGAAAGCTTGCAAATGGCTGGATCGGTATTCTGTCAAGCTCCTGCGGCTTATAAATCAAATGAGCAGGCCGGTTCTAACCCGGACAAGCCGGAACCAAAGAAGATTGAATTTGGAACTCGATTCGACTGAGCTCATCGCTGGCAGGAACTCACAAAGGTAAAAACAAAATTTTCCTGATTTCTTGAGTTCCAGTTTCGAATTTTTCTTGCCAAAAAAAAACGAAAACAACAACGTAAGCGCCTGCTGCATGCACATAAAGCATCTGCATTTTCTTGAACATATTGAGATTCCGGAATTTACCGAGTGTGAATGGAACTATCCCTGCCCTTCTCTGCCCGCGGTTGAAGATGAGTTACTACGGCAGATCAGCACCTCTTCTCTGGCGGCAAGAATTAAGCCGGGAG
>Ga0209253_10000463_pt1 | contig 34986 bp, 31 predicted proteins | sample FrelakmetBRP12BR_FD_187145 | JGI IMG/M metagenome (GOLD analysis project Ga0209253, IMG submission 187145) | Freshwater lake sediment microbial communities from the University of Notre Dame, USA, for methane emissions studies - BRP12 BR (SPAdes)... | ecosystem: Environmental > Aquatic >... | reverse complement strand
CTGGCGGACCTACCGGGGACGCCCCCCGCGATGCGGGCCGTGGGGCTGGTGCGGCGGGCGATCGCGCTCGAGGCGCTGGGGCGGATCGACTCGGCGGAAGTCGCGTGGCGGCGGGCCGCGCAGGCGGTGCCGGAGATCGCGGACTGGTTTGCGCTCCACCGCGCCGAGTTGGAGAGGGACACAGTCCTCGCCTTTGCGACCGCTGCGGGCGCCCGTACGCCGGGCACGCGGGAGCGCGCGGACGTGTTCGTGGCGCAGCGCCGGGTGAACGCCGGCAACCTCGCCGGTGCCCTCGAGGTGTTCCGCCGGCTCGGGCGCTCCCTCGACATCGCGCGTGTCGAGTGGGCGCTGGGCCAGCGGCGCACAGCGCGCCTGCGCGCAGACTCCCTCCTGCTGCAGGACCCGGCCAAGCCCCACGCACTGCTCGCGGCGAACTTCCTCGTCGAGCGGTTCGACGGTCTGTCGGTACGCGAGTTGACCGGCATCGCGCGGGTCTATCGCGTGCTCAGAGACCTCTCCAGCGGGGAGCGGTACCTGCGGCGCGCCCTTGAGCGCGCCGACACGAGCGTCATGCTGTGGCTCGAGCTGGCGAGTCTCCACGCCGAGCGGAGGAATCCGCGCGCCGCACGCCTGGCGCTCGACAACGCCGAGCGGCGGGCGCGGCGGCGGGGCTCGAGTCTCGTCGCGCTCGGACGAGTGACGGTCCTCGCGGCCGTGAAGGAGTGGGACGAGGCGGACAGCGTCACCGCGCGCGCCGTCCGCACGTTCCCCGGTGACACGAATGTCGCGAAGGCCGTGATGCTGATGGCCGAGCACGATCGCGCTCTCGTGCAGACCCCGTCGGAGCTGCAGCGATACTGGCTGCTGTTGCGGAGATTCCCCGACGCGACAGCGACGAACGCCGCCCGGTTCCGCCTCGGACTGTCCTTCGTCGCCCAGGGCCGCGCGGACACGGCCGGCGCGGTGTTCGCTGAGGTGCTTGCCCGCGACAGCGCGAAACTCCTCGGCACCGCGCCGCGGTTCTGGGCCGCGCGCCTGCGGCTCGAGGCAGGAGACAGCCTGGGCCCAATCGCGCTGCGGCGCATGGCCGCTCAGGAGCCGCTCAGCTACTACGGGCTGCGCGCCCGCGAGTTGACCGGCGACACCATGGACTTCTTCGTCACTACGGCGCCGGCGCCACCGCTGCCCGGGAGCTTCCCGCCCGCCCGGGCCCGCGAGCGGATCCAGCTCCTTGCGAGCGTGGGGTTCGAGGGTGAAGCGCGGGCCGAGGCCCTCGGCTGGATCGGGGACTCGACGGCTTCCGTACAGCTGCTCGTTGCCGCCGCAGGGGCGGCGGGGGCGGCGGGCTTCGCGCGGGAGGCGATTCGCCTGGGAGAGTCGGCCCAGGCGCGGGCCGGGGTATCGGTGGGCGTGGCGCAGAGCCTCCTGCCATTCCCGTATCGCGGTGTCATCGAAGCCGAGGGCGCGGAGCGCTGTCTGGATCCCCTGCTCCTCGCAGCCATCATCCGGCAGGAGTCCCGCTTCACGCCGCGCGCCGTCTCACGCGCCGGCGCGCGGGGGATCTCGCAGGTGATGCCGGCTACGGGCCGCGAACTCGCCCAGCGGCTGGGGATCAGGTCGTGGGACCCGGACCTCCTGTTCGTCCCCGACTTCAACCTCCACCTCGGCGCCCGCTTTCTCGCCGACCGCCTCCGAGTGGACTCCTTCCCCGTGTACGCGGCCATCGCCGCCTACAACGCCGGCTCCCAGCGCGTCGACCGCTGGCGGCGCTGGCCGGAGTTCCGAGACCCCGACCTATTCGTCGAGCGTGTCGCGATTCCCGAGACCCGCAACTACGTCAAGACCGTCTACGCGAGCTACCAATGGTATCGTCGCACCTATACCCGGCCCGGCGCCGCCGCGCTGCCCCCGGCGACCGCCGCACCGCTCGTACCCTAGCCCTCGCCGTCGCCCTCCTCTCCCTCGCTGCGTGCAAGAGGGAGGAGAAGGCCGATACAGGTGTCGGCGCCGACGCAGAGGAGGCGGCGACGCTCCAGGTCCGCAGGCGCTACACTGCGACCGACGCCGGTGCCACCGGTGCGTGGGCGTGGACGGCCCCGACAGGTGTGGTCTACGTGCTCGTGGACGTGCAGTCCACGGAGGAAGGCGTCGTCCAGGGACGCCTGGACCTCTGGGCCATCACCGGCCAGCAGGTGCAGGCCGTCGGCCAGAGCGCCGTGATGCCCTCCGCAGCGACGTTCGGAGCCTTCGCCTTCGAGGACGTGACCGGTGACGGCCTCCCGGATCTCCTCGGCTACGTCGCTGATTCCGCGGAGGTCACCTACCCGGTGTTCATCCCCGGAGCGTCCGGGATGATGACGGACGAACTCGAGTTGAGCGCGCCAGGCTGGCGATTCGCCACCGACCAGCAGAACGCCCCGGACGTCGTGCGAGGTCCGGCCGGACCGTGCGCGTTGCGCCTCTGGGCAGAGGAACCCGCGCCGGACGGACAGCCCGCCGGTTGGCGCTTCCTGGAGATCCAGCGGCGCGGAGCGCAACTCGCGCCACCATCGGCCGCAGTGCCGGCGTGTGCCGGGGCGACCGAGGAACCTCGCTAGACTTGTGGGCCCGGGTACCTTAACCGAATGAACAAATCCCGATTCCTCTCCGCCGGCGCGGTCGGTGCGGCCGTATTGGGTGCCGTCCTCCTGGGAGCTGCGGCGCCTTGGCAGCAGAACCCCTACGGCCCGGTCCGCCCCGAGTCCGGTGAGGTGCACCTGCGGAGCATCCGTCAGTTGACGTTCGGCGGGCAGAACGCGGAGGCGTACTTCTCGGCGAGCGGGCGACTGATCACGTTCCAGTCCACCCGGGACGCTCTCCGCTGCGACCAGCAGTTCGTCATGAACGCGGACGGCTCGAACGCACGGATGGTCTCGAACGGCATGGGGCGCACGACGTGCGGGTACTTCTACGACCGCGACCGGCGGGTGCTCTACTCGTCGACGCACGCCGCGGACCCGGCTTGTCCGCCGACGCCCGACCACTCGCAGGGGTACGTCTGGCGCCTCGACGATTACGACGTCTTCACGTCCCGGCGCGACGGCAGTGACCGCCGGCGTCTCACGGACGTGCCCGGGTACGACGCGGAGGCGACGCTCTCGCCCGACGGGCAGACGATCGTCTTCACGTCGATGCGGGACGGCGACCTCGAGATCTACACGATGAGGACGGACGGATCGAACGTACGCCGGCTGACGCACCAGGTGGGCTACGACGGCGGGCCGTTCTTCTCGCACGACGGACGGACGATCGTCTACCGCGCCTTCCATCCGGCGGAAGGCGAAGAGGCCGATGCCTACCGGCTGCTGCTGGCCCAGAACCTCGTCCGGCCGTCCCGCATGGAGATCTGGGTGATGAACGTGGACGGCGCGAACCAACACCAGGTCACGAACCTGGGTGGCGCCAATTTCGCGCCGTACCTCACCCCCGACGACCGGCGCATCATCTTCTCGTCGAACCACTCGAACCCGCGCGGCCGCAACTTCGACCTCTACCTCGTCAACGTCGACGGGTCAGGACTGGAGCAGGTGACGACTTACCAGGATTTCGACGGGTTCCCAATGTTCTCGCCGGACGGGAGGAAACTCGTCTGGGCGTCGAACCGTAGTGGAAGAGCGCAGGGCGAGACGAACATCTTCCTCGCCGACTGGGTACCTTGAAGAACAGTGGGCGGGCGCCAGGACGCTCAGACGCCAACGACGGGCAGCAGCCGAGTATGAGCGAGCAGCCGGAACAGCCGCAGCATAAGCAGAAGTCGTTCAAGCGCTGGGCGTGGGAATGGCTGAAGTCCATAGCCGTCGCCCTCGTCATCTGGCTCGTGTTGCGCACCCTCCTCGTCGAGGCCTTCCGGATCCCTTCGAGCAGCATGGAGCGCACGCTCCTCGTCGGCGACTTCCTCTTCGTGAACAAGGCGCTCTACGGCGCCGAGCTGCCGCTGGTTCACGCGCGGACACCGGCGGTGCGCGAGCCCCGCCGGGGCGATATCGTGGTCTTCGACTCGAAGACCGAGTCCGGCGTGAAGGTGGTTAAGCGGATGGTGGGGGTGCCCGGCGACACACTTGAGATGCGGCGCGGCGCCCTGTACCGGAACGGGATGCAGCAGGTCGAGCCGTACGCGCAGCACGTCGACAGCCTATCGGACCCCGCGGACCCGGAGATGCGGCTCTGGCAGATGCAGTACCTGGCGCCGGGCGTGGACCGCGTGGCCTACCAGCCCACGCGGGACATGTGGGGTCCCCTCATCGTCCCGCCGGGCCAGTACTTCGTCATGGGTGACAACCGGGACAACTCCTACGACTCGCGCTACTGGGGCTTCGTGGACCGGCGCGTCATCCGCGGCCGCCCGCTGTTCATCTACTACTCGTTCGACCACGAGTCCTGGCGCGTGCTGCCCTTCTTGACAGCGATCCGCTGGGGACGCCTCGGCCACCAGCCACAGTAGTCGCAGACTGGAAGGGAACGGACTGGGGCACGGCGCCGGCGATCAGGCCGGCGCCGCGCTGCGTTCGGTCAGGCCGGGGCGGTGACGGATGGCGAGTGTCGCTCCGGCGCCGAGCAGGGCGATGCCGGCCCCGGCGAAGAACGGGGCCGAGCGGCCGTAGGCACCGTACAGGGCGCCGGCGGCGAGGGGGCCGACTATGCGGCCCAGGTTCTGGGCCGTCTGCGCGAACCCGAGCGCCGAACCCTGGAGGTGGGGGGCCGTGATGCGCGAGATGGCGGCGAGAATCGAGGGGTTCGAGGCCGCCGACCCCATCGACAGGAACCCCAACGCCAAGTAGAGATGGCCGGTGTGCTGCGAGCCGGGGAACAGGGCGAGCCCCGTGGCCATCAGCAGCGCGCCCACGGTGGCGAGGCGGGCCTCGCCGAACCGCGGCGCGATCCGCCCCACGAGCCCCCCCTGTACGATCGCTGAGATGACGCCGCTGAACGCGAAGAGCATCCCGAGCCGCCGCGGCGAGAGGCCGAGATCGTGCTGGGCGAGCAGCGGCAGGGAAACGTGGATCACCGCGAACGACGTCACCAACAGGAACGTGGCGGCTAGTGGCGCAGCGAGCGGGCTCACGGAGACCCGACCCCTGGCCTGGCGGCCCAGGTGCCGCGGGGTCTCCGGGAGCCAGAGGAACGCGGCCAGGGCGTTGACGCCGCAGAAGGCGGCCGCGGCGAACCCGGCCGCGCTGTGGCTGTACGAGTAGAGCACGCCGCCGAGCGCCGGCCCGAGGATGAAACCGAGCGCGAACGCGGCGCCGAGGATGCCGAGAGACTGCGTGCGCTTGTCGGGAGGAGTGATGTCGGCAACGTAGGCCTGGGCCACGCCGACCGTCGCGCCCATCGAGCCCGCGACAACGCGCGAGGCGAGCAGCGCCCAGAAGTTGTGCGCGAAGGCGAAGAGCAGGTAGGACGCCGTCGAGCCGGCTAGCCCGATCAGGAGCACGGGCCGGCGTCCGATCCGGTCGGACAGCGAGCCCCAGAGCGGCGAGACCAGCAACTGGAGCAGGGAGAAACTGGTGACGAGCACACCGATCGCCGCCGGAGAGATGCCGTACGACGCGGCGAAGCCCGGCATCAGCGGGAGCACTATGCCGAACCCGACGAGGTCGATGAAGACGATCGTGAAGACTACGGCGAGCTGTCGGCGCATCAACGGGGCTTCGGAGGGGGCGGTCCGGAGCGCGGCGTGGGACTACTTGTAGCGGTAGGTGATGCGACCCCGAGTGAGGTCGTACGGAGAGAGTTCGACGGCCACGCGATCGCCTTGGAGGATTCGGATGTAGTTCTTGCGCATCTTGCCCGAGACGTACGCCAGAATCGCGTGGCCGTTCTCGAGCTCCACCCGGAAGGTCGTGTTCGGGAGCACCTCGGTGATGGTGCCCATCATCTGTATCGCGTCGCCTGCCACGTGCGGCTGGTACTCCTCAGATAAACGTTTGCGGCGAGCCGAGATGGCGCCGCCTTCCCAGATATCCTAAGCTATTGAGGGCGCTGGTCGTGCGCAAACCCCTCCGCGGCCGTCGCTTGCCAAACCCGAACCCCTGTGGGACCTTTCACCCCCCAAGCGGCGACGTTATTGGCTGGTCGGGGTAGTAGGCGGAATCCAGAGGGCCCCCCAATCCTCTTGAGTGGGAGTATGTTCGCGATGACGCGCTGGTCCCTTCTTGCGGTGCCGGTCGTGGCGTTGAGCGCCGTGGGCTTCACCGGTGGGCCGAGGCCACAGCAGCAGCGGCCACCCCGGACGGTCCGGGTCGAGATGGTCGTGCAGGGCAGCCGGTATCTGTTCCGGCCGAACGGAATTCGCATCCAGCCGGGCGACGTCGTGCAGTTCGTGAACGTGTCCGGTGGCCCGCACAACGTGCAGTTCTATCCGAACCGCATCCCCACGGGCGCCCGAGAAGTGCTGAATCGCGCAATGGCGCAGCGGATGGGCGACCTCGCGAGCCCGATGTTCACGCAGCCGAACCAGACGTACACGATCAACTTCACCGGTGCGCCGGCGGGCACGTACGACTACTTCTGCCTGCCCCACCAGGCGCTCGGGATGAAGGGTACGATCATCGTCGGCCAGCCGGGCGGGCCCGGCAGCAGCATCAACGACGGGGAGCCGACCCCGCAGCAGGTTCCTCCCGTGAGCCCCTAGCGGCGCCAGCTTGCACGGACCTCCGCCGGGGGATAAGTCTCCCTGTGGAGGTGCCGAATGAGTCCTGACCAATCCGGCGACCGCTTCGAGGCCATCGCCGCAGTCTCTGTCGACGAGGTGCGCGCCTCAGGTGCCGGGTTCGTCCTCACAGGCCGTGGCACCGACCGGCAGGATTATCGCATCGAGTTGCGCTTCGACGTCCCCGTGGACGCGAAGACACGGAAGGTCCTCGGCGAACTCCTGTCGGAAGTCGAACTGCGGGTGCTGCGGCGGACCACGCCGCGCTGAGCGGGCGCGCCCCGCACGGGCCGCCCGTGACGACCATCACGGCGGCCGTGTCCCGTCCACCCCCAGTCTCCGACGCGTGCGTGCCGCACGGTGGAGCGCCTTGTCGAGCTCCGCGCGGGGGGTGCATTTTCCCGGTCAGCCCCTTTTATTGCGCAATCCCTATGTGAGGTGGGTTCCCAATGAGCGCATCTGTTCGCGCCCTCGGCCTCTCCCGTTTGGCCCTGCTCCTGTCGGTGGGAGCGTGCGCCGGCGGCGGGGCCCTCCTGGTCAGCGACGTTACACCGCAGTCCATCCCCGCGCTTGAGTCCGCGCGGTCGCAGCGGCCCGCGGACGCGGCCACTCTCTCGCGTCTCGGTGTCGCATACTTCAAGGCAGAGCGCTTCGCCGATGCGCGCCGGGTCCTCGACACGGCCGTGGCGCGCGATCCGCGGAGCGGTATCGCCTCCGTCTATCTCGGGATGACGACCGAGGCACTCGGGGACTTTCCCGCAGCTCGCCAGGCGTACCAGCAGGTCCTCAGCACGGCCCACACCAGCCAGCTCCGCGATGCCGCGCGCCAGCGGCTCCAGCTGGTCGGCCGGCACGAACTGGAGTACCAGGCCCGGCGCGCACTGGCCCAGGAATCCACGCTCGCGCAGTTGCCACTGGAGGCGAACACCGTCGCGGTGATGCCGTTCGCCTACTCCGGCACGAACGAGGAGATCCGCCCGCTGAGCCGTGGTTTCGCGCAGCTGGTGGTGACCGACCTCGCGAAGAGCCGCCAGATTCGCGTCCTCGAGCGGGACCGGATGCAATCGATCCTCGACGAGATGCGGCTCGCGGACTCCGGGCGGGTGAACCAGGAGACGGCGCTGCGCAGCGGTCGGCTGCTCCGTGCAGCGCGCGTCGTGCAAGGCTCGCTCGCCGACCAGGGGCAGAATCTGCGGGTGGACGCCGCGGTGGTGGACGTCGCGAGCGCAGGGGTCTCGGCCTCCGCCGGCGCGGCGGACGTCCTGGACCGGCTCTTCGATCTCGAGAAGCAGTTGGTCCTCTCCATCTTCGGCAACCTCGGCATCCAGCTTACGCCCGCCGAGCAGTCCGCCATCAACCAGCGGCCGACGCAGAACCTACAGGCCTTCCTCTCCTACAGCCGAGGTCTCGAGGCGGAGGACCGCGGCGACTTCGCCGGCGCCCGGGACGCGTATGCTGAGGCGGCACGCCTGGATCCGACCTTCCGCGCCGCAGCGCAGGGAGCCTCGGCGGCCTCGGACCTCTCGATCGCCTCGCTGCAGACCACAGGTCATGTGGAAGCGGTGGTAGTGCAGAACGAGCACGTCGAAGCGGCAGGCACGGGTGTGACGGAGGAGGTGCGACGCGATGCGCTGCGCGAGTTGGCCAACAGCGTGACGCCGACACAGACGGCGCAGACCGATCGCGAGCAGAACCAGCAGCAGACGCTGCCTCCTCCGAACCGCGACACGACCGCCGAGACGACCAACACGGCAGGCCCGCGTCCCGCGACCGGCACTGTCGTGATCGTCATCCGGAGGCCGCAGTGAACGCCCGGCGCAGCACCCTCGCCGCCTTGGTCGCGGCGCTCGCGGCCGCGCCGCTCGCCGCGCTCGCGCAGGACCTCCCCGTGGGCCGAGTGCGGTTCCTCTCGGGCCTGGAGGCGCGCGGCGTGAGCTTCGACGCAGGTCTCGGCGTGAAGAGCATTAGCGAACTCGTGTTGCCCGTCGGGGCGATCTGGGCGGCGAGCCCGAGGCTGGCCTTCGACTTCGGCGTGCGGTACGCGCGCGTCACGCGCACCCCGGAAGCGGACTCCCTTGCCTCGGCCAGCGTGTCGGGCCTTACTGATCTCCAGGCACGCGGCGTCTACCAGATCTTGCCCGACGCGGTGGTGCTCACCGTCGCAGCGAACGTGCCCACGGGAAGAACAAAGCTGACCGCCGAGGAGTTGCCAGCGGCCGGCTCCGTGGCTTCCGATCTGATTCCGTTCCCAGTGTCGAGCTTCGGCTCAGGCGCCAACGTCACCTCCGGCATCGCAGTCGCCGTACCCTTCGCCGGGTGGGCATTGGGCCTCGGCGGCAGCTACCGGCTGTCAGGTGCATACGCGCCGCTCGCGGACGTGGATTCCAGCTACAAGGCGGGCGGCGAGTTTCGGTTCCGCGTCGGGGCGGATCGCCTGGTGGGCCAGGGCCGGATCTCGCTCGGCTTCACCTATTCGAGCTTCAGCCAGGACGAGTTCGGGGGCTCCTCCATCTTTCAGCCCGGCAAGCGCTACATCACACAGGCTTCGTGGAGCTTCCCGCTCGGGAACCTCGGCCTCGCGTTCTACGCGTGGGACCTCTACCGGAACGCCGGCACCGTCACGCTCGGCAGCAGTCCGACCGAGAAACAGAACACCCTCGCGGCGGGCGCCGTGGCTTCGATCCAGCTGGGGCGCAATGTGTTGCGTCCGCAGATCGAGCTCCGCCAGCAGAGCGCGGGGCTATCGGAGATGAAGTTGGCTGGCCGGTTGCTCGGCCTGAGCGTGCGCTATCAGATGCAGCTCACCGGGTCGCTCTCACTGCTCCCGACGCTACGCTTCGACACCGGGAGCGTGGTCAGCAGCGGCGCCACCATCGGCTTCACGGGATGGGGACTGTCACTGGGGCTTCGGACGACGCTCTGACCTCCCCACCGCTCCGTCTTCGTGGGCATTGCCCTCGCCGCCGCCCAGGCCTCGTCCCCAGCGGCGCCTTTTCCATCGTCGTGACGATCCCGGGCACTCCGGCCCCGCGGCGCAACTGACACCGGTCATCGGACGAACGGAGGGGCCCGGCAAGCTAAGTCCTTGCCGGGCCTCTTCTTCTTGACGGCCCCCCCGCCAGAGAGTACGTTAGCCGGCAAATCCGGTCGTCCCGCGACACCGTCACTGCACCGCGCCATGGTCGCGTGATGTAACTCTATGCAGGAGATGGAGATAACGGTGGCCACCGAACTCAGTAGCACCACCATCACGAACATCCTCGAGGCCGTACCCGGCATCAAGACCGTCCTGCGCAGCCCCGCTGCCGATGCGATGGTCAACCTGACGCGCGCGGCCGCGGGAATAGGGGATTTCGATCTCAAGGATGCCCGGGAGTTGATGCGGTTCGCGTTCCGCCGGGGCTTGATCAACAACGAGGAGCACGATCACGTGCTCGCCGACGTCGAGGGCGCCGCGCAGGCGCGGCATGACCGGCTCGCGGCCCGGAAGGCCGCGCGCGACCACAAGAAGAAGGTGACGTCGAAGCCCAGGGCCGCGAAGCCGAAGGCGGCCAAGCCCAACGCGGCGAAACGCAAGCACCGCCCGGCGGCGAAGAAGAGGCCTGCGCACAGGAAAGCGAAGCCTTCAAGGAAGGCGAGGCCCGCCCTTAGGAAGGCCAAGGTGGTGAAGAAGGCGAGGCCCGTCCCGAGGAAGGTCAAGACGGTGAAGAAGGCGAGGCCCGTCCCGAAGAAGGCCAAGGCGGCGAAGAAGGCGAAGCCGTCCGCGCGTTTTAGGCCCAAGGCGCTGAAAGCGAAGAAGCGCCGCTAGCCCTCGAAGCGGGCGTCATCCCGTGCGGACACTCGGCCGCGTGGAGCTACGCTCCCGCGGCCGGTGCCGTTTGGGCTGTCGGCGTTTCGATGCGTGTGGTGACGCGCGGCACCGGCCTCGACGCGCGCGCGGAGGCCCTCGTAGGGTCGCAACCGCGGGGTGGGGGTGCCGCGCGTCGAGCCCACACTAGCGAGCGCAGCGTAGTCGTGCGAACCGGATCCACGGCGCGGCGTATCATTTCGTTGCGCGGGGGCACTCCGGTTCGCTGGCACCCGTGACGCACATCACGCAGCCCGTGGTGCGCGCGAACTAGCGTCGCGCGGCGTGAGGCGTTATTTGTTTTGTATGACCCGTTCACGCATCGCACTCGCTGCCGCCTGGCTCGTCGCCGGGTTGGCGCTGCCGCTGGCCGCGCAGACCCCGGGCGACCTGGACGGCGACGGCGTGCCGAACCCACAGGACCGCTGTGCGAACACGCCGCGCGGCGTTCGCGTGGACGTGAACGGATGCCCGGTCAGGGCGGGGGCGCAGCCGGCCGCCCAGCCCCAGGGCGCGCCCGGCGGCCCGGCTCCGGCGGGTAAACGGGCTCGGCCCACGCCTACGCTGGTCCGGCCCGGGGTGACACCCGCGAATCCCGGGGCGGCGCTGGCGACGCCCACGAATCCGACAGCGGCGGTCGTGACGCCGCAGGCTGCCGTCACGCAACCCCCGGCCGCCGCAGCGAATGCCTTCACCGCAGGCCTTGCGATGCCGCCGTTCGCGGGAGGCAACGACGCCGCGCGCCTGGAGTATGTACGGACACTCGCCAAGAACCTCGATTCCGCGATCGTCACACTCGTGGGCGTCTTCCGGAACACGTCCGGTCAACCGATGCCGGGCGCGTCGGCACCGAGTTCACTCTCGGCCCGCGAGCGCGAGCGATGGGGGCGGTGTCGCGACCTGCACTTCGACCTGACTACGTATGCGAGCGGAGTGGAGAGCATACTCGATGGACTGTCGGCGAACCCCGCGCTGCAGCGTGCAGCCGCCGCGCTCGACACCGCGCTCACCGAACTCGACGCGACCGCCGAGTGCGACAACGTCTCGAGCATGATCACCGCGCCGGAGCAGTGGGACCCCTGGGCAGAGCAGTACGCGACTACCGCCCGGCGGTTCTACGCCGATTGGTATGGGCAGGCGCGGACGGCACACGAACGCGACCGCGCCCTGGTGATCCAGCTGAACGCGGTCCTGCCGCAGGGGCGCGCGCTCCCGGTGCCATCGGGCCTGCCGCGCAATCCGCCCTACGCCGGCGCCGCCGTCCGCTGATCCGACCGTACCCGGGGCCGCGCGTGCGGCCCCGGGGCGATATCCGGCTGCTCCCCCGCTAGATTCCGCGCCATGAACGTCCTCATGCTCGCCGCCGCCGTGCTGTTCCAGCAGGAGCCGGCCACCCGGCCGTCCACCGACACCTCCACCCTCGCGGTCTCGCGACAGTCCATCACTGACGTGGGAATGAGCGTCGCCGAAGTGCGGAGCGCTCTCGATCTTTACCGCCGTGCCGCGTTCAACAGCCCCAACTCGGTGGCGGTGGAGCGGGCGCAGGTCCTCCAGCGTAGGTGCGGCGAACTCGATGTCGCGGCGCGAGCGGCGCGGACGCGGATCTGCCGCGCGTGCTTCGCCGCCGACGTCCAGCCGGCCATCGAGCGGTATCGGGGGGGGCTGGTGGGCACCGCGCAACTGGGCGCGCGCTGCGCTGGCGTGCTGGCCCGCCGCCTCCGGGCGGACCCCGCCGGCACCGCGGCGAAACGCGACGCGCGGTCTGTGAGCGAGTTGATAGTCGGGGGACTCCAACCCTACGAGGCCCAGGTGCACGGCGTCAGGGTGGCGCTCGGGCTGGAAGTCGCCGCCCCGCAGCCCGCCCCGCGGCGGCCCCGCCGCTAGCGGCCGAGCCTCCGCGCGCCTGCCGCCCCGAACTCCGAGGCCGGGTTCCAGGTCGGCTGTTCCTTTGCATCTCCCACCAGCAGCGCCACGCGGGCGACGACCCTCGCTTGTTGGAGCGCGCCGTCCACCGTGTACCAGGGCAGGAGCTCATCGCCGGGCTGATGGTAGCGCAGGCGGTTGTACTCGTCGCGCTGCTGCTTCCCCCAGCCCGCGGGATGGCCGACGTAGTCGTCGCCGCTCTGGAAGCTCAGCCCCGGCACGCCCTCCCGCGCGAGCGGGAAGTGGTCGGACCGGAAGAAGCTGCCCGAGAGGAGCGCGTCGCGGTTCACTGTTACGCGCAGGCCCTCCGCGCGCGCGGCCCGCTCGAAATCCCGGCCGAGCGAGGACTGGTCGCCGCCGAGGGTGGCGATGTCGCGTGTTGCGCCGTAGAGGTTCGCGCCGTCGACGTTGAGGATGGCGGCGACGTTCCGGATGGGCACGGGCGGCTGTTCGGCGAACGCCTGTGAGCCCAGCAGGCCCTTCTCCTCGGCGGTGAAACTCACGAAGAGCAGCGAGCGGCGCGGCCGCACACCGGTCCGCACGAAGGCATCGGCCACAGCGAGCATCGCGGCGACGCCCGATGCGTTGTCGAGGGCGCCGTTGAGGATGGAGTCGCCGTTCACGGGCCGGCCGATGCCGTGGTGGTCCCAGTGCGCCCCGATGACGACAACCTCGTCGCGCAGGGCGGGGTCCGAGCCCGGCAGGCGGGCGACGACGTTGGCCGTGGGTGCGCGGCGCACCGTTGAGGTCACCGACACACTGAGCGTGAGACCGGTGTTCACCGGGCGGAAGTCGCGCTGTGCGGCGGCGGCCATCAACTGGTTCAGGTCGAGCCCGTGCTCGCGCAACAGCGCGGAGGCGGCGCCCTGCTGGATCCAGCCGGCCCATTGCAGCGACGTGTTCGGCTTGAGCAGGCGCACCTGGTCGCCCGTCCACGAGTTGACGACGGTCTGCCAGCCGTAGGTCGCCATTGTGTCGTTGTGGACGAGCAGGACGCCACGCGCGCCCCGCCGCGCGGCCTCCTCGAGCTTGTAGGTCCAGCGGCCGTAGTAGGTGAGGATCTTCCCACGGAAGATCGTCGTGTCGCGCAGGCCGGGGTCGTTCACGAGCACCATCACGATCTTCCCCGTCAGGTCGGCGCCCTTGAAGTCGTCCCACTGCCACTCGGGTGCCGTGATACCGAAGCCAACGAAGACGACTTCTCCCGTCTGATCCTGCGATTGCCATTCCGCGCGTGCGCGGGGGCCTGGCTCCTGCGCGGGGACCTGCTCGGACCACGCGACGAAGTCCTCGCGGTAGCGCAGCGCACGCGGGCCGGCGGCGCCCGCGACCACCTCGAGCGTAGCTGACGGGACGAGCGTCACGATGGGCACGCGCTGGATGTACGTGCCGCTGTCGCCCGCGGGCTCGAGGCCGAGCGCCATGAACTGGGAGGCGATGTACTGCACGGCGATGTCGCCGCCGCGCGAACTGGAGGCGCGTCCCTCGAGCAGGTCGTCGGAGAGGAACCGCAGCGGGCCCCAGATCTGTTCCGCCCTGATCGCGGATGCGACACGCTGAGCAGGTGCGCCGCGCTGTTGGGCGGCCAGCGAGAGCGGCGCGAGCGCGAGCAGGGTCGCGAGGGCGGCGAGCGAGCATGAAATCCGACGGATCATCGGCCTCTGCCGGTGAAGGGCGCCCGAGTCTAGCGTTCGCAGGAGGTCGCGGCAAGCCGACAGGGCTCCACATCAGTGTGAATCAACATCTCGACAAATTGGGGAAAGCTGGCGGAACTCCTTGGCGGAGCGGCGATTCGACTCCACAAGTTGCGCACATCGAAATCGCGTAACCCGAAGCAAATCCGGCGCTTGCGTGGTCTTCGCCCGGATGTAGATTGGCTTTCGTCGCAGGCGGGGAAGGGATCGGGCTCGTCCCGGTCAACGCCCGCAGGCGGGCCCGAGCGCGAGCTTGGGGGAGGGCGCCGAAGCAACAAAGGGCTCAGGCGTCTGTCGATCCCAGGGCAGCCCAGCGACTCAGGGCAGGCAAGGCGATCGCGCGCCTTGTCCACCTCGCCGTGGCGCTGCGAGGTGCGGAACGGGAGGCCGGTCAGCGAGCCGGCCGGAACCGAAGCGCTCGGAGCAGTGAACTGCGTGGCGGGGCCACGTCGCGCAGGGATGGAAGCCGGGGCTTCCACGTGGGCCCTACCGGGAACCTACCAAGACAACCGGTGGCCCGAGGAAGAAAAACGAAGGAGCAATCCTTCGGCCCCGGGTAACTGCTTCGGCGACGGCCCGATGGGGGAGACCTCATCGGGCCGTCGTGCGTTCAGGGGGCGCGTCGGCGGTCAGTCTTCGTGCCGCGCGCCGAGCTCGAGGTAGGTCCAGCCGCGCGAGGTGTCGGACGCGAAGGCGGCAGGCGGGAAGAGGAATCCCGCGCCGGTCACCGAGAACCACGCCGCCTGCAGCGCGTCCGCGCCCTTGGGTATCGGTCCCTGGAAGAGTTCCAGCAGCCAGCGCTGGATGTGCCCCACCTCCGGCGCGCGCTGCGCGAAGAGCGCCAGCAGGGCGCCGCGCCCCTGCGTGACGACGAGGAAATGCGCGAGGGCGCTCCAGCGCTCGCGGAACTCGTAGCCTCGCACGAACGGCTCGTCCACGACCACCACACCTTCCAGCGGCACCCTCTGTGGCGTCTCCATCTTGGGTCCCACGAACCGGAACGCCGGCTCCGGGCCATCGGTCCGTTCGATCACGGCGGCGGACGTCTCCGCGGCGAACCACACCGCGTGCAGGCGGTCATCCGGGCGGACGAGCCCGGTCTCACCGGTCCAGTGCAGCGCCGCGAGCGCCATGAAGAGCGAGCAGCCGGGGCCGTCCTCGGGCGCGATGAGCAGCGGAGCGTTCCCGGCGGCGCGGAGGAACGCGGCGAGGGCGTCGGAGCGGTCCGGCAGTTCCTCGAACTGCGGAATCGGTCCGCTCACGGGCCGGCCGGTGCGCGATAGATCTTGCGCTCGAGCGTCCAGATGCGTTTGGAGACCACCTCGCCCGCGCCGAAGTTCGCATCGTCGCGGAGGGCGTCCGCCATGTTCGTGGTGGTCGCCGAGGAGTGGTCGGCGGCGTGCAGGACCTCGGCCTCCACGATCATGGGCCGCACGGGGCTTCCGAACGTGAGTTCTCCGTGGTGCGAGAGGACGAGGTGGTGCAGGAGCCAGGTCTCGCGCTCGGCGAGCGGCGGCTCCAGCTCGTCGAGGCGCCGGTCCAGCATCAGCGATCCCTGCGAGACATGGCCGATCAGGTAGCCCGGTTCGGTCATCTCGAACACGCCGTCCCAGCGGTACGCCTCGAGCTTGCCGATGTCGTGCAGGAGCACGCCGGCGAGGACGAGGTCCCAGTCAGCGCTGCACGTCTTGGCGATGGTCTTCGCGATGGCGCCCACTTCGACGGTGTGCCTGAGGAGGCCGCCCAGCGCCGCGTGGTGGTTGCCGGTCGAAGCGGGGCACTGCTCGAAGGCGCGGCGGAAGTCGGGGTCGTCGAAAAAGAGGCCGACGGCGCGCTTCCACGGCCCCTCGCGCATTTCGCTCCGCCAGTCGTCGAGCTTCTTCCACCACGGTGCGACGTCGCCGATGGACGGGACGAGGCGCGAGAGGTCCACGCTGGCACGCGGCACCGGCTCGATCGCGATCACGCGGAGCTGGCGGTTGCCGCGGTAGTCGGACACGTCGGCGGTGACGCGGACGGGGTCGCCCCGGGCGAGGCCCTGGACTTTGTGCAGCTCGGAGGACCAGAACGGCGCCGTGGGGAGTCGGCCGGAGGCGTTGGAGAGCTGCAAGATGGCGAACGGGCTGCCGTCGGCCTGAATCTTGGTTTCCACCTCCCAGACGAGGAGGGTATCCTGCACGCGGGCGCCGACGGCGAGGGCTTTGAGGTCGAGTGGCTGGTCGGTCATCCCCCGAATGTGACGAAGGGGAGTGCCAGGGGCTAGGTGCCAAGGGCCAGGGGGCAGGACGCCCCGACGCTGGGAACCTGGTACCTGGCGCCTTAGGCGCGCGGCGGTTCGCGGAGGCGATGGAGGCCCGGGTCCGGCTCGAGCGCGGGCGTCATGGCGCCGCGGTGCGCGGTGCGCGTCGGCAAGAGATGCCTGATGGAGTTCGCGTAGTACTCGAGCAGGGGGCGCTGTCGCGGCATCACGATGACACTTTCCGCGTCCTCGACGACGGTGCGCCTCATCCGGAACATCAGCATCGCGCGGGCCCACGTCTCCTCGATGCCCCGATCGGCACGCACCACCGTGGCGTTGAGCTCGAGAAGGTGGTCGCGGTAGTCGTTCATCCGTGCCAGCACGTCCGCGCGCGGCAGTGCGTCCCGCTCGAAGGAGACCAGCGCCGCCGAGGCCAGCGCGACGGGCGTCACGGGAATCACGGCCTTGACGCGCTCCAGCATCTCGTCGGCGAGCCGCTGGATGTGCGGCAGGCGCTCCGGGCGGGGCAGCGCGAGGACGTCAGTGTCCTGCGCGGCGAGCCAGCCTTGCAGGGAGAGCGGCGCGCCGAAGTTCACGGCGGCTCGTCCGTAGCGGCGGATGCGGCCGGTCAGGAAGCGGAGCGTGTTGAAGAGGAGGTAGTGCGCGACGGTAAGGACCTGGCGAGAGCGCGGCAGGCGCAGCTCGGGGTCGAGACACTCGCGGATGAGGGTGCGGTCCTCGAGCGTGCGGTCGTAGTTGATGGCGACGGGCACGAACCAGATGTCGCGGTCGAACTCCGGCTCGCGCAGCGTGCCGGCGATGTAGTCGAGGAGACCGACCTTCGCCGGCTGGAACCGGCCGTCGCGCGAGAGGCCGCCCTCGGGGAAGAGGCCCTGGGTGACTCCGTGGCGCGTGATCAGCTGGATGTAGCGCTCGAGCACCGCGTGGTAGAGCGGCTCGCGGTAGCGGCGCCGGATGAAGTAGGAGCCGAAGGACTTGAAGATGGCCTCGAGGGGCCACACCCGTGCCCACTCCCCCACCGCGTAGCTCACCGCCACGCCGCGCGCCAGCACGTACGCAACGACCACGTAGTCGGCATTGGAGCGGTGGTTCATCAGATACACCACGACGTCCTTCTTCGGGATGCGCCCCAGCGCCTCCTTGTCCTGGACGTCGACCGTGACCTTGTAGAGGAGGTTGAGGGTGAGGCGCGCGAGATTGTAGCCGAGCCGGTAGTAGGAGAGGACGTTGAAGAAGGGCAGGATCTCGTCGATGTATCCCTCGACGCGGACGCGCACCTCGAGCTCGCTGAGCCGCTTCTCCTTCCTGTACTCGCGCATCGCCGCGACGACCACCGGGTCGAGGATCAAGTCGTCGTGGATCGCGCGGCGGGAAACGAGTTTGTAGCGGGCGATGCGGGCCTGGAAGTCGAGGACGGCACGGCGTCCAGAGCGCCGCAGGCGCGCGCGGAAGGCCGCCGTCGCGGCGCGCGTGAGCCACAGGAAGAGGGCGGCGGCGGTGAACGTGGCGAGCACCGCCGTACCGACGGCGAGCCAGGCCTTGGGAGTCATCGCGGGATCAGGGCTCGGCGGCGGTCTTCGCCTGCTGGAACGCCATCCCCTTGAGCCGGATGATGCGCTTCGGCATCGGCGGATGGGTGCCGAAGAGGTCGGCCAGGCGGCCTTCCTTCAAGTTGGCCTTCCGGCCGAGCGGATCGGCGATGCAGAGGTGCGCCGTGCTGCGCTTGATCGAGGCGGTGGGCGCTTCCGCGGACTCGATCTTCTCGAGCGCCGAAGCGAGCGCGGCCGGGTTGCGCGTCAGCTCGCCGCTCGTGGCGTCGGCCAGGTACTCGCGGTTGCGCGAGACGGCCATCGCCATCAGCCGCGTGATGAACGGCGCGAGGATGAGGGTGATGATCCAGAGCACCAGGAGGACGAGCGCGATCATGCCCGCACCGCCGCTCTTTCGGCCGCGGCCGCCCAGCAGCGCCCCGACGCCCCGCCCGCCGCCGCCCCGGAACATCCGGCCCATGCCGTCGGAGAGCATCACGATGACTCCGACCAGCGCGGCGATCATCGTCATCAGGCGCACGTCGAGGTTGCGGATGTGTGCCATCTCGTGGCCGACGACCCCCTGCAGCTCTTCGCGGTTCAGCGCCTGGACGAGACCGCTCGTGACCGCGATGGAGGCCGTCTCCGGGCCGTGGCCGGTGGCGAAGGCGTTGGGGTCGGGATCGTTGACGAGATAGACCTTCGGCCGCGGCAGGCCGGCGGCGATGGCCATCTCCTCGACCACGTTGAGGAGCTGCTTCTCCTCGAGAGTGCCGGGGTTGGTGAGCTCGACCGCGCCGACGGACCAGAGGACCTGCTTGGGCCCGCGCCGCCACGAGTTCCAAACGACGATCGCCGCGATGGCGGTGACCACGATCCCGATCCACGGGACCGTGTAGTGCGGCTGCCCGTACTGATCGATGGACCCGAAGTACAGAGCCGCGTCCCCTCCGAACCCGAGCCAGGCGAAGAACAGCACGAAGAGGACGATCCACATCGCCGTCTGCCGGCGGTTCTTCGCCTGCTGTTCGAAAAGATTGACGGTCTCGCTCACGCCTGCGGCTTCGGTTTCAGCGAGAGGTCCACCTGTGGCACGGCGCGCTCGGCCTGGTCCTCGATCTCCCACAGCTCGGCGACCTGGGCCTTGGCGAGCCCCGCGACGAGGTTCGTGGGGAACTGCTGCTGCTTCGTGTTGTACTTCGTCGCAACGTCGTTGTAGAGCTGGCGCGCGAAGGCGATCTTGTTCTCAGTGGAGGACAGTTCCTCCTGCAGATCGCGCACGTTTTGCGACGACTTGAGGTCGGGGTACTGCTCCATCACGACGAACAGCTTGCCGAGCGCTCCGGAGAGGGCGCCCTCCGCCGCGGCAGTCTCCTTCACTCCGCCGCCGGCCATCGCCTTGGAGCGGGCGTCGACCACCGCTTGGAGGGTTTCCTTCTCGAACTCCATCGAGCCCTTGACGGTGCTCACCAGGTTGGGGATGAGGTCGTGCCGCCGCTTGAGCTGCACGTCGATCTGCTTCCAGGCGTTGATCGTCTGGTTCTTGAGGGCGATGAGGCCGTTGTAGGCGCCGACGAGCCAGAAGGCGACCACGACCACTAGGATCAGGAGGAACCACTGCATTGGCGTCAGTCCTTGGGAGGTTGTCGCGAATGTGCGCCCTTGTGTTCCGACTGGCAAGGGCGGCCCGTCGGCGGTATGGTAGCAGGGTGAAGGCCATACGGACCAACGGGAGCCCCGGCGTAACGGCATACCGGCGCATCGGCACTGCGGCACGCCGCGGTGCGGCGATTCTGGGCGTCTTGGCGTCCGCAGTCCTGTCCCCGGCGGTCCTCGCGCAGCGGCCCCCCGACATCACGGTGGTGGCGACGCCGGCCTTCCGCCCCACGGCCATCCTGGTCCCGCATCTGAACTACTGGGTTGCGGTGGACACGGCGGCGGGCGGCCTCGTGCTCCGCGACCTCACCATCAATCCTGTCACCTTCACGGGCACGGTGCGCGTGGAGGGGTTACAGCTGAGTGCGCCCTCGCCGGGCAGGGCCCCCTTCGCCGACAGCGTACGGTTCGGCGGAGACGGCCAGGTCACACTGTTGGTGGCGGACAGCGCGGTGTCCGCGCCCGTCGAGGTGCAGCCCGTGGGGGTGTCGGGGGTCCCGGCCGGCCGGCTCATCATCACGGCGCCGCGCTGGCCGTACGGGCGTGCGTTCCTCGTCACGATCGACCAGGCGGACCTCTACGAGCACCGCTGGCGCGCCGTGGGCTTCGGGGTTCGAGACCGCATCCGGGTCGACGACCGCCGGAACATCGCGTTCCTCGCGGACAGCACGGTCGGCAATACCGTGATCGCCATCGGGCCGGGCGCTGGCACGCGCGCGGGCATCCGCATCGATGCGAGCTCGCTGGTGATCGAGCGGCGGTTCGGCGACGAGATCGGGCGCGAACGGCGGACCGTCGGCCGGCTGCTCCTCGTGCTCGAGCCCGCGCGCGACGCGCGGGGTGCGGTGCGGGCCGAGCTAGTCTTCGCGCTGGGCACGAGCGAGCAGGACGCCGCCCGGAACCTCGCGGCGGCCGCCGGTGCGCCGGTGGCGCCGTCACCGACGAGAGGGCCTCGCGTCACGACGCCCTCCGCCGGGGTGGACCTACTCCTCGGCCACCTCCTCGCCGCCTCCCGGCCGATGCTCGACTACGATCGCATCGGCGGCCTGCGGCATGCGCCCGCAGGGTCGTACACCTTCCTTGCCGCCTTCGATCGTGACGGCTGGTACGGCGCGACCACGGCGCTCCAGCTCGGCGACGCCGAGGCGGTGTGCGCCGAGTACAGGCTCTTCGCGCGCTACGCCGACCCGTCGGGCGCCCAGCGACACGAGATATGGAACCGCCTCGGCGCGAACGGGCCGTACGTGTGGAGCGACGACTGGGGCGGCCGGTGGATGGGTGACAAGGACCCTTACCAGATACTGAAGGGCTACGCCTGCTACCGCGCAGCGCCGGACAGCGCGTGGCTCGCGACACAGCTGCCGGTCCTGAGGCGCCTCGCCCGCTTCGTGCTCGCGACCGACCGCGACGGCGACGGGCTCGTCGAGGGGATGAGCTCCGCGACGTACTCGGAGATGTCGCCGCTGTCACCGAACGACGAGCCGTACCAGGCGGAGGACCCCTACGTCAACGCGCTGGCCGCATACGCGTTGGACCGGCTGGCGGAGATGGAGGAAGAGGCCGGGCGTACCGGTGCACTGGCCCGCCGGGGCACCGAGGGCGATAGCGCGGCAGTATGGCGTTTGGCCGCGGCGCGGATCCGCGCCGCGATGCCCGCCCTCTGGCGTCCCGGGAACGAGTGGTTCGCGTACCACGCGCTGCCCGACGGTTCCCGCAGCTGGGACCACTACCACCTGCAGCCGGTGGACGCCCTGGTCTTCGGCGGCGTGGTCGACAGCGCGATGCAGGCGGCGATGGTGCGGCAGGTACTCCGTCCGCCGTGGTGGGACGGAGGCGGCCGAGGCTTCTTCGCGGTGCCCGGCGACGACGCCTGGCACGACATGCGGAGCTACTGGCGCGGCTGGGGGTGGCACATCCTCGACTTCAAGGCGGTCGAGGCCGTCCTCCGGTACGCCGTGGCGCCGGCGCAGCGCGCGACCGCGTGGCGGCTCCTCGTCGAGGAGGCCGACCGCATCGTCCGGGTGAACTACGGGCGGCCGGGCGAACGCGGAGACAACAACGGACTGTTCCAGTTCTCCGCGGGAGCCTACCTGGACCTGCTCGCGCGCGGGCTCTTCGGGGTGGACGAGCACCTCGACCGGGTGGAGATCCAGCCGCACGTGGAGGGCATCGCCGACGACTTCACGTGGCGGCTCGCCGGCTGGCGGCTTGCCGGCGACTCGCTCGGCATCGCCTACCGGCCCGCGGACCGCGAGGCCACGGTGCGTGTCGGCGCGCTCCACCGTACGCGGCTGGTGGTGCGGTTCCCGTGGCTTTCAGCGAACTCGTGCGTGGAGGTGCGGCGCGGGCGAGATCCGGTTGAACAACTCGGCCTCGTGATGCTGTCGGACGGCTCTGCCTACGTGGACGTGCGAGGAGGGTTCGACCCGGCGGAACTCAGGATCTCGGCGCGCGCCTGCGGAGGCCCGTAAGGACGGCGGGCAGCCAACTCCAGGCGAGGAGCGCGGCACCGTGCGCCGGCGTTGCGGTGCGCAGCAACAGGACGAGGTTCCCGGGGACGGCCACGACGGCCCCGGCCCCGGTCTCGGGCAGCCAGCGCCGCATCGCCACCACCTGGTTCGCCGCCGCCCCCTCGCGGCGGAACCGCTCGACGAGCGCCGGGCCCAGCGCCGCCGCGTCCAGTGTCCTCCATCCCGGCAACCGCGCCACGTTCCACACCGACGCCAAGTATCCCAGACCGTGCATGTCGGTCGCGCCGAACATCGCGAGGCCACCCCGCTGGCAGCGGGCGATCATCTGGCGACGCAGCGCGGGCGGGAAGTCCATCGCCCGCGGTGAGCTGGTCCAGATCTCGAAGCCGCCCACGCCCCACTCCACCAGCGTGTCGATGTCCGTTCCCCAGTGCTGCCGCCAGTACTCAGGGAGGCTCGCGACGAGGAACGGCCGCGTCGTGAGCGGGACTCCCGTGTCGGCTGGGGCCGCGGTCTTCGTGGTGCCGGACGTGGGGATTCGGCCGGCGGCCAGCGCGCGGATGAGCCGTCCGGTCGCGTCCCAGGCGTTGCGGTAGGGTGAGTTGTCGACGCCGTCCTCGATGCCCAGCGCGAGCAGATGGAGCCCGCTCAGCGACAGCTCGACGCCGGGCAGGAGCCGGGGCGGTGTGCCGCGCGGCGCGTCGGCGAGCCAGGCGCGGATCGCCCGCGTCGTGTTGTGGTCGGTGACGAATGCGGCATCGAAGCCCGCACGCGCGTGCCACGCTGAGTTCGCGGCCGCGCCGAAGCCGCGGCGGCCGTCGTGGGACGCCGACGTGTGCGAGTGGACGTCGAAGACGATCGCGTCCCCGTCCGCAGCGACGAACCTGGGGATCGGCCGCGGCAGCAGCGCGCCCCAGGCCAGGAACGCCGTCAGCGGGACGAGGAACAGCGCGGCCGCGCGAACCTCGCGGACAGTGCGCACCCCCGCGCCCGCCGGTCCGCCCCGCCAGCGGGCGACGCGAACGAGGAGGAATGCCGCGACGGCCCACGCCGCGGCCCCCTGCAGGTCCCGCGCGGGACTGCCGTTCAGCCAGTCGGCGAGGAGCGTGAAGGGCGCGAGGGCGACGTGGGCGAGCGGGTAGGCGAGCCGGACGCCCGCCGGGGCCGTGCCGGCGACGGCGTCAGCTAGCGGAGAGAGCCGGAAGAGTTGTCCGAGGACGACGCACGCGGAGATGAGGAGCGGGAAGCGCCAGGGGACGCGCAGCACCCTACGGCGCGGGCTCCTCGGCGACGCCGCGGACGGCGTGCGCGACGGCGTCGGCGAGCCGCTGCCGCTGCGTCTCGCTGCGCGCAGCCGGGTGGTCGGCGCGAACGTCGAGTTCCACTCCGTCGCCGAGGCCAAGGCGATACCACGCGCCGGGCGGGGCGTCGAGAGCCGGGGCCTCGCCGTGCGGCGCCCGCCCGTTCCCGGTCGGCACCCACTGCTGGAAGGCGCGGCGCACCCGCCCGCGCGGCGCGAAGCGCGGCTGCAGGCTGAGCTCGCCGAGGGCCGGCAGGGTGCCGAGCGCCGCAGCCACTCGCTTCTCGAGCACGTCGCCGGGAGCCTCCGCGAGTTCCTGCGCGATGCTCGTGAGCGTTCCGCCTTCCATCTGACGGAGCTTGATGGCGAAAAGCTGGAGGAGATGGCGGTACCCGTAGGTCGCGGCGGTGCCGCGGCCCTCGGGCGGGCTCATCAGCCGGCGCGCGACGTAGAAGCGGATCGTGCGGTCGGACGGCCGGCTCTGCGCAGCGGCGTTGATCGGCGTGACGCCGGAAGCGTCGAGCACCGCGCCGGCGAGCGCGGCGAGGTCTCGGATGTTCCAGGGGGCGAGCTTCGCGTACTCGCGCAGAGTGAGAAGCGGGTCGTTCATACCGAGCGTCAAGTAACGTACCAGCGCGGCCACTCTCTGCAAGGAGGGGGTGCCCGTTGCGCGTCTTGACTCGGCCCGACCGGGGGCGTACTCTGGCCGGGCTCGCTACCCCACTGGAGTGATTTCATGCGAAGTCTACCTGTGTCACGAACCAGCTCCATCCTCCTCGCCTCGCTCGCGATCCTCGCCGGGCCCGTCGCCGCCCAGGATGGCCCGTGGGCCTTGACCAACGCGCGCATCAACACCGTGACGCGCGGGGTCATCGAGCGGGGCACGATAGTGATCCGCGACGGCCTCATCGCCGCCGTGGGCCCCGACGTCGCAGCGCCGGCCGACGCGCGAGTGCTCGACCTCACCGGGCGGACGGTGTTCCCGGCCTTCATCGATCTCACGTCGAGCATCGGTCTTCCGAGCACGCCGGCGGCACCCGCGGGGCGCCCCGGTGCCGCCGCCGCCGCGACCAGCGAACCGGCGAACGTCGGCCTCGAGCCCGACCGCATCGTCGCGGACGAGTTGCGGCCATCGGCCTCCGACGTGCAGGCCGCGCGTGACGCGGGCTTCGGCGCCGTGCTCACGGCCCCGAGCCGCGGCGCATTCCGCGGCCTCTCGGCGCTCGTACCGCTGCGCGACAGCCTTGCGGGCCGTCACGTCATCCGCTCGCCGGTCGCCCTGCACATGGGCTTCCAATCCGCCCAGGGCCGCTACCCCGGCACCCTGATGGGGGTGATCGCGTACGAGCGGCAGGCGTTCTACGATGCGCGGCGCCAGGGCCAGGTCCTCGAGCGCTATCGTGCGAGCCCGCGGGGGATGGAGCGCCCGGCCTACGACGCCCGGCTCAACGCTCTCATTCCCGTGGTGCGCGGGGAGCTGCCCGTGCTGTTCGCCGCGAGCAGCGAGAACGAGATCCGCCGCGCTCTGGCGATGGGCCGCGAGTTCAACCTCGCGCTCACCGTGGTCGGCGCCGCCGAGGGGTTCCGCGCCCTCGACGCGCTGCAGGTTAGCCGCCGCCCGGTCGTGGTGTCGGTGGACTTCCCGCGGCCTACGGAGGTCACGGGCTGGACGTTCCGCGCCGGCCAGCGGCTCCCGCTGAACGACAGCGCGTCCGCAGACAGCGCCGCGCGCCGCGTGATAGAAGGGAACGCCGCCGCGCTGAACCGTGCGGGAATCCGCTTCGCGCTCGCATCAGGCGGTTCGCTCCGCGGGGCCGAGGTGGTCACCAACGTCCGCAAGGCGATCGCCGCCGGCTTGCCGCGCGACGTCGCGCTCGAGGCCCTCACCATCCGCCCGGCGGAGATCGCCGGGGTGGCGGAGCAGCTCGGCAGCATCGAGGTCGGCAAGATCGCGCACCTCGTCGTGGCCGAGGGCGAGCCGCTCACCGACAGCGCGAAGGTGCGCGCCGTGTTCGTGGACGGGGTTCGCTACGAGGTCGTCGCCCCGGCAGCCGGCGCGCGCGGGGGTGCGCGCGGCGGTGGGGCCGGCGCCGCCGCGGCGCAGGTCGCGGGCACGTGGTCGGTCACGGTCAACACGCCGCAGGGTAGCCAGTCGATGACGATGACACTCACCCAGGACGGCACCGCCTTCTCGGGCACGATGAACAGCGAGATGGGCACGCTGCCCGTGGCCGAGGGTCAGATCAGCGGCAACTCGGCCTCCTGGTCCATCACGGTCCCGATGGGCGGCCAGTCGATGACAGTCAACTTCCGCGGCGACGTCGAAGGCAACCGGATGCGCGGCACCGCCGAGCTCGGTGCCTTCGGCTCCGCCCCGTTCACCGCGGAGAAGAACCCATGAGGCGCGCACGGAGGACAGGGATGCCGACACTCGGACGCCGCAGCGGGGCGCTGTCGCTGGCGGTCGCGCTCGGAGCACTCAGCGCGCATGCCGGTACGCCGGCAAGAGTGGATGCCCAGGTTCCGGCCCAGGCGCCGCCCGCGCTCCAAGCCGCGGCCACGCCTCCGCAGCAGACCTCCGTTCCGCCGCTCCAGGCCCCCATCCCACCGGCGGGCCGCCTCGTGGCGATCACGAACGCAACCGTCCTCACGGCGAGCCACGGCACGATCGAGCGCGGCACGATTCTCATCCGCGACGGCCGCATCGCCGAGGTCGGGACGAACGTCCAGGTGCCCGCGGGTGCCCAGGTGATCGACGGCACCGGCAAGTACGTGATGCCGGGGATCATCGACTCGCACGCGCACACCGGTATCGAGGCGGTCAACGAGGGCTCCAATTCAGTGACGTCGGAGGTGCGGGTCGAGGACGTGCTGCGGCAGGACGGGGGGGGCATCTACCGGGAGCTGGCCGGCGGCGTCACGACGATCCAGGTCTACCACGGATCGGCGAACACCATCGGTGGCCAGAGTTCGACACTGAAGCTCCGGTACGGCCTGCCGGTGGACAGCCTGTATTTCCAGGGTGCGCCGCTCGGGCTCAAGTTCGCGCTGGGCGAGAACGTGCGGCAGACGAACTACCAGCCGCAGCCCGGCCAGCCCCGCCGCTACCCGTTGACGCGGATGGGCGTTGAGGAAGTGCTGCGCGACGCCTTCACCAGGGCGCAGGCGTACCGCCGCGAGTGGCAGGCGTACGAGACGGCCCGCCGCGCGGTGCGCCGCGGACAGCCGGAGCCGCTCCCGCCGCGGCGCGACCTCCAACTCGACCCACTGGTGGAGATCCTCGAGGGCCGGCGGCTCGCCCACGTGCACGCGTACCGCGCCGAAGAGATGCTCATGATGATGGGCGTGGCCCGGGACTTCGGGTTCCGCGTGGCGAGCTTCGAGCACGGCCTCGAGGGCTACAAGATCGGCAACGAACTCGCGGCGGCGGGCACCGGCGTCTCGACCTTCTCCGACTTCTGGGCCTACAAGCTCGAGGCGTGGGACGCGATCCCGCAGAACGCCGCGCTGATGGCCGAACGCGGGGTGGTCGTCTCCATCAACTCCGACTCCGACGAGCGGTCCCGCCGCCTCTATCAGGAAGCGGCCAAGACGGTCCACTACGGCGGAGCGTCGGAGGAGGAGGCGCTGCGGATGATCACGCTGAACCCCGCACGCCAACTCGGCATCGAGGGCCGTACCGGCTCGATCGACGTCGGCAAGGACGCCGATCTCGCCATCTTCAACGGCCATCCCTTCGCGCCCGGATCGCGCGTGGAGAAGACGCTCATCGATGGCCGAGTCTTCTTCGACCGCGACAGGGCGCCGACACTAGAGAACCTCATCGAGCAGATGCGCCGGCAGCAGCCCCGTCAGGGCGGGCGGCCGGTGACGTCGGCGGGAGGTGCGCAGTGAAGCGCTCCCTCAGGATCGCCGCGGCCGCGCTCGTGGTCGCGCTGGTCCCTCCGGCGCACCTCGTCGCGCAGCAGACGGTGGCCCAGCCGGCCGCCGCAGTCGCCATCCGCAACGCGACCATCGTCCCCGTCGTGGGCCCGCGGGTCACGGGCGGCACTATCGTGCTCCGGAACGGCCTGATCGAGGCGGTGGGCGCGAACGTGACGGTGCCCGCCGGCGCGCAGGTCATCGACGGCACCGGGCTCTTCGTCTACCCCGGCCTCATCGACTCCGGCACCCGCCTCGGCCTCACCGAGATCGGGTCCGTGCCGGGCGGAGAGGACACGCAGGAATTGGGCGACTTCAACCCGCACAACGACGCCCTCTCGGCCGTGAATCCCTCCTCGGAGATCATCCCCACCGTGCGGGTGAATGGGGTCACGACGGCGATCACCTCCGCGCGCGGCGGGGTGATCGCCGGACAGGCGGCGCTGATCGACCTGATGGGCTGGACACCGCAGGAGATGGGGGTCCTGCCGCGCGCCGGGATGGTGATCACCTTCCCGCGCATCCGGAGCGGCCGTCGCTTCGGGGGGGAGGGAGGTCAGCAGGGCGCCGAGGCGCAGGCCGAGGAGGTGAACCGCCAGACCCGCGCGCTCCGGACGTACCTCACCAACGCGAAGGCCTACGCCGAGATCAAGGCACGCCTCGCGGCCGGAGCTCCAGGCACGCAGGAGGTCAGCCTCCCCATGGAGGCGATGGTGCCCGTGATGCGCGGCGAGTCGCCCGTCATCTTCGAGGTGGAGACCGCCGAGCAGATCCGCGGCGCGCTGGCCATCGCCGACTCGTTCCGCCTGCGGATCATCCTCCGCGGCGCGCGCTTCGGCTGGCAGCTCGCGGACACCCTCGCCGCACGGCGCATCCCGGTCATCGTGGGGCCGACGGTGAGTTCCCCCGACGATCGCGACCCGTACGACGCCATCTACGCCTACCCGGGCGTCCTGGCCCGCGCCGGCGTGAAGATCGCGTTCCAGACCGATAACGCGTCCGACTCGCGCAACCTGGCCTACAACGCCGCGCTCTCCACGGCGTACGGGCTGGACCCCGAAGAAGCGCTGCGGTCGGTCACGATCAACGCCGCCCAGATCTGGGGCGTCGCCGACCGCTACGGCAGCCTCGAGGTCGGCAAGGTCGCCAACGTCATCGTCACGACCGGGGATCCACTCGACGCCCGCACACAGATGCGCCACATCTTCATCCGGGGACAGGCGGTCCCGTTCACGGACCGGCACGACCGGCTCTACCAGCAGTTCCGGGCCCGGCCCCGGTCATAGGACGAGGCGGCGCCCTGCGGGGCGCACGCACCGGACGGGAGGCCAGACCACGCGTCTGGCCTCTCGCGCTTTCGGCAACTGCTCCGCAGTCAACCCGCCTCCCGGTATCGGGTTGCCTTGCCGCGCCCGGACGGGACTCTGCACTGGCATTCCTTTTTGAGTAGCGTACGGGGCGGGGTGCGGCGCCCGTCGTGCGGCGGGCGCCGATGTGTCGCGTGAACACGTGAACGAGAGGGCCATGAGCCAGCACAGGATCGCCTGGTTGCCGGGGGACGGCGTCGGCAAGGATGTGATGGACGCCACGCGCATCGTCCTCGACGCGCTGAAGCTGGACGCCGAGTACGTCCACGGCGACATCGGCTGGGAGTTCTGGTGCGCGGAGGGCGACGCCTTCCCGCAGAGGACGGTCGATCTCCTCAAGAAAGTGAACGCCGCGATGTTCGGCGCCATCACGTCCAAGCCGGTGAAGGCCGCCGAGACGGAGCTGGTGCCAGCGTTGCAGGGGAAGGGGCTCGTCTACCGCTCGCCCATCGTGCGGATGCGGCAGATGTTCGACCTCTACATCTGCCTGCGGCCCTGCAAGGCGTACCCGGGCAACCCGCTGAACTTCAAGGAAGGCATCGACATCGTCGTCTTCCGGGAGAACACCGAGGACCTGTACGCCGGCGTCGAATTCAACCCGGTGCCCGACGTGCTGGCCGAAACGCTCGCGAAGCTCTCGAAGCCGTTCGCGCCCTTCAAGGACCTGCCCGGGGACCAGTACGCGATCTCGTGCAAGGTCAACACGAAGAAGGGCTCCGAGCGCATCGTGCGCGCGGCGTTCGAGCACGCCGCGAAGAACGGCCGGAAGAAGGTCACCGTCGTCCACAAGGCGAACGTCGTGCGCGCCACCGACGGGCTCTTCCTCGACGAGGCGAAGAAGGTCGCGAAGGACTTCCCCGGCATCACGTTCGACGAGGCGAACGTAGACGCCATCTGCATGTGGCTCCTCAAGAACCCGCACAGCTACGAGGTGCTGGTGGCGCCGAACCTCTACGGCGACATCATCTCCGACCTCGCGGCACAGATGGTGGGCGGGCTCGGCTTCGCCTGCTCCGCCAACATCGGCGCCAAGCTCGCCGTCTTCGAACCCTCGCACGGCTCGGCGCCCAAGTACGCCGGCCAGTACAAGGTGAACCCGCTCGCGACGATCCTGGCCGCGAAGATGATGCTCGAGTGGCTGGGCGAGGGGGAGCGCGCTGGCAAGGTCGAGCGCGCCTGCGCCGCCGTCATCAAGGAAGGCAGGGTTCGAAGTTACGATATGGGCGGTTCGAGCACGACGCTCGAGATGGGCGAAGCTGTCGCGAAGCACCTGTAGCCCGGCCCGCCGCCCAGCGGCGAGGTCCACCGGAGGAGCGGCATGGCGGAGGTGGTGATCCACGAGGTCGGGCCGCGCGACGGCCTGCAGATGGAGAAGGAGGTCGTCCCCTTCGAGCGCAAGCTCGAGTGGCTGCGCGGCCTCATCGCGTCGGGGCTCGACATCGTGCAGGTCGGCTCCTTCGTGCACCCTGCGAAGGTGCCGCAGATGGCCGACACCGACCGGCTCTTCACCGAACTCCAGGCCGGCGGCGTGCGCCCGGGCGCAGTGCTCTCCGGCTTGGTGCTGAACGAGAAGGGGATGGAGCGGGGCTTCGCGGCCGGAGTTGACCTGTTCTGCATGGGGGTGTCGGCCAGCGAGACCCACAGTCGCAAGAACACCGGGATGCCCATCGTCGAGGCATCGGAGCGCATCATCGCGATGGCGAAGCAGGCGCTGGCGGCCGGGAAGCGGGTGCAGGTCTCGGTGCAATCGGCATTCGGCTGCGGCTACGAGGGCCCGGTGCCGCCGGAGCGCGTCCTCGGCCTCGTGCGCCAGTACGTGGACAACGGCATCACCGCCGTTTCGCTCGCCGACACGGCGGGGCACGCGGTGCCGGACCAGGTGGCGCGGATGTACGAGCAGGTATTCCGGATAGGTTCCGGCCTCGATTGCGCCTGCCACTTCCACGACACCTACGGCCTGGGGCTCGCCAACGTCTGGGCGGCGATGCAGGCGGGAGTCACCCACGTCGAGACCTCAGTGGCCGGCCTCGGCGGCTGCCCCTTCACGAAGATCGCCGGCGGCAACGTGTGCACCGAGGACTTCGTGCACATGCTCCAGCGGATGGGACATCGGCAGGACGTGAAGCTCGACCGGCTCGTCGCGATCGCGAACGCCGTCGCCGTCTTCTTCGGCCGCGAGATGCCGGGGATGGTCTACAAGACGGGGCCTAGCCAGGTGAGAAGTGAGAAGTGAAGCATGAAGGGGGCCGAACTATGAGCGCACCACGAAAGCTGCTCGCGGGGGTTCGCGTCCTCGACCTCACCAACGTGCTCTCGGGGCCGTTCGCCACGCTACACCTCGCGCTCCTGGGCGCCGAGGTCGTCAAGATCGAGAACCCGGTGGACGGGGACCTCGCACGCAAGCTCGGCTGCCTGCCTGAGCTGAACGACATACTGATGGGCACCAGCTTCCTGGCCCAGAACGCCAACAAGAAATCGCTCACGCTGAATCTGAAGGCGCCGGAAGCGAAAGAGATCTTCCGGACGCTGGCGAGGACGGCCGACGTGGTGGTGGAGAACTTCCGGCCCGGCGTGATGGACCGGCTCGGCGTCGGCTACGAGGAGTTGCGCGCCCTCAACCCCAGGCTCATCTACTGCGCCATCTCCGGCTTCGGGCAGACGGGCCCCGACGCGCTGAAGCCCGCCTACGACCAGATCATCCAGGGCCTCTCCGGCGTGATGGCCGTCAACGGAGACGAGCGGCTGAACCCGCTGCGCTGCGGCTTCCCGGTGTGCGACACCGTTGGCGGCGTCAACGCGGCGTTCGCCATCATGGCCGCGCTCTACGACCGCGAGCGGACGGGCGAGGGCCAGTTCATCGACATCGCCCTGCTGGAGGCCATCATGCCGCTGATGGGTTGGGTGGCCGCGAACCTCCTCATCGGCGGCCAGCAGCCCCAGCTCCTCGGCAACGACAACTTCACCGCGGCACCATCCGGCACCTTCGTGACGAAGGACGGGTACATCAACATCGCGGCGAACAAGCAGGAGCAGTGGGAGGCGGTGGCCGACGAGCTGGGCGTGAGCGAACTCAAGACGGACCCTCGCTTCCAGAAGCGCGATGCGCGGAAGAAGAACCGGAAGGCACTGACGCCCTTGCTCGAGACGAAGCTGAAGGAGAACACCACCGAGTATTGGGTCGAGGCGCTGAACGCCAAGGGCGTGCCATCGGGTGCCATCCTGAGCCTCGAGGCGTCGCTGACACAGCCGCAGGTCGCGCACCGCGAGACGCTGGCCACGGTCCAGGCCGAAGGGATCGGGGAGCTCAGGCTCTTCAACCTCACGGCGCAGTTCGAGAAGACGCCGGGCAAGGTCGAGACGCCGCCGCCGCGCCTCGGCGACCACACAGAGGAAGTGCTCAGCGGCATCGGGTACACGCAGGAGCAGATCGCGCAGCTCAGGAAGAAAGGGATCGTCTGACCCATGGGAATGACCGTCGTCGAGAAGATACTGGCCCGCGCCACCGGGCGTGCGGCCGTCAAGGCCGGGGACGTGGTGGAGCCCGGCGCGGACCTCGTGATGTCGCACGAGAACGCCGCGCTGGTGATCAACCAGTTCCTCGAGGTGTTCAAGGATACCGGACTCGAGGCGCGCATCTGGGACCCCTCGAAGGTCGCCGTCATCTTCGACCACAGGGTGCCGGCCGAGTCGCCGAAGACCGCCACGAACCAGAAGAAGGTCCGCGAGTTCGTGGCGAAGAACGGCATCGCGAAGTTCCACGACATCCGCGGCGACCTGGGCGGCATCTGCCACCAGATCCTCCCGGAGAACGGCTACGTGCGGCCCGGAGCGGTGGTGCTCGGCACCGACTCCCACACCACCAGCCACGGCGCACTCGGCGCCTTCGCGTTCGGCATCGGCGCCACGGAGATGGCCAGCGTCTGGGCCCTCGGCACCTCGCTCAACGTCGAGGTCCCGGCGACGATCAAGGTGGTGGTGAAGGGGAAGCTGCCCGAGATGGTGGGGCCCAAGGACGTGATCCTTCACATCGTCGGCCTCCTCACCGCCGAGGGTGCGAACTTCAAGGTGCTGGAGTTCCACGGCGACACCGTCCGCTCGATGCCGACGTCGGGGCGGCTCGTGCTCTGCAACATGAGCGTCGAGGCCGGCGCCACCTCAGGCATCGTGCCGGCGGACGACGAGACCCTCCGCTACCTGCGCGAGGAAGCGGGCGTCACCGACACTCTCACTCCCGTGCAGCCGGACGCCGACGCCGTATACGAGCGGGTGATCGAGATCGACGTGTCGAAACTCGAGCCGCAGATCGCCTGCCCGCACACCGTGGACAACGTAAAGCCCATCGGGAAAGTGGCGGGCACGAAGGTGCACCAGATAGTGATCGGCTCGTGCACCAACGGCCGGCTCGACGATCTCGAGGTCGCCGCTCGAATCCTGAAGGGGAAGAAGGTGGCCAAGGACGTCCGGATGCTCGTCTTCCCGGCTTCGGGCCGCATCTACGCGCAGGCGCTGCTGAAGGGCTACGTCGGTGACTTCGTACAGGCAGGCGCCGTGGTGATGAACCCCGGCTGCGGCCCATGTCTCGGCGTGCACGAAGGCGCGCTCGGTGACGGCGAGACGGCGCTCTCCACCACCAACCGCAACTTCAAGGGCCGGATGGGGAACCCGACCTCCGACGTGTATCTCTGCTCGCCGGCGGTCGCCGCCGCGTCGGCCCTGACCGGCACCATCACCGATCCGCGCACGGTCGTCGGAGGCGCACAATGAGCACGGTAGTCATCACTCTCGGCGACGACATCTCGACGGATGTCATCTACCCGGGCCGCTACATGGCGACGGTGCTGCCGACCGAGACGCCGCAGTTCGCCTTCGCGGACCTGACCGACTTCAACGCCAGGCTCAAGGCGAAACAGGTGCGGCAGGGCAGCATACTGGTGGCGGGAAAGAACTTCGGCTGCGGCTCCTCAAGGGAGCAGGCGGTCTCGACCCTCAAGGGCCACGAGCTGATCGTCGTGGCGAAGGGATTCGCGCGGATCTTCTACCAGAACTCGGTGAACCTCGGCCTCAGACTGGTGGAGGCGCCGGACCTCGAGGCGAAGGAGGGGGACGAGCTGGAGATCGGCACGGGCGAGGTGGTGAATACGACGACCGGCAGGAGGTACCGCACGGTGCCGATGCCGCCCGCCCGCCAGGCGATCGTGGATGCCGGCGGCCTCATCGCCTACACGCGGAGGCGGCTGGCGGGGAAGTCGAAGGAGTAGAGCGTAGTTTCGCGCCTGCTCCGCGCGGAAACGATGCTGCGGTACCGCGCGCGTGGCCCGATAGTGGCGCATGCCGCGCGGCGCGACCCTTCCGGAGTTGATGACCGTCACCCTGATCATCGCGGTAGTGGCATCCATCGCGACGCTGCCGCTGCGCCGCACCCTCGACCGCATCGCCGTCGCCGGGGCGGCGCAGCGCCTCGCCTCCGTCCACGAGACGGCACGGCAGACGGCCATCGCGCGCGCCACCCTGGTCCGTTACGAACTGGCCCGCGATAGCGCGGCGGTAGCGCTCGCTTCCCGGAACGCGCGCGGCACGTGGGACACCCTGCGGGTCTGGACTCTCGGGTCGGTGCAGGTGGCCGCCAGCCAGCGTGCCGTGACCTTCAGCCCGCTCGGCGTGGGCTACGGCGCATCCAACTCCCGCGTGGTGTTCGCCCGCGGCGCGGCCGTCGAGACACTGACGGTCTCCCGCACGGGGCGGCTGCGCCGCTGGTAGCCCCCGCGCCGTTGGCGTCACCCCTCCGGTGGCCTGCGGCCGCGAGGCCTGCAACCTTTCCGCCGGCCCCGGCATCCAAGGAAGTGAACGGGACCACAGGAGAGGACGATGCAGGCGACAGCTACGGCGATGGAGCGGAAGAGCACGGAGGGGCCATCGTGTCCACGTGTCGGACAACCGCAGCCGGAGCGCCGCTCCGATCTCCCGCACTTCTTGCGCTGGCTCTACGCGGCACGCCCGTCCCTGACTCCGACGGTCTACGTGCCCGGCCCGGTGGTGGTCGCCCACAGAGTCTGACGGCGGCTCTGTCCGGCCATCAGGCCCGGGGGGAAACCCCCGGGCCGTTGTCTTGGTGAGTACCTGGGAGACGGCGCCGAGCAGTGCCCAACGAGCCCTGCCCACCTCCTTCAGGGTCGCGCTCGGATCCCGGTGAGCAGGCCTGTGCAGGACGGTGCGCCCGTGTCAGTCCGGCGCCGCCGCCTCCCCGAAGACGAGATGGACCTTCACCTCGATGTCCGGCGCCACGCGCAACGCGCCTAGCATCCGCACCGGCGGGGTGATGCCGTAGTCCCG
>Ga0209253_10000461_pt1 | contig 35033 bp, 33 predicted proteins | sample FrelakmetBRP12BR_FD_187145 | JGI IMG/M metagenome (GOLD analysis project Ga0209253, IMG submission 187145) | Freshwater lake sediment microbial communities from the University of Notre Dame, USA, for methane emissions studies - BRP12 BR (SPAdes)... | ecosystem: Environmental > Aquatic >... | reverse complement strand
GGTCGGCATATGGCATCGGTGCCGTGAGAGCCGTGAGTTCCGTTCGTGCCGCGGCGGAAATGCGAACGGCGCAGTCAAGTATACCCACCGCGCGCCCCGCCCCGAGCGCCTACGGCAGAACCGAAGCCGCCCGCACCGCCCAGTCGTAGAGCGGCGTCGGCCACACACCGAGGACGACGATCGCCGCTGAGAGCCCGTAGGCGAGCGCCTTGTCGCCCCACGTGAGGTCGAGGGGCTTCTCCTCCTCGGCTGGGAGGAGGTAGGCGTGCTTCACCACGATCAGATAGTAGTAGACGGAGATCGTGGCGTTGATCGCGCCCAGCAGGACCAGCCACCACCACCCCTCGGCCATCGCGGCGCGGAAGAGGAACCACTTCCCGATGAAGCCCGACGTGGGCGGCACGCCGGCCAGCGCGAACAGCGCCAGCAGCAGCGTCGCCGCGAACAGCGGTGAGCGGCGGTGCAGCCCGCGGAAATCGTCGAGCGACGGGTTCGTGCCATCGGCACCCACCCGCGCCACGACGAGGAACGCGGCGGCGTTCATCAGCAGGTAGAGGACGGCGTAGAAGATCGCGGCGGCGAACCCGTCCTGCGTGAACGCCACGAGCCCGACCGCGATGTACCCCGCCTGCGAGATCGCCGAGTACGCGAGCATCCGCTTGATGTCGCGCTGGATCATCGCCACCAGGTTGCCGAGGGTCATCGAGATCGCCGCGGCCAGCGCGAGCGGGACGACCAGCGCCGTCCCACCGAGCTCGGTGAGCGAGAGCAGGCGCGCGAGCAGCGCGACGGCCGCCACCTTGGACGCCGTGGCGACGAACGCCGCCACCCCGTGGCTCGCCCCTTCGTACACGTCCGGCGCCCAGAAGTGGAACGGGAAGAGCGCCAGCTTGAAGAGGAATCCCGACAGGAACAGGCCGAGCCCGAAGAACAGCGCCGGCTGGGTGGGGATCTGCGGGAGGACCGCCGCCATCTCGTCGAGCTTCGTCGTCCCGGTGAGGCCGAGCAGGATCGAGAGCCCCAGCAGCGTGACCGCCGACGCGGTCAGGCCGACGACCACGAACTTGAGCCCCGCCTCCTTGCCGAACGGGAATCCCTCGCGCAGCGGCACCAGCACGAACAGCGAGAACGACGCGATCTCGAGGGCCAGGTAGAGCGCCAGCACCTCGACGGCGCTGGCCATCACCATCAGGCCGGACGCCGAGGTGAGGAGGAAGAAGAACACCTCGCCGCGGGCGTCTTCGCGCTGGCCCGTGCCGTCGCGCACGATGAACACCGAGATCCAGAAGCCGGCCGCCACCGCCAGCTTCACGTACTGGGAGAAGGCGTCCACCCGGTAGGTGCGCCAGAAGATCTCCGTGCTCTGGCCCAGGGTGAGGACGCACGCGGCGACGATGGCGAGGCTGCCGAAGCAGGCCACCCGGCCCGCCCACTTCACCCGGTGCCGGTCGGTCATGAGCGCGCCGAAGATCAGGAGGCCGGTCACGGCGAGCGCGGCCTCGGGCAGGAGCGCCAGCCAGCGGCTCACGAGAGCGCCCCGATCAGCGCGCGCGTCGCCGGGTCGATCACGTCGAGGATGAGACGCGGGTAGAAGCCCAGGACCAGCAGCACGCCCACGAGGATGGCGCGCGGCAGCGACAGGAAGAGGGAGATGTCCGCGACGTGCGGGTGCGGCTCACGCGGCTCGCCGAAGAACGCGACCACGATCGCCCTCATCGAGTACGCCATCGTGATCACGAGCGCGAGGACGACGATCCACGCGAGCACCGGGTAGGTCTTCAGGGTGCCGAGGAAGACCAGCAGCTCTGCCCAGAAGGAGGAGAAGCCGGGCACGCCCGCCCCGCACAGCGCCGCGGCGATGAAGAAGGCCGACGCCACCGGGACGTGCCGCGACAGCCCGCCCAGCCGCATCATGTCGCGGGTGTGCAGACGGTCGTAGATGAAGCCCACCGCGGCGAAGAAGAGGGCCGTCATCACGCCGTGGCTGAACATCTGGAACACCGCGCCGTTGATGCCGTCCACCGACATCGTGGAGAGGCCGAGGAGCACGATGCCCATGTGCGAGACGGAGCTGAAGCCGATGACGAACTTGAGGTCCGTCTGCGCCATCGCCACGAACGCACCGTAGACGATGTTCACCGTGGCGAAGGCGGCCGTGGCGTAGGCCCAGTAGTGCGCGCCCTCGGGCAGTGTCACCATCGCCACCCGCAGGATGCCGTAGGCCCCCAGCTTCATCAGCACGCCGGCGTGGAGCATCGAGACCGCCGTGGGCGCCGCCACGTGGCCCACCGGCGACCAGGTGTGGAGCGGCCACATGCCGGCCAGGATGCCGAAGCCGACGAACAGGAACGGGTAGACGACGATCTGGAAGCTGCGGCCGTACGTCACCGCGGCGAGCCGGACCAGGTCGAAGCTGTTGAGGCCCGCCGCCCAGTAGATCGCCAGCGCGGCCGGCACGACGAGCGCCGTGCCCGCCAGGAGGTACAGGGTCAGCTTCATCGCCCCGTACTCCTTCCGCGTGCTCCCCCAGACCGCGATCAGCAGGTACATCGGCAGGACCGCGACCTCGTAGAAGAACAGGAAGAAGAACAGGTCGAGCGACACGAAGACGCCGAAGACGCCCGTGACCAGCAGCGCCATGAAGGCGAAGAATTCCTTCACGCGCTCCTCGAGCTCCCACATCACCAGCACGCCCGTGAAGAACACGATGGAGGTGAGCACGAGGAGCGGCAGGCTGATGCCGTCCACGCCGTTGTGCCACTCGATGCCGACGGCCGGGATCCACGGCAGCTGCTCGACCAGCTGGTAGCCCGAGGCCGCCGGATCGAACCGCAGGCACACGAGCGCGGTCACGAGCAGCGTGGCGAGCCCCGTGAGCGCCGCCGCGACCTTGATGGCCTTCGGGTAGCGGCCCGGAATGGCGAGGATCACCGCCAGGCCGACGGCCGGGCACGCCACGAGCGCCGTGAGGAGCGGGACGCCGGTCACGGCCGGCCTCCGATCCGCACCAGCCAGATGCCCAGCGCCGCGACGACGCTGATCCCCACCGCCACGTACGCCTGCACGAAGCCGCTCTGCGCCAGGGAGAGGATCCGCCCGCCCCAGACGGTGCCCTGGGCGACGCCGTCGGAGGCGCCGTCCAGCACGGTGTGGTCGTTCCACCTGGCGCCGCGGGAGAGCGCAACGGTCCAGCGGACCACCGTGGCGTCGTAGAGCCGGTCCACGTACCAGTTCTCGCCGAAGAACGACTTGAGCGCCGGCACCCGCTCGGCGAAGCCCTCGCGCCGCGCGCCCCGGGCGCCGAACTCGAACCAGGCGAGGGCGATGCCGGCCGCCACCAGCGCCAGCGCCACGAGCGGCCCCGTGCCGAACGCGAACGGCCCTTCGTGCGCCATCCCCGGCGAGAGCCGCACCGCGAACCACCCACCCAGGTAGCCCAGCACCAGCGTCAACGCCGACAGCACCAGCACCGGCACCGCCATGGCGTAGTGCGCCGCGGTGACCTTGTGCGCGTGGCGCAGCGGTGCCCCTCCTGTCCCCCTGGGCGTCTGGGCGTCTTGGCGTCCCAGCGTCTGCCCCCTGAGCGTCAGGAACACCATCCGGAAGGTGTAGTAGGCCGTGAGGCCCGCCCCGAAGTACGCGAGCGCGAGCGCCACGCTGCCCGCGTGCTCGCCGAGCGCGCCGAGCACCGCTTCCTTCGAGAAGTAGCCCGCGAAGGGGATCACGCCCGCGAGCGCCGCGCTCCCTGCCACCAGCCCGATCACGCCCGCCCGCTGGGACATCGGGTCGTGCTCGGCGATCTCCTTCATCTCGTTGGAGTGCGCGTGGTGGATGAAGATGCCCGACGCGAGGAAGAGCAGCGCCTTGAAGCCGGCGTGCGTGGTCAGGTGGAAGAAGCCCGCCGCCACGCTCCCGGCCGCGAGCGCCATCAGCATGTAGCTCAGCTGCGAGATGGAGGAGTAGGCGAGCACGCGCTTGATGTCGCCCGCCACCATCGCCATCGTCGCCGAGGCCAGCGCGGTGGCCAGCGCGAGCCACAGCAGGCCGTGCATCACCGCCGGCGCCGCCGCGAAGAAGCCGTGCAGGCGCGCCACGAGGAAGACGCCGGCCGCCACCATGGTGGCCGAGTGGAGCAGCGCGGAGACGGGGGTCGGGCCCTCCATCGCGTCCGGCAGCCACGTGAACAGCGGCCCCTGCGCGCTCTTGCCGATGACGCCCATCAAGAGCAGGACCGCCACGAGCTGCACGAAGCGCGGCTCGAGGGTCGTGGTCGCCGCCGCGATGACGTCCGGGATGGTCGCGATGCCGAGCGCCCGGATGAGCATCAGCACGCCGAGCAGGAACCCGACGTCGCCGACCCGCGTCATGATGAACGCCTTGCGCGCGGCGGCGGCCGGCGCGGGCCGCTCGAACCAGAAGCCGATCAGGAGGAACGACGCCAGGCCCACCAGCTCCCAGAAGACGAGCAGCTGCAGGAGGTTCGACGCGAGCACGAGGCCCAGCATCGCCCAGCCGAAGAGCGCGAGGAAGCCGAAGTACCGCGCGAAGCCGGGGTCGCCGCGCATGTAGCCCAGCGAGTACACCATCACCGCGAGGGTGACGGCGGCGACGATGCACGCCATCGTCGTCGCGAGCGGATCGAAGAACACGCCGAACGCGAGGCCGGGGCCGCCCTGCACCGGCAGCCAGGTCGCCTGGGCGAGGTACGACAGGTTGGGGACGGCGATCCGCCAGACGAGGTAGGCGGTGGCCGCGAAGCTGGCGGTCAGCGCCGCGATGGCGGTGGCGGCGGCGGCCCGGGGCCGCGCCCGCAGACCGACCAGGATGACGGCGCACGCGGCGAGCGGCGCGGCCTGGGCGGCCAGGGCGGCGAGGACGGGGCCGCTCATCCCTTCAGCTCCGAGAGGGACTCGACGTCGATGCTGGTGGACTCACGGTGGATGGCCACGAAGAGCGAGAGCGCGATGGCCGTCTCCGCCGCGGCGACACCGACGATGATGAGCACCACCACCGGGCCCAGCGTGGCGTCGCGGCCCGCCAGCGTGGTCAGCGCCACGACGTTCACCGATATGGCCGCGATCATCAGCTCGATCGCGATCAGCATCGCGACGAGCGAGCGGCGCTGCAGCAGGCCGTAGAGCCCGATGCCGAAGAGGAGCGTCGAGAAGGCGAGGTAGCCGTGCAGCATCAGCGGCCCCCTGCTACGCGGGAGCGCCGCGCCACCACCATCGCGCCCATCATCGCGACGACGAGCAGCACCGAGATCAGCTCGAAGGCGAGGACGTAGTCCTGCAGGAAGCGGACGCCGATGTTGGCCGCCGAGACCTCGGGCCGCCCCCCGGGGCGGATCCAGAGCGCGGGGCGCAGCACCAGCCAGATCGCCCCGGCGGCCACGGCGGCGAACCCGGCCGCGCCGAGGACCTTCCAGCGGCTGCGCGGCCTCGGCGGGAGGTCGAGCGGCACCGAGAGCATCACCGCGTAGACCATCGCGATCGCCACGGCGCCGACGTACACCAGCACGAACACGACGGCGACGAAGTCGCTGCCGAGGCTGAGGAACACCCCCGCCACGCCCAGCATCGCGAGGGCGAAGGAGAGGATGTTGTGGAAGATGCTCCGGAACCCGACCGCGCCGAGCGCCCCGAGGAGGGCGATGGCGGCGGACACGCCGAAGACCGCGCCGGCCCAGTTCATGATCCCCCGAACGGCTCGAGGAGGTCGTTGTAGGTGGCGTCCCGCGTGTACGTCGCCTCGTCGTAGCGCGTCGAGTACCGCAGGGTGTCGGTGGGACACACGTCCACGCACAGGCCGCAGAGGCTGCAGGTCGAGAAGTCGAGGATGAACTTCGTCGCCCGCATCTTCTTCGAGCCCTCGGGCCGCTTCCCCTCGACGCTGATGCACTCCGACGGGCAGACGCGGACGCAGGCGTTGCAGGCGATGCAGTCGTGCGTGCCCGTCTCGGGGAACGTCACCAACTCGATCGGCCCGCCCCACCGCGACACGTCGGGCCGCTCGTGGGGGTAGAAGATGGTCACCCGGCGCCGGAGCATGTGGCGGCCGGTCACGCCGAGCCCGACGACGAGGCTCCACACCCCCTGCGCGAAGAGTCGCAGCGCGCCCATCAGCCGGCCCCGTGCACGAGCAACGCGGTGACGGCCAGGTTCACGAGCGCCGCCGGGATGAGGAGCTTCCACGCCAGGGTCATCAGCTGGTCGAAGCGCAGGCGCGGGAACGTCCACCGCATCCACATCATCACGAAGATGCCCGCATACGCCTTGAGCAGCAGCCACACGGGGCCGGGGAGCCACGGGCCGAGCCACCCGCCGAGGAAGAGGGTGGCGCCGAGCGCGCCGAGCACCAGCATGTTCGTGTACTCGGCGAAGTAGAACATCGCGAACCGCATCCCCGAGTACTCGGTGTGGAACCCGGCGACCAGCTCGGACTCCGCCTCCGGGATGTCGAACGGGGCGCGGTTCGTCTCGGCGGTGATGCCGATGAAGTAGATCACCGCGGCCACCGGCTGGAGCAGCACGTACCAGACAGTGTGCTGCTGCGCCTCGACGATGTGCCGCAGGTTCATCGTCTGCGAGAGGAGCACCACGGCCAGCGCCGAAAGCAGGATCGGGATCTCGTAGGCGACGACCTGCGCCACCGAGCGCATCCCGCCGAGCACCGCGTACTTGTTGTTCGACGACCACCCGGCCATGAAGACCGCGAGGACCGTCAGCCCCGAGAGGGCGACGATCACCAGCAGGCCGTACGGCACGTCGGCGAACGCCTCCACCCCGGAGAGCGGGATGAGCGAGGCGACGCACAGCGTCGGCAGGAACACCAGCAGCGGCGCGAGGAGATAGCCGACCCGGTCGGCCGCCGCCGGCACGAGCAGTTGCTTGCCGAGCAGTTTCAGCATGTCGGCGACTGTCTGCAGCGTGCCGTGCGGCCCCGCCTCCATCGGACCGACCCGCCGGTGGATGTGCGCCGCCACCTTCCGCTCGAGCCACACCAGGAAGAGGACGTTGAACGCCAGGAACGTCATGATCAGGGCCGCGCCGAGCAGGAACGTGGCGACGCTGTCGCCCAGGAACCCGGCGAGCCACTGGCGCAGGCCGCCCAGCATCAGCGGGCCCTCACCGGTCGATCTCCGGGATGATGATGTCGACGCTGCCGAGGATGGTCACCACGTCGGCCATCATGTACCCCGGCAGCACGTCCTCCAGCACCGCGAGGTTCGGATACGACGGCGTGCGGAACTTGGCGCGCCAGGGCTCGGTCGCGCCCTCCGAGACCAGCAGGATGCCGTACGCTCCGCGGGCGCTCTCGACGGCGTAGTACTGCGTCCCCGCCGGCAGCTTGAGGCGCTTCTTCGAGCCGAGGCCCTTCTCGGTCAGGACCGGCCCGTCGGGCAGCTGCTCGAGCGCCTGCTCGACGATGCGCACACTCTGCTTCATCTCCTGCACGCGCACCCAGTAGCGCGCGAAGGCGTCGCTCTCGGTGCGGGTCGGGATGTCGAACTGGAAGCGCGGGTAGGCGCCGTACGGCTCCACCTTGCGCACGTCGTAGGGGACGCCGGCGGCGCGGAGGTTCGCGCCGGTCACGCCGAAGCTCCGGCACTGCTCCTGCGTGAAGATCCCGATGCCCTGCGTGCGCTGGATGAAGATGACGTTGGACTCGATGAGGTCCTCGTACTCCTGCCAGCGGGCCTTGAGCTTCGCGAGCACCACGCTGGCGCGGCGCGGGAAGTCGGCGTCCAGGTCCCGGCTGAGCCCGCCGAACCGGCCGGTGCAGTAGGTGAGGCGCGAGCCCGTGACCGACTCCAGCAGGAACAGGATCGCCTCCCGGTCGTCCCAGGTGTACAGCGCCGGCGTCCACCCGCCGATGTCGAGGAGGAACGCGCCGATCCACAGGAGGTGCGAGGAGAGCCGGTTGAACTCGGCGAGGATGACCCGGGCGACGAGCGCACGCTCGGGCACCGGGATCCCCGCCATCTTCTCCACCGCCTCGACCCACGCGAAGTTGTAGATCATCCCCGACAGGTAGTCCTGCCGCGACGTGTTGGGGAGGAACTGCGCGTAGGTGCGGTTCTCCGCCATCTTCTCGTGCGCGCGGTGGCCGTAGCCGATCACCGGCTCCACGCGGATCAGCCGCTCGCCCTGCAGCGTGAGCACGAGGCGCAGCACGCCGTGGGTCGACGGGTGCTGCGGCCCCATGTTCAGGGTGTAGGTGTCGAGCGGCTCAGCCGCGGGCGTCGGGGTCTCGGTGCTCATCCTGGGGGGCCGGGGTGCTCAGGCTGTCGTCGTAGATGGAGGGCGGGGGCGCCGTGAAGCTCTTGAGCAGCGGACGGAACTCCGTGCCCTCCGGCAGCAGCAGCCACCGCAGATGGGGATGTCCCGCGAAGCCGACGCCGAACAACTCCCAAGCCTCGCGCTCGTTCCACTCGGCGATGCGGTACACGCCGGTGAGCGACGGGACCGCCTGGTCCCGCAACGAGAGGACACGGTAGGCGAGGCGCGCCGGCGCATCCCAGCGGTTGAAGGTGTAGATCAGCTCGAAGCCGCCAAGCGCCTCCAGCCGGTCCACGCACGTCAGCGACTCGAAGAAGTAGCCGGCGGCCTTCGCGGCCGCGGCCGCGGCCACGAGGTGCGCGGGCGCGATCCAGCGGCTCTCGCTGACCCCCGTCATCGGGTGAGGGCCGGGCGCGGCGACGACGTATCCGCGCTGCTCGAGCAGGGCGGCGAGCTCAGCCGGCGCGGCCAAAGCGCCGTCCGTGCTTGATCTTCTCCTCCAGCTTCAGGATCCCGGCGAGCAGCGCCTCGGGGCGCGGCGGGCAGCCCGGGATGTGCACGTCCACCGGCATGAACTTCTCGGCGCCCTCGGCGATGGCGTACTCGCCCGGGTACCTGAAGGGCCCGCCCGAGATCGTGCAGCCGCCCATCGCGATGGACCACTTGGGCTCGGGCATCTGGTCCCAGAGCGTCCGGATGACCGGCGCCATTTTGCGGGAGATCGTGCCGGCGAGGATCATCAGGTCCGCCTGGCGCGGCGAGGGACGGAAGATGGCGGCGCCGAAGCGGTCGAGATCGTACTTCGCCATCCCCGTCGCCATCATCTCGATGGCGCAGCAGGCGAGCCCGAAGGTGATCGGCCAGAGCGAGTTCGCGCGGCAGAGATTGAGGACGTCCTCGACCATCGCGAGCCGCACGAAGGGCGCGGTGTCCTCGGCGAGCCGCTCGAGCTCCCGGTCGGTGGGCGCGGTCAATCCCACGAGAACGCCCCGGTGCGCCACGAGTACACGACCGCGAGGGCGACGATGCCGATGAAGGCCAGCACCTCGACCACGACCTGCCAGCCGTGCATGAGCCGGAAGACGACGGCCACCGGGAAGAGGTAGATCACGTCCACCGAGACGGCGAGGAAGAGCAGTGCGTACAGGTAGTACGCCAGCGAGAACTGCCGCCAGGCGCCGCGCTCGGGAATGATCCCGCTCTCGTACGTCTTCAGCGTGTCGGTTCCATGGCCCCCCCGTGGGGCGATGACGAGCGGCACCACGAGCGCCAGCGCGGCGAACACGATGCCGATGCCGAGGAACCCGAGCACATAGCGGTATTGATAGACGGTCGTCGCGTCCATGTTCCTCACAACACGCTCGTCTGGACTCGGGGAGCATGGAGCGGAAGGGATTCGAACCCTCGACCCCCTGGTTGCAAACCAGGTGCTCTCCCTACTGAGCTACCGCCCCGAGGGGCCGCCGCAATCTAGACGGACACCCCCGGCCGCTCAAGGAAGGGCGTGGAGGTGCTGCAGCAGGAAGCGCTCGAACTCGGCGAGCTCGACGGGCTTGGGGAGGACCCGGTCCGGTTCGATGCCGACCTGGAGGTCGCCGAGCTGCGAGACGTCGCCGGAGAGGAATACCGTGCGCCCGGCGAGCTCGGGCGCGCGCTCGCTCAGGGCCCGGAAGAGCGCGACGCCGTCCATCCCGGGCATCCTGAGGTCGGCGACGATGAGGTCGCAGCCGGCGACCTCGAGGGCCGCTAGCGCCTCGTGCCCGTTGGCCGCCTCGCGCACCGTGGCCCCGCGCCGCACGAGGAACCTGGCCAGCGGCGCGCGGACGGCGGGATCGTCGTCCACGAGCAGCACTGTGACGCCCTGCAGCGTCGGCGCACCAGCGGCGCCCGCCGCCAGAGCCAGGGAGGCGACGGCGCGGCGCCGGGAGGACGGGCTCACCCGCCACCCCGCACGGGCCCCGTCGCGCCGGGGTTCAGGTTGACTTCGAAGAGCCGGAAGATGCGGCGGTACTCGTCGATCCAGCTGGTCGTCATCCGGAAGGAGTGCGGCTCCACCGGGTAGACCGCCAGCTCCCAGTTCTCCTTGCGCAGCTCGATCAGCCGCTGCGCGAGCCGGACCGCGTCCTGGAAGTTGACGTTGTCGTCCACCATCCCGTGGCAGATCAGCAGCGCCCCCCGCAGTCCCTCGGCGAAGTAGATGGGCGAGCTGCGCCGGTACGCGGCGCTGTCCTCCTGCGGCGTGTTGAGGATGGCGGCGGTGTAGCCGTGGCCGTAGTGCGCCCAGTCGGTGACGGGGCGGAGCGCCGCGCCGGCGCGGAAGACGCCCGGCGTCGTGAACATCGCCATCAACGTGATGAAACCGCCGTAGGATCCGCCGTACACTCCGATGCGCGCGGAGTCCACGCCCTGGGTGCGCACCAGCCAGCGGGCGCCGTCCACGTTGTCGTCGAGGTCGGTGCCGCCCATGTGCCGGTAGATGGCGGTGCGCCAGTCGCGGCCGTGGCCCGCGCTCGCCCGGTAGTCCAGCTCGAGCACCGTGTAGCCGCGTGCGACGAGGAAGTGGTGGAAGAGGTACTCGCGCGGGTAGTCCGACCACCACTTGTGCACGTCCTGCGTGTACCCTGCCCCGTGCACGAAAACGACCGCCGCGCCGTTGGGCGCTCCCGTCGGACGGAACAGCTTGCCCGGCACCTCGGCGCCGTCGCGCGCCGGGACCGAGACCAGCTCCGGCACGCGCCAGGGGTAGCGGCGGAACTCCTCGGTGGTGGACTCGGTGACCTGGCGCCACGCCGCGCCGGGCCTGTTCGGCTGGAGGTAGAGCTCGGGCGGGTGGTTCGCCGTGGAATGGAGGATGGCCAGCCACCGGTCGTCGGGGCTCGGCACGACGTCGTGCCGGCCCTCGCCGCGCGTGAGCTGCGTGCGAGCGCCGCCGTCGATTCCGGCGGTGTAGAAGTGCCGCTCGCCCCAGTGCACCTCGCTCGACTGGAAGTACACGCGCCGGCCGTCGGGGCTGAACTGCACCCCCTCCACCTCCCACGGGCCGGAGGTGAGCGCGCGGGCCGGGCCGCCCACCGCCGGGACGGTGTAGAGGTGCGCCCAGCCGGTGGCCTCCGACGTGAACCAGACCGTCTCGCCATCCGGCAGCCACCCGGCCGCGCGGGAGAGGCCGCCCACCCACGCGCTGTCGTGCAGCACGTCCAGCTGCCGCACCTGGAAGCCCGGCACGTCCACCACCCAGAGCCACCGGTCGGTGTCGTCGCGCGCGGAACCTGAGACGAGCGCCAGCCGCCCCGTCGTGGCCCAGCCCACCCCGCGCAGGTCCACGCCGCGGTCGCCCAGCCCCGGGTCCACCCAGTTCACCGCGCCGCTCGCGAACTCGAGGATGCCGGCCTTCGTGATCGTCTGGTCGTCGCCGACCTTGGTGCGGTTGGGCGGCGTCTCGATGTAGCCGCTGGCCGTGACCCACACGGGCATCGCCTGCACCTGCTGGCCCGCGGGGCGCTCGCTCTGGGTGAAGAGCAGGTAGCGCCCGTCGGGCGAGACGCTGTAGGAGACCAGCGCCTGGTTCTCAGCCAGGAAGAAGGGGCGCGGCAGCGCCGTCGTGTCGGGACGCTGGGCGAGCGGGTTCTGGGCCTCGCGCGGGGGTCGGCGGACGAACTCGAAGAGCTCCCGCTGCTGGGCGCGCAGGAAACCGCGCTGGCCCGCCGAGTCGCGGCCCGCCGGCCGCGGCGCGTTCCCGCGGCGCACATCGGTCAGCTGCACGAGCGGACCGCCGTCGAGCCCGATCGCGTACACGTTGTCGTAGCGCACGAAGAAGACGGTCCGGCCGTCCGCCGAGAGCTGCGGGCTCCCCTCCGCGCCGGGCGTCTGCGTGAGCCGGCGCGCGGCGCCGCGCGCGGCGTCCCACAGCCACACGTCGCCGCGCCGGATGTACGCCTTGAGCCGCCGGTCCCGCGACCACACTCCGGGCTGCGGGTAGAGGCTGTCCTCCATCGCCTGAGTCAGGGGCTCGGGCTCCCCGCCGGTCACGGCGACGCGGTAGGCCGCCTCCGCGGTGTCCGCATCCGGCTTCTTCCACCGGAAGTACACATACCGCGCGTCGTCGGAGAACCGGATGCGGCTCGGCGCGGTGCCGTAGAGCTCGGGCCCGCGCATCAGGTTCTCGATGGAGAGATCGAAGGCGGCGGGACGCTGGTTCGCCGGTTGCTGGGCCGGGCACGGAAACGCCGCGGCGGCCAGGGCCACCGCGGCGATCGCGATTGCGCGCTGCATCACGGACCTCCGGCGGGCGCTACGGTTTCACCACGGTGAGCGCGTAACCCGTCACGGCGCGCTGTGCATAGGTCGTGGCCGCGACATCCTGGACGGTGGTCCGGTACGACGCCGCCTGTCGCGTATCGGGCACGCTGAGCCGGACGAGCGCTCCGGCCGCGAGGCGGCCCCCCTGCGGCGCGATCACCACCACGATCACGGTGTCGCCCGATCGCGGCGCCGTGAAGAGACGGTAGTTCGTGCCGGCCGGCGCCGTGACGGCCGTGCGCGTTCCGCCCAGCAGGAAGCGGATCGCGCGGTCGTCGGTGTTCGGCGTGGCGAGCCGCACTTCCAGCTCGCCGGCGGTCGGCCCTTCGTTGCCGCTGCACCCCGCGGCCGCGAGGCCGCCGAGCAGCGCGAGGACGAGCGTCCGGACGGTCATTGCCGTACCCTCGCGAAGATGCGGGCCATCAGCTCGGCGCTCACGGCAGTGCCCGACTGGTCCAGCCACGCCACGAAGTCGCCGAGGTCGAAGCGGCCGTTCCGGTTGCCGAGGTAGTCCAGCGCCTCGACCTGAGGGGTGAGGAGGCCGGTGCCGACGAGCAGGTGGTGCACGATGCTGTCCGCAGTCGCCGCGCTGAACGTCGCCGTGATGTTGTAGGGCTGCACGGCGAGCGGCGCGATCCGTGGCTCCGACGTGATCACGTCGCCGGTCCACCCCATGAAGATGGCGTTCGGGTTCGGCCGGGCGACCAGCACCACACTGTCGCCGTCCGCGACCCAGCTGCCGGCGGCCGCGACGCTGGGCGTCGCGGACACGGTGCCGGGGCCGGTCACGGTCCAGCGCACGTCGAAGCGCCGGGCGAGGCCGGCCGTGATGGTGGAGTCACGGCTCCCGGCCGTGACGAGATGCGTGCGCGCCCCGCCGTCCGACCAGCCCGCGAACCGGTACTGGGTCGTGCCGGCGGCGTTGGTCTGCAACGTGTCGATCTCGACCGTCGCGGTGTCGCCCTCGAGCAGGAACTGCCGGAACCGTCCGGCCAGCTGCCCGCGCACCCGCACCTTCGCGACCGTGTCCGCCGCCGCGACCGTGAGGCTGCTACCGAACACCACCCGGAAGCGCATCGGGCCGTTCACGGCCAGCTGGGTGATGGAATCGAGCTGGAATCCCGGCGCCACGCCGAAGTTGAGCCAGCCCTTGTTGGCGGCATCGGGAACCAGGGCGGTGACGCCCGACGTCCCGGGGAAGGGATCGCCGCCGTCGCCGCGGTTGCGGATGCCCGGCGTGCTGCTCAGCAGGCTGTATGGCGCCCCGTGCGCTTCGGCGAGCACCAGGCCGTGGATCGGGCCGCTGTTGATGTCGTTGTAGCCGAACCGCGTGTAGTACTGGGCTGAGTCCACGTGCCACACGAGGAGCCCCGGCCCCGCGCTCCGGATGCGCGCGCTGTCGGTGAGGACCCCCTGCCGGTTCTCGAGGAGGAAGTACTCCCCGCGCGGGTTCTGTCCCGTCGGCCGGATGAGGAAGACGGTGTCGCCGAGCGCCGAGGGCCCGAAGCTGAACGTCCCCGTGTTCTGGAGACGCCGCACCGTCACCCAGCCGAGCAGGCTGCGGGAGAGGGCCTCGAAGGAGGACGGGCTGAGCGCCGCGTAGTAGTTCCCGGAGCCCATCAAGCCCCACCCGCCGATGCCCTCGGAGTCGTCGCCGTCGTTCGGGTTCGTGTCGTAGAAGTCCGGCAGCCCGATGCCGTGGCCGGTCTCGTGCGCCGCGGTGCCGATGGGCATCATCTGGGTGGAGTCGCACGCCACGGCGCCGCCCACGCCCGATTGGATGGTGTAGTCCCGGACGCGGATGAACTGGCCTGCATGCCCGGTCCACGCGTCCCCGGTCGGCACGCCGCCCAGGGAGCTGCGGTGGGCCCAGACGTGGTTGTTGGTCGAGGAAACGCACGCGCCGTCCTTCATCGGCTGGACGAAGATGACGAGGTCCACGTAGCCGTCGTCGTCCCCGGAGTTCGGTGTCCCGTCCGGGCCGTCGTTGTCGTACAAGCCGAAGTTCACCAGCGCGTCGGCCTTGACCACGGCTTCCTGCAGGCCGGCCCGGAGCGCCGAGAAGGCGGCGAAGCTCCAGACACCGTTGCAGGTGCCAAACTGTGATGGGCATCCTGTGGCGGGGCCCACGTACCGGGACTCGTTGCTGTCGAGCGTCACCCAGCCGACGGCGTTCCCGTGCATCGAGAAGAGACCGTTCGACATCTCCTCGTAGAGGGTGCGGACCGTGTACGGGCGTCCGTTCGGCGGCACCGAGCCGAAGAGCGTCTGGGTGTACTCGGAGGAATCGCGAAGGCCGGCGGGCGTGTCCGCGTACCGGAGCAGGACGGCCGGCACGGTGAGCGTGCCGCTCACGGCCAGCCCCGATAGGGCCGGCCCGGCAAGCCGGCGCGCCGCGTTCAACGCGGCGAAGTCGCCGCGCGCGATCGCCGCCGCGCGCTCCTGCGCTACGCCGCGGGCCTTGCGGCGCCACACGCCGTCCGGGGAGAAGTCGAACTGCGGTCCACGCAATTCCCAGCGGCGGGCGAGCCCGGGCTGCTGGGCGCGGGCCGTCCCGGCCCCCAGTGCGGCGAGCCCCACCACCGCCCCGAGCAGGACGGCCAAACGTGCTCCGGTCGTCGGCATCCTCTGTGTCCCTCGCCAGGAATGAAGTGTGCAAGCTAAACCCGCGTCCGGGTGGGCCAACCCCCCCCCAGTCCAACCGCACACCTGATAGCATTACCCTCAGGGCCCCAGGCGCTGTGGCCCACGTCACACACCCTGACGGCTGACGGCTGACGGCCGACGGCTGACGGCTGACGGCCGACGGCTGACGGCCGACGGCTGACTGCCCTTACCGGCGCAGCGGATAGAACCGCGGGACCGCCCAGCCCGCGGCAGCGCCCAGCGCGGCGCCCGCCACGACGTCCGTCGGGAAGTGCTCGCGAGCGGCGACGCGCAGCACGCCCATCGCCGCCGCCGCGAGGACGAGCGCGGCGATCCGCTGCCGGTGCGCGCCCGCCCGGCCTCGGCGCGATTGGATGGACCAGTAGGCGAACGCCGCGGCGAAGGCGGCGCTGGTGTGGCCCGACGGGAGGCTGAGCCCGTCGTCCGCGGATGCGGGCGGCGCCGTCGCGTCCGGCGTGTAGCGGTACGGCCGAGGCCGGTGGAAGAGGACCTTGCCCCAGTTCGTCAGGGCGGATGCCGTACCGATCGCTTGCGCGAGCACCGTGATGTCTTCGCGGGCCATCGCGCGGTCGCCGCGCGCGTCCGAGAGGAGGAACAACCCCGCCCCCGCGCCGACCGCGAACAGCGCCGCGTCGCTCGCCGTCGCCGGGAAGGCTCGGATCGCCCCGACGGCGCCTCGGTCGATGCCCGGCACGCCGGACGGGTCGCAGGGCGCGCACGTCGCGTGCGGCAGGTGCGATGCGAAGAGCACCGGCGCCACCGCGATCGCGGCCGTCGCCGCGAGCACCGCCCCGGACGGCACGAGCCGCGCGTCGAAACGGACGGGATTCTGCGCCGCGGCGCCGCCACTCGAGGACGCCGCCGCGAAACCGGCGAGCAGCGCGCTGCGCAGCTTGATTCCGATACGTCTCATCGGTAGTGTTCCGCTTGCTCCGGAACGAGGAATCCGTGCCGACGACCCAGGCTGAGACCCACGTCGCCCTGTTCGACAAGTGCCGCGGCTTCACGCGCGCCAAGGAGGCCCAGGCCGCCGGCCTCTACCCGTATTTCATGCCGATCTCCGAGGCGGAAGATACCGTCGTCAAGATCCACGGGAAGACGAAGGTGATGATGGGGTCGAACAACTACCTCGGCCTCACCCACCACCCGAAGGTGCTGGAGGCGGCGCAGGCCGCGCTCCACAAGTACGGCTCCGGCTGCACCGGCAGCCGCTTCCTGAACGGGACGCTCGACCTCCACGAGCAGCTCGAGGCGCGGCTCGCCGAGTTCCTCAAGAAGGAAGCCTGCCTCGTCTTCTCGACCGGCTACCAGGCGAACCTCGGCCTCGTCTCCGGCCTCGTCGGTCGCGATGAGGTCGTCTACCTCGACAAGCTCGACCACGCCTCCATCGTGGACGGCGCGACGATGTCACGCGCGCAGGTGGTGCGTTTCAACCACGGCGATCTCGCGGGACTGGAGCGCAAGCTGAAGTCCGACGACCGTCCGCACGGCGCGATGATCGTCGTGGACGGCGTGTTCTCGATGGAAGGCGACATCGCCGACCTGCCGCACCTCGTGCCGCTGGCGAAGCAGTACGGCGCCGCCCTCGCGGTGGACGACGCGCACTCGATCGGCGTGCTCGGCCCCACGGGCGCCGGCACCGCGGAGCACTTCGGCCTCACCGACAAGGTGGACCTGATCGTCGGCACCTTCTCCAAGTCCCTCGCCTCCATCGGCGGATTCGTGGTGGGCGACGAGTACGTGATCCACTTCCTGAAGCACCATGCCCGGCCCCTCATCTTCACCGCCGCCCTCCCGGCCTCCAACACGGCGGGCGTGCTGGCTGCGCTCGAGATCCTGCGGGCCGAGCCGGAGCGCCGCGCCGCGCTGTGGCAGAACACGAGGCGGCTCGCCGAGGGGCTCAAGTCCCTCGGCTTCGACATCGGGCCGAGCGCGACGCCGATCGTCCCGGTGCTCATCGGACCGCTCGAAAAGACGCTGGTGGTCTGGCGTCGGCTGTTCGACGCCGGCGTGTTCACCAATCCGGTCGTGCCCCCGGCGGTGCCGCCCTCACAGTGCCGCCTGCGCGCCAGCGTGATGGCGACGCACACGGCCGCGCAGGTGGACTTCGCGCTGGAGGCCTTCGCCGCCCTCGGCAAGAGCGTGGGGGTCATCTGACCTCTGGGGACGAGGAGGTCGCGCCGGTGCGAGCGCCGGGCGACCTCCTCGTCCGCGTCGCTCCCCGCCGCCTGCCCGCTCGCAGCCACAGCAGCACCACCGGCAGCATGCCATGAGAGCACTCGTCACCGGCGCCACCGGATTCGTCGGCAGCCACCTGGTGGAGGCGCTCGCCGCGCGCGGCGACGATGTGGTGGTGCTGGCGCGCCGGCCCGAGCGCGCGGCGCCGCTCGCGCGGTTCGGGGTGCGGGTCGCCATCGGCTCCCTCGACGACGCCGCCGCGCTCGCCGCGGCCGCACAGGGCGCCGACGTCGTCTACCACCTGGCCGGCCTCACCGCGGCCGCACGGCCCAGTGATTACCTCCTGGCGAACGAGGCTGGGACGCGCCGGCTCGTGGCGGCTGTCCGGCGGACGGCGCCCGGGCTCTCGCGGTTCGTGTACCTCTCGAGCCAGGCCGCGCTCGGCCCCTCCGCACCGGGGCAGCGCCTGGCCGAGGACTCGCCGTGCCGCCCCCTCACGGCGTACGGGCGCAGCAAGCTGGCGGGCGAGGCGGTGGTGCGCGCCGCCGAAGGGCTGCCGTGGACGATCGTACGGCCGCCCGCCGTGTACGGCCCGCGCGACCGCGAGTTCCTCACGATGTTCCGGATGGTCCGGAGCGGCCTCGCCCCGGTGTTCGGGACCGGCGCCCAGCAGCTCTCGCTGGTCTTCGCGCCGGACCTTGCCGACGCCATCGTGCGCGCCGGGTCCACGCCGGCCGCGATCCACCAGACCTATCACGCCGCCCACGCCGAAGTCGTGTCCACCCGCGATCTCGCCCTGGCGATCGGGCGCGCCGTGGGACGGACCCCGGTCGTGCTGCCCGTCCCCGGCCTCCTCGCGACCCCCATCGTCGGGCTGATCGGCGCGCTGAGCGCCGCGCGCGGCCGGCCGTCGGTCCTGAACCTCGACAAGATGGCCGAGTTCCTCGCCCCCGCGTGGATCCTCTCGGTGGAGAAGGCCGCGCGCGAACTGGGCTGGCGCGCCGCCCACGACGTCGCGGAGGGCACCCGGCTCACCGCCGAGTCGTACCGCGCGGACGGCCTGCTCAAGTGAACCGCCGCGGCACGCAGCCAACCGACCGCCTCACGCTGATCTTCATCGTCGTCTTCGCGGCGATCCTGCTGGCGCAGGCGAAGGTCGTGACCGCGTGGCCGTGGCTGCTGCTCGCGGACGCCCTCGTGGTCGTGCTGGTGGCGCTCCTGCGCCTTCTGCCGGCGCGAGGGGGCTCCGCGGAGTTCATCGGCGGCGCCTATCCGCTGATCCTCTTCGGCGCCTTCTACACACAGCTGGGCCTGATCCAGCTGGACGTGGGGCGGCTCTACGACCTCGTGGTCCAGCGCTGGGAGCTGGCGCTCTTCGGCCAGCAGGTCAGCGTGACGTGGCATCAGCGGATGCCGAGCCCGGCGCTGTCGTTCGTGCTGCACCTGTGCTACGGGTCCTACTACTGGATCCTGCTGGGCGTGCCGCTGTGGCTCTGGATCCGCGGCAAGCGCGACGCGTTCCGCCGCGCCACGTTCCACGCGGCGCTGGCGCTCTACGCCTCCTATCTGGTGTTCGGGGTCTTCCCGGTGGCGGGGCCGTACTTCACGTTCCCAAGGCCCGAGGGGGCGTTCATCGCCAACTGGCCCGCCCGCTACGTCTACTTCATGCTCGACAACGGCTCCGCGATGGGGACGGCCTTCCCCTCATCGCACATCATCGCGTCGTGGTGCGCCGTCCACGCCGCGTGGCGCGACGCGCGCCGGCTGGCACTCGTGCTGGCCCCGGTGGCCTTCCTGCTGGCGGTGGGGACGATCTACGGGCAGTTCCACTACGCGGTGGACGCGCTCGCCGGAGGGCTGCTGGCCCTGGGCCTGATGCTGGTCGCCGACCCCCTCAGGCGCTTGCTGGACCGCCCGCTGCGCCGCTAGAGGCTTCGGCGTGGGCGGCGCCGCCGTAGCGCCGCCGCAGGTTCGAGACCCCGTCCGGCCCGCCCATCACCACGAGCGTCGCCCCCTCCTCCACCCGTGCCCCCGCGTCCGGCTTGTACTCGTACTTCGCGCCGTCCGGAGCGACGAGCGCGAGGAGCAGCACCCCCGGCAGCTCGCTTACCCCCAGATCCCCGACGCGCCGCCCGATGGCCGGCGACCCGGCGCCGATACGCACCTCCTCGACCCGCAGGTTCCGGTCGCGGTCACGGAGCATCTGGTCGAGGAACGTCACGGCCACCGGGCGGATGAGTTCGGACGCCATCCGCATCCCGCCGATCCTGAACGGCGAGACGACGGCGTCGGCCCCGGCCCGCCGGAGCTTCGCCTCGTTCCGCTGGTCGACGAGCATCGCCACGATCCTGATGTCGGGCTTGAGCTGCCGCGCCGTCAGCGTGACGAGGACGTTGTCGCGGTCGGACTCGAGCGCCGGCACGAGGCCGGCGGCGCGCAGGGCGCCGGCCTCCTTGAGGACTTCCTCGTCGGCCGGGTCCCCGCTGATGTACAGCAGTTCGGCCTCCACTCCGAGCGCCGGAGCCGTCGAGCCCGGCGGCACGATCGCCACGACCCGCCGCCGCACCCGCATCAGCTCCTCGAGCACGTGGCCCGCGACGGCGCTGGCGCCGCACACGATGTAGTGGTCCTTGAGAGCCGCGATGGCCTGCCGCATCCGTTTCCTCCAGAAGACCTGCCCCAGCTGGCCCTCCACCAGGAACGCCGTGATCGCCGAGGCGAAATAGACCAGGATGCCCATCCCGAAAAGGAGGAGCACCATCGTGAAGACGCGCCCGCCGGGGTGGTCGTCGAGCGGGATGATCTCCCCGTAGCCGACGGTGGTCAGGGTGATCACCGTCATGTAGAGGCTGTCCAGCAGCCGGTGCTCGCCGCGGTCGATGACCCAGTACCCGCACACGCCGACGGCGAAGACGACGAGCACCGCGACGCCCGCCGTGAGGAGGCGGCGCCGGATCTCGGCGAGCACCTGTTCGTCCTGTTGGGCCGTGTTCATGGGATCCACGAGATGTCGCGAAGAAGGTATACCGTTGACGCCGCGGCCGCCAAACCGCATTCTGAGGCGCGTGACCATTGCCGGAATGTCCACCCTCGATCCGTCCATGCCCTGGCGTGAGTCGGTCCGCCCCGCGCTCGTTGCCGCCGCGGCCTTCCTCGGCGGCGCGCTGCGGGGCGTGGCGGATGCCGCGGCCAGCGTGCCCGTCGGCCCCTTCGCCGCGGTCGCGATGGTGGGAACCGACCCCGCCTTCCTTTCGGCCCTTCCGGTTCCGGGCAATCCAAGCCAATTTCATCTGGTTGCGGAACAGATGCGCCGCGACCTCGGGACCGTCCGCCCGAGCTACTGTCCGTGATCCTCACCCGTCCCCGGTTGGAGACGCCATGACGCTCGCCGATCTGCCAGTCCTGAATCCCTCGACGCCCGGCCGCGAGGCGCGGAGGGCGGTGCTGGTCGCCGCCCTGTTCGCCATCTTCGGGGTGCTCTACGCGCTCGTGCGCGCCACCGCCTCGGCGCCGCCGGACCTCGCCACCTCGACCGACGTCGTCTTCGGCTTCGCCTACCCGGCCGGCTGGGGCATCTCCCCCGCCCTGTGGAGCGGCGCTGCCACGTGGCCGACGGCGCTCGCCCGCGGTGACCTGGGCACCGCCCTCGCCGTGGCCGCCAACATCGTCATGGTGATCGCGCTCATCGTCGTGATGTACCCGGACATCCTGGGCCGCCAGGGTCCGCAGTACGTCTCGCCGGCGCGACGCATCCTCACCGTGGTCGTGGCGTTCGTGCTGGCGTTCCTGATGTACCGGGGCGTCAACCAGATCGACGACATCTTCACGTCCGACATCGGCGCGGACCCGAGCGGCGCGCGACGCCAGCTCTTCGGGCTCGCGGCCCTGGCGGCGATCATCTTCGCCGGCGTGTGGTCGTTCATCGGGCCCAAGGACTTCGGCCGCCGCATCCCGCTGCGCGTCTCGCACGGGGCCCTGGGCGGAATAGCCCTCTGGTCGTCGGTCTCGCTCGCCACGCTGCTCTCGAGCCAGCCGCGCGCCTTCATCAGCAGCTCGCTGGACACCTTCTACACGCTCCTCACGGTGGACGCCGGCACCGGCCACCCCGGCGCCACCGTCGCCTGGGCCGTGAGCGCCGACGTGCTCACCGCCGCCGCGGCGATGGCCCTCTGCGGCGCCCTGATGGTGACGACGTCGCCCCAGACGCTCGGCCCCGCGAACCGGCGCGGCGCAGCCATCGTCTCACTCGTGCTGGCCGCCTTCCTCCTGGTGGTCGCCGGGACGACGTGGTCGCAGACCAAGCAGCACGCCGACACCGTGCAGGCCAGCGTGGTGAAGGACCTGGCGCTCGACGTGAACACTCCCGTCCGCACGCCGGTCGCGCTCGCGGGCCAGACCCTGACGACGGCCCAGCGGCTCGTCGCGCGCACCCTCACCCGGCCCGACGCGCTGGCCGACGACTGTGCGAACGCTTCCGGCACCGAGGACCGCGTGCTCCCGGCCGCGACGGCGGCGAACATCCAGAAGCTCACCGCGTGGCTCGATTCCCACGCCGACGAGGTCAGCGGGCTCGCCGTCCGCGTCGCCAGCTGCCGCGCTTCCCTGCAGGCCGTGCGCTGGGAACCAGACGCGGCGCGCGAGGGCATCTTCCTGAGCGGCCGTCCCGAGCGGGTCGGCGCCATCACGTACCTCTACGCGATGAGCGGCCTCTCCACGCCGCGGCCGGCACTCCAGCGGCGCATCCTCGCCGCCCTGTCCGACACGGCGCAGTACCGGCACGGCGTCGAGGCCACGACGCGGTTCGCCAACCTCGCGCGCGTCGCCGGCGACACCGCCGCCGAGGCCGCCTGGCGCCAGAGGGAGATCCAGCCCTCCGATGCATCACTCATCACCAACCTGCGGCCGCGGCCCGCCTATTCGGACGGCGTCGTGAGCGGCAGGGTCGTCGCCCCGCAGCGCGGCTGGCGCGTCGCCCTGCTCATCGCCGACGAACCCGGCGCCGGCACCGACCCGCTCCAGCAGGCGCCGAAGTCCGACGGCCAGGTGCTGGCCTCGATGGTGGCGGCCACCGACGCCGGCCCCGACGGCAGCTTCGCGTTCACGGGCCTGCGCGACGGCTACTACCAGTTGGCGCTGCTCTCGCCCGAGGGGATGGGCATCCCGCAACTCGCCCGCCTCACCGTGCGCGGCGACCCGGGCGTGTTCCAGCTCCCGGCGGCCCAGAAGACGAGGAACGTCGGAGCGATCACGCTGGCGTTCTAGCGCCTCCGGTTTCCGCGAGACCCGCTGCCCCCTGCCCCCTGCCCACTGGCAACAGTCGGCAGGGGGCAGTGCTTCAGCAGTGCCCAGACGCGCAGTGCTCTGCCGGCGTCTGCGCGTCCGGACACTGCTGGGCATGTGATTCCGATCACCGTCGCAGGTGATCGGTGACAAGGGGTGTGCAAGAATCGCCCGCCCGGTCGTCTCCCATGCAGAACCCCCACCGGGAGGCACCGTGTTCCGTCCCCTCGTTCTTGCCGCCGCACTCGCCGGAGCCCTGGCCGGGCCGCTGGCCGCGCAGGGCTGGATCATCCCCGAACGCCCCATCCTCCGCCCGGGCCCCGGCTTCGGCGCGGTGGTCCGCGTGGCCAGCCAGGTACGCGCCGTCGTGGATGGCCGCATCGTCCGCGTCGAGGTCGAGGAACAGTTCCGCAACGCCGGCCCAGGGCTCGCGGAAGGCACCTACGTCTATCCGATGCCCGGCGAAGCCGTGTTCACGGACTTCTCGCTGTGGATGGGTGAGCGCGAGGTGCGCGGCGAGATGATGAGCGCCGACCAGGCTCGCGGCATCTACGAGGAGATCGTCCGCCGCCTTCGCGACCCGGCCCTGCTCACCTTCGAAGGCCACGGCCTGGTGCGGGCACGCATCTTCCCGATCGGCCCGGGCGAGACCCGCCGCGTCGTGCTCCGCTACACGCAGGTGCTCGAGCGCGCGGGCGACGCCTACCGGGTCCGCTACGCCATCGGCCGCCGGGCCCCCGCGCCCTTCCGCGGCCTCGGCGACGCGCCGGCCGCTCCGGCCGGCACCTTCAGTTACACCCTCACCGCGGCGGGCGCCGAGGACTACGGGACGCCCTACTCCCCGACGCACCAGATCCACTCGCGCAGCGCCGGCGGGCGGCTCGAGGTCACGCTCGGGCCCGACGCCGAGGGCGAGGTGGAGTTGTTCCTCCCGCTGCGCCGCGGGCTCGTGGGCACGAGCGTGGTGACGTTCGCGCCCGGCGGCGAAGACGGGTTCTTCATGCTCCTCCTTTCGCCACCCGCCGTCGCCGACGAGGCACCCCTCGCGCGCGACCTCTCGCTCGTGCTCGACGTGTCGGGCTCGATGTCGGGACCGAAGCTGGATCAGGCGAAGGCCGCGCTCGTGCAGGCGCTCGGGACGCTGCGGCCCACGGACCGCTTCCGTCTCATCGCGTTCTCGAACAGCGTCACCAACTTCCGGGACGGCTTCACGCCGGCCACCGTCGAGAACGTGCGCGCGGCGCAGGTGTTCGTGGAGCGCCTCGTCCCGAACGGCGGCACCAACATCCAGGGCGCGCTCGAAGCGGCGCTCGGCGCGGCGGTCGCTGAGGAGCGGCTCGCGCTGGTCCTCTTCCTCACGGATGGACTGCCGACGGTCGGTGAGCAGGCGCCGGACCGCATCGCGGACTTCGCCGCGGGGCACGTCGGCCGCGCGCGGGTGTTCGCGGTCGGCGTCGGCAGCGACGTCAACACGTACCTGATCGACCGGATCGCACGGCAGGGCCGCGGCAGCGCCGAGTACGTGGCGCCGGAAGCCAACGTGGAGACGGCGGTGGGCGCCGTCCTCGCGAAGATCCAGCACCCGGCGCTCGTGAATCTCCGCCTCGCGGGGGCGCCGGTGACGCTCCAGCAGGTCTACCCGGCCGATCTGCCCGACCTCTTCTACGGCGAGGAGATGGTGGTCTTCGGCCGCTACCACGGCGAGGGCGCCGGCGACGTGGTCGTGACGGGCGAGCGGAACGGCCGCCGCGAGAGGTTCACGTCGCACGGGGTCTTCCCGGCGACGGCGGCGGAGAACGACTTCATCGCGCGGCTCTGGGCTTCGCGGCGCATCGGCGAGCTGACGCGGCAGATCCGCATCGAAGGGGCAACGCCGAGCCTCGTGCAGCAGGTGCGCGACGTCGGACTGCGCTACGGCATCCTGACCGAGTACACAGCGTACCTGGTGCAGGAACCGACCGGACTCGGGATACCGGCCGCGCCCGCGACCCTAGACGCGGCCGCGATGGGCGGGGTGGCCCAGGCGGCCCGGCAGACGGGCCGGGAGGCCTTCCAGCGCGCGCGGGCCAGCGCCAGCCTGTCCGGCGCCGGGAACCTCGCGATGGCCGATAGCGCCGCCGCGGAACGCCTGGACGAGCTGAAGGCCGGGCGGCTCGGCGCGGCCCCGGCGGTGCGGCGGGTCGGCGGGCGGCTGTTCGTGCAGCGGGACGGCGTCTGGACGGATGCGGCCCACCGGGACACTTTAGATGTCACGAGGGTCGCGGCCTTCAGTGACGCGTACTTCGCCCTCGTGCGCGCCTTGCCCGAGCTGGCGCCGTTCCTGGGCGTCGGCGAGGAGTTCGTGGTCGCGGGGCGCCGCGCGAGCGTCCGCATCGGTGCCGGCGGGCTCACCGCCTGGCGGCCGGGCGACTTGGAGGCCCTCGTGCGGAACTTCCGGAGGGCGTAACGAGCGGGATCGCGGAGTTGTATGCGCAGCACTACGAGTCGCTCGTCCGGCTGCTGTATCGCCGGACGGGCGACCGCGACCGCGCGGAGGACCTGGCCCAGGAGGTGTTCGTCCGCGCCCTCGAGGCGCCGCCGACGAATCCGCGGCCCTGGCTCTTCGCGGTCGCGCTGAACCTGGCGCGCGACGACGGACGGCGCGCCGCGCGGCAAGGCCGGAAGCTGGAGCAGTACTCCGCGGAGCAGGAACGGACCGCCGCTCCCGCCGCGGACGAGGAGGTCGAGCGGCGGGAGAAGATCGACGCGGTGCGGGCGGCGCTCGCCCGGCTGTCGGAGAAGGACCGCGAAGCGCTCCTGCTCAAGGCGGAGGGCTTCGCCTACGGGGAGATCGCCGCCGCGCTCGGCCTGGCGCCCGGCGCGGTGGGCACGACGCTGGCGCGGGCGCGGCGCCGGCTGGTGGAAGGGTATCGCGCGGGGGAGAAGCGGGGTCATGAGCCACGTTGACGATGGCACGCTGAACGCGCTGCTCGACGGCGAGCTGGACGACGCCGAATTCGCGGAGGTCCGCGCGCACCTCGTTGCCTGCACCGAGTGCGCCACCCGCTTCCAGGACGCACAGCGCTTCCTCGACGAGGCGGCCGACCTGCTCGGCGTGCTCACGCCCGCAGCCCCCGAGGTCTGGCCCGCCAAGGCGCTCGCGCGCCCGGAGAGGGGCCCGGCCGGGGTCGCGCCGCTCGCTCCGGTCGCACCCGCGGGGCCCACCTCCCCCGAGGAGCCGCCGCGCCGCATCCCGAAGACCGCGCGGGAGATCGCCGTCGATCTCGACGGGGCGACGCACAAGAGCTCGGCGATCGCACCCAACTTCCCGCGGGCGGGGGAGCCGTTGCCCGCGCCGGAGCCGTCCTTCTCGCGGCGCGAGGTGCTGCCGCTGATGCGACCGGCATACCGCCGTCCCGATTGGGCGACCCTCGCGTGGGCGGCGAGCGTCGTACTCGCCATCGGCGTCGGCTACCTGGCCAACGAGGTGAAGCACGGCCGCACGACCGTGGCGTCCGCTCGCGAGGGAGCGGCGCCGGCATCGGATTCGCTGGCCGCTCGGGCCCCCGTGCGCGCCGCAGCCGCGCGCGCCGCAGCCGCGCCCACCGCCCGCCAGCCCACCGCGCAGGCCAAGGACCCTGGAAGCCTGGCCGCGAGCACCCTCGGGCCCAAGCCCGCCGCGGCCCGCGGGTGGAAGCCCCCGAGGCGCCAGGCCGTGGCCGACGCCGCGCAGCTGGCCGCCGCCCCCGCGACGGCGGGCGTCGCGATGGACGCTCCCGCCGCAGAGCTGGCGGCGGCCCGCGCCGCCCCGAGTCCCGCGGCGGCGGCGCCCGGCGCGGCTGGGGTCCTCGGCGCCCGCGCGCAGGCGCGGCCGACGGCACCCACGTTCCAGGAGACGAACGTGGACGAGGCGGCCTCGCGCTTCTCGGGCACACTCCTCACGGTGGAAGGTTTGGCCCTCGAGAGCGTGAAGATCGGCCCCGGCACACTGGTGCCCGGCGCCGTCCCGACCCAGGACGTCGTGCGCCTTGCATATACCGAGCCCAGCGGCCGCCGGCTCCAGCTCGATCAGCAGCGCTTGCCCCGGGCACGCGACACGAGCCGGGAGGCCCGCGCGCGCGCCGTGCCGCCGACGCTCGGCCTCGGCTACGGCGACACGCTGGTCACCATCGGACCCGCCGGCGAGGCGCGAGTCCGGTGGCTGGACCGGTCAGGGCACTGGATGTCGTTGATGGGGAACATGCCCGCGGACAGCCTGCGGGCATTGCTCGCGCGGATCCGCTAGAGCTCCGGCGTCGTTCCCTCGCGCAGGTGCCGCTGGAGGTCGTCGAACTCCGCGGTGCGGTTCACCGTGTTCAGGTTCACCATGACCGCGCCGGCGAGCTTGTGCGCACGGGTGTAGTACGCGGTGAATTGCGGCGCCTTGACGTCCGCGGCGCCGAGGATCTCGACCCGGTCGGGCCGGTCGGTGTCGCCGAGGACGTTGACCGTGACGTCGAAGAGGTCCGAGAAGAACAGCGACTGGTGGATGTAGGGCTCTTCCGCGCCCGCCATGTTCCGCCCGGCCTGCTTCCCCTGCCAGAGGGCGTTGTCCCAGTGCTCGAGCCGCCGCGGCTGTTTGGTCACGGGGTCGGGGAACCGCACGATGTCGCCCGCTCCCCAGACGTCCCCGCCCTGCGCCTCGAGCCGCAAGTTGACCACGATGCCGCCGCGGTCGATCGCGAGGCCCGAGTTCGCCAGCCACTCGGTGTTCGGCTCCGCGCCGACGCCCACCACCACCACGTCGGCGGGGTACTGGTCGTTCTTCTCGCCCTGCACCGCCGCGACCCGGCCGTTCGCCGCGCGGAACCGCGTGACCCGCACGTTCGGCTGCACCACGATCCCGCGGCTCTCGAGCAGCTGCTGGAAGTAGCCGCCGAGCGCCGCGTCGGCGAACGCCCGGAAGACGTGGGGCCCCGAGTCGAGCACCGTGACGTCGGCGCCGAGTTCCTTCGCCGCAGCCGCGACCTCCAGCCCCACGAAGCCGCCACCCACACACACCAGGCGCACGCCGGGCTTCAGCAGCGCACGCAGCTGGCCGCTGTCGCCAAGCGTGCGGAGGTAGACGATGCCCGCGCTGTCGGCGCCGGGGGCGTTGAGCCGGCGCGCGCGGCTGCCGGTGGCGAGGAGCAGCCGGTCGTATGACTCCCTCTCGCCCGATTCGAGGGTGACACTCCGCTTCCTCCGGTGGACCGAGCGGGCGGCCTGGCCGAGCTTCACGCGCACGCCGTTGGAGCGGTACCACGCCGGCTCGCGGATCCGCACTGACTCGCCCTGCTCGCGCCCCGCCAGGTACCCCTTGGAGAGCGGCGGCCGGTGGTAGGGCAGTTCGCGCTCGGCCGCCAACAGGAGAACCTCGCCATCCGTGTCGATCTCACGGATGCCTTCGATGGCGCTGGTGGCGGCGAGGCCGCCGCCGACGATGACGTACCGCGTAGACATCCTGGGTGAGTCCTCGGTAGGTGCGAGTACCGCAAGAAGTTAGGGGATTGGGCGCGGTTCGGAAAGGGACGACGCGGCTCCCGCTTGACGCCGGCTTGACGGGCTCCTCGCACTGTTCCCTCAGAGCCGGCCAAGACCCTAGCGGTGCCCCGCGCCGCAAGGAAGGCCAGCCGGGAGGTTCGCCATGCGCCTGCGCCACGTCGTGCCATTCCTGCTGCTGTTCGCCTGGCAGGCAACGCCGCCCACCGAAAGCCGCGACCGCCCCTCGCGCCTCCGGCTCTGGTTCGGCCGCGGGACGAGTTCCTACGACTACGCCTACTGGGTCACGGGCGGAGGTCAGTGCCTCGAATACGAACCCGGCTGCGATGGCTGCGGCTGCCCATGCCTGCGCTGGGCTCCCACCTACCCCGTGCAGCGCTATGAGGCCAAGAGCAAGACGAGCACTGCCGGGATCCAGGTGGACGCGTGGCCGTCGCCCGCGATGCGTGTCTCGGCAGCGTACGGCTCGGCTGACATGGGAATGGGCAGTAGTCCGGCGTTCGCGGGCGGGCTGGTGGCCTGGGAAGGCCGGCACGCGGGCCTCGGCGGCGGGGGAGCGAGCGGTCCGGCACACGTGGGCTACGAGGGCCTGGCCGCCTACGCCCGCCTCGGCTCGCTCGACGGCCCCCAGTTCCGCGCCGATCTGCGCGCCCCCACTGTGACGCCAGGCGTGACCGGCTGGGCGCGCGCCGGGTTCGCCTACAACCAGCAGGGCCGGCAGAAGAACATCGCGATCTTCCTCGGCATCAGCGCGGTGGAGGCCGGCCCCGACACCGCGTACCCGACAGACCGGGGGTCGGCCCTGGCCGTGACCCGGCCGGCGTTCTTCGCGGATGTCGCCCTCCCGCTGGGCCGGCACCTGGACCTGTTCGGGCGCGGCCACTTCGCGAAGAAGGCCCGCGGCTTGGGATTCGGCCTGGCGCTCCGCCTCGGGCCCTGACCGGCGGAAGCGGACGTCCGCGCGGCGCGCGCGGCTACGGCATCACGCCAGCCACCTGCCCGGCCGCAACGACCTGCTCGGCGACCGCTGATTGACCTCCCCCCGCACTGGCAGGATTACCAGCATATATGCTATACTATGATATCTCCTATCCTAGCAGGCCCGGCCGTGCGTACCCTCTCCGCCCTCGCCTTCCGCCGCAAGTTCGGCAGCGTCCTCGACGAGGTTGCCCGCCGGCGCCAGCCCATCACCATCACCCGCGCCAACCGCGCGCTCGTCGTGCTGGTGCCCGCCGAGGGCTACGACGCCGGGAGCGCCGACGGCGCCCCCGGCCCCGCCGAACGCCGCTTGCGCCGCGCCGCGGACGCGCTCACCGAGTGGCGCCGGCACCACGCCGAACGCCTGCGCGGCCTCGACGCCGTCCAACTCGTCCGCGAGGACCGGAACCGGCGATGAGGGTCGTGGACGCATCCCTCGTGCTCGGCTGGCTGCTCGGCCAGCCGGCACGGCCCGGGAGCCACGATGTCCTCGAGAGGCACCTCACTGGACGCGACCCGCTCGTTGCCCCGGAGCTGCTCTGCTACGAGGTCGCCAAGGTGCTCGTGACCGGTGCCCGCCTGCCCGGCGCCCTTGCCGCCGAGGCCTACGCGCACTTCTTCAGCCTCGAGATCGCCACCTACAGCCTCGGCGAGCGGGAGTACTCCGAGGCGCTCGCGCTCGCCGCCCGCTACCGCATCACCGTGTACGACGCCAGCTACGCGGCCCTCGCGCGGGCGCTGGATTGCGCGCTCGTCACCGCCGACGCTCGCCTGGCTCGCGCGCTGCCCCGAGGTGCTGTGGACCTGGTATAGACGCACTCGGGGGCGGCTCACCGCCGCCCCCGTCTGTGTGCCGGTACGCCCGTCCGCCAGTACGCGCCGTGCGCCAGTCAGTGCCCCCCCGCCGTCTCCGCCTCCATCCTATCCATCAGCCTGGGCGACACGATCGGGAAGCGGCGCGCGAACCACGCGTACGCCAGCCCCCAGAGCCCCAAGAACCCGGCGGTGACGAGCAGCTCCTGCCAGCCGAGCGGCAGCGCCGGCGCCTCCTGCACCATGGACGGCACGGTGAGCACGTAGCGGTCCACCCACACGCCGCACAGCGAGATCGTGGCGAAGGTGCCGAGGAGCGCCGGCGTCTTCTTGGGCTTCACGCCGATCAGCCCCCAGAAGGGGATGAGGAACACCAGCACGATCATCGCCGCGCTCACGCCCCGCCACTCCGGCCGCACCATCCGCAGGAAGAGGTAGCTCGTCTCCTCCGGCATGTTGCCGTACCAGATCACCAGGAACTGCGAGAAGAAGAGGTACGCCCAGAAGACGCTGAAGCCGAAGCAGAGCTTGCCGAGGTCGTGGAGCGTCGCCGGGGTGACGAGGTGCTCGATGCCGAGGTGCCGCCGCCAGAAGATGGCGAGGAGCGCGAGCGACATCAGCCCCGTGAGCCACGCGCCCATGAAGAAGAAGGCGCCCAGAAGGTTCGAGATCCACTGCGGCGCGAGCGACATGATGAGGTCGAACGCGAGCAGCGACATCACCACCGCGTAGGCGACGACGATGCCCGGCGCGAGCCGCGCGAGCCGGCCCTCGGAGCGCGCGATCCCCTCGGCGTCCCCCCGCAGCGCCGCCGCGTCGGCGCGCAGCGAGTGGACGAGGAACCAGAAGCTCAGCCCGTAGAGCAGGAGCAGGCCGGCGATGTCCCGCGCGAAGAGGAAGCCGCTCCGCAGCCAGAGCGCCTTAACGTGCGGCTCGAGGACCGGGTGGCGGACCCAGGGGAAGATGTCCGCGCGGCCGAGCCACAGGACGAGGAAGAGGACGAACGACACCGGCAGGAACGCGGCCGCCGCCTCGGCCATCCGCCGGATGGGGTACGACCACCGCGCCCCGACGATGACCTGCGTGCAGGCGAACAGGATCCCGGCCTGGCTGAGCCCGGTCCAGAAGAGCCAGTTGACGTGGTAGGCGCGCCACGCGCGCGCCGGGTCGGCTCCGCCGAGGAGCAGCACGAACGTCGCGATGCCGGCCAGCGCCAGCACCGCGAGGAGCGGCCGAAGGTACGGCGGCAGCGGCCGCTCGAGCCGGCCGAGCACGTCGGTGCGCAGCGCGTGCTCGGTCATCGCGCCGTCCCCTGGAGCTGCCGCACGTGATTCACGATGTGCCAGCGGTCCGCGCCGCGGATCTTGTCGCCGTAGCGCGGCATGATGCCGCGGCCCTGGCGGATCATCGCGTAGAGGTAGCCGTCGGTCCGCTGGACGCTCGTCGCCATCGTGAGGTCGGGCGGCGGCACGAACTTCGGGACGACGGTGCCGTCGCCGCGCCCTGCCGGGCCGTGGCAGACGATGCAGTACTGCTCGAACACCTGCTTGCCGCGCCGCAGCGACCGGTCGGACACCGGGACCGGGTTGCGGACTCCGGCGAGGTCGAGGAACAGGTCGAGCGAGTCCTCGCGGCCTGTCACGGGGACGGAACCCGCAGGCGGCGTGCGCGGCAGCTCGAAGGGCCGGATGGCCGGCTGGTCCCGCATCGTCGTGAACCACGGCACCCTGCCCACGGCCTTGTCGAGCGTGGTGCAGCCCGCGGCGGCCAGCACGAGGACGAGCGCCCCGAGCAGGAAGCCGGTGCGCCGGTCAGACATCGCGGACCTCCTCCGCCCCCGCGGCGCCCAAGATCTCGCGCGCGGACTCGATCTGTGCGGGCCCGCCGTAGGCCACGATCCCGATCTTGTCGCTGCTGAACCGCGGGTCGTAGCCCGGCGAGCGGGAGAGCCTCGGCAGCTTCGCGTTGAGGAGCATCCCCGCCACCGTCGCGAGCGCGCCGATGAGGATCGTCGTCTCGAAGCCGATCACGACGTACGGCGGGAGCGAGACGATCGGCTTGCCGCCCACGACGAGCGGCCAATCCAGCGAGGTGGCGATGGCGTAGAAGAAGCCCAAGCTCACGCCCGTGAGCCCGCCGACCAGCGTGAACCGGCGGACCGGGCTCTCCGGCTTCGCCAGCACTTCGTCCAGCTCGTGCCGCGGCACCGGCGAGTAGACGGTGAGCTGCGTGAATCCCCGCGTCTTCAGCTCCCGCAGCGCGTGGACGGCGTCGTCCAGGTAGCCGAACACGCCGACGATCCCGGGCGCGCTCATCGGTGGCCTCCTCCCCGCACCCGCAGCGGCGGCGGGAGCGCTTCCTTCACCTCGGCGATGGCGATCACGGGGAAGAAGCGGATGAACAGGAGGAACCACATCGAGAACCAGCAGAAGCTCCCGATCAGGATCCCGAGCTCGGGCCAGCGCGGGAGGTAGTAGGCCCACTGCCACGGCTCGAACTCGTGCGAGAGGCCCGTCGCGATGATGACGAACCGCTCGAACCACATCCCGATGTTGATGAAGATCGAGATGATGAAGAGCGACCGGAGGTCGGTGCGGATCCTCTTCAGCCAGAGCAGCTGCGGGATGAAGGCGTTGCAGACGATCATCGTCCACGTCGCCCACCAGTAGTCGCCGAAGGCGCGGTTGTAGAACGTCGCGCGCTCGACCGCGTTCCCGCCGTACCAGGCGACGAAGTACTCCGTGCCGTAGGCGTACGCCACGATCATCGAGGTGAGCAGGCACAGCTTGGCGAGGTTCTCGAAGTGCCGGACCTGGAGGTACCGCTCGAGGCCCAGCGCCTTGCGGAGCGGCACCAGGATGGTGATCACCATCCCGCACCCCGAGAAGATCGCGCCCGCCACGAAGTAGGGCGCGAAGATCGTCGCGTGCCAGCCGGGCACGATGGCCATCGCGAAGTCCCACGACACTACGCTGTGCACCGAGAGCACCAGCGGCGTGGCCAGGGCCGCGAGGAAGAGGTACATCCGGCCGAAGTGATGCCACTCGCGGTCGCTGTTCTTCCAGCCGAGCGAGACCAGCCCGTACACCTTCCTGCGCCAGCCCGCCGCCTGGTCCCGCACCGCCGCCACGTCGGGGATGAGCCCCATCAGCAGGAAGGTCGCCGACACGGTGAAGTAGGTGGAGATCGCGAAGACGTCCCAGACCAGCGGCGAGCGGAAGTTCGACCAGAGGCCGCGGGTGTTCGGGTAGGGGAAGACCCAGTAGGCGAACCAGGCGCGGCCGAGGTGCAGGATCGGGAAGAGGCCGGCGGTCATCACCGCGAAGACCGTCATCGCCTCGGCGGCCCGGTACACCGCTGTGCGCCAGCTCGCCCGGAACAGCAGCAGGATGGCGCTGATCAGCGTCCCCGAATGCGCGATGCCCACCCAGAAGACAAAGGTCGTGATGTAGGTGCCCCAGAAGATCGGCGGCGTGTACCCCGTGATGCCGAGGCCGTCCTTGAGCTGCAGCGCCCAGCACAGCCCCCCGAACGCAAGGCCGGCGAGGATCAGCGCCATGCCGGCGTACCACCGCTTCCCCGGCGGGGCGAGGGTCGCGATGATGTCGCGGTTGACCTCGGCGTAGGTCGGCAGGGTCGCGGCCATCGCTCAGGCCTCCCCGTCGTGGAGCACGCGCCGCAGGTAGGTGATCCCCGGCTGGGTGTTGAGCGGGCCGAACACGGTGTAGCCGCGGTCGTCGGTCTTCGCGCTGGCCACCCGGCTGGCGGGGTCCTTCGCGTCGCCGAAGACGATGGCGTCGGCCGGGCACGTCTGGGCGCAGGCCGGCACGATCTCGCCGTCCACGAGTTCGCGCTCGTACGCCTTGGCGCTGTTCTGCGCGAAGCGGATGCGCTGCACGCAGAAGGTGCACTTCTCCATCACGCCCTTGGAACGCACCGTGACGTCCGGGTTCAGCTGCCAGGCCAGCACGCCCGGCCACGACGCGTGCTCGCCCTCTCCCGTGCTGTAGTCCCACCAGTTGAAGTAGCGGACCTTGTAGGGGCAGTTGTTGGCGCAGTATCGCGTCCCGACACAGCGGTTGTAGACCTGCCCGTTGAGGCCGTCCGGCGTGTGATACGCCGCGTACACGGGGCAGACCGGCTCGCACGGGGCGTTGGCGCACTGCTGGCAGAGCATCGGGACCTGCCGCACCGACCAATCCGTGCCGGCCACGTCCCCCTCGTAGTAGCGCTCCAGCCGGATCCAGCTCATCTCGCGGCTGCGCACCACCTGCGCCTCGCCCACCACGGGGATGTTGTTCTCCGCGTGGCAGGCGGTGACGCACGCCGAGCAGCCGGTGCAGCGGGAGAGGTCGATCGTCATCTCCCACTTCGGCTGCGGCTTCTGGTAGATCCCGAGGTCGCGCTGCGTCGCCTGGGAGGCCGCGGCCGCCGCGATGGCGGCCCGTTCCGTCGCCGTCGGCCCGTGCTCCTCGCTCGCGCCGAACCGGCCGGCCTTCGCCTCGCCGAGGGACACGGCGCGCGCGATCCCGCGGTCGTGCTGGCGCGGGCTCCCTTCGGTCGTCGCCAGGGGCCGTCGGCGGCCCGTCTTCGTCAGCGTGACCCGCGTCGAGCAGAAGGCCAGCGCGCCGGACGGATCGGTCGCAGTGGCAGCGAGGAGGTCGAGCGGGTTCGCGCCTCGGCCGCGGGCCGACCGCCCGTACGCCGTGTGTCCCTGCCCGATGGGCATCGCGACGACGTCGCGCCGCACGCCGGGATACACGTAGACGGGCACCTCCACGCTGCCGTGCGGGGAGGCCACGCGCACCACGTCGCCGCTCACGACGCCGAGGCGCACCGCCGTCTCGGGGTGCACCTCCACCCACGTCTGCCACGTGATCTTCGCCGCGACGTCCGGCACCTCCTGCAGCCAGCCCTTGTTCGCGCCGCGCCCGTCGAACAGCGTGGCCGACGGGTAGGCCACGAGCACGAGAGCGTCGCCGGCGTCCCCGTCGAACTCGGGCACCTGGTACGCGAGGCGGGCGAACTCGCCGCCGA
>Ga0209253_10000460_pt1 | contig 35037 bp, 34 predicted proteins | sample FrelakmetBRP12BR_FD_187145 | JGI IMG/M metagenome (GOLD analysis project Ga0209253, IMG submission 187145) | Freshwater lake sediment microbial communities from the University of Notre Dame, USA, for methane emissions studies - BRP12 BR (SPAdes)... | ecosystem: Environmental > Aquatic >... | reverse complement strand
CTCAAGCCCAAGCCCGCGGCAACCAAGAAGCCTGCCAGCAAGCCCGCCGCCGATGGCCACAGCGGGCACCACCACCATATGCAGCATTGAGGGGCGGTCTGATCAGAAGGAGTACGTTTCCCTTGCGCCGACTACCGGGCTCTTCTGGCCAGAATGGCCTGATGCTGACTAAGTTTTCAACCACTCGATCAGCGGTTGCCATTGCTCCAGGTCGCGCTCAGCCTGGTAATGCGGCAAATCAAAAATGCTCTTGCCATTGAAGGCGGCATTGACGTACACCATGGTGTCGCGCAGATAGGTAAGAACAGGAAGATCGTACTGTTTGAGAAATTGTTCCAGAGTGGACGCAGCGCGGGTACGGGGATCCACGCGCATACCGATAATGCCGATAAAAGCTTTATGCTTCCGCACGATCTTTTCTTCCATCAACCGATCCAGAAAGTCCCGCGAAGCAGCCATGTCGAATACCGATGGCTGTACCGGCACGATTACCTTGTGCGCAAGTTTCAATGCGTGAGCAAGGTTCTTGCCGTGCATTCCCGCCGGCGAATCCAGTACCAGCCAATCGTTGCTTTCCGGAATTTTTGGATGAACATCATCGCGCTCTGCATCCAGCCTGGTGATGGTTGGCAAATCGGCAGGACGCAGTGCGAGCCAGTCCAATGACGATTTCTGCCGGTCCAGATCCCACATCACCACCCGCTGATTTTGTCCGGCCAGATAACCGGCCAGATTGGTCGCCAGTGTGGTTTTACCGCAGCCACCTTTAGGATTCGCCACCAGAATTGCTTGCATATGACCACCCCGTTCACAAATCAGTCAATTGTCTTCTCTTTGCTGCAGCGGCAGGCTGTTTGCAGCTGAATCATCTGACCCTGTTTCCGGGAATGATTGCAGGACCGGCAGCATCATCTCGGCATCATCATCAGCGGCGGTAGCCGGTTGCGGAGTCGGGAGCAAATCCATGCTTCCTTGTGGTTCAATCAATGAGCCCAGGTCTTCTAGCGCTGGCAGTTCTTCCAGGGAACGCAGGTTGAGATCGTTAAGAAAATTTCTGGTGGTGGCGTAGAGAGCTGGTCTGCCAGGAACATCGCGATGCCCGATGGCTTCTATCCAGCCGCGCGCCTCGAGCGTCCTGAGTACCGGGCTGGAGACCGTCACCCCACGGATTTCTTCGATGTCGCCACGGGTCACTGGCTGACGATATGCAATGATAGCAAGAGTTTCCAGTACCGCCCGCGAGTAGCGTGGCGGTTTTTGCGGATTGAGCCGATCAAGAAATTGCTGCATTTCCGGTTTGCTGTGAAAGCGCCAGCCACTGGCGACGTTTACCAGTTCCACCCCTTTCTCTGCCCAGTCCTCGCGCAATTCTTCCAGCAGTCTGCGCAGAATCTCAGGACTCAGTTCTTCGTCAAACAGCTTTTTCAACTCCGACAGCGGCAGCGGCTCCTGGCTGGTGAGCAAGGCCGTCTCCAGAATCCGCTTGATCTCGCCGGGATTGGGCGGAGCAGACGAACTAGGCGGCAGTGAGGAAACTGATTGATCTGACATAAATGATTCCAAAGGGTTGAGGTTGGGTTACCTCCACCAGAGACTCCCTGGAGAGCTCCAGCAATGCAAGAAAAGTCACCACGATTTCCGCCACTCCGGCGGTGGCACCGAATAATTCCTGGAACTCAACGAACTCGCGTCCATGCAGATGGCGCAGGATGCGGCTCATGTGTGCACGCACCGAAAGTTCTTCGCGCGTGACACGGTGGTGGCGATTGGCCTGGGCGCGTGTCACCAGCGTAAGCCAAGCATTACGCAGATCGTCTACGCTGACTTCCGGCAGACGCTTTACCGCTGCCTGTTCTATCCATACCTGTACCAGCGCAAAATCCCGCTCGGCCTGAGGCAATTCATGAAGACGCAACCCGGCAAGTTTCATCTGCTCGTACTCCAGCAGGCGGCGTACCAGCTCGGCGCGTGGATCGATATCTTCCTCAGTTCTGCTGACGGGGCGCGGCAGCAGCATGCGCGACTTGATTTCAATCAGGAGCGCCGCCATCAGCAGGTATTCTGCCGCCAGTTCCAGTTGGTTGGCGCGCATCATCTCGACATAGGCCATGTATTGCCGGGTGAGTTCCGCCATCGGGATATCCAGCACTTCCAGGTTATGTCTGCGGATGAGATAAAGCAGCAAGTCCAGGGGTCCCTGAAAAGTGTCGAGAAACACTTCCAGCGCATCCGGCGGGATGTACAGATCCCGCGGCAGTTTCAGCAGCGGCTCACCGTGGATTGTGGCAATCGGACCAGTGGCGACAGGATTGAGGAGTGTATTCATTCTACAGTGGAAACGTCTTGTTGCCCGGTTTCAATTATACCGTGCCCAGCCCTGATTTTGCCGTTCCTTAGGAGTAATTGAGCCCCATTGCTTCCCTTACGTCACGCATAGTTTCCTGCGCCAGCTTGTCGGCTTTCTCGCAGCCATCGGCGATGATATTGCGCATCAGCGTGGGGTCTTCCTCATACATTCGGGCGCGCTCATGCATCGGTTCCTGCTCAGCCAATACCGTCTCGATGATCGGCTGCTTGCATTCCAGACAGCCGATGCCGGCGCTCTTGCAGCCCTGTTGTACCCAATCTTGGGTCTTGTCGTTCGAATAGACCAGATGGAATTGCCACACCGGACACTTGGCCGGATCGCCCGGATCGCCGCGCCGGATGCGCGCCGGGTCGGTCGGCATGGTGCGGATTTTCTTTGTGACGCTGGCCGGGTCTTCCCGCAAACCGATGGTGTTATCGTAGGATTTGGACATTTTCTGGCCATCCAGCCCCGGCATTTTGGACGCATGGGTGAGCAGCGCTTCCGGTTCGGTCAGGATCATCTTGCCGCCACCTTCAAGATAGCCGAATAACCGTTCCCGGTCGCCCATGCTCAGGTTCTGCTGCTCATCGAGCAACGATCTTGCCGTCGCCAGCGCTTCGTCGTCTCCCTGCTCCTGATAGCGGTCACGCAGTTCACGATAGACCTTGGACTTCTTCGAGCCGAGTTTCTTGATCGCAGCTTCGGCTTTTTCCTTGAAACCGGCTTCCTTGCCATAAATGTGGTTGAAACGGCGCGTGATTTCACGGGTGAATTCGATGTGCGGCGCCTGATCTTCGCCCACCGGCACACGGTTGGCGCGATAAATGAGGATATCCGCACTCTGCAGCAGCGGATAGCCGAGGAAGCCATAAGTGCTCAAATCCTTCTCGCTCAGTCTTTCCTGCTGGTCCTTGTAGGAGGGGACGCGCTCCAGCCAGCCCAGCGGTGTAATCATGGAAAGCAGCACATGCAGCTCGGCATGTGCGGGCACCTGCGATTGGATGAACAGGGTCGCCTGTGCCGGGTCCACCCCGGCGGCAAGCCAGTCGATCACCATGTCCCAGACATTCTGTTCGATGATTTCCGGCGTATCGTAATGCGTGGTGAGCGCGTGCCAGTCGGCAACAAAAAACAGGCATTCGAACTGGTGCTGCAACTCCACCCAGTTTTTCAGCACACCGTGGTAATGCCCCAAATGCAATCTGCCAGTGGGGCGCATTCCAGATAAAACGCGATCAGTAAACATGTTGCTTGTGTCCTTAAGATTAAATGTTACTCAAGCTTTCAACCCGGTAAGCATTGCCACCATCTGTATTGTAAACATAATCGATGGCCCGATAATGGTGCCGAGCATGCCGCTGAACAACAGCAACAGCAGTATCATAAAGCCATAAGGTTCGATCCGTGCAAAATGGTGCGCCAGGCGGTGGGGCAGCAGGCTTACTGCCATGCGACCACCGTCCAGCGGCGGCAATGGCAACAGATTCAGCACCATCAGGATCACGTTGATTTCGATGCCTGCCTCACCCATCAGCAGCATCGGTTTGGACAGCTCGCTGTCCGGCATTATAAGGCCAAGCTTCATCACCAGCGCCCACAGGATCGCCATGAAAAGATTTGCGCCCGGCCCGGCGGCAGCCACCCACAGCATGTCGTACTTGGGGCGGCGCAGGTTGCCGAAGTTTACCGGCACCGGTTTGGCCCAGCCGAACAGAAAGCCGGTGCCGACCGCCAGTTTGCTCAAGGTGAACAGAACCAGCGGCACCACGATCGTGCCCATTGGGTCGATATGCCGCATGGGATTCAGGCTGATGCGCCCTTGCGCATGGGCAGTGAGATCGCCGAAATATCTGGCCACGTAGCCGTGCGCAGCCTCATGCAAGGTAATGGCAAGAATCACCGGCAGCGCCCAGATGGCGATTCCCTGAATGATGCTATCCATGCGCTATGCCGAAAGGTGCCGCGCTGCCCTTGCCTTGGCGGGTCAGTTCCGGCACCTCGCCAGTCAGGTCTATCACGGTGGTCATCTCCAGGCCGCAGGGACCACCGTCCAGCACCAGTTCCACCTGGTGTTCGAGACGATCGCGGATTTCCTCGGCATCGTTGAGCGGGAACTCATCTCCCGGCAGCATCAGGGTGGAACTCAGCAGCGGCTCATTCAATTCCGCCAGCAGCGCCTGCACCACGGGATGATCGGGAATGCGCAGGCCGATGGTGTTGCGTTTGGGATGCTGCAAACGGCGCGGCACTTCGCGTGTGGCTTCGAATATGAAAGTATAGCTGCCGGGCGTGCTCGCCTTGAGCAAGCGGTACTGGCGGTTATCGACCTTGGCGTAATGCGAGATTTCAGCCAGATCGCGGCACACCAGCGTGAAGTGATGCCGCTCGTCCACCTGGCGGATGGCGCGGATGCGCGTCATGGCGTCCTTGTCGCCCAGGTGGCAGCCAAGCGCATAGCAGGAATCGGTCGGATAAACGATCACGCCCCCGGCGCGCACGATTTCCGCTGCCTGCCGTATCAGGCGCAACTGCGGGTTGTCCGGGTGGATGGAAAAGAATTGGGCCACGTAAGCGGTTTCTGTTTTTGGTTGTCGGGGGTGAATTGCAAGGACGAGGCCTGGCTACATCGTTACGTTCCAGTCATGCCACACCGGCGTGCAGCCGGCCGGCAATTCGGGCATCCGGCCCAGGTCAAAATAGCTTTCGCCCGGCCCGTGAAAATCCGAGCCGCGCGAAGCCAGCAAACCCAGGCGCTGCGCATGGCGCGCAAACAGCAGGGATTGTTCCGGGGTATGGCTGGCGGTGATGACTTCGATGGCAGTGCCGCCCAGATTGCGGAATTCCAGCAGCAGTTCGTCCAGCGCACCTTTGCCCAGCTTGTAGCGCGCCGGATGGGCGATCACCGCTTTGCCGCCGCTGCCGCAGATCCAGCCCACTGCTTCGCTCAACGAAGTCCACTGATGCGGCGCGTAGCCGGGCTTGCCCTTGACCAGATATTTTTTGAACACGGATTTCACATCCTTGGCGTGACCTCGCTCGCTCAGAAAGCGCGCGAAGTGAGTGCGGCCTATCAGCCGCCCTGCGCCGGTATAAGCATAAGCTCCTTCCAGGCTGCCGTAGATGCCGGATTTGTCGAGTTGCGCGGCGATATTGCGCGCGCGTTCCGTGCGGCCGCTGTGGATGGCCGCCAGACCCGCGACCAGCGGGGCATGTTCAGGGTTGATGCCGAGACCGACTATGTGCAGCGTCTGGCTGCGCCAACTGACGGAAATCTCCACCCCGTTGATGAAAGTGATGTTCTTTTCTTCAGCAGCACGGCGCGCTTCCGCCAATCCGCCCACATCATCGTGGTCGGTCAGTGCCAGCACATCCACCCCGCGCGTAGCGGCATGCTCCACCAACTGCGTGGGCGTCAGCAAGCCGTCGGAAACCGTGGAATGGCAGTGCAGGTCGATATTGGGCATGAAGCGGATGGTTCGCGCGAAGCAAGAGACGCATCATAGCAAATAAGCCGTGCCATGAAAAATGAAGCGTACGGGGGAATGGAGCCATTCCCTCCAGACGATGCGGCTGGAGAAAAGGTCCCGGCTGTCTTGTCTTGTATAAAGTGGCTACAATTTGCTTTTGGCACACTCCGCGATGCTGGGTCAGGGAGCAAGACGGTCTCCCCATAAGTAAAGGCATGTCCCATGAAAATCACCCTAGATCATAATTGCATAATTCACTTGTCAAATTTGACGGATGTTGGCAAATCGATTCAGGCGATCGTCTCCGACACGGAGAATATTTGCTTCGTAGTGAACATAGGCGCATCGGAAATGCGCGAGAAAGGAGTATTTCCCGATCGGTACGATAAGTTTGAAGAGTTGCTTATTATCTCTGGGATTGATCATTTGCCTAGGCTTGACCCAATGGGAATATATGATGTGACATTCTGGGATAGGTGTCTGTGGGCAGATGAGGAGATGTCTAGACTCGCTGATGCGATCGAAGATGCGCTCTTTCCGGAGGCCATGAAGATTGACATTACTACAGCCGGGATCGCCTCGCCTGACGGAAGAAAATGGCTCAATCGATTGTGCGATGTGTATACCATGTGGTGTCACATACGAAACGCCAACGAGGTTTTTCTAACCAGTGATAGCAACTTTTCAAAGAAGACAAAATTGCCAAAGTTGCTCACCTTGGGTGCTGGACGGATATGCCGTCCCGAAGAGTTATGAGGGATAACCTGCTGCTGTGGCTGGGGTGAGCGAAGCGGGACCCGCCCAACCGTCGAACCGAATAGTTCTCAGCTTATCAACCAGCTCGTCAATTCGGTTTTGCGGTCGCCGCGATCCATGCCGATAAACTTCTGCAGCATATCCGTGATCGTATCGGCAGCCAGTCCTTCCACGATGAAAACCAGTTGCGTGCCGGACAGTCCTTGTGGCCAGCACTGCAGTGTCTCGATCGGAAACAGCATGTGCTGGATGCCGTGAATGACATGCGGCTTGTCATCATCATCGAAATGGACGATGCCTTTTATCCGCAGGATGTGTTCGCCATGCATGCTGGCAAGCATTTGCAATGCGGTGAGCAGCCCGCGGCGGGGAAGCGGCTGCTCGAATGTCAGGCAGAACGAATGAATGCGCTCGTGCTGGTTACTGCTGCTGGTAGTGGGGCGGCGCAGATGCATGTGCAGGCCCGGATCGATTTGAATCGGTCGATACGCATCAGGTTGCTGCCAATGTTGCCCATCGGCATTCCTGCTTGGTAAATGATGGGTCGTGGTCGCGAGAAAAATTTCCGGATCGATGTTGCCATTCGCGACAGGATGGATGGTGGCGACTGAATTGAGCGCCTGCAACTGTTCGGTCAAAGCCGCAATCTGTTCCGCGCTTGCCAGATCAGTCTTGGTGATCAGCAACTGGTCTGCAACCACCGCCTGTTTCAGTGATTCGGGCTGCCGTTGCAATTGCTCCGCACCGAAAGCAGCATCGACGCAGGTGATGACCCCGGCCACGCTGTAATGCTGCAGGATGGTGGGGTGATTCAGCAGTTCATGCAGAATGGGCGCAGGATCGGCCAGGCCGGTGGTTTCGATGATCACGCGCTTGAAGTCCGGTATTTTCTTGTCCTGCCGCTGCCAGAACAGCGTGCGCAACGTACCGGAAAGCTCGCCGCGCATGGCGCAGCAGATGCAGCCGTTACCGAGCACCACGGTACTTTCTGGCACCGCTTCAATCAGGTGGTGATCAAGCGCGATTGCACCGAACTCGTTGACCAGTACGGCGCTGTCGGCAAGTTGCGGCGTCTTCAGCAGGTTGTTGAGCAGTGTGGTCTTGCCGCTTCCCAAAAAACCGGTGAGGATGATGAGTGGTATTTTCTGCATTTCCTTGGATTCTCATTCGATCAGGTGCGGCCGCACGGCGATTGTGAAAAGCGGGGCAGGGCGCCGATGCGCCTCTTATGCAGTATCATTGCGACCGACAGCATCATACTTTACCATCCCGGCAGGGATCAAATTGCGCCCCTCGTAGCTGCCTGATCAGTTTCTTCTTGAATGGTTTCATGGCCTTCGACAGGCTCAGGCCGAACGGAATGTAAGTAATCTTAACTCGCGCCGGACCAATAATGTACCTCTGGGCAGGAGAGAGGGGCACCTCTTCAGCACGACGCAAACGGAACCGATGGATTTTCTGCCAATTTTTATCAATGTAAAAAACCGCAACTGCCTGGTGGTCGGCGGCGGGGAGGTAGCTGCGCGCAAGGTCGCTCTGCTGCTGCGGGCGGGCGCGCGCGTCACCGTGGTTTCTCCGGAGCTTGGCACGGAGCTCGGTGAGCAACTGCACCAGGGGAGCATCGTGCATCGTGCCGAAGTTTTCCGTCTCGATCATCTTGCCGATGCGGTGCTGGTGATTGCCGCCACCGCTGACCGTTCGGTCAATCAGCAGGTTTCCGCAGCTGCCGGGAAACTGCGCATTCCGGTCAACGTGGTGGATAATCCCGATCTGTGCTCCTTCATCATGCCCTCCATCGTCGACCGATCTCCCATGTTGATCGCGGTTTCGAGCGGCGGCACATCGCCGGTGCTGGCAAGGTTGCTGCGCGCACGCCTGGAAAGCACGATTCCGGAAGCATACGGGCGTCTGGCAACTTATGCGGGCAATTTGCGTGCGCGGGTAAAGCAGCATTTCTCTCACCCGGAAAAGCGGCGCATGTTCTGGGAAAAGGCATTGCAGGGACCCTTCGCCGAAATGGTGTTTGCCGGCAAGGATCAGGCGGCAAGGGATTATCTGGAGCGTTCGCTGCAAAGCGAGGCCGACGATATGCCGCAGGGGGAGGTTTATCTGGTGGGCGCCGGGCCGGGGAATCCCGATCTGCTTACTTTTCGCGCCATGCGCCTGATGCAGCAGGCGGACGTGGTGGTGTATGACCGTCTGGTTTCGCCCGCGATACTCGACATGGTGCGGCGGGATGCGGCGCGCATCTATGCAGGCAAGGAACGCAGCAATCACGTCATGCCGCAGGAATCCATCAATGAGTTGCTGGTGCGGCTGGCGCAGGAAGGCAAACGCGTGCTGCGGCTGAAAGGCGGCGACCCTTTCATTTTTGGGCGCGGGGGCGAGGAAATCGAAACACTATCCAGCCACGGTATTCCATTCCAGGTAGTGCCAGGTATCACGGCGGCTTCCGGGGTGGCATCCTATGCCGGTATTCCGCTCACCCATCGGGATTATGCGCAGTCGTGCATTTTCGTCACCGGCCACCTCAAGGACGGCAGCGTGGATCTGGACTGGCAGGCGCTGGCGCGGCCGCACCAGACCATCGTGATTTACATGGGGCTGATGGGTTTGCCGGTACTATGCCAGCAGTTGATTGCACACGGCCTGCCGGCCACGACGCCTGCTGCCATTGTGCAGCAAGGCACTACCCACCAGCAGCGGGTGCTGGTGGGCTCGCTGGAAACGCTCCCCGATCTGACTGCCCATGCCAATCTGACCCCTCCCACGCTCATTATCGTCGGCGAGGTGGTGAAGTTGCATCAGAAACTTGCCTGGTTCGAGCCGGGTAGTGACCTTTGTGCTGACATGCCCGTGGCGAACAAGGAGAACACTACTGCGGGACGGCTCTAACTACTTGAGAAAATGAGAATTCAGAAAGTAAGAATTGGCGCGTCAGTTGCATCAGGGTTTCTGCTCGGAGGCGTCCCTGTCTTTCTCAGGAATATGGTGGTCCTGCTTGATGACAGTCCCGTAGGTTGAAGGATCGGGGGAGTCTGGTGTTGTAGGTTTACCACAGGCGGTCAGGGTCAGTACTACTAGAGCGGCTGCGAAGGGTGCAAATCTCATGATCCAATCTCCATAAGTAGAATATTCTCTTTTTGTGGTGTTACGGATAGAATGATGGCTGTAACGGCTGTATCTTATTTTGATTTAAATCAAATCAGAGTGCTATTTCAGCTATTCATATCCAGAAAGGGGGAAACCCATGCTGCCAGATTCTCTGATAACGAAAAAACTCAGATCGAACATAAAAGCTAGTTGTTCTTCTTGTAGCTTACGGGAGTTATGTTTGCCGGTGGGGTTGGACGAGCAGGAAGTCAGAGCGCTCGACCACCTGGTCAGTCAGCGGCATAAAATCCGGCGTGGTGAGCACCTGCATCGCGCCGGTCTGGATTTTCACTCGCTTCACGTTGTGCGCACTGGTTTCTTCAAGACTTATGTCCTGCAAGAGGATGGGCGTGAGCAGGTCACCGGCTTTCATATGCCAGGAGAAGTGCTGGGGCTGGATGCCATCAGCGCGGATACGCACACTTGCAATGCAGTGGCGCTGGAAGATAGTGAAGTATGTGAGCTTCCCTTCGCCAAACTGGAAGGGATAGGTCGTACCATTCCGTCGCTAATGCACCATTTTCACAAAATCATGAGCCGCGAAATCGTGCGTGAGCGCGGGATGCTACTGCTTGGCGGCATGAAAGCGGGAGAGCGTCTGGTTGCTTTCCTGCTAAATCTTTCGCACCGTTTCGCCAGACGCGGCTATTCCCCTCTGAATTTTAATCTGCGCATGACGCGCGAGGAAATCGGGAGTTACCTGGGATTGAAGCTGGAAACCATCAGTCGTGCGTTTTCCAGGTTGCAGGCAGATGGGCTCATCAATGTTAATAACAAGCGCATCCGGCTGAATGATATCGATCACCTCAGGCGCCAGTACGGCAGTTCTTCCTGTGAATAGCATGGCCGGTTTCGTACGGAAATAAGCAATGCCCGCAGAATCCAGGCATTGCCGCTGCCGTATATGATTACCGATTATTTATTCGGCTGTGGCGTGATGCGCAGATACGGGCGTGGCGCCACATAGCCCTTCGGAAATTTCTGCTTGATGACTGCCTCGTCCTGTATCGTCAACGGGATAATTACGTCATCGCCATCGCACCAGTTGCCCGGCGTTGCCACCGAATAACTGTCGGTCAATTGCAGCGCGTCAATGACACGCAACACTTCGACAAAATTACGCCCGGTACTCATCGGGTAAGTAATGATCAGACGTACCTTCTTTTTCGGATCGATAATGAACAGCGAACGTACCGTCATGGTCTCCGACTGATTCGGGTGAATCATGTCGTACAGGCTCGCGACTTTCTTGTTCTCATCTGCGATGATCGGAAAGCCAACTACGGTATTCTGCGTTTCCTCGATGTCCTTGATCCACTCTACGTGCTTGTCTGCCGGATCAACCGATAAGCCAATTGCCTTGACGTTGCGCCTGTCAAATTCAGGCTTAAGTTTCGCGGTCAAGCCGAGTTCGGTGGTACAGACGGGCGTGAAATCGGCGGGATGGGAAAATAGCACCACCCAGGAGTCGCTCGCCCATTCATGAAATTTGATCCTGCCGATGGTGGAATCTTGCTCAAAATCAGGTGCAGTATCTCCCAAGCGTAAGGCCATACCATCCTCCGTTAGATAGAAAATTGAAAAGAATATAGTTCAACTGGCGCAACGACTCAACAACAACTATCCATCATGCCAATGATAGGCTATTGAAATATTGGCTGATTTATTTTTTCGCCTTCAGTTCCTCAATGCGTTTCTTTTCTTCTGTTCTGATACGGTTCAGCATCGCGGCATCGGGGTCTTTCCAGTTCCCTCCTGCGGCACGGGCCATGTATGCGGCCGCGCCCGCGAACTCTTCAAGGGAGAGATCCGCTCTCCCTCCTCTCGCAGGCATGCCGCGCTGGCCGACCCAGCCGTGAGCGGTAACAACGTGCTGCCCCTCTTTGAGCAGGGGAAGCCAAGCCGTTTTGTCTCCGAACTTCGGTGCATTTTGTACTGCTGTTGCGTGACAGGCAAAGCAGACCTGAGTGTAGACCCGCTCTCCCGATTCGATACCCTGCGCCGAAATAGCAGTAGATATGAAAACACCCAGCACAAAAGTCGGTAATTTTACAGTCATGGCGGGCGAACGATAAGCTGTTTGTTTGAACATGGCAACAAATGAGCGCATGAGAAACTCCTCAGTAATAGTCCCTGGCGGCAATGTTACACAGCATAGAATTTCCCGTTAACAAGGATGACCAGCATTCAATTTAATGCTGACCATGATCACCGCCATGCATGCCATGATCCATTTTCAGGGTTTTAAGCTGACTCCTTTGATCAGCCGATAAAATGGCATTTACCGCATTACGATCTTTGATGTGCTGCTCGATCATTGCATTAAAAGCCTCCGCATGATCCTTGCCGAGCTTGCGCAAGGTGGCATCATCGGTGCCGGGTTTCATGCTTTCTTGATGAAACTCCATCATGCTTTTATGGATTTTTTGCTTGAACTGCTGATGTTCTTGTGCGTGCTTAAAGTGCAGACGGACGATCTTGCCGAGTTGCGCATCGGACAGCTTCAACGCATCGGCGTGGGAGGCAATCATGTGAGCATAGCTATGCTCATGCTTCATCATGCCTCCCATGCCCCCCATCATGCCGCCGCCACCCTTACCCTCTCCGTGTTGGCCTTGACCGCGCATGCTGCCCCCGCCTTGGCCTTCGCCATGCTGATGGGCCTCTGCCAGCATGAAACTCTTATCCAAGGGCTGCATGGTGACGAGGTTCTCGGCCGCTAAAGCGATGGGTGCAGTACCGAGAATGGCCGCAAAAGCCGAGCCAACGATGATGGAAATCATGGATTTATTGTTGGTCATGGTATTTTCTCCTGAGTGTTTGAAGGAATCTTGCGTCACAATTTAGCGGAAAATCAGCTGCCTGATCGTTGCCGTACTTCTCACAAGTGGAGAAGTACTTGCCCTGGCGGTAGAAGCAGGTGCCGAATTTATAAGTAGCGCGCCCATTTGCATATAATGCATAGCACAAATTTTTGCCGCATTGCATTGTACATGAACGAGCGTTTTGGGCCGTGTTATAACCAGACTCCTGGTTATTATTAAGGAATTGGCTGTGCAAGAACCTGTTGTGGGAGGTTCGCTGCTATCTTTATTCGTGTCTCCAGTGGATAAATGAGCTTCCTGGAAACGTGAATTCTTGAGGCACACGGAACATTGCTTTATCAGACAAATTATCCTAGCCTTAAAAAAGGTGGAACCGAGTCACCGCCCGAATAATTCCCTGGTTACAAACTTTGAGGAGATCATGATGCGACGAATCTATTTTCTTGTCCCTGACATTGCCACCACCAAACGTATCGTCGATGAATTGCTTCTGGCGCGGATCGAAGAGCGGCATATCCATGTGATTGCAAAGCGCGGCACACCGCTGGAGGATCTGCCCGAAGCCAACCTGCTGCAGAAGAGCGATTTCATTCCTGCAGTGGAACATGGGTTGGCGCTTGGCGGCTCAGCCGGCATTCTCGCCGGATTGGTTGCGATCGCTCTTCCCGTCACCGCGCCGGTAATTGCGGGTGGCGTCCTGCTGGCAACCACGCTCGCGGGCGCAGGCGTCGGTGCGTGGGCTGGCGGTATGGTAGGCATGAGTGTCGGCAATACCCGGATTAAACAGTTCGAGGACGCGATCGAGGCAGGTGAACTGCTGGTGCTGGCCGATGTGCCGAAAGATCGGGTCGATGAGATCGAAGCGCGCGTGAAGCTGCATCTGCCTCAGGCGCAGATCGAAGGAACCGAGCCGGAAATACCGGCGTTTCCCTGATCACGCCAGTTGGTCCGGCAGGCCTTTGACGGATCAGCCGGACGTTGCCAGCGAAGGCCGGGTGGAAACGGGTTCAAAGTCCGAACCAGATTGTATCGGCGACTGCCACAGCAGCAAGTGGCAATCGCTTCCCGTTTTTATCCTACGGTGGCTCACGCTGGCGACGCTGCTGTTTGCGACACCGTTGCTGGCGGCAAATGAAAGGACGCAGCCTGCTGCCGCAGAGGGTGTGCTCGAAGTCTTTGTGCGCGAAGGCTGCCCGCACTGTGCCAGAGCGGAAGCATTCCTCTCGGGATTTGCCAGAGAACGGCCAAGGTTACGGATTGTTTACCGTTCGGTGGACCATGATTCAATCGCCCGCGACTATCTGGCGCGATACTCCCGAAACGCAGGCATCTGGCCACCGGGCGTGCCAACTTTCGTCATTAATGGCAGGGTGCTCGTGGGCTTCGACAACGCAGAACGCACCGGGCCCTTGCTGGCAGCTTTGGTTGAACAGACTTCGACACATCCGGAGCGCGTCGAGACGGCGTTGTTCGGTACGCTCAGCGCCTCCCGCTTAGGCCTGCCGCTATTCACTCTGGTTATGGGTCTGCTCGACGGCTTTAACCCGTGTGCAATGTGGGTATTGCTGTTCCTGCTTTCGCTGCTTGTGCACCTGCGGGACCGCAAACGGATGGCACTGATCGCGGGCACCTTCGTACTGGTGAGCGGCGCGGTATATTACGCGTTCATGGCGGCTTGGCTCAACGTCTTCCTGGTGATCGGTATTTCCACAGCCTTGCGCTGGACGCTGGGCGGTATGGCGCTGGTTATCGGCGGGATCAATGTGAAGGATTTCTTCGTCTGGGGGCGGGGTTTTTCGCTGTCCGTTCCAGCCTCTGCCAAACCCGGCCTGTATGCCCGGATGCGAGCGGTACTGAGCGCTGACACGCTTTTGCCCGCGCTGATGGCAGTTGCCGTGCTTGCCGTCATGGTGAATTTCATCGAGTTGTTGTGTACAGCCGGCTTCCCGGCAATATACACCGCTGTGCTGGCCCAGCACGATCTGAGCATGCCAGTGCACTACGCCTATTTGGGTCTTTACATCGTCGGCTACATAGCCGACGACTCGCTGATGGTCGCGGCGGCGGTGATTACGTTAAGCAACCGCAAGCTTACTGAGCGCGCAGGCCGCTGGCTCAAACTCCTGAGCGGAGCTGTGATGCTGGCACTTGGCGGCATCATGATTCTGCGTCCTGAATGGCTGATATAGGTGGCCAAAATGACCAGCCCGCTTATAAAGTCTCCTTGGCTGGCAAGGCGTGGTCTAGTTATAAATAGAGCAAGCAGGATTTGTTGGTTTCAAAGTGAACCAAGGGAGATTGACTGCCCGTGCCCAAGGTAACTGATTTTGTTCTTGTGGTCTGGTGATTGCGAGGGCCTCGTCTCAGCCCGTTGGGGCACTAGTCGGAGCAGAGATTTTATTAATCTTGTGCCGCAAGCAACTCAAAGGAGAAATAAAGTGATGAAACTATTTATCGTACCTCTCTTGATGGCGCTGTTTGCAACAATCCCTGCTCATGCTGCAGACAAGGCGAATGAGAAGCGGCTTGATGAAGTTGCGCAGCGCGGCGCACATGTGATGCCATTCGATCTGGAAAAAACCACACATGTTTTTTCCAAGACAGCAAAGGGAGGGGTACAGCAGGTTATCGCCAAAGACAAATCCGATACAAAACAAATCGGCTTGATACGAACCCATCTGTCGGAAATTTCCGAGGAATTCAGGCAAGGCGACTTTTCCAGGCCAGCAAAGGTTCACGGCGAAACCATGCCGGGGCTGGCTGAATTGAAAACGGCCAAGGCTGGTCAGATCAGGGTCGAGTATAAGGGACTTCCTGACGGGGCACAGATCAACTATTCCACTGAAGTGCCAAAATTTAAAAAGGCGATTCATCAATGGTTTGACGCTCAACTAAGTGACCATGCACGTCATGCTGTTCCGGGGCATCGGCAACAACACATGCACCATCAGTGACTGCAGTATTCACATTTCTGAAAAGTGGAGTGCAGTTCTTGCCACAGCCAAAGTACGCTCAGCAAAGTGGTTAAGGAAGCCGCCGACTTAAGTTTTGTCAGGTGAAGTGGAAAAATCAAGCTTTCGCACGGTACCCCAGTTGAAAGGGATAAAATGTTCGATTTCTGCAAATCATCGGGGAGAGAGGTATGACAGACCATGATTACAAAAGGCGGCAATTCCTGCAATTTGCTGCGTTTGGCACGGTGGCGGCAGCGTTGCCCGGTTTTGTGCTGGCCGAAGGCGGGCAGATCAACAGCGCGCCGAGCGCCGCCTTCAGGCCCGATGTGGAAATCGAGATCACTGCGCGGATAGCCGAGGTTCCGATTATGCCGGGTGCCCATACCAGCGTCTTCAAATATTACGGCAAGCTGCTGAAAGGCCCTAAAACCGCCTTAACAACCATGCCGGGTTATCTGGGACCGATGCTGAATCTTGTACAAGGCCAAAAAGTCCGGATATTCTTTTACAACCAACTGCCTGAGCCATCGGTCATTCATTGGCACGGGATGCACATGCCGCAGAAAATGGATGGGCATCCGATGTATGCGGTACAGCGGGGCGAAAGAATCGTCTATGAATTTGAGGTAAAAAATCCCGCTGGTACCAATTGGTATCATTCCCATACTCACGAAATGACCGCTACGCAAGTCTATCGCGGCCTGGCGGGATTGATCACAATCACCGACGAGCAGGAACAAAAGCTGGGCCTGCCAAGCGGCGAATACGATATCCCCATCACCATCCAGGACCGGCGTTTTACCGCCGGCAATCAATTGCAGTATATCCACGGGATGCGCGAGAGGATGATGGGTTTCCTCGGCGACACTATTCTGGTCAACGGCCAGGCAAACAGCACCATTCCGGTAAAAACCCGCGCTTACCGTTTGCGCATGTTCAACGGATCGAATTCCAGGATTTATAAGCTGGGCTGGGAGGACGGCACGCCGTTGATCGCGATCGGTACCGACGGCGGATTGCTGGAAAAGCCTGAAACTTACCCGTACATCATGCTCGCACCGGCCGAGCGCGTCGAATTGTGGGTTGATTTCAGCGGCCGCAAACCCGGATCCGATCTGGTGCTGCGCAGTCTCGAACACCACGGCACGATGCCGCATATGGGCGGTGGCATGCAGCGCGGCAGGGGGGGTATGCGGCGCGGCATGGGCGGCATGGGCATGATGAGCGGCGGATTGCCTCAGGGCGAAGCTTTCCCGATAGTCAAGTTTCATGTCGCCAAGAAGGTCGGCGACTCACCAAAACTACCAGAAACACTGGTTAGAATGCGCAGCCTGACGGAACAGGATGTCTCCAATCCAGACCACCCTGTGCCGATCGCCATCAGCATGCAGCATATGGCGCTGCAGCTGAACGGCAGATCTTTTGAGATGCACGAAGTGATGGATATCGAAAGGATCCCTGTCAACACGATCCAGAAAATCAGAATTTCCAACGATCATGGGTCGATGGGAGGTGGCATGGGCGGAATGAGGGGGGGAGGGATGGGCGGCATGGGCATGATGATGTCAATGGCGCATCCGATCCATCTGCACGGCCAACAGTTTAAAATTCTGTCGCGTACTCTGAAAGATCAGGACAGCGGCGACGGCTATGCCACTGTCAAGGACGGTTTCATCGGCAGCGGCTGGAAAGATACGGTGCTGGTGATGCCCGGCGAGGAAGTTGAAATCATCAAGCCGTTCGAGGATTACACCGGCTTGTTCCTCTATCACTGCCACAACCTGGAGCATGAAGATATGGGGATGATGCGTAATTTTTACGTAAGCTGAGTTTGATTTGTCATTGAGCGGGGATCCCTGCTGTACCGGCGAGGGCTGATCGCATCTATTTCACCAAGGAATTTCTTTACCGTCATACGCGTAGAATTTTCCGCTATCGGCTGGTGCAAGTTGCGCGATCACCCGGCGCATGCCCGCAACGCTCTGCTGCACCGTAATCAATGCATTCGGGCCGCCCATATCAGTCTGTACCCAGCCCGGATGCAGCACAGCAGTGATGATGCCGCGAGGTGCCAAATCAATCGAAAGGTTTTTTGCCACCATATTCAGTGCGGTTTTGCTGGAGCGGTAGAGGTAATAATTGCCACTCGTGTTATCGGCAATGCTGCCCATTTTGCTGGTGATATTGACGATCTTTTTTTGCTGGCTGCGGCTAATTTGCCTGATAAATGTTTCAGTCATTTTCAGTGGTGCCATGCTGTTTACGCGCAAGGTGTGCATCCATGCTGCATAATCGGTGGTGCCGAAGCCATTATTGTGTGCATCGAGGCAGACTCCGGCATTGTTCAACAGCAAGTCGATTTCCTGCTCGGCAAGTTCCGTACCCAACCTGTCGATTTGCTCGAAGTCGGCAACATCCAGCGCGTGCATGCTGAGCCAGCCAGCATGCTGTGATGCCAATTGCTTCAGTTCCTCGGATTTATCTGGATTGCGGCAGCAAGCGAGCACACGCCAGCCCGTTGCGGCATACTGTTTGGCAAACTCCAGACCGATGCCGCGGTTAGCGCCGGTAATTAGCAGATTTGGCATGTCGATGGCCGGTGGACTAAAATTGAGAACATAATAATCAAACTCATTTTAGTGTAGCGTATCTTCTTCCTGAAGCACACCTAATGCACAATGGGAATTGATTTTTAGAGGCGATGCAGTACACTGCTCGCGTTAATATTTCCTAACTGCAATATTTTCAGAGACTCTTATCGGGATAAGCACATGACTCATTATATGGAACTCCTCATGACGAACCAGCCATGGAATCTGATCATCTACATGGCGATCCCAGTGATACTTGCCGAAACAATTGCCATTTCGGAGCTCTATCTGCTTTTTACTGGGAAAGATACCGGTGCAGTGAAGACTCTCAGTAAGATCTCGGGAATTATTGTCGGATGGTATTTCCTTGGCATTTTCGTAAATCTTCTCTTTACTGCCGTTATTCCTCTGACAACCTCCAATGGTTGGCGTGGCATTGCAGATGTGATTGCCGTCGGGTTTTATCTGCTCGGCCTTATTCCTCTTTTCGGTATTGCGCTGCTTGATATGAATCTCCTCTACTCTTCTGCTTCACAGCGGGAGCGGAATAAACTGCATGCAATCTTTGTCGGAGTTTTTCTCGTCGTTGCGCATATCGCGATGATATTCGGCATGGCCGATCCCAATATGTTCTTGGCTGAGGGGGATATGGAACATATGCCAGGCATGAGCCATCCCTGATGACCGAGATGAATTGTCAGCAATTGTTAGAAGCGGCCTGATCCGGAAATAGATTTGATCCGATTGGATTTCTTCTGATCGCTATCGATTCGGGTGCCATGGCGCTATATCCGCTTCGGCGATGAGTCTGTGTCCGGTGATGCGCGTACCGTCGAAATCTGCACGCTCCCGGGCGCTGACCAGATACGTTCCCGTCGCCACATGAATCTCAACCTGCCCATCAGCTACGGCGACACTGCCACCATCCGGCTGCATCTTGACGCTGAAACGGGTGCCGATATCCTTGATGCGCGCCTCACCAACCTTCACTTCCAGTTTGTCGGCATCCTTGCTCGTGACATCAAAATAAGCGTTACCCCGCAGCAATTCAATCCGGGGAGGCTGGCTATTGACGACGGTGATGGCACTGTCGGCATCCAAGCTGATACTGATATCCGGTGTCGCCTTGATGGTCAGATGCTGTCCGGGCCCGGTCTCATGTAGCCTGGCCGTCACCGGTTTGGAGATGTACCAGCTCATGAGACCTAGACCCAGAGCCATGGTAGTAATGGAGCCGTGCAGCAGGATACGCCGCCAACTGAAGGGGCGAGCTGTAGTGGCTGTCGGCGGCCTGAGGAAGGGCATCGGTGTGTTAAGGCAGAAGTAGACAGCCGGTCAGATCGTCAGGCAGCTGCCAAGTTCCGTGCAGACGACCAAATTTCTGGTGAAGGAAATCTTGAGTTCCAGCATGTTGCAGGGAGCCGCTACGGTTGTGATGGATCGGTGACGAATCCGATGCGCACTAATCCGGCTTTCGCTGCAATGGACATCACCCGTGCCACGTGTTCGTAATGAACATGCCGGTCGGCACGGATGTGCAGCTCGGTATTGGGACTCTGTATTGCCGTCGCAGCAAAACGCGCCGCCAATTGTTCCAGTTCTACCGGCTCGCCGTTCCAGTAGAGACTGGCGTCATCACGGATACCGAATTCGATATGCTCCGGTTGCGTGATATTCGGACTGCTCGACGCCTTGGGCAGATCCACCTTCACCGAATGCGTGAGCAATGGCGCAGTGATGATGAAGATCACCAGCAACACCAGCATGACATCTACCAACGGCACCACGTTGATCTCGGCCATTGGCGTCTGGCGGCTGCCGCCGCTCATGCTACCGAATGCCATTACTTCCTCCCTTCAGCAGGGGGCACCACGCGCAGTGGACGCACCTCGCTCGCCGAGCTGTTGGTCTTGGCACCGACAGCGATCAGTGCAAAAAGGTCGTGAGCAAAAGCGTCCAAACGTGCCAGCCAGATGCGGTTGCGCCGCACGAAAGCGTTGTAGGCCAACACTGCCGGAATCGCTACAGCCAGCCCCAGCGCCGTCATAATCAGTGCCTCACCTACCGGTCCGGCCACCTTGTCCAGCGTACCCTGACCAGAAAGGCCGATTTGTACCAGCGCGTGATAGATGCCCCACACTGTGCCAAACAGGCCGATGTAGGGTGCGGCCGAGCCAGCCGAGGCTATCAGCGTGAGACCATTTTCGACACGGGTGGCTTCCTGGTCAATACCGTTGCGCAGTACACGGGTAAAGAATTCACTCGCTCCACCCGCGGCCGCAAGCTTCTGCAAGCCATGTTTTTCTGAATCGGCAGCGGCATTCAGCGCCAGTTGTGCCAACTCCGCAAAAGCGTTATCGACGGGTTGGCTGCTCAGCGTTGCATTTACCTCCTGCAAGGAATCGGCGCTCCAGAAGCGCTTGAGAAAGGCTGCCGTGCGCCGACCCTCCAGCAGGTTGGCAATACCCTTGGTCAGGATGAGATACCAGCTTGCTACCGATAGCGCAAGCAACAGCACCAAGACGCTAATGCCGACTCCATCGACCTGAGCGAGAAAATGTGCAAAGCCGAGTTCTTTTTCCATTGAATCAATCTCCATGCAATACAAAGTTGAAAGGTTGCAGGGCAATGGCTCGCACTGGCTGGCCATTGCGCCGAGGTGGATTGCAGCGCCATGTTTTTACTGCAGCCAGAGCAGCCTCATCCAGACGTTTGAAGCCGCTACTGTTAATTACCTGGGCCGTACTTATGTGACCGCTTTCATCCAGCTCCACGCGTAGCATCAGCTTGCCCTCTTCGCCTAGTCGGCGCGACAGTGGCGGGTAGGAGGGTGCGCTCAATTCCGGGCAGACGACCGATAGTTCCGCGGACAATGTGACCGGACCTTGCGGCATCTGCGCAGGTGGTGCTACTGCTGCCGTTTCTGGTTCTCGCGGTGGCGACGGCGCAACTGGTTCATTCTCTGACAACACCGGTGTCTCAGCGACCAGTTGCCGCGATTGTGGCTTCTTTTCCAGTTTCGGCTTGGGCGGCTGCAGTTCGGCTTTGAATTCTTCCTTCGGTTTGGGCGCAGTGATAAAGTTGACAAACAGTGTCGCCATCTCTTCCGGCGGTGGAATCAACCGCTGACTCCACAGGCCGTAGAGCAAGGCAGCGTGCGCTGCAACGACAAACAGCAAACCCGGCAGGAAGGCGGGGTTGCGCCGGGCCGTCATGTATTCAGTGCCGTGCCGGGTCAAGCGTAACATTGCGAGCCATCCAGTCTTCGACATACTTCTGGTTGATCAGGCCGGTCTTGACTTCACGCTGATGCGCCTGGTCATAAAGCTGCGTACGCGGGACTTCGCCATACCAACGCCGGTCAATTTCAAAACGTAGGCGCTCCGGCATATCTTCGGCAAAGACCCACTGTTCGACCTTGCCCATCCCATAGCTCTTTGCCCGAGCTGCAAGCTGTGGCGCATCATTGGGGGTATCGGTGGCGACCAGAACGACATCCAGTTTGGGGTGGCGTTGTTTAAGTACTCCCAGCATTTTCAATTCGGTTGGACAGTATTGACATTCGAGCGACCAGAAAACAAGGATGAAAGGCCTGTCTTCACGGGCCGCAAGTATTTGTGCCAGGCTGCCAAGAACGAAGGGGCGAACGTCGTGTGCCGCCATCGCCATGCCAGGCACGGTCAGCATCAACACAAGAAACAAGCGGCGTATCACTGGCCAGCCTCCGAACTGAGCGCCCATATCTTGTCTGAGAGATAAACCGCTGCCTGAACACCAGCCAGTGATGCCAGCGAACTGGTAACTTCACTTGTGGTCAGCGTGATGGTGATTGTGGCAAGAGGAAGGTTGGCAATAGAATGCATTACTGGTGTCGTTTCTCTGATTCCAAATCAGCAGGATCTGGTTCTGACCTTACCTGCCATCGTTTAAGTGGTAAATCTAATTAAGAGTGATTCGTATTCCAATGCTACTACGTAACCAACAGGGTTGCAAGGTTACGAATAGAAACGTGGCAAAGTGGTGTATTTTGTTCCTGTTGGCGGCTATCTCGTGAACTAACAATACTGAATGATAGGCGGATAGGCGAGGCATTACAATGCGACAAATTGTCGCAGGCCCACACTGAGTGGTTCTAACAGAAATCGTCGTATCAGTGACCATTGAATACCCGGAAGACAGTATGAAAACTCATCATTTCCGCCCAGCCTGTGCTCTTGCTACAATACCCATGTGTACCTTGGAAAAATTATCTGGCAACCGGGATAATGACCACTGCTAGCGACGCTGCTTACAGCGTAATTGCGTGGCGGCGCGGCAGAGCGAAAGTGCCATTTTTTAATAACTATATGGAATAATGAAGATTTCAATGCCACGACTGGGGCGGCTACTGCTGAGCATGATCTACGAGTCTCTGCTCTTGCTCGCGATACTGTTCATCGCCAGCTTTATTTTTCATCTTATATTCCACGATCCAGACTCTGTTTTCTTCAAGCCAGCTCACCAGTTCTATCTGTTGCTAGTAATGGGCACTTATTTCATCTGGTTCTGGACCCACGGCGGACAAACTCTAGCGATGCAAACCTGGAAATTGCGGCTGACTACTACTCTGGGTGAAGGGGTTAGCCTGAAGCAGGCAATCGCGCGCTACCTGTTTGCAGTGGTCGGCATCTCCCTGTTTGGTTTCGGAATATTTTGGGCGCTGTTCGACCGCGATCACCAGTTCCTGCACGACCGGCTTGCTGGTACCAGAATCGCAAATATTGCAGGATAAATTCAGGAGTGCCGGAAGCGACACTGAAAAGCAGTCCTTACGCAGTTCCCCCTACCGTCAGTCCGTCTATCCGTAGCGTTGGCTGTCCCACTCCCACCGGTACGTTCTGACCTTCTTTGCCGCAAGTGCCGACACCGGGGTCGAGTGTCATGTCGTTGCCTATCATGGAAACACGTGTGAGTACTTCAGGACCGTTGCCGATCAGGGTTGCCCCTTTCACCGGGTAAGAAATTTCCCCATCCTCGATCATGTAGGCTTCGGCAGCAGAGAAGACAAATTTCCCGCTGGTAATATCCACTTGACCACCGCCGAAATTCACCGCATACAGGCCATGTTTAACCGAAGCAATGATTTCTTCTGGATCTTTGTCGCCATTCAACATGTAAGTGTTGGTCATGCGTGGCATGGGGATGTGGGCGAATGACTCTCGCCTGGCATTGCCGGTGACAGGCATTTTCATTAATCGTGCGTTCAGGCTGTCCTGCAGATAGCCTTTGAGAATGCCATTCTCGATCAGTACGGTACATTGGGTGGGATTGCCTTCGTCGTCGATGTTCAGTGATCCGCGTCGCCGTGCCAATGTGCCATCGTCCACTACGGTCACACCGGTGGCAGCGACGCGTTCGCCAACGCGCCCCGAGAATGCGGAGCTCCCCTTACGGTTGAAATCCCCTTCCAGGCCATGGCCAATAGCTTCATGCAGCAGTATCCCGGGCCAGCCGGCACCCAGCACTACTGTCATGGTTCCGGCTGGAGCAGGTTTTGCGTTCAGATTGACAAGCGCCTGATGCACCGCTTTTGCGGCGTAATCGCGCAATACGTCTTCGGTGAAGTAGGCGTAATCGAAGCGTCCGCCACCACCCGCGACGCCCTGTTCGCGACGGCCGTCTTGCTCAGCGATGACTTGCAGCGAGACTCGCACCAGTGGCCGCACATCTGCCGCCATCAGGCCATCGCTGCGTGCTACCAGTACCACCTCATATTCGCCGGCAAGTGATGCCATCACCTGGATCACACGTTTGTCGACTGCGCGAGCATAACCCTCAAGTTTTTCCAGCAAGGCCACCTTATCCGCATCCCCAAGGCTGGCGATGGGATCCTGTGGCAGGGAGAGTTCGCGCCCTTTACTGCGCCTGACAGCCTGCACCGAACGCGTCACCCCTTGACTAGCGATGGCACGAGTAGCTTGTGCCGCCGAGGCAAGCGCAGGCAAGCTGATGTCGTCAGAATAGGCGAAGGCGGTTTTGTCGCCACTTACTGCGCGTACGCCTACTCCTTGATCGATGTTGAAGCTACCGGATTTGACGATACCCTCTTCCAGCACCCAACCCTCGGCGCGGTTATACTGAAAATACAAATCAGCGTAATCAATATGATGTGTGAGTATTTGCCCGAACACCTGCTGCAATCCGGCTGTGTCTATCGCGTAGGGCGCTAGCAGACAATGTTCAGCGATAGCGAATAAATCATCGGGTTCGGTGACAGGTTCGGTGATCATGGTATCCAGTTTCATTATCTGATCGATCAGATAATATTAATTAGCGGAAGGTTTCAACAATGGTGCAAGGTGCGGTGATTCAATGCGGGCAGGCTATTACGCAAGCTGGCCTGATACTCCGGGTTGATATTGGCGAATACTACCCCGGCTCCACGCGGCAGGCGATCGAGTACCACTCCCCATGGGTCAACGATCATGCTGTCGCCATGGGTTTCACGACCGTTGACATGATAACCGCCCTGAGCGGGGGCAATCACATATGCCAGGTTCTCGATGGCGCGGGCACGAATCAATGTTTCCCAATGAGCTCTGCCAGTTGTTGCCGTAAAAGCTGCCGGGGCGAGAATGATATCCACCTTTCCCATTGAGCGGTAAAGTTCCGGAAAGCGCAAATCATAGCAAATGGAAAGGCCGATACGGCCGAACGGCGACTCCAAGGCAACTACTCCGCTGCCTGCTTCGATGGTTTTTTCCTCAGAGTAGTGCTCGCTGCCAAGCTCTAGACCGAATAGGTGTATCTTGTCGTAACGTGCCACCTGTTTGCCATTGTCGTCGTATACCAGGCAGCTGTTTCGCACTTTGTCGGGTCTCGCTGATACCAGCGGCACAGAGCCACCCACCAGCCAGATACCGAGGCGTCTGGCTGTCGCACTCAGGAATTCCTGTATCGGTCCGCTGCCATCCTGCTCGCGTACTGCCACCTTGTCGGCGTCATTCATGCCCATGAGGCAAAAATACTCCGGCAGTGCCGCCAGCTTCGCTCCTTGGGAAGCGGCCATCTCGATCAAGCGCGCGGCCTCTTGCAGATTGGCGGATATGTTGGGTCCTGCCACCATCTGGATGGCGGCGACACGAATTGGCCCGCTATCTGTCTTTCCAGATACGGGTGCGGTGAGAGCGCTTGGGTCATCAGGCATGATCTGGTCAGAAATATTATTATTCGAGCTCTTTGGGTTCGTGCGCCTGTCGGTTTAGTTTAGTTACAATCGGAGTTGCCCAGGTACCGGTAACATTATATTCGCTGGACATCACCTGATCGAATGGATCTTTCAGTTCCTTGTTTGCAATCATGGAAGCAATACCCGCCACCGGCGTGACCAGCCCCAGTGAAGGCATGACCTTGATATGCAGTTTCTGGGTTTCCGCCGCCAGATCCACTTCTCCGCTCATGGCAAACTTTGCCGCGGATCCCTTGATTCTGAGATCATCAGTGACCGCCACACCGCGACTGATTTTGACATTACCGGAAATGTCATCGAAACCGAAGCCCTCACTGAGCACATCGCGAAAATCCAGTGTAATCCTCCGCGGCAGCGCTTGCAGATCAAAAATACTGAACAGTTTGCCGATCCCAGTTTCAAGTTTGGGGAACTGGCCCTGCTTGGCCTTCAGATTGAGGCTGCCGGACAGTGTGGGATAATCGATTGATCGGGGGCTGCCGGACCACGACAATACACCCTCAAGTTCGCCCCTGCCGCGTTTCACACGATCGGGATAGCCCAACCGGGTCAGAAACTTGCCGATGTCGCCGACTTCCAGTTTGATGTCGGTTTGGATGCGGGGAGGGGTGGCGTGGTTGTGCCATATTCCCTTAGCTGTCAGCGAACTGTCGGAATTGGTGATTTGCAGTTTCTCAATATGCCAATCCTGTTTCTGCTGATTTGCTAGTAGTTCGAGTCTACCCAATGGTTTCTCGCTGACGATGAAATTATCCGCCACCACATCCAGTGCAGGCAAGCTCTTTTCCTGCGTTTGTGCTTGCGTTGTCGTAACCGGTCTAGTGGGAGGAGCAGCAGGTATGACCAAGCTTTTCAATCGTGCCACCACTTTGCCATTGCCGGATGGATGCCAGTTGATATCGCCGCTGATTTCCTTGCTGGTAACGGTGGAATGCCATGCCCCGCCATCCATGCGGGCATTCAACGTGACATTGTTAAAGCGTCTGTCAAAAAAGTCGAGCGCACCTAGGTGCAAGTTGATCTGTGTCAGACCCAGCGAAGGCCCAGCCCCCTCATTGAGTTGCTTGAATAGACTGCGCCACTGATCCAGATCCAGTAGCGGCAATGATCCGTCTACTGCCACACCGGTCTTTGCAGGCGATAGAGTGGATATTGTGCCGAAACTTACTATGCCGCGGTCTGCATGATAATTGCCAGCATTATCCCGGGAACGCTTGATCTGTGCTGCCGCCAGTCCGCCATAGCGCAAGATCAGATCATCCCGGCGTGAATCTACGGCTTTTCTCTCAAAACGCAGTGGCATCGGATCAGCGGCAGCCTTGAAAAAAGGCTCGGGCAAGTCCGAGGCGATGCCTAGCAATGACGACTCGATGGATACGTTGGTCAACTTGTTGTGTATATGCAGGACTGCACGCCAATCGGTGCTCCCGCGCAAATATTGCGTCCATATTTGTACAGCGCCTGCCGACCTGCCTCGTGTAAATTGGCGCAGGTTATCGAGGTTGGCTTTGCCAATTGCGCTTACGCGTATGCCACCCTCGGGCGGAGTGGAGGAATTGAAAACTACCGGTCCGCCGAGTGTCTGGGCAATGATTCTGTCTATTTTTATGCTGGATTCGGTAAAAACCAGTACCCCGTTTACCTTCTCCAGGTTGGGTAGGTAGGGACCGGGGTTAATCTGGTTGTTGATGAACTGATAGTTGCCGGTTAATTTGATGTCATTCGGGCGATATAATGGGATGTCAAGTTTGAGCAGTAGTTCTCCGTTACCCATAGTGCTGATGCCGTCGACTATGCCGCTGGCGTAGCTGCTGAGCGGACTTTTCTCGATGAATTTTATGAATTCTCTGGTAGAGCCGCTGGCTGCACCGCCAATTTTAAGTGTCGCATCGGGCTCGGCCATGTCGGTGATCTGTAACTTCACCTTGTTCAACCTCAGGTCAAAAATGTTCGCATGGGAAGCAATGATTTCCATACGACTGCCATGAAACAGCAGATCTGCCGATATGTTTTCTATTCTGGGCCATTCCGGAAAGTAATCCAGCGCTACACCGGAGGCTTTCGCATTTATCTGAAAAATACCATGGTCGTTATGGTTGAAAGGGAATTCAGCCAGGCTACCCTTGAGACGCAGTCGCACATTACTGAATTCTCCCGCCGCAATCGATTTATCCAGCCAATCGCGAGTAGACTGGTTCACCATGGTCGGCACATAGTGCCCCACGTAGCGTGCGTCTGCGCGCGTCAGGTGGCCGCTCAGGTCAATCATGCCCAGACCGTCAGGCACGCCACGGTAACTGCCATAAATGACCCCGGCAGCATGGTCGTTGGCAAACGCAATATTGCTGAACTTGAATTCGATGGGATTCTTGTCAGCTAGCAACCCCCAGCTGACCTGGCCGGTGAATGTATCCAGTATTACTGGCTTGGGGAACACCGCAGGTAATGCCACACTGATTTTTCGCGAATTAAGATTCAGGGTGCCGCCTTGCTCAGTACCGTCGATATTGCCGCTGAGGCCGCTGAATGCCGGTATTGGGTCGAATTTCTTCATGCCAAGATTGGCGAACTGGCTTTTTACCCCGAAACGTGCGGGTGCGGGCCATTCGCCATTCCATTCTGCCCGCATATCACGAATCTCCCCGGTGGGGGATAGTTCATCGAGACGTTCACGTAGTGGTGCGTTAATCGGCAGGTATTCCGCCAGATTCATCAGGGTCTCGAGTTCCAGCACATTGACATTCAATTTTCCGCTGCCTGATCTGTCGTCGCGCGCGGGGAACGTCTGCAACGAGAAATCCAGTGGCTGCAACGCTTGCTCGCCATGAATGGAAATACTTAGTTTGCGCGTAAACAACTCAACGCCTTCATCCGTGTTGTCAGTTATTTTTTTCCACCCCACTCTACCCTGCAGGCGGATAAGATTCAGCTCCGGCAGTTCTTGTGCCAGGCGTGCTTTGACATTCTGTAAACGTACATCCGCCGTCAGTCCCTCCACCACCGCCCCGTCTATCCCGACCCACATGCGTAGCGCGCCGGTACCGTGATTGAATTCAACCGCTTCCTGGAATGCTACCCAGGTTCGCCCAGCGGCAATATCAGCATAATCAAGTTGTATGAACAGTTGCCCGCGCCACTTTTCAAGGGTACTCAATGAATCGCCAGTGAAATCCCCTCGCACATCCAATGGCGCGGCAAGTTCGCTGGGGGGGGTGGCGTGCAACCCGAAGCGATGGCGATGCCCACGATTTTCCAGGCGCAAGTTGACTGCTTTCAATTTCAACGGTGGCGCCCCACGCTGATCGTCCTGCCAGAGAATGCTGGCATCGCTGATAATAAGCCGTCTCTGGCGCAGTAGCCAATCAGCAAAGCCGCTCTCACTCTGGTCTGGACTGAGTGCAATCCCCGCTACATGAATGATGCCGTTAGCATCGCGGCGCACGGTTAGATCAGGCTGCTCGATCATGATTTTATGAAAGCGTATTTCACCGTGCAGCAAGGAAAGCCACGACAGTGTGCTTTCTATCCGATTTAACAGCAATGCAGGATTGCCTTCTTTGTCATGTACCTGTACCGTGCGCAGCAACAGATGAGGACGTAATCCATCCCAGTTTGCACTGACTGCACCGATAGTTACATGTTGCCCGGCGGCCCGGGTAATGACGGCAGCAATGTCTTCACGATAATGCTCGATGTCGGGAAGCAGCCAGTGACGCAGTATCAACAGAAGCGCGGAAAAGCAGACTGCCATGACAAACAGGCTCCGCGTCAGCAAACGGAACCAGAAGCCACTACGCCGCACAAGAGGTAAAATAACTGACAAATTCAACAAATGGTTCCAGTTTTACAGTCGGGAAAGTGTGCTTAACTCTGTCTCGGGAAAGAATATTCCCTGTCCGAGATTTGCTGCGAATGGTGGGGTACAGTATCGCATCCAAATTTGGATACGGCGAGCATTTCTTTGTTCAATCTCTCAGGCGGGCTACACGGATGCTGCCAGAATAGCCAGCCCCACAAATTTCATTGTAGCCCCGAATTATCAACCATGCACACTGCTAATCCTTCCATCGAAGAAATAATCGATTCCGCTCTGCCGTTCAGTCGCTATGTACAGCGTTTGTTCGAAAGTGAACCGGAATTGCGTACAGAGCTTCTACAAAATCTGCAACGCCCTTTTCTCAGGGAAGAGATGCGGGCGTACCTGAATACGGATTGTGGTGCTGCCACGGACGAGGCAATTCTGCATAGGGTGCTACGCAGTTTGCGCAAGCGGGTAATGTTGCGCCTGGTAGTACGTAATCTGGGTGGAATGGCTGATCTTGCCGAAGTCATGACCAGCATGACCAGCTTGGCTGAAGTCACCATTGGCTTTGCGCTGGAACGTCATCAAACCTGGTTGGCTGATTCCAGTCGCTACGGCTCACCCAAGAGTGCAGAGAGCGGGGCGGTTCAGGAAATGCTGGTAGTTGCCATGGGCAAACTCGGTGGTGGTGAGCTCAATGTTTCATCAGATGTAGATCTGATTTTCATTTATCCCGAAGATGGCGAGACCAGTGGAGCAAGACCCATTTCCAATCACGATTTTTTCGCCCGCTTGGGGCGAAAGCTGATCGCAAGTCTCCATGACGTCACAGCCGATGGCTACGTGTTCCGGGTGGACATGCGGTTACGTCCCTATGGCGATAGTGGCCCGTTGGCGATGAGTTTTGCGATGCTGGAAAAGTATTTTATCACCCAAGGGCGTGAATGGGAGCGCTACGCCTGGATCAAGGGCCGGTTAATCACTGGTTCAGGCGCGGACGAGTCAAGGCTCATGCAGCAGATAGCAGGGCCATTCATATTCCGAAAATATCTTGATTTCGGTGTTTATGAATCCATGCGCGATCTGCACGCGCAAATTCGTAAGGAAGTCGGCCGTCGCGAGAAACACGATGACATCAAGCTTGGACCCGGTGGCATTCGCGAAATCGAATTCATCGCCCAGGTATTTCAACTGATCCGCGGCGGACGTGATGCTGACTTGCGCATTCGCCCCACGCTTGCTGTTTTGCGGTGTCTGCAGGAAAAGCGGCAACTGCCAGATAAAGCTGTTGCGGAACTTGCAGATGCCTATCGTTTTCTGCGCAATCTGGAACACCGCTTGCAGTATCTCGATGATCAGCAGACCCAAATGTTGCCGGGAAACCCCGCGGATCAGGCGCTGATAGCCACTGCCATGGGTTTTTCCAGCCATGATGTTTTTTTGCAGCATCTTGATATCCATCGCAGGAATGTAACCCGCCACTTTGAACTGGTTTTTGCCGCTCCCCAAAAATCCCAAACCCGGGATACGTTGGCATGGCTGTGGCAGGAACCAGCAGAGGATGAGATTCAGATCAAAGCTGCTACTGTTCAATTGGATGCGCTGGGATTTTCTGATCCGGCAAGAATTCTCTGCTGCTTGCAAGAATTTCGCCGTAGTGGCCGTTATCGGCAATTGCCTGAGTCCAGTCGGCAGCGTGTGGATGCATTGGTTCCGGCCATCATAGAAGTGGCGGTCAAATTTCCGCCAGCTGACCACACTCTGGAACGCATGCTGCAATTGCTCGAAAGTGTGAACCGCCGTGCCGCCTATCTCGCGCTGCTGCTGGAATACCCGCAAGCTCTGGAGCGCATAGCCAAGCTTGCCAGCACTAGTCAATGGGCCAGTGAGTACCTGGGCCGACATCCCATTTTGCTGGATGAATTGCTCAATCCGGCTGATCTTCATAGTATGCCCGACTGGTCCAGATACAGTGCGGAACTGGCGCAGCAATTGAATGATATCAGCCGTCCCGGAGAGGATGATGTCGAACAGCAAATGGACGTGCTGCGGCATTTTCAACATGCTCAGGTATTCCAGCTACTGGTCAGGGATATGGAGGGGTTGCTGCCGCTGGAAACCCTGAGCGATCATTTGACTGCTCTCGCCGATCTGGTGCTGGATATGGTGTTGCATCTTGCATGGTCAGGATTAAGGAAGAAGCATCGGGATCAACCTGCTTTTGCCATTATCGGTTACGGCAAGTTGGGTGGAAAGGAGTTGGGCTATGCATCCGATCTTGATATCATTTTTCTTTATGACGACATCCATCCTGATGCTCCGGAAATCTACGCCAGGCTGGGTCAACGCATCAACTCCTGGCTTACCAGCTATACTTCAGCCGGGCTGTTGTATGAGACCGATTTGCGCTTGCGCCCCAATGGCAGCAGCGGCTTGCTGGTAAGTTCCATTGAAGCTTTTGAGCAATACCAGCGAAAACAGGCTTGGGTGTGGGAGCACCAGGCATTGACACGAGCGCGCTTCGTGGCAGGTGCTCATCTTGTGGGGGAGGCTTTCGAGCGCCTTCGCAAGGAAGTGCTTTGCCAGCGGCGTGATCTGGCGAATCTTAAACATGAAGTCCTGGTAATGCGGCAGAAAATGTTGGACACCCACCCCAATCCAAGCGGGTTGTTTGATATCAAGCATGATCGCGGTGGTATTATCGATGTTGAATTCATGGTGCAATATCTTGTCCTCGGTCATGCTTGCGACCATCCGGAGTTGACCGGCAATATCGGTAACATTGCGCTGTTAAAACTCGCTGGAAAGCTGGGAATTATTCCTGTCCAGGCCGCTGAGCTAGTGCTTAACGCTTACCGAGAATTTCGGCGGGTGCAGCACCGCTTGAGATTGAGCGGTGAGTCGGGGTTGGCAGAAGTAGCGCCAACGCTGGGCAAGTCGCAAAATTTTGCGCGTGTGGAAGCGGATTATTTGAGCGATACCCGTGCGGCGGTATTACAGTTGTGGCAAGAGGTGTTCGGTATATAGGAAACCCCACCTCCCTCTGTGTTTTAATCTTCCATGGAAAATACGTTAGAATGAATGCTTTTAAAGCTCTATGGGAGTCCCTGAATGTCAATGGCTGACCGCGATGGCGTGATCTGGAACGATGGTAAAATGGTTCCCTGGCGCGATGCCACCACACATGTACTCACTCATACTCTGCACTATGGCATGGGGGTGTTTGAAGGTGTACGCGCCTACCAGACTGCCCAAGGCCCTGCGATTTTCCGTCTGCAGGAGCATACCAACCGGCTATTCAATTCGGCGCACATCTTCATGATGAAAATGCCCTACGACAAGGCTACCCTGATGCAAGCCCAACGTGAGGTGGTAAAACAGAATAAGCTGGAATCGTGCTATATCCGTCCGATTGCTTTCTACGGTTCCGAGGCCATGGGAATTTCCGCCAAGACACTCTCGGTGCATGTGGCTATCGCTGCCTGGCCGTGGGGGGCATATCTCGGTGTGGATGGTCTGGAGAAAGGTATTCGTGTCAAGACTTCATCGTTTTCGCGTCACCATGTCAACGTCAACATGTGTCGTGCCAAATCGGTTACCACTTATGCCAACTCAATTCTGGCACACCAGGAGGTGGCGCATGATGGTTACGATGAGGCATTGTTGCTGGATGTGGATGGCTATGTGGCTGAAGGATCGGGTGAAAATATTTTCATTATCAAGCACGGTAAACTCTATACGCCAGACATGACTTCCTGCCTGGAAGGCATCACCCGCGCTTCAATCATCGAACTTGCAGCAGAAATCGGCATTCCCGTGATTGAAAAACGCATCACGCGCGATGAGGTCTACTGTGCCGAGGAAGCATTTTTTACCGGCACTGCAGCGGAAGTCACACCGATTCGTGAACTCGATAATCGCACTATCGGCAGTGGCACACGCGGCCCGATCACCGCCAGACTTCAAGCCATGTTTTTTGACTGTGTCAGCGGCAAGGCCAAGAATCATGCCGACTGGCTTACTTATGTTTGATCAAGTTTGACGGAGCTGTCCATGCAGGATCACACCATCGACAATAAACAGCGGCAGATAGAAATTACTACGGATGACTTGCCACTACACTGCCCCATGCCGTCAATGCAGCTCTGGAACTCGCATCCGCGCGTGTACCTGCCGATTGAGAATACGGGTGAGGCGCTGTGTCCCTACTGCGGTACCCGCTATACGCTCAAGGGTGGCGCCGTAGCCGGGCATCACTAGCCTGCGTGACCCCATACAGTTACTGGCTTTATCAATGAAGAACGCGGTCTGAGCTGACCAGACCGATAAATAACCCATTTTCGAATCGCCCCATGCACAATCTCCCAAACGAAATTTTCAAGGCCTACGATATTCGCGGTGTCGTCGGTAAAACCCTGACTGCTGCAATCGTCGAAGCCATTGGTCACGCCATCGGTTCGGAAGCACGGGCACGGGGGCTCGCATCGGTAGCGATAGGCCGCGACGGCAGGCTATCGGGACCGGAACTGGCGCAGGCATTGGCAAGAGGTCTGCAAAAAAGCGGTGTTAACGTGGTAGATGTAGGAATGGTCGCCACGCCCATGCTTTACTTCGCTGCCCATGAGTTGTGCAATTACTCCGGAGTGATGGTCACCGGTAGCCATAACCCGCCCGACTACAATGGTCTGAAAATGGTGCTGGGCGGTGAAACTCTGGCGGCTGAATCGATTCAGGCTTTGCGCCTGCGCCTCGAAAACAGCGATCTGGTCGATGGCAGCGGCGGCTATCGCAAGCACGACATTAGCGCGACTTATCTGCAGCGTATCACCAGTGATATCAAGCTGGCGCGACCAATGAAGATTATCGTCGATTGTGGCAATGGTGTGGCCGGCGCTTATGCGCCAGCGCTCTACCGCAGTCTCGGATGCGAAGTGACGGAACTGTTTTGCGAGGTGGATGGGACTTTTCCCAATCATCATCCCGATCCATCGATACCCGAGAATCTGCGTGATGTGGTGCATGCGCTCAAAACTACTGATGCTGAAATCGGACTCGCTTTCGACGGCGATGGCGATCGTCTGGGCGTGGTTGCCAAGGACGGCAGCATCATCTATGCCGACCGCCAGTTAATGCTATTTGCCGCCGATGTGTTATCCAGAAACCCCGGCGGGCAGATTATTTTTGATGTGAAATGCACCCGCAACCTGGCGCCATGGATCGAGCAACATGGCGGCAAGCCGATCATGTGGAAGACCGGACATTCGTTCATCAAGGGCAAGCTGAAAGAAACCGGCGCGCTGCTGGCGGGTGAAATGAGCGGTCACATTTTCTTTAAAGAACGCTGGTATGGATTCGATGATGGTCTCTACGCGGGGGCACGATTACTGGAATTACTTAGTCATCAGGCGGATATCAACGCCACGCTGCACGCTATCCCCGACGCGATCAACACCCCGGAACTGCAAATCAGACTGAAGGAAGGCGAGAATTACGCGCTCATTGCGCAATTACAAAAGACTGCCCGCTTTGATAACCCGGAACGCGTCATCACCATCGACGGACTGCGAGTGGAATACCAAGACGGTTTTGGCCTGGCGCGCTCGTCCAATACCACGCCGGTGATCGTATTACGCTTCGAGGCTGACAACGAAGCAGCATTAAAGCGCATTCAGGAAGATTTCCGTAAAGTTATCCTGCAAGCCAGGCCTGATGTGGTATTGCCGTATTAAAACCAGATTGTTCATTAGCCCGTTCGTGGTGAGCACAAGCTCATCTGATCGTCCTGCGCTGCGCAGGTTTTAACAATGTGGATATTCGGGCGGCGAGTGACTTGGGGCTGCATGTGGTGCGGGTCCCCTCGGTGGCAGAGCATAGCGTGGCTTTGATGCTGGCACTCAATCGGCATCTTCAC